>Ga0256841_1000321_pt1 | contig 51205 bp, 45 predicted proteins | sample 356308metaG_FD_185971 | JGI IMG/M metagenome (GOLD analysis project Ga0256841, IMG submission 185971) | Hydrothermal vent microbial communities from Mid Atlantic Ridge, Atlantic Ocean - 356-308 | ecosystem: Environmental > Aquatic > Marine > Hydrothermal vents | place: Atlantic Ocean: Mid...
TTCCCCCCCCTCCCCCCGGCCCTCTCCCCCCGGAGGGGGGAGAGGGCGTGATACGGGGCTCCGGCCCTCCCCCCACAGGGGAGAGAGGGTGTGATACGGGGCTCCGGCCCTTTCCTCCCCGCAGGGGGAGAGGGTGTGATACGGAACTCCGACCCCTTCCCACAGGGAGAGGGTGTGATACGGAACTCCGGCCCCTTCCCACAGGGAGAGGGTGTGATACGGAACTCCGGCCCCTTCCCACAGGGAGAGGGTGTGGAAGGGGGCGGCTTCGTTATTGCAATTGTTCCATGACTTCCTGGGAGAAGTCGGCGTTGGTGTAGACGTTCTGGACGTCGTCCAGATCCTCCAGGGTGTCCACCAGGCGCATGACCTTCTGGGCGTCCTCGAGGCCGAGATCCACGGTGGTGGAGGGCTGCATGGTCACTTCGGCCATCGCCGGCTCCAGGCCGGCATCGAGCATGGCCTGCTTGACGTCGAGGAAGGCTTCGGGCGTGGTGATCACGTCGATGCTCCCGTCCTCGTTGGTGACCACGTCGTCGGCGCCCGCCTCCAGGGCCACTTCCATGATCCGATCTTCGTCGGACCCGGCCGGGAAGGTCAGGGTGCCGACCTTGGTGAACAGGTAGGCCACCGAGCCGTCGGTGCCCAGGTTGCCGCCGGCCTTGGTGAAGGCGTGGCGCACCTCGGAGACGGTGCGATTGCGGTTGTCGGTGAGGCAGTCGACCATCACCGCCACGCCGGAGGGGCCGTAACCCTCGTAGCGGATCTCCTCGTAGGCATCCCCCTCGGCGGCACCGGAGCCGCGCTTGACCGCCCGCTCGATGGTGTCCTTGGTCATGTTGGCGCCCAGCGCCTTGTCGATGGCGGCGCGCAGGCGCGGGTTGGCGTCCGGATCGCCGCCGCCCATGCGGGCGGCCACGGTGATCTCGCGGATCAGCTTGGTGAACAGCTTGCCCCGCTTGGCGTCCTGCGCCTTCTTGCGGTGCTGGATGTTGGCCCATTTGGAATGACCAGCCATGGGATACCTCGTTGAAAACCGGGAAAATTGACAATGGGGGGATTTTATCAGATTAGGGCGGCGGGATGAGGGTGGCTGGTAGCTGGGCAAACACACGCTTTTCCCAGCTACCCGTCCCCAGCTACCCGCCACCGCACCATCGCGGCGAGGCGCCACTCCTACCGTCAGGGTTGCCGGACGACGTCAGTCGTCCGGCAGGTAGATGGCGGTGGTTTCGTGGTCGACGATCTGGCCGCTGTCGAAGACGAAGCGGTGGGCGCCGATCTGGATGACGTCGTCGTGCTTGAGCAGGGCCTTGCCGATCCGGTTGCCGTTGAGTTTGGTGCCGTTGGTGCTGTCCAGATCCTCGAGGTGGTAGTCGTAGTGGCCGTCGAGGTAGGGGTTGGCCACCCGCAGGATGCGGGCGTGCCGGCTGCTGACGGCAGCATCGTCGAGCTGGATGTGATTATCGCCGAGGCGGCCGATGGTGGTCTCGTCCCGGTCGAGGGAATAGCGGTTGAGGGTGATGCCCTCGTGCTTGAGCAGCAGTCGCGCCATGGCAGGCCTATTCGGCGGCCACGAACTGGAGCTTGCTGCCGGCGACCTCGATGGTGTCGCCCACTTCGAGCTTGCGGCTGCCGGCCCCCAGCGGTTCGCCGTTGACGGTGGGATGCCCGCTGTCGCCGGCGCCGCCCATGGGCATCAGGTAGTAGTCCTTGCCCCGGCGGGCCACCACGGCCACCTGCACGCCGGGCGAGCCGAGGGTGGTGTAGGGTTTGACCAGATCGATGGCCTCCCCCGCCTTGGGGCCGGAGAGGATGCGGATCTGGTAGCGGTCGGCGGCGGCTTCGTCGCGGGCCGCCGGCTTGTCCGGCGTGAGGATCACGGTGCTTTCGAAGTCCTGCACCTTTTCATCCATGAACTTCAGTTCGTGACGGCCGATGCGGATGATGTCGCCGTGCTGCAACTGGCGCCGGGTGATCTTCTTGCCGTTGAGGATCACGCCGTTGGTGCTGTCGAGATCCTCGATATAGACGTTCTGCAACAGCAGCACCGCCGCGTGCTGGCCGCTGACGGTGGGATCGTCGAGCTGGATGTCGTTGTGCGGTTTGCGACCGATGGTGGTGCGCTCCTTGGTCAACGGATACTCCTTCAGCACAGCACCTTCATGTATCAGTGTCAGTCTTGCCATGATGTTCTCGGTTCGAGCATTCGTGTTGCGGGTCTGGGTGTCGGGGAATCGTCAGTCCCGGCTTCAGTTGCCGTGTTCTTCCTGATCGGCCTCCAGGCCCACGGTATCGGAATAGGCCTCCTGCAGCTTGACCAGGATGATGGAAACATTGTCCTTGCCGCCTTTCTCGTTGGCCAGGGCCACCAGTTCGCGGCTGGCCAGGTCCAGGTCGTCGGCGTACAACAGCAGCAGTTGCAGGATCTCGTCGTCGGAGACGAGATCCGTCAGGCCGTCGGAACACAGCAGATAGACATCGCCATTCTGGACAGTTTCCTCCAGTACGTCCACCTCCACCGTATCAGCGATGCCCAGGGCGCGGGTGATGAGGTTGCGGCTGGCCGAGAGCTGGGCCTCCTCTTCACTGATGTAGCCGTTGTCGAGCATTTCCTGCACCAGTGAATGATCGGTGGTGAGCCGGGTCAGTTCGCGATCGCGCAGGCGATAGATCCGCGAATCGCCCACGCTGGCCATGATCACCCGGTCGCCGTGATAGAGCTGGACCACGATGGTGGTGCCCATGCCGGCACATTCCAGCCGGCTGTTGGCCATGCGAATGATCTCGTTGTTGGCGTAGACCACCGCCTCGCGCAGGGCATCGGCGAAATTGATCACGTTGGAAGCCAGCATGTTTGGCGTGAGCACGTCGAGCAGGGCCTCGCGGATGCAGTTGACCGCCAGTTCCGAGGCCACTTCGCCGGCATTGTGACCGCCCATGCCATCGGCCAGCAGGATCAGCCCCATCTGGGGATCCCAGGCGATGTAGTCCTCGTTGTGATCGCGGACCATGCCCACGTCGGTGATGCCGTAAACGGCCAGTTTGGTACCTTCCTGAATCACGCTGACGCCTTGCTCTTCTTGCGGGTGGTTTTCTTCTTGCCGGTCATGCGATCCCGGCAGCGGCGCAGGGCCTTGGCCATCTGCATGCCGCTCTGGAATCGAGCCTCGGCCTGCTTCTGCAGGGCCTTGTTGATGATCTGGCTGAGACAGGCCGGCAGTTCCGGCCGGAACATCCGGATGTCCGGGTGCTTCTCGTTGGCGATCTTGTACATGAGGCTGGCCAGCGAATCCGCGATGAAGGGCAGCTCGCCACTCAGCATCTGGTACAGGGTGATGCCCAGCGAGAACAGATCCGAACGGCCATCCACCTTGTGTCCGGCCAGTTGCTCCGGCGACATGTAGGAAGGACTGCCGAGAATGGTTCCGGTTCGGGTCTTGCTGGTATCGGTGAGACAGGCCACCCCGAAGTCCGTGACCTTGAGGGTGCCGCTGTCCCGGTCGTAGATTATATTGGCTGGCTTGATGTCCCGATGTACGACTTTCTGGCTATGGGCGTAGTCCAGCGCCTCGGCCACCTGGATGACCACGTCCACCACTTCCAGCGGTGGCATGAGCGATTCGGGCGTGCACCAGGCCATGAGGTTCTCGCCCTTGAGGTAGTCCATGGCGATGTAGGACAGATCCTGATCCTCGCCCACGTCATAGATGGTCACGATGTTGGGATGGTTGAGGCGGCCGGCGGTCTCGGCCTCGCGGAAGAAGCGGGCCTTCACGTCGGCCAGCTTGTCGCCCTCGAATTCCTGGGCCAGGCTCATGGTCTTGATGGCCACGGTACGGCCGATCTTGGGATCATGCCCCAGGTAGACCATGCCCATGGCGCCGCGCCCCAGTTCCCGATCGATCTGGTAACGACCGATCATCGGCTTCTGCAGGCCGGTGGTGCTGATCACCAGCGTGCCGTTGGGCGCCTGCCCACCACTGCCGCTGCTGCCGAGTACCAGGGCATCGGAAACCTCCTGGGTGCGGCGAATGCGCTCCTGCACGTCGGCATGATGGGGGTCGTGCTCGGCGATGGTCTTGAATACGGTCACCGCCTTGTTGAACTGGCGCTTGCGCTCATAGTCGAGCCCCAGGTTGTAGAGCAGATCCAGCAGGCCCTTGTCCACCTGGCAGCGGCGATACTTCTCGAAGGCCTGATCGAGCTGCCCCTGGGCCTGGAAGGACTGCCCCAGGGCTCGGTTGGCCTCGGAGAGCTCACCATGGATGGCCTGCACGCGGTCCTGGATGATGCGCTTGCCCCCCAGCAGCACGTGCCCCACCACCAGCGCTGCCAGCGGCCCCATCAGCTTGAGCCAGATGGACTCGGATATCATGAAATAGAAATGCACGTTGAGCAGGCCGATGATCAACAGCGCGGTGAGCGCCAGGGCGGTACCGAACCGCACCTTCGGCAGCAGGAACATCAGGTACAGGGCCACCAGCAGGAAGGCCCCGAGGGTGGCCAGGCGGGTCCAGGACGGCACGGCGTAGAGTTCGTCGTTGAGCAGGCTGGAAACCGTGTTGGCCGCCACCAGCACCGGCGGCATCACCTGGCCGACGGGTGTGATCATGGGATTGAAGTGCTGGCGGGCGGTCAGGCCGATGAGCACCGTCTTGTCGCGGAAGGCGCTGGCCGGAGTGGTGCGATTGAGCACCTCGACCATGGAATAGACCGGGAACGGGGTTTCCCCCTTCTTGGTGCGGTAGAAATGGGGATAGATCCGCAGCTCGGGATCCCCGGGGATGCGGTAATCCCCCACCTGCACGTAACGCCCCAGTCGAACCCGGATGCTACGGGTGGCCAGGTGGCGGTTGCGGGCCACCATCATCAGCGAGAACGAGGGCAGGTAGGCATCGCCGTAGCGCATCACCAGCGGTTCGGTGCGGGCATGGCGCTGGCCGCCGTAGCCCAGGTTGAGCAGGCCGGCGCCGCCGGCGTGTTTCGCCAGCGGCTCGATGGGCGGATAGACCACCTCGGCCACCGGCACCGGATGACCGAGAAAGCGGGCCAGGAGCGGTAACGATAGCGATTCCGGCTCCACGTCCCGCAGGGTGTATTTCTTCAGATACTCGGGCAACACCGCTTCGCTGCCCGGATGGTGTTCCCGGCCCGCCAGGTAGGGCATGGCCAGCACCACCCGGCCGGCACCGGCCAGGCTGCGGGCGAAGATCCGATCCGTATCCATGCGCGATTCGGCATTGCGCAACAGGCGCTGGATGGTTCGGGAGCGCAGTTTGGGCGTGGATTCGATCACGTCCTTGAGTTCCTGGATGTATTCCAGGCCGTAGGGCGTCTGGGCCGAGTCGAGGGGAAAGGCGTAACCGATCACCGCCGGCCGCTGGCGGCTGAGGATCCGGGTCGCCTCGGCCAGGATGTCACGCGGCCAGGGCCAGGCGCCGAGGGCCGCGATCGCCTGATCGTCGATGGCCACCACCACCACGTCGCTGTTGGCCGGATCGGTGGAAGAGAAACGCACGCCCAGATCGTAGGCGAGCCATTCCAGATCGTGCAGCGGCCCCTTGCCGGCGGCCAGCAACACGGCCAGCACCACGGCCAGGCCGATGAACCAGTCTGTTTTCCAGTACCGTTTGCTCACTCCAACTCCAGCAACCCCTCCTGGGCATGGCGCGGTGCGCGCGCCGGGGCGCGTCGCATTCCCGGATCCGTCGTTCGCCGGGCTCCGGCCCGGCGATTGCAGCAAGGCGGCCGACCTGCATGGACGACATGGGAATCCTGCTGCAACAGCCGGGCTGGCCCGGTCAATTCTTCTTGCAATTCACTGAGTTATCGGCAGCCCGCCGGAAATCCTGAGTATTCAGGAAATCCCCGCCCGGTGCAAATCGGCGAACCGGGCCAATCGAGCTCGACGGAAAAAATATTCAGGATTTTCCGGTACTTGGCTTCTTGCGAACGGCGATGTGCAGCTCCTTGAGCTGAGCCTCGGAGACCGGCGCGGGGGCCTGGGTGAGCAGGCAGTTGCCGGACTGGGTCTTGGGGAAGGCCATCACTTCGCGGATCGAACCCTCGCCGGCCATCAGCATCACCAGCCGGTCCAGACCGAAGGCGATGCCGCCGTGGGGCGGACAGCCGTACTTGAGGGCATCGAGCAGGAAGCCGAACTTCTCGCGGGCCTCCTCGTCGGCGATCCCGAGCAGGCGGAACACGGCGGCCTGGATGTCGGCCCGGTGGATGCGGATGGAGCCGCCGCCCACTTCGGTGCCGTTGATGACCATGTCGTAGGCCCGCGACAGGACGTGGTGAGGATCGGCCTCCAGGGCGGCCACGTCCTCCACCTGGGGCGCGGTGAAGGGATGGTGCAGCGCGGCGAAGCCGCCCCCCTCCTCGTCCGGCTCGAACATGGGGAAGTCCACCACCCACAAGGGTTTCCACTCGCCTTCCACGAGGCCCCGGTCGTGGCCGAGCCTGACCCGCAGGGCGCCGAGGGATTCGTTGACCACCGCCTTCTTGTCGGCGCCGAAGAAGATCAGATCCCCGTCCTCGGCGCCGGTGCGCTCGAGAATGGCGTTGATGGCTTCGTCCGGCAGAAACTTGAGAATCGGCGACTGCAGGCCCTCGCGACCCTTGGCCACCGCGTTGACCTTGATGTAGGCGAGGCCCTTGGCGCCGTAGATGCCGACGAAATCGGTGTACTCGTCGATCTCCTTGCGGGACAGGGCACCGCCGCCCGGCAGGCGCAGGGCCGCAACCCGGCCGTGGGGATCCTTGGCCGGGCCGCTGAAGACCTTGAATTCCACCTCGGCCATCACGTCGCCCACGTCGATCAGCTCCAGCGGCACGCGCAGATCGGGGCGGTCTGAGCCGTAGCGGTGCATGGCCTCGGCGTGGGTCATGCGCGGGAAGGGATCGGGCAGTTCCACGTCCAGCACCGCCTTGAACAGGCGCCGGATCATTTTCTCCATCATGTTCATGATGGCCTCCTCATCCATGAAGGAGGTCTCGATGTCGAGCTGGGTGAACTCGGGCTGACGATCGGCGCGCAGATCCTCGTCACGGAAGCAGCGGACCAGTTGATAGTAGCGATCCATGCCCGAGACCATCAGCAACTGCTTGAACAGTTGCGGCGACTGGGGCAGGGCATAGAAGGCGCCCGGGTGCAGGCGGCTCGGCACCAGGAAGTCGCGCGCCCCTTCCGGGGTGGCCCGGGTGAGCATGGGGGTCTCCATGTCGAGGAAACCGTTGTCGTCCAGATAGCGGCGCAGCTCGCTGGTCACCCGGGAGCGCAGTTTCATGTTCTCGAGCATGCGCGGCCGGCGCAGGTCGATGTAGCGGTAGCGCAGGCGGTGCTCTTCGGAGACCTGCTCGTCGTCGAGCTGGAAGGGTGGCGTTTCCGAGGCATTGAGGATTTCGAGCTCGAGGCCGAGCACCTCGATCTGGCCGGTGGCCATCTTCGGGTTCTCGGTGCCTTCGGGACGACGGCGCACCCGGCCGGTGACCCGCAGCACGTATTCGCTGCGCACCTTCTCGGCGGTGGCGAACACGTCGGGGCGATCCGGATCGTAGACCACCTGCAGCAGGCCTTCGCGATCGCGCAGATCGATGAAGATCACGCCGCCGTGATCCCGGCGCCGGTGGACCCAGCCACAGACCGTGACTTGCTGATCGATGTGGTCTTCGTTGAGTTCGCCGCAGTAATGGGTACGCATGCCGTGGAGTATCCTGATGGTTTGAGGGGTCTTGAGGGCGCCAAAAGCGGGAATGATACGGACTGGGGGGCGCAAGCTCAACCTGGCAATATCACCCATAAAAAAAGATCGCCGCCGGCAAATGCACGGAGCCCGGCGGGTCGGGGGACCGTTTCGTGACCGTCGGCCGCAGGGATGCGGCCGTCGAGCCTACAGGGAGGTATTTACGGCGTGTCACGAAACGGTCCCCCGACCCGGCGGGCGGATCCAGATTGGGATGACACGATTTTTGCCGGCTCCGCTGCGCTTGAGCCAGCCTACCCAGCGCCAGACGACAGAACGGCCCGAGATTCGGAATGGCTATTTGAAAATCAAGGCCTTGTCACCCGGAGCCGGTCTTCTTCTCCGCTTTCTTCTGGCTGCCGGAGTCGGCCTTGCCCTTGTCGCCGGCCAGGTTCTTCTTGTTGCCGGTCTTGAAGTCGGTCTCGTACCAGCCGCCGCCCTTGAGGCGGAAGCCGGCGGCGGAGATCAGCTTCTTCAGGGCCGGCTTGCCACATTCCGGGCAGTCCTTGAGGGGATCGTCGGAAATCTTCTGCAGGGCCTCGAGCTTGTGGCCACAGGCTTCGCATTCGTACTCGTAGATGGGCATCGTCGGTTCCTGAACTGCAAGGGTTGGGACACAGGGCCGCGGATTATACCGGTTTACAGGCCCAGCGGTGGCGGTTCCTGACGGGCGGCGCGCCGTTCGGCCGCGCGTACCCTCTCCACGGCCTTCTCCAGGCGGGCGTGTTCCCGTTCGGCCATGCCGCTGTGCAGGTAGGCCTCGGCGGCGGCCAGCACCTCCTCGAGCAGACCGTTCAGATAGTGGCAGTGCAACAGGGCCTTGCCGAGGAACAAGGGATCCTGGCCGGTCTCGCGCATGCGCGCGGCCGCCTTCAGGGCGGTCTGCAATTCGGCTTCGGTGGGTTGTGACATCGACAAGGCTCCTGCATCACGCACCGGCACGGATTCTCCCGCCGGGTGTCTTGTGTCAGAATGGGTCCACACCGTCATGGATTCAAGCCTGCATGCCCCGACACCGCAAACCGGCCCGGCAGCCCACCGCAAACGGCCACCCCGATCAACTGCGCCTGCGGCGGGTAGCCATCGACACCTATCACGAGAACGTCGCCTTCCTGCACCGTGACTGCGCCCTGTACCGGGCCGAGGGCTTCCAGGCCCTGAGCAAGGTGGAGATCCAGGCCAACGGCACGCGGATCTACGCGGTGCTCAACATCGTCGACGATGCGGGCATCGTCACCCCGGACGAGCTGGGCCTTTCCGAACAGGCCTTCGAGCAGCTCGGCCAGCAGGCCGGGCACAAGGTGCGCATCGCCCATACGGAGCCGCCCCACTCCATGGAGGCCGTGCGCCGCAAGATCAGCGGCGAGCGGCTGGATCTGAAGGACTTCCGCGCCATCACCCGCGACATCGTCGCCAACCGCTATTCCAAGATGGAGATGGCCGCCTTCCTGGTTTCCTCGGCCCAGTCGGGGCTGGACCGCGAGGAGATCCTCTCCCTCACCCGGGCCATGACCGAAACCGGCGAACGCCTGCGCTGGGACGAGACCCTGGTGGCCGACAAGCACTGCATCGGCGGCATCCCCGGCAACCGCACCACCATGCTGGTGGTGCCCATCGTCGCCGCCCACGGCCTGCTGATTCCCAAGACCTCGAGCCGCGCCATCACCTCCCCCGCCGGCACCGCCGACACCATGAGCGTGCTGGCGCGGGTGGATCTCACCCCCGAAGAGATGCACGAGGTGGTGAAGAAGACCCACGCCTGCCTGGCCTGGGGCGGCAATGCGCGGCTGGCGCCGGCCGACGATATCCTGATCTCGGTAGAACGGCCCCTGGGCATCGACTCGGAAGGCCAGATGATCGCCTCGATCCTGTCCAAGAAACTGGCCGCCGGCTCCACCCACCTGCTGCTGGACATCCCCGTGGGCCCCACCGCCAAGGTGCGGCACATGAATCAGGCCTTGCGCCTGCGCAAGCTGTTCGAGTTCACCGGCGACCGGCTGGGCATCCACCTGGAGGTGGTGATCTCCGACGGCAGCCAGCCCATCGGGCGCGGCATCGGCCCGGCCCTGGAGGCCCGCGACGTGATGCAGGTGCTGGAAAACGATCGCAACGCCCCGGACGACCTGCGCCAGAAGGCCCTCTACCTGGCCGGCCGTGTCCTCGAGTTCGATCCGGACGTGCGCGGCGGCCAGGGTTATCATCTGGCCCGCGACATCCTCGAAAGCGGCCGCGCCCTGCGCAAGATGCAGCAGATCATCGAGGCTCAGGGCCCGGCGAAACCGATCCCGCCCGAGGCCCCCCTGAACATGGAAGTCACGGCCGACGCCGACGGCTACGTGACCGCCATCGACAACTACCAGATGGCCCGCATCGCCCGCCTGGCGGGCGCCCCCATGGACCCCAACGCCGGCGTGGATCTGTACAAGAAACTGGGCGATCGGGTGGAAAAGGGCGAACCCCTGTACCGCATCCAGGCCGAGTTTCCCGCCGACTTCCGATTCGCCCGCAACCTCGCCGAACGGGACAAGGGCTTTCGCATCGGCACCGAGAGCGAGATCACCCGGAGCTACCTGGAGATATGAGCGCCCTGGTCATCGCCCCGCCCGGCTACCGGCCTGCGGCAGAACGGCTCGCGGCGGCGCTTGGCCTGTCCTTCCAGGCCATGGCCGTGCATCACTTCCCCGACGGGGAGAGCAAGGTCACCGTACCTGCCTCGCCGCCGCAGACCGTAATCCTCTGCCAGAGCCTCGACCGGCCCAACGACAAGCTGGTGGAACTGCTGCTGGCCAGCGCCACCCTGCGTGAACTCGGCACCCGCCGTCTGCTGCTGGTGGCCCCCTACCTGTGCTACATGCGCCAGGACAAGGCCTTCCATCCGGGCGAGGCGGTCAGCCAGCGCATCGTGGGCCGCCACCTGGCCGGGCTCGTCGACGGCCTGATCACGATGGACGCCCATCTGCACCGGATCCACGATCTGCGCGAGGCGGTTCCCCTGGAAACGGCCATCAATCTTTCCGCGGCCCCGACCCTGGGCCGGTTTCTCGCCCGGCAGGCGCTGGAACGGCCGCTGCTGCTCGGGCCCGACGCCGAATCGGCCCAGTGGGTGGAACAGGTGGCCGAAGCCGGCGGCTTCGAATACGCCGTGGCTACCAAGGACCGCCTCGGCGATCGGCAGGTTCGGATCCACCTGCCCAGTGTAGACCTGCATGGGCGCTGCGTGGTGCTGGTGGACGACGTGCTCAGCTCCGGTCTGACCCTCGCCATGGCCGCCCGCCAGGCGAAGGCCGCCGGCGCCACCTGCCTGCATGCCCTGGTCACCCATGCCCTGTTCGCCGAGGGTGCCGAGAGCGCCCTGCGGGAGGCCGGCGTGGAACGGATCTGGAGCACGGACGCCATTCCCCATCCCAGCAATGCCGTGTTCCTGGCGGAGCTGCTGGCCGACGCCGTGCGCCCGCTGCTGTGAGGAGACAGCCATGCCCGTGAAGCCCCTGCACTTCGTCGTTCTGGCCTTCCTGCTGGTGTTTCTGTTCGTGCTCCTGCAGCTGCAGGTGCTGGGCCTGGTGCTGGACAAGCTGGGCCTCTCCCCGCAAGGCGCCGCCAGCCTGCTGCTGGCCACCCTGATCGGCAGCCTGATCAACCTGCCGCTGTTCAAGATCCACGGCGATCCCCGGGAAGCCGAGCCGCCGCCGGAACTGCCGCCCTGGATCCTCGCCCACGTACGCCCCTACACCGGCGAGACGGTGATCGCCGTCAACGTGGGCGGCGCGGTGGTGCCGGTGGCCTTCAGCCTCTACCTGCTGGCGACCCAGGCGTTGCCGCTGGGCGACGTGCTCCTGGCCATCGCCGTGGTCGCGGCCGTCAGCTACGCCTTCAGCCAGCCCATCAAGGGCATGGGGATCGGCATGCCGCTGCTGCTGGCGCCCCTGGTCACCGCCTTCACCGCCCTCGTCCTCTCGCCGGACAATCCGGCCCCGCTGGCCTACGTGAGCGGCACTCTGGGCGTGCTGATTGGCGCCGATCTGCTGCACCTGAAGGACATTCCCCGGCTGGCCACCCCCATCGCCTCCATCGGCGGCGCCGGCACCTTCGACGGCATCTTCTTCACCGGCATCCTGGCGGTGCTGCTCACATGAACGAACGCCCGGCGCGCAGCGTGCTCATCACCGGCTGCTCCAGCGGTATCGGCCGCTGCGCGGCCGACGGGCTGCACCGGCGGGGTTACCGGGTCTTCGCCACCGCGCGCCGGGCCGAAGACGTGGCCGCGCTCGCCGCGGACGGCTTCGAGGCCCTGCGCCTGGATCTGGACGACAGCGATTCGATCCGCGAGGCGGTGGACGAGATCCTGCTGCGCACCACCGGCACCCTCTATGGCCTGTTCAACAACGGCGCGTACGGCCAACCTGGCGCCGTGGAAGATTTGAAACGCCACGTGCTGCGCGCCCAGTTCGAGACCAACCTGTTCGGCACCCTGGAGCTGACCAACCGCCTCATTCCGGTGATGCGCCGCCAGGGATTCGGCCGAATCATCATGAACAGCTCGGTGCTGGGCTTTGCCGCCATGCCCATGCGCGGCGCCTACAACGCCAGCAAGTTCGCTCTGGAGGGCATCAGCGACACCCTGCGCCAGGAACTGCACGGCACCGGCATCCACATCTGCCTGGTGGAACCGGGCCCCATCGAGAGCCGCTTCCGGGCCAACAGCCTGCAGAAGTTCATCGAGAACATCGACATCGACGCCAGCGTGTACCGCGAAGCGTACCTGCGCACCCTCAAGCGCCTCAAGACCGAAGGCCCCGCCGTGCCCTTCACCCTGGGACCGGAAGCGGTGCTGAAAAAGGTGATCCACGCCCTGGAGAGCCGCCGCCCGAAGCCGCGCTATTACGTCACCGTCCCGACATATCTTTTCGGTTATCTGAGACGGGTGCTCTCCACCCGGGCGATGGACGCGATCTTGCGCCGGGTGTGAGCAGAGAAGCCTGCTCATGGTCCTGGCCACCTTCCCTGTGCTAAAACGACACCATGACTGATGCCGCAGCCACGACGGAATCCGCCCCCCAACTCGAACAACAGAGCCTGTTCGCCGGCAAACGCCAGTTCACCCTGAAAAACGACCGTTACCTGTTCATCGACGTCACGGCCCTCGGGCGGCGGCTGCACTACGAACTGGACGTGCTGGCCCTCGATCCTCGTCCCCGATTCCGGCTGATCGTGGCCTGGCGCTGGATCCTGGTGGCCGCCCTGGTGCTGGCCCTGGAATACCCGGTACTGCGCTATCTGCTGCCGAACCTGGACCCGGAAGGCCGCTACGCCCTGACCGTGATCGTGGTGTTCGCCCTGCTGGCCTTCATCTTCATCGTGCTGGCCTTCGCCCTCTCCTTCCGCGAGACCGTGTTCGTCAGCCGCCACGCCCGCTACCCCCTGGTGCATCTGCTGCACAACCGGCCCGACCGCGCCCGCTTCCGCGACTTCGTGCAACGCCTGCGAACCGCCATCGAACAGGCCGGCGAACAGGCAGGGCTGAACCGTCAGCAGTGGCTGGCCGGCGAGGTCAAGACCCTGCGCCGCCTGAGCGGCAAGGGCGTGCTGCGTCCCGGGGAATACGAACGGCTGCGCACAAGGCTCATGAAGATGACGGATGAGAAAGCGGGCTGAACCGTATGCGTGATACCGTCCTACGGGCCCACGCCACGGCGGTTCAGGCGCGCCGCGCGGGGCGGTTTCGCCCTGACGCGGCACGGCGACGGGACTTGCCCGGCTGCCAGCGGGGTACCAGGTGGTGCTTGCCGTTGCCGATCAGATCGGCCCGGCCCATGCGCTTCAAGGCATCGCGCAGCAGGGGCCAGTTCTCGGGATCGTGATAGCGCAGGAAGGCCTTGTGCAGACGCCGCCGGCGGGCGCCGCGCACCACGGCCACCTTTTCGGATTTGCGACCCACCTTGCGCAACGGATTGCGGCCGGTGTGATACATGGCCGAGGCGATGGCCAGGGGGGTGGGCAGGAAGGCCTGAACCTGATCCGGGCGGAAATCGTTGCGCTTGAGCCAGAGGGCGAGGTTGAGCATGTCCTCGTCGGTGGTGCCGGGGTGGGCGGAGATGAAATAGGGGATCAGGTACTGTTCCTTGCCGGCTTCCTTCGAGAAGCGGTCGAACATTTCCCTGAAGGTATCGTAGGTGCCGATGCCCGGCTTCATCATCTTCGACAACGGGCCCGCTTCGGTGTGCTCGGGCGCGATCTTGAGATAGCCGCCCACGTGGTGGGTGACCAGCTCCTTGACGTATTCGGGTGAGCGCACGGCCAGGTCGTAGCGCAGGCCGGAGGCGATACTGATCTTCTTGATCCCCGGCAGAGCACGCGCACGGCGGTAGAGGCGGATCAGATGCGCATGATCGGTATTCAGGTTCTTGCAGATCCCGGGATAGACGCAGGAGAGGCGGCGGCAGGCGCTTTCGATCTCGCGGCTCTTGCAGGCCAGGCGGTACATGTTGGCGGTGGGGCCGCCGAGATCGGAGATCTGGCCGGTGAAGTCGGGCTGGGTGTCGCGGAGGATTTCGATCTCGCGGATCACCGAATCCTCGGAGCGGCTCTGGATGATCCGGCCTTCGTGCTCGGTGATGGAGCAGAAGGTGCAGCCGCCGAAACAGCCGCGCATGATGTTGATGGAGAAGCGGATCATCTCCCAGGCGGGGATGCGGGCGTCGCCGTAGGCCGGATGGGGGCGGCGGGTATAGGGCAATTCGTAGAGGCGATCCAGTTCCTTCGTGCGCAGGGGGATCGGTGGCGGGTTGAGCCACACCAGGCGGTTGCCGTGGGCCTGCACCAAGGCGCGGGCATTGCCGGGATTGGTCTCCAGGTGGAAGACGCGGGAGGCGTGGGCGTAGAGAACCGGATCGGCCTTCACCTGTTCGTAGGATGGCAGGCGCAGCACGGTTTTCTCCCGCGGCAGGCGCCGTTTCGGTTCGAAGCGCACCACGGTCTCTCCCCCCTCTGACGATCCTTTCGCGCAGGGTTCGGCGGCATAGGGATCGGGCTTCGGCTCCAGGCGGCCGGGGGTGTCCACGTCGCTGGAGTCGATCACCTGCCAATCGTCGGGGATGGCACGGGTCATGAAAGCGGTGCCGCGCACGTCGCGGATCGTGTCGATGGCCTCGCCCCGGCCGAGGCGGTGGGCGATCTCGACGATGGCGCGCTCGGCATTGCCGTAAACCAGCAGATCCGCCTTGCTGTCGGGCAGGATGGAACGGCGCACCTTGTCGGACCAGTAGTCGTAATGGGCGATGCGCCGCAGGCTGGCCTCGATGCCGCCGATCACGATGGGCACGCCCTTGAAGGCCTCGCGCACCCGCTGGCTGTAGACCACCACAGAGCGATCGGGCCGCCGCCCGCCCTCCCCGTTCGGCGTGTAGGCATCGTCCCGCCGGATGCGCCGATCCGAGGTATAGCGATTGACCATGGAATCCATGTTGCCGGCGGTGATGCCGAAGAACAGGCTGGGCCGCCCCAGCTTCTCGAAGTCGGCCGTCGAGCGCCAGTCGGGCTGGGCGATGATCCCCACCCGAAAACCCTGCGCCTCCAGCAGCCGCCCGATCAGCGCCATGCCGAAGCTGGGATGATCCACGTAGGCATCCCCGGTGACCAGAATGATGTCGCAACGGTCCCAGCCCAGCTCGTCCATCTCCGCCCGCGACATGGGCAACACCGGCGCCGTGCCGAAACGGTGGGCCCAGTAGGGGCGGTAGGAGAAGAGATCGGGGGCTTGTCGGGGCATCTGGAAAACCGGCACGCACGAGAGGATTGGGCAATTCTACCGCAAGCGACCTCGATCAGGGTGGGTGGAAAGGACGCAGAGGGCGCAGAGGCGCAGAGGGCACGGAGTTTTTAGACGAGGTGTTTTTCGATGCGAGAACCGTTGAGTAAAAAAATCCGTTTTTTTCTCATCACAGAGCCTCTGTGATCTCTGCGCCTCTGCGCCCTCTGCGTTACTTCCACCGCATCCCAGTCAATGCCGCAGCCCCACCCCCTTGCGCAGCAGGTGGAGGCTGAAGGCGGAGAGGACGATGACGAAGCCGATGATGATGGCGAAGGCCAGGCGCACGTCGATGTCGGAGACGCCGAGCATGGCGTAGCGCATGGCGTTGATCATGTAGAGGATGGGGTTGGCCAGGGAGACTTTCTGCCAGAACGCGGGCAGCATGTCGATGGAGTAGAAGATCCCGCCCAGATAGATGAGCGGGGTGAGGACGAAGGTGGGGATGATCGAGATGTCGTCGAAGGTCCTGGCGTAGATGGCGTTGATGAAGCCGCCCAGGGAGAAGAGCATGGCGGTGAGGAACACCACCAGGAACAGGGCCAGCGGATGATGGACCTGGAAGGGCGCGAAGAACATGGCCACCAGGCTGACCACGATGCCCACCACCAGCCCGCGGGCGATTCCGCCGGCCACGTAGCCGGCCAGGATCAGGGCATTGGGCATGGGCGAGACCAGCAGCTCCTCGATGAAATGGGCGAACTTGGACATGAAGAACGACGACACCACGTTGGCATAGGCGTTGTTGATGATGGCCATGAGAATGATCCCCGGCACGATGTAGTCCATGTAGCTCACGCCGTGGATGTCGGAGAGCTGGGCGCCGATCAGTCGGCCGAAGATGATGAAGTACAGGCCCATGGTCACCGCCGCGGGCACCACGGTCTGTACCCAGATCCGCAGAAAGCGCAGGATCTCGCGGATCAGGATGGTGCGAAAGGCCACCCATTGCTGTTGCGGCGTCATGCGGCGTCGTCCTCCCGCACCAGGCGCATGAACAGCTCCTCGAGCCGGTTGGTCTTGTTGCGCAGGCTCATCACTTCGATGCCGTGGCGGGACAGTTCGGCGAACAGATCGTTGAGGTTGCGGTCCCGCTGGATATCGACGCACAGGGTCACCGGATCCACTTGGCAGATATGATAGCCCTCGATCGGCGGCAGGCTTTCCAGCGGCCGGCGCAGGTTGAGAATGAAGCTCTCCACGTGCAGCTTGGTGAGCAGTTCCTGCATGTTGGTGTGCTCGATGAGCTGCCCCTCGTTGATGATGGCGATGTGCCGGCAGAGGTTCTCGGCTTCCTCCAGGTAATGGGTGGTGAGGATGATGGTGGTGCCTTCGTCGTTGATCCGCTCGAGGAATTCCCACATGGAACGGCGGATTTCGATGTCCACGCCGGCGGTGGGCTCGTCGAGGATCAGCAGCTTCGGTTCGTGTACCAGGGCCCGGGCGATCATCAGCCGCCGCTTCATGCCGCCCGAGAGGTTGCGGGCCATGCCCCGGCGCTTGTCCCACAGGCCGAGCTGCTGCACGTAGTGCTCGGCCCGCTCCAGCGCCTCGCGCCGGGGAATGCCGTAGAACCCCGCCTGGTTGATGACGATCTCGATCACCGGCTCGAACTGGTTGAAGTTGAATTCCTGGGGCACCAGCCCGATGCAGCTCTTGGCGGCGTTCTTGTCGGTATCGATGTCGTGGCCGAACACCTTCACCGTGCCGGCGGTCTTGTTGATCAGCGAACAGATGATGCCGATGGCCGTGGACTTGCCCGCGCCATTGGGGCCCAGCAGGGCGAAGAAGTCCCCCGCCGCCACGTGCAGATCGATCCCCTTGAGCGCCTCGGCGCCATTGGGATAGGTCTTGCGCAGGTTGCGGATTTCCAGGGCGTGGGTCATGGCAGACGATCCGGCGGAAAAGAGCCGTATCTTAGCAAATTCCGGGTTCCGGCATCGCCCTGCCGCTGGCAGGGTCATGCAAGCCTGAAGGACGGTTTCCCGGAATGGTTTTCACTCCGTTGAGGCACAGCCTGCAAACCGGGGCAAAAAGCTGTTGCGAACCTCCGAACATCGTCTGTTTATCCGGTATTTGGCACGCCCGATGCTCAGGCAATCGTGGGATACAACCACAGAAACAGCGCACCCAGTCCCAGCATCAGCAATACCCCCAGCATGATACCCAACTGATAGAGAAAAAGTTGGGCAGCCACCAGTCCGTTGCCTATCGAACGGCCATCGCCACGGCTGTCAGCCGTGGCGGCCAGCAGTCCCAGCACCAGAACCAGTGCCGCGCCCGCCAAGACCAGCAGCGATGCCCAGATCCCGGCGAAGGCCAGTGCAGCCAGCCCGGCCAACCACAGCCCAAGGTAGGGGATCAGCAACAACAATCGTGTTCGGGTATCCAGCCTTTCGAAGAAGGCGAATTGCAGCGCGGCGAAGACCGGCACGAGAAAAAGGACAAGTGGACGGATGAGTTCCATGTGCACCTCCCTGTGTTCAAATGATCGATGTCTGCCGTCGCCACTCGGCCCTCGTCACCCGTCCCTGTCGCTGCGCGCTGGCGCAGCGACTATCCGACCCACACCCGGGCGTTGCGGAACAGGCGCATCCAGGGGGCGTCCTCGCCCCAGTCATCGGGATGCCAGGAGTACTGGACGGTGCGGAAAACCCGTTCCGGGTGGGGCATCATGATGGTCACGCGGCCGTCTTCGGTGGTCAGGCCGGTGATGCCGCCGGGGGAGCCGTTGGGATTGAAAGGATAGGTTTCGGTGGGCCGGCCGTGGTGGTCCACGTAGCGCAGGGCCACCTGCGCCCCGTTCTGCGGTCCGTCGAAGTGGACGCGACCCTCGCCATGGGCCACGGCGATGGGCAGGCGCGCGCCGGCCATGCCGGCGAGCAGGATGGAGGGCGAGTCGGCGATCTCCACGAGGGAGAAGCGGGCCTCGAACTGTTCCGAGCGGTTGCGCAGAAAGCGCGGCCAGGCCCCGGCGCCGGGGATGAGATCGCGCAACTGGGAGAGCATCTGGCAGCCGTTGCACACGCCCAGGCCGAAGGTGTCGGGGCGGTGGAAGAAGGCCTCGAACTGATCCCGGGCCCGCTGGTGGAAGCGGATCGACTTGGCCCAGCCGCCGCCGGCGCCGAGCACGTCGCCGTAGGAGAAGCCGCCGCAGGCCACCAGGCCCTTGAAATCGTCGAGCACCACGCGCCCGGCGATGATGTCGCTCATGTGCACGTCCACGCTGGCGAAGCCGGCGCGATCGAAGGCGGCGGCCATCTCGATCTGGCCGTTGACGCCCTGCTCGCGGAGGATGGCCACCTTGGGCCGGGCGCCGCGGGCGATGAAGGGGGCGGCCACGTCGTCGGCCGGGTCGAAGGCAAGCTGCACGTTGAGCCCCGGATCGTCGGCGTCGAGCAGGCTGTCGAACTCCTCGCGGGCGCAGTCGGGATGGTCGCGCAGGGCCTGGATGCGGAAGGTGGTCTCGGTCCAGGTACGCTGCCAGGCGATGCGTTCGCCAGTGAGGTATTCGCGCCCGGCGTGCGTGAAGACCAGCCGGTCGTCCTCAGCCAGGGCCCCGATCACGTGCGTGTGGTGGCCGAGGCCGGCCTCGCGGAAGGCATCGAGAACCGTTTCGGTATCGGCCCGGCGCACCTGGATCACGGCCCCCAGTTCCTCGGTAAAGAGGGCGCGCAGGGGATCGCCGCCGAGGGGGTCGAGATCGATGCGCAGCCCGCAATGGCCGGCGAAGGCCATCTCGCACAGGGTGGCGAACAGGCCGCCGTCGGACCGGTCGTGATAGGCCAGCAGGCGGCCTTCGGCGTTGAGCCGCTGAACGGTATCGAAGAAGGCCCGAAAGGCGCGCGGATCGTCGAGATCCGCCGGATGGTGGCCGAGCTGGCCGAACACCTGGGCCAGGGCGCTGCCGCCCATGCGCTGGCGGCCCTTGCCCAGATCGATCAGGACGAGATCCGTCTCGCCCCGGTCGGTGCGCAGTTGCGGCGTGAGGGTGCGGCGCACGTCCGGCACCGGGGCGAAGGCGGAGATGATGAGCGAGAGGGGCGCGGTAACCGATTTGATCTCGCCCTCTTCCTCCCAGACCGTCTTCATGGACATGGAGTCCTTGCCCACGGGGATGGCGATGCCGAGCGCCGGGCACAGTTCCATGCCCACGGCCTTCACCGCGTCGTAGAGCCCCGCGTCCTCGCCGGGATGGCCGGCGGCAGCCATCCAGTTGGCGGACAGGACCACGTCTTCCAGTTTTTCGATGGCGGCCGCGGCCAGGTTGGTGAGCGCCTCGCCCACCGCCATCCGGGCCGAGGCGGCATGGTGCAGCAGGGCGGCGGGCGTGCGCTCGCCCATGGCCATGGCCTCGCCGGTGTAACCCTCGAAGGCGGTGGTGGTTACCGCCACGTCGGCCACCGGCACCTGCCAGGGGCCGACCATCTGATCGCGGGCCACCAGGCCGGTGACGGTGCGATCGCCGATGGTGATCAGGAAATGCTTGGCCGCCACGGTGGGCAGGCTCAGCACCCGCTCCGCCGCCTCGCGGGGATCGATGCCTTCGTCCCGGAAATCTTCCTTGTGAAAGGGATGGTGCCGGGCCTCGCGCAGCATCTTCGGCGGCTTGCCCAGCAGCACTTCGAGGGGCATGTCGATGGGGGTGTTGTCGAAGTGGCCGTCGCCCAGCACCAGGCGCTGCTCGGCGGTGGCCTCGCCGATCACGGCATAGGGACAGCGCTCGCGCTCGCAGATGGCCGCGAAGCGTTCCAGATCCTCGGGCGCCACGGCCAGGACGTAGCGTTCCTGGGCCTCGTTGCACCAGATCTCCATGGGCGACATCCCCGGCTCGTCGTTGGGCACGGTGCGCAGCTCGAAGCGCCCGCCCCGGCCGCTGTCGTTGACCAGCTCGGGCACGGCATTGGACAGGCCGCCGGCCCCCACGTCGTGGATGCTGATGATGGGGTTGTCGGCGCCGAGCTGCCAGCAGCGGTCGATGACTTCCTGGGCGCGGCGCTCGATCTCGGGGTTGCCGCGCTGCACCGAGGCGAAATCCAGCTCCTCGTGGCTCTCGCCGGTGGCCATGCTGGAGGCGGCGCCGCCGCCGAGGCCGATGAGCATGGCCGGCCCCCCGAGCACGATGATCTGGGCGCCGGGCGGGATCTCGCCCTTGGCCACGTGTTCGGCGCGGATGTTGCCGAGACCGCCGGCGAGCATGATGGGCTTGTGATAGCCGCGCACCTCTTCGCCGGCGGGACCGTTGACCTTCGCCTCGTAGGTGCGGAAGTAGCCGCACAGGTTGGGGCGGCCGAACTCGTTGTTGAAGGCCGCCGCGCCGATGGGCCCCTCGAGCATGATCTCGAGGGCCGAGACGATCCGCGCCGGCTTGCCGTAGTCCCCTTCCCAGGGCCGGGCGAAGCCCGGGATGTTCAGGTTGGAGACCGAGAAGCCGCACAGGCCGGCCTTGGGTCTGGAGCCGCGGCCGGTGGCGCCCTCGTCGCGGATCTCGCCGCCGGCGCCGGTGGCGGCGCCGGGGAAGGGGGCAATGGCGGTGGGGTGGTTGTGGGTCTCCACCTTCATGAGGATGTGCACCGGCTCCTCGTGGCGGGCGTATTCGCCGCTGCCCGGTTCCGGGAAGAAGCGCGGTGCGTCGAAACCCGCGATCACCGCCGAGTTGTCGCTGTAGGCCGACAGCACTCGGCCCGGATGCTGCTGGTGGGTGTTGCGGATCATGGCGAACAGGGAACGGTCCTGGCGCTGGCCGTCGATGATCCAGTCGGCGTTGAAGATCTTGTGCCGGCAGTGCTCCGAGTTGGCCTGGGCGAACATCATCAGTTCCACGTCGGTGGGGTTGCGGCCCAAGGCGCGGAAGTTCTCCACCAGGTAATCGATCTCGTCGTCGGCCAGGGCCAGGCCCCATTCCCGGTTGGCCTGGACCAGCGCCTCGCGGCCGCCGTCGAGGATGTCCACACGCTGCAGGGGGCGGGGCTCGTGGTGCACGAACAGGGCCGCGGCCTCGTCGAGGCTGGCGAAGGCCGCCTCGGTCATGCGGTCGTGCAGGTGGGCAGCGACGGCCCGAAACTCCCCGGGCGTGAATTCGGCCTCGCAGGCGATCTCGTAGAGCACCCCCCGCTCGATGCGCTCCACCATCGGCAGATCGCAGTTGTGGGCGATGTCGGTGGCCTTGCTCGACCAGGGCGAGATGGTGCCAGGTCGGGGCACCACCAGCACCGTCTCCCGCGCGTCGGGCAGCTCGCGGGCCGGCTCGCCGTAGTCCAGCAGCACCCGCAGGCGTTCCAGGGCCGGCGCGTCGGGCTGCCGGAGCACGTCGACGAAGTGGTAGTGGACGGCATTCAGTTCCCGGATGCCGGGAACGGCGGTCTTCAGGGTGTCGAGAAGCTTGCGCAGGCGAAAATCGGACAGGGCGCGGCCGCCACGGAGTTGCAACATGCGGGTGGTCTCGGGTCGGGGAAAAAACAGGCGCACATGATACAACAGCCGAGGTGGCGGCGGCGGATTTCCCCGGAAACCCGCGTCCGGCCAGGTGGTCCTGAATCGGCGGGTCGGCCTGAAGCCCGATCAAACGGCTGTTTTTGAAGAGCAAACGCCAAATGCCAATCCAGTCAGGCGGATCATCGGACTCCCACCCCGCAGGGTCCCGCGCCCCTATTCGAAGATCCGGCCTGGGCAACAGCGATTTGCCGCCAAGTGGCATGGCGCGGGGCAGTTCAGTACCGGGCCACTTCCTGCAGTTCGGCCATCAGTTCGTTGAGGTTGCCAACCGTGGTGTCGGCCACGCAGACCAGGTTGCCGACGCTGCACACGGTGTGCCCCCCGCCGCGCACCAGCCAGCCGGTGGGTGGTGTCCAGCCCCGCTGGCCGGTGAACATGGAGAGCTGGTCGAGATTGCCCTGCACGATGCGCTTGGTGTCGTAGGCGAAGCGGGCGAGGGTGGCCAGCCGCTCGGCACTGTCGAGTCCGTAGCCCTCCACCAGGGCGCCATCGTCACGGAACAGGGCCACGGCGCGCACCTCCTCGCGCAGCATCAGCCGCCGGATCATGCACCGCTCCCCAGGCGGGCGCAGGCGCCGTCCAGATCCGCCTGCCCGGTGGGCAGAATCACGCCCCGCTCGCCATCGACCACCACGGTCCAGTCCAGTCCCAGCAGACCGAACTGCTGCACCGGATGGAAACCGGTCATGCCGGTCATGGCCTCCCAGCCCCGCGCCTGCAGGGTGGCGATGGCCAGGTTGGCCACGCACATGTGCGCCACCAGATCCAGCACCCGGGCATCGAAGTCCGCCCCCTCGCGCACGCTCTGTTCGAGCACCTCGCCGGTGCTCGAATAGCGGAAGGCCGCCAGCGCCCCGTCCAGGGCCATCAGTTCCTCCAGATCCGCCATCGTTTCCCCCTTTCGTCACCAACCGTCAGATCATGGCCTCGGGCCGCACCTCGCCCAGCCGCTCGGTCATGGCGGCGAGGACCGTGGCAGGCGAGGTCCGGGCGTTGTCGATGAAACAGAAGACGTTGGCCAGCACGCACACGCTGTGGGTGGCACCGCACACGAACCAGCCCCGGGGCGGGTCGAGCCCCTCGCCCCCGGGCAGGGAGGCGAGCATGCGCGCCTGCATGTGGGTGGCCATGGTGGTGGCCCGGCACATGATGGAGGCCATGCGGGCGTGTTCGGGATCCAGCCGGCCCTCGAAGGTATAGCGATCGCCGCGCCAGGTATACTGGCCCGCGGCGACGACCCCCGGCGTGGCCGCCAGTTCGGAGAGGATACTCATGACCGCACTCCTTACGTTGGAGTGATTTGTTGTTTTTCGGCCCGGTGGCACGAGGCCCCGGGGCTCTGTTATCGTTGGTTCTGGTATCCAAGTAAAACAGACTTCCGGGATTGTGCAAGTCGATCGGCACGCCCCTCCCGGCCGGAGCCCGCAGTCCATGACCCTTTCCCGTCCCGCTTCTCCCTGGCGGCAACTGCTCGCCATGCTCTACGACAGCCTGCTGCTGGTAGCCGTGCTGTTCCTGGCCATGGCCCTGCTGCTGATCGTCAGCCGGGGCCAGCCGCCGGCCGAACATCAGCCCCTCCTGTCTCTGTACCTGCTGACGGTGAGTTACCTGTTTTTCGGCTGGTTCTGGACCCACGGCGGTCAGACCCTGGGCATGCGCGCCTGGCGGCTGCGGCTGCGCACCCGCGACGGCGGGGCCGTGACCTGGACCCAGGCCCTGCTGCGATTCGTCACGGCGATCCCGGCCTGGCTGGTGGTGATTGTCGGCATGGCACGACTGGCCGGTGTTCCCTTCCATTCCCATCGGTGGCTGGAACCCCTGAACCACCTCCCCGGCCTGGCGATTCTCGCGATCGGCCTGATCTGGCTGGTTCTCGATCACCGGCCCGACAACTGGCGCGACCGCCTGAGCGGTACCAGGGTGTGTGACTTGCGGGCGCCAACCGAAAATCGGGGATGAGGCAACCTCGAACAGGCTGCTGAAAAAACAGGCCGCCGAAAAACGGCATTTTCCAGCGGCCTGTCAATTCAGCCGGCGATACAGCCAGGCGGAAGCGATCAGAATCACCAGCGTCGGCGTGCTGGCAGCCAGCCAGGCTGGCATGTCGTAGACCAGCCCCACCTGTCCCATCAGGCGATCGAGGATGTAGAACACGATCCCGATGAGGAACCCGAACAATACCTGCCGGCCGATGCCTCCGTGGCGCACGGAGACGAACACGAAGGGCACCGCCAGCAGGACCATCGCGAGGATGGTCAGGGGCATGACGATCTTGTTCCACATGGCCAGTTCATAGAGCCGGGCATCGAGGCCATTGCGCTTCAGATAGCGGATGTAGGCATACTGGTTCCACAGGGACAGGGAATCGGGATGGTAGGAAATGGTCCCCACCAGCTCACGGTCGAGCCTCGTCCGCCAGGGCAGGGTCTCCCGGTGCTCGCTGGTCACCCTGTCGGCACGAAGGTCCGATACCGTGACCTGTTGCAATTGCCACCCCTCCCCCTGGCGCACGGCGCTACGGGCCTCGATGCGCCGCACCAGCCGTCGCTGGTCATCGAACTCGTAGAGGGTGATGCCCGCCAGTCGACCATCGGGTTCCACCGTGCGCACGTTGATCACGGTCCGACCATCCCGCAACCACAGCCCGAAAGTGGTGTTGAAGCTGATCCGCGAGCCCAGGGCCTGCAGCTTCATCTGCTCTGCATACTGTTCGGCAGGCGGGGCCACCACTTCGCCGATGAAAAAGGCAATCAGAATCAGGGCCAGCAACGACTTGATGGCCGCGAGGGCAATCCGCAGCTTGGAGACCCCTGCCGCGCGGATCACGACCAGTTCGCTGTGCCCGGCCAGAAGCCCCAGTCCCAGCATGGTTCCCAGCAGGGCCGCCATGGGAAAGAACTGGTAGACCAGCTTGGGCAGCCACAACAGGACATAGGTGAAGGCCTTCAGCGTGGTGTAGTCGGCACGGCCGATCTTCTCGAACTCGGTGACATAGTTGATCAGGATGAACAACATCATCACCACACCCAGCACCCCGAGCACGGCCAACTGAACCGACTGGCCAACGTAACGATCGAGAATCCGCATTCAGGCCTCCTTGCGCCGCAAACGCCGATGGCCAGCGACCTGCCAGCCGATGAAAACCAGGCCGACGACTCCGGTCAGGATCGGCACCCACCACATCCCCACCCAGGCCGGGGCGACGCCCTCATCCAGCCAGGTGCGGGCGATATTGAGCAGGTTGTTGACGAGCAGATACAGAAGGAACGCCAGCGCCAGCCGCCCGTATCGACCGCCCCGGGGGCGGGTACGGCTGAGCGGTACGGCGAGCAAGGCCAGCGCAAGGCACATCAAGGCCGAGGCGATCCGCCACTGCAACTCCACGAGATGCGCCCGTTGCGCACGCCCCGCCCAGAGCGCAGGCGTGGGGATGGCGCGCTGATGATAGCGAATGTGCCGATCCTGGGGCGGGTTCATGCGCAGGCCATGTCGGTCAAACCCAATCACGGCAAACTCATCCTGACCCGGCCGGCCCTCGTAACGATGGCCGTTGAGCAGTACCAGATAGCGCTCTCCCGTTTGCGGATTGGCCTCCAGAAATCCCGCTTCGGCCACCAGCAGGCTCTCGTGCCCCCGCTGCCGGATCTGGGCGAAGACGTTCTCGATCCGGGTCCGATCCGCGTTGATGCGCTCGGCATAGATCACCCCCCGACCCTCGGGCAAACTGCGGAAGCGTCCCGGCGTGATGCCTTCGATGCTCAAGGACTTGCGTTCGAGTTTCTCCAGTCGCTCTCCCTGGGCATCCCCCCAGGGCGCCAGCACCAGCGTGAATCCCCCCTGAACCGCGGCCACGATCACTGCCACCAGCAAGACCGGCCGCAGCAGATTCCAGGGGCCGTAACCACAGGCCTCGAGCACCGTGATTTCACTGTTCGCATACAACCGGCTCAGGGCCATCAAAATGGCGAGATACAGGGCCAGGGGCAAGACGAACGGCACCAGAGTCAGGCTGTAGACACCAAACAGGGTCATCACCGTGTCGGCCTGGAGGGTGCCTTCGGCCACCTTCGAGAACAAACCAACGAGCTGGCCGGAGAAGGCGATCAGCAATAGCACCAGCAAAACCCCCGAGAGGGTCGAGAACACTTCTCTGACGAGATAACGGGTGATGATCACAACGCGGCCGTTTGCGGAAATCTATCGCGATTGTGGCTGAATCCGGGCATTTTTTCGAGTAAGCTTGCGTCGAGACCGAATCGACCAGGACTATTCATGGAACTGACCGTCAAGACCACCCTCCCCCCCGCCACCCGCAGCGACTGCCTCGTGGTGGGCGTGTTCGAACGGCGCAAGCTCTCGGCCGCCGCCCAGGAACTCGATGCCGCCCTCGGCGGTCGGCTTACCGCCCTGCTCAAGCACGGCGATCTGGACGGCAAGGAAGGCACCCACCTGCTGCTGCCGGAGGCCGGGGATCTGCCCGCCCGGCGACTCCTGCTGGTGGGCTGCGGCAAGGAGAAGGACTTCGACACCCGGCGCTATCGCAAGGCCCTGCGCACCGCCGTCTCGGCCCTGAAGAAGATCCACGTCCGGGAGGCCGTGAACTACCTGCCGGACCTTCCGGTGCAGGATCGCAGCCTGCCCTGGCGCATCCGCATCGCCGCCGAGACGATCCAGCAGGCCGACTACCGCTTCGACCGTCTCAAGTCGGAAAAGGACAAGCCACCGGCCCTGAAGAAGATGACCCTCAACGTCATCGACAAGGCCCGCCTGAACCAGGCCCGCCAGGCCCTGGCCATCGGCAACGCCATCGCCGGCGGGGCCAACTTCGCCCGCGAGCTGGGCAACCTGCCCGGCAACGTGTGCACCCCGGCCTACCTGGCCGGCACTGCCCGCAAGACCCTCAGGGCCTTCCCCAACATGAACGTGCGGGTGCTCAAGCAGAAGGACATCGAGGCCCTGAAGATGGGCGCCTTCCTCTCCGTGGCCAGGGGCAGCCGCCAGCCGCCGCACCTCATCGTGGTGGAATACCGGGGCGCCGCGCGCGATTCCCGGCCCGTGGCCCTGGTGGGCAAGGGCATCACCTTTGACTCGGGCGGCATCTCCATCAAGCCCTCGGCCGCCATGGACGAGATGAAGTTCGACATGTGCGGTGCCGCCGGCGTGCTGGGCACCATGCACATGCTCGGCGAGCTGCAGCCCCCCATCAACGTGGTGGCGGTGGTGCCCACCTGCGAGAACATGCCCGACGGCAACGCCAACAAGCCCGGCGACATCGTCACCAGCCTGTCGGGCCAGACCATCGAAGTGCTCAACACCGACGCCGAAGGCCGGTTGATCCTCTGCGATGCCCTCACCTACACGGAGCGCTTCAAGCCCAAGGCGGTAATCGACGTGGCCACCCTCACCGGCGCCTGCGTGATCGCCCTGGGCAAGCATCCGGCGGGCCTGCTGGGCAACGACGAGGCCCTGATCCGGCAGATCCTGGACGCCGGCGAGCAAGCCGACGACCGAGCCTGGCAACTGCCCCTGTGGGAGGAATACCAGGATCAGCTCAAGAGCAACTTCGCCGACATGGCCAACATCGGCGGCCGCGAGGCCGGCGCCATCACCGCGGCCTGCTTCCTGGCCCGCTTCACGAAGAAGCTCAAGTGGGCCCACCTCGACATCGCCGGGGTGGCCTGGGAGAGCGGCAGCAAGAAGGGCGCCACGGGCCGGCCGGTGGCCCTGCTCAGCCAGTACCTGCTCGAGCAGTGCGGCAAGCGCTACCGGCTCGAATGACCCGCGTCGACTTCTACATCGTGGACAGCCCCGCCGCCGACGCCCGGGAGCGGGTGGCCTGCCGGCTGGCGGAAAAGGCCTGGCAGCTGGATCACCGAATCTACATCCACGGCCAGGATCCGCGGCACTGCGAACGGCTCGATCAGTTGCTGTGGATCTTTCGCGACGGCAGCTTCGTGCCCCACGAGCCGCTGGCCGATCCGGTGCCCGACTGCCCGATCCTGATCGGCCAGACGGAGCCGCCCGAGAGCCACACGGGGGTGCTCATCAACCTGCACGAGACGGTGCCGCCCTTCTTCAGCCGCTTCGAACGGGTGGTGGAGATCGTCAGCCAGGACGAGCCGGTGCGCCGGGCGGGGCGGGAGCGCTTCAAATTCTACCGGGATCGCGGCTATGATTTGCACACCCACACCCTGAGCGGGTAAGCCCATGGCGAAGAAATCCGAACCGACGGCCAACGACGAGCTGCTCGAAGCCCTCGAATCCATCAAGGGGCTGCTCGAGAAGAGCGAGGGCAAGCTGTCGGCCGCCCGGGAGAGCCTGGCCAGGGCCCGCACCAGCAGCCGTCCCGAAGCGGACAAGCCCAGGATCCCCATCTCCACCGAACCGGTGGTGCCGGTGCTCGACGAAGTGGTGGCCACTCTCGAGGAAGACGAGGAGGAGATTCCGGTTCTCGAGGAAGCCCTGCCGGTGCTGGATCAGCCGGTGGCCGACACCCCGGCCCCACCCGCGCCCGGCCCGGCCGCCCACTCCACCGGCCAGGTCATCGACTACCTCGACGAGCTGCAGGGCAGCCTGGAGAAGGCCGTCCACGAAGGCCTGATCAACGCCCTGGTGCAGATCGAGGCGGACATCCAGGCCATCATCGCCGAGCACGTCTCCCGCCTGAAGGACGACCTGCGCGGGGGGGAATGAAACCGCCAGCGGGAGAGAGAACCCTTCGTTCAATTGTGCGAGAAGGCGGATACTTGCATGTCTACCCCCTCTTCCCCGTCGGGGGAGAGGGCCGGGGTGAGGGGGGCCTGCAACGCACGACATCGGCAGCATTACGACAAAGCACCCGAGGCCGCGCGCTCAACAGCAGGCTTTCCTCTTGACTGCTGTCCCCTCACCCCAACCCCTCTCCCCTGAGGGGAGAGGGGCTCCTTCGTTCCTGACCCAGTACACACGGGCATCACGCCGGACAAGGCTCACCCTGTACCTCCTCCATAAAAAAGCGGACCGGGACAGGAAGTGTCGCGGTCCGCAAGCCCCGTGGGAGATGCCGAGGTGAATGCCTCTCATCCGGGGGAGATGCCCGATGCGCGGCGTCAATCCATGTGGGCTTTCGCTTCCTCGCCCGGATTGGGCAGACCGGCGATGCGCCACAGGTTCAGGCAACCGCCGAACAGCCCCTTCACCGCGTCGCGCTCGGTACCGAGCTGGCGGCAGAGGATCCGCATCGGCGGAATGGAACCCAGGCGCAGGCAACGGTCCCGCACGAAATAGATGATTTGCCAGTGGGCCTCGGTCAGACGAATGCCGTCGATCAGATTGGCCAGATGTTCGGCCAGATCCTCCGACCAGTAGGCCGGATCGATCAGGAAGCCGTCTTCATCGAATATGGCCTCCGGCTCCACCAGAACGGCTTCCGGTTGTGCTGCACTCATGCCTTTCCTCCAGTGTGGTCAAGATGTCGTCACAGAGACGCCTTCTGCGGGCATCTGCTGCGAATGTCGCGGAATCCGCGTTCCGCCCGAATCACAATTCGGTGTTATGCGAGTATTCATATTTCTTATCATGATGTAAAATGATTAAATATCATTCAGTATCATGATTTGAGATATGGAACTGCGTCAGCTCCGCTCCCTGGTGACACTGGTCGAATCCGGCTGCAACGTCAGCCGTGCGGCCGAACGGCTGTTCATAGTGCAGTCGGCGGTCTCCCAGCACATCCTGCGCCTCGAGGAGGAACTGGGCGTGCACCTGTTCATGCGCCAGGGCAAGCGGATCCTGGGGCTGACCGAAGCCGGCGAGCAGGTGCTGCAACACGCCCGGCGGGTGCTGGCCGAGACCGGCAACATCCTCGAAGTGGGGCGGGAACACGTGGAGGATTCCACGGGCGTGCTGCGCATCGGCACCACCCACACCCAGGCCCGCTACGTGCTGCCGCCGGTGGTCACCCGTTTCAACCGGGCCTGGCCCCGGGTGGAACTGCAAATCCATCAGGACACGCCCCGCCACCTGGTACGCATGCTGCTGGAAGAGAAGGTGGACTTCGCCATCTGCACCGAGGATCTGGCCGCCGAGCCCCACGTCACCACGGTGCCCGGCTACCAGTGGAACCGCTCGCTGATCGCCCCGCCGGGCCATCCGCTGCTGCTGGAAGAGGAACCGACCCTCGAAGCCCTGTGCGCGCATCCCCTGATCACCTACGTCCACGGCTTCACGGGCCGCGGCCATTTCGATCGCAGCCTGCAGAAGGCCGGGCTGCAGCCACACATCGTCCTCACCGCCGCCGACACCGACGTGATCAAGACCTACGTGCGCCAGCGCATGGGCATCGGGATCATCGCCAGCATGGCCTACGACCCGGTGCAGGATGCCGATCTGGCGATCCGAGATCTCGCCCGGCTCTTCCCCTGGGAAACCACCCACATCGCCTATCCGGAAAACAAGTATCTGCGCCGCTACCAGCAGCACTTCATCGAACTGTTCCGCGAACACGTGACGGAGATGAGCAGCGAGGAAACCGCCGGCCTGCAACCGGCGTGAGTGCCGGCCGCAGAAATTCCGTTGAGCAGGCGGTCAGGAGCGGGGCAGACCGTAGCGCTCGGTCATGTAGCACTGCCCCACCGGCAGCCAGTCGGGCATGCGGTAGAAGCGCCGCAGGATGTCTTCGATCACCTCTGCCCGGTAACGGGCGTAGTCGAAGCCCCGCCCCAGCAGGATCCAGTAGGTGGTTCCGGCCATGGGCAGCGGCCGCAGGTCGGCGCTGGCGAAATAGCGGGCATACTGCCGCACCCCGGGGAAGTAGCTCACGATGGCGATGTCCTGCCCGTCGAGGGTCCGGAAGTCGGTGAGCATGTCGTCCTGCCGGGCATGGTAGGAACCGCTGCCGAAGACGATCACGTGCGTGCGGCCGGCATAGGACAACAGCGCCGACTCGGTATAGCTGTCGGTGGCCAGCACGAAGTCCGGCGCCATGCGCCGCGCCGCCGCGTAGATGTCCCGGGCATGCAGGCCGTAGATCACGTCCTTGGTGCGGTTCTCGTCCTGGCGGATGAAATCCCAGTCCGGCGCCTTCGCCAGCAGCACGAAAAAGGCCAGAAGGTGCGCCAGCGCGAAGGGCACCATGAAGGCCAGACTACGACGCAGGGCGCGCGCGGGCGCCACCAGCCCGAGCCCCAGGAACACGAAGGGATAGAAGCTCAGCAGCCAGTGCAGGCCGATGGACACCCGGAAGGACAGCAACAGGAACAGGCCATAGGGGATCAGGAACAGCGCCAGGTACAGGCCGTCGGGCTCGCCGCGCAGCCGTGCGCCCACCGCCCGGCCATGGCGGGCCAGATACCAGAGGATCGGCGGCGTCAGCAGATACAGTTGCAGCAGCAGATACTTGCCCACGGTGGCCAGCGAGACGCCGCCGCCCGCGGTGCGGTTCTGCAGGTTGAACAGGTAGTTGTCCCAGCAGTGGGTGTAGTTCCACCACAGGTTCAGGCCGATGAAGGGCAGGGTGCCGGCGATCACCCACACAAGCCCCAGCCACGGCCGCCAGCCCCGGCGCACGAACAGCAGCAGATACAGGAAATAGGCCACGCCCAGCAGGCCGGCGAAGAACTTGGAGAAGAAGGCCGCCCCCAGCAGCAAGCCGCTCAGCAGGTACCAGAAGGACGCGTCCGCCGCCTGGGCCCGGCGGAAGGCCAGGGCCGAGAGAAAGGAGAACAGCAAAAGCGGCGTATCGGTGGTGATCAGCACGCCCAGCAGGTTCATGGGCGCCAGCAGATACAGGGCCGCCACCAGCAGGGCCAGCCCCTCGCCCCGCGTCCGCAGCAGGCGGTACAGCGCCCAGCCGATGAAGGTGGTGGTCCCGATCTGGGGTAGGCGCAACCAAACGGGATGATCGCTGACCGCGGACATCACGCTCAGGAACCAGCCGGCCATGGGCGGATGATCGTAGAAACCGAAATCGGGATGCCGACCCCAGACGAGGAAATAGGCCTCGTCGCCGGTCATGGGCAATGCGGCCGCCACGGCCAGCTTGATGAGGAAGGTGGCCAGCAGCAATAGCGCCAGCCGGGATTCGGTGCGGGTCATGGAAGCGAACGGCAGCCAGGAAAACAGGCGCCATGGTACCACCCCGGGCAGACGGTTCCGAGGCGCAACGGATGCCGGGCCTCGGGTATAATCGCCCGCTGGCCCATCCTGCCCCCTGTGGAAACCCTGAACGTGGACAAGACCTACGATCCCAAGCGCATCGAGCAACGCTGGTACGAAATCTGGGAAAGCCGGGGCTACTTCGCCCCGCGCGGCGGCAAGCGCCCCTACTGCATCATGATCCCGCCGCCCAACGTCACCGGCAGCCTGCACATGGGCCACGCCTTCCAGGACACCATCATGGATGCCCTGATCCGCTATCACCGCATGCGTGGCGACAACACCCTCTGGCAGGTGGGCACCGATCACGCCGGCATCGCCACCCAGATGGTGGTGGAGCGCCAGCTCGAGGCGGAAGGCCTCACCCGGCACGATCTGGGCCGCGAGAAGTTCATCGAGCGGATCTGGCAGTGGAAGGCCGAATCGGGCGGCACCATCACCCGTCAGCTGCGGCGCATGGGCGCCTCGGTGGACTGGTCCACGGAACGCTTCACCATGGACGAGGGCCTGTCGGCGGCGGTGAAGGAAGTCTTCGTCCGGCTCTACGAGGAAGGCCTGATCTATCGCGGCAAGCGGCTGGTGAACTGGGATCCGGTGCTGCACACCGCCGTCTCCGATCTGGAGGTGCTGTCGGAAGAGGAACAGGGCCACCTGTGGCACATGCGCTATCCGCTCTCCAACGGCACCGGCCACATCGTGGTGGCCACCACCCGCCCCGAAACCCTGCTCGGCGACGCCGCCGTGGCCGTGCACCCGGGCGACGAGCGCTACACGCACCTGCTCGGCGAGTTCGTGGAGCTGCCCCTGACCGGACGGCGCATCCCCATCATCGCCGACGAGTACGTGGATCCCGAATTCGGCACCGGCTGCGTGAAGATCACCCCGGCCCACGACTTCAACGACTATGCCGTGTGGCTGCGCCACCGCGACGAGGTGGCCCTCTCCGCCCTGCCCCACGGCGGGCTCATCAACATCTTCACGCCCGATGCGGCGATCCGCGCCAACGAGGAAGACGAAGGCACCCTGATCCCCGAAAAATACGTGGGTCTGGATCGCTTCGACGCCCGCAAGCAGATCGTCGCCGATCTGGAGGCTGCCGGCCTGCTGGCGAAGGTGGACGATCACAAGCTGATGGTGCCCCGCGGCGACCGCTCCGGCACCGTCATCGAACCCTTCCTCACCGATCAGTGGTACGTGAAGGTGGGGCCGCTGGCCAAACCGGCCATCGCGGCGGTGGAGACGGGCCACATCCGCTTCGTGCCCGACAACTGGAAGAACACCTATTTCGAATGGATGCGCAACATCGAGGACTGGTGCATCAGCCGCCAGATCTGGTGGGGCCACCGCATCCCCGCCTGGTACGACGAGCAGGGCAACGTCTACGTGGGCCGCGACGAGGCCGAGGTCCGCGAACGCCACGGCCTGCCCGCCGATTTCCCCCTGCGCCAGGACGAGGACGTGCTCGACACCTGGTTCTCCTCCGCCCTGTGGCCCTTTTCCACCCTGGGCTGGCCGGAGGAAACCGAACGCCTGCGCACCTTCTATCCCACCAACGTGCTGGTGACCGGCTTCGACATCATCTTCTTCTGGGTGGCCCGCATGATCATGATGGGCCTGAAGTTCATGGGCGACGTGCCCTTCGAGGAAGTCTACATCCACGGCCTGGTGCGCGACGCCGAGGGCCAGAAGATGTCCAAGTCCAAGGGCAACGTGCTCGACCCCATCGACGTGATCGACGGCATCGATCTGGAATCGCTGGTGCAAAAGCGCACCTCGGGCCTGATGCAGCCCCACCTGGCGAAGAAGATCGAGAAGCAGACCCGCAAGAACTTCCCCAACGGCATCCCCGCCTTCGGCACCGATGCGCTGCGCTTCACCTTCGCCGCCCTGGCCACCACCGGGCGCGACATCGTGCTCTCGCTGGAGCGCATCGAGGGCTATCGCAACTTCTGCAACAAGATCTGGAACGCCGCCCGCTACGTGCTCATGAACACCGAGGGGCAGGATTGCGGCCAGCGCGGCGGCGCGGTGGAACTGACCGCCGCCGATCGCTGGATCCGCAGCCGCCTGCAGGAGACCACCCGCCAGGCGATCCGCAGCATCGAGAGCTACCGTTTCGATCACCTGGCCCAGGCCCTGTACGAATTCACCTGGAACGAATACTGCGACTGGTACCTGGAGCTGTCCAAGCCGGTGCTGCACGACGAGACGGCCTCCGCGGAACGCCTGCGCGGCACCCGCCAGACCCTGGTGCAGGTGCTGGAGACCCTGCTGCGCCTGCTGCATCCCCTGATGCCCTTCCTCACCGAGGAGATCTGGCAGAAGGTCGCGCCCCTGGCCGGGGTGAACGCCGAAACCCGGCCCGGCACCGAGACCATCATGCTCCAGCCCTTCCCCGAGCCCGACGACGGGGCCATCGACACCGAGGCGGTGGCCGAAATCGAATGGCTGCGCCAGTTCATCCTCGGCGTGCGCAAGATCCGCAGCGCCATGGACATCAAGCCCGGCAAGCGCCTGCCGGTCCTGGTGCAGGGCGGCGACGCAACCGACCGGGCGCGCATCGAGGCCCACCTGCCCTGGCTGAGGAGCCTGGGGCGCATCGACTCGATCACCTGGCTGGCGCCCGACGAGACGGCGCCCGAGTCGGCCACCGCCCTGGTGGGCGAGATGAAGATCCTCATCCCCATGGCCGGCCTCATCGACGTGCAGGCCGAGCTGGCCCGCCTGGCCAGGGAGATCGAAAAGCTCGAGAAGGACATCGCCCGCGTTCAGGGCAAACTGGGCAATGCCAGCTTCGTCGAGAAGGCCCCGGCCGCGGTGGTGGAAAAGGAACGGACGAAACTGGCCGAACAGCAGAAGGCTCTCGATCAGCTCCGGAATCAGAAAGCGCGGATCGAGAAGCTCTGACTGCCCCCCTTTGACAGGCGGTAGCAAAAGCCCATCCCTGGGCTTTTGCTACCGCCTGCTGGAAACCACCTCCATCGTCTGTTTTGCCGCCGGCGCCGCCTCCCCGAGGCGGTTCTGGGCAGCCACCAGCTTGCCCATCAGGCGCAGATCCCGCGAGGTCAGGTTGAGCGCCGCATCCACCCAGATCTCGGCGATGTCGATCAGCTCCTCGTAGGTGAGGGGATTCAGATATTCCCGCACCCGCTCCACCGCCCGCCGGCCGTTGGCGGCACGGCGGTGCAGGCGGATGTACTCGGCCACCGCCTGTTCGCCCTCGCCCGGTTCGGCCAGCACGTCCACCACGCCCATCTCGAACAGCTCCTCGGCACTGTACAGACGCCCTGCCGTGATCAGCGCCTCGGCGCGCCGCGCATCGAGCTTGCGTGACAGCAGGCTGTAGGCGCCCATGCCCGGAAACAGGTTGAAGAGGATCTCCGGCAGACCCATCTCGCTGCCCTTTTCCGCAATCAGCACCGAGCTGGAGAGAGCCGCCTCGAACCCCCCGCCGAGGGCACTGCCCTGCACCAGGGAAATGGTGGTGAGGGGCAGGTGCAGATGAATGGCGTTGGCATAGAGCACGTCGATGCAGGCCTTGGCATAGGCCGCAAGGCCGGCGCGGTCGCCTTCGGCGATGTGCCGGCGAAAGCGATCCAGATCGCCGCCGAGATTGAACACGCCCGGCACCCGGGAGTGCAGCACCAGATACGAAACGGACAGTGCGCCGCTGCGGATCAGGGTCTCCACCCGGTTCTGGAAGGCGGCGATGTCCGCCAGCAGGTCGGGGGTGAAACATGGCCGGGGGCGGGCATGCATGGCATACCACACGGTCTCCTCCGCTGGCCGGTATTCGAGGATCAGATTGGCAAACTGTCCGATCCGGGAAAGGTCCTGTTTCGCTGCCGCTGTCATTGCCGGAATCTCCTTCTGCAGTCCGTTTCCATGAATGGCCAGGTGCACCCGGGCACAAAGCCGTTGAGGCCGGTGCCGATGCAAGTTCAGTACCAGAAAGAAAGCCCAAAGAGGCCAAACGGCGATATAGGCCATTGGTACTACCCTTTTCAGTCTAGTCCCTGGGCACGAAATCACTATGACCGTTATCACCCCTGCACGTGAACGCCGTCACGTTTTGCGCAATCGGAGCGGGAAAAAGACCGGAATCGGGGATCAGCCGCGTTCCAGTTCGCGGGCCATGGTCTGACCACGGGCCACATTCACTCGGATCAGCAGCAGCGCCCCGCCCACGAAAAGAATGCCCACCGCCAGAATCGACAGGCGGCTGCTGTCGGTGAGCAGGCCAACGATGCCCATGATCAGCGGCCCGAGAATGGCGGCAAACTTGCCGAGCATGTTGTAGAAACCGAAGAACTCGGCCGACTGCCCGGCCGGGATCAGGCGGGCATAGAGGGACCGGCTCAGCGACTGCACCCCGCCCTGCACCAGGCCGATGACCACCGCCAGGCCATAGAACTCCGCCACCTGCTGCATGAAAAAGGCCCAGACGATGACCCCGATATAGACGCCGATGGCGATCAGGATCGCCGGCTTGGGCCCGATCCGCTCGCCGAGCAGACCGAACCCGATGGCCGCGGGAAAGCCCACGAACTGGGTGATGAGCAGTGCCGTGATCAGGCTGTCGGAGGCGAAGCCCAGCGACAGCCCGTAGTCCACGGCCATGCGCACCACCGTGTCGACCCCATCGATGTACAGCCAGTAGGCCAGCAGGAACAGCCCCACCACGCGCAGGCGGCGCACCTTGCGGAAGGTGCCGGCCAGTTGCCGAAAGCCGCCGAGCACCGCCGCCCCGGGCCGCATGCCCCCCTGCCCTGGCGGCTCCGGCACCCACAGCATCAGCGGCAGGGAGAAAACCAGCCACCAGGCAGCCACCGCCAGGAAGGAAAGCCGCACCGCCTCGGCCTGGCTGGCCAGGCCGAAGGCCGCCGGCCACAGGGTCATGACCACGGTGCCGGCGAACAGCAGCCCCCCACCCAGGTAGCCCAGGGCATAGCCCCAGGCCGAGGCGATATCGTAATGCGGCTCGTCGGTCACCGAAACGAGCAGCGAATCGTAGAACACCACGCTGCCCGAGAAGCCGATGCTGGCCAGCACGAAACCGATCAGCGCCAGCGTCGCCTCTCCCTGCCCCACGAAGTAGAGGCTGGCGGTCATTGCGATGCCCAGGGCCGCGAACAGCAGCAGGAAACGCTTGCGCAGCCCTCCCACGTCGGCAATCGCTCCCAGCACCGGCGCCAGGATCACGATCACGGTACTGGCCAGGGAATTGGCTAGGCCGAGCTGGAAGGTGCTCTCGGTGGCGGGCAGATCCGCGCTCCACCAGCTCTTGAAGAAGACGGGGAAGAAGCCGGCCAGCACGGCCGTGGCGAAGGCGGAGTTGGCCCAGTCGTAAAGGGCCCAGGAAAGGACCGTACGGTTGTGGAGATGATGCATGAAGAATTCCGTTTTCCGGGATTATAGCCGCAGGGAATGTCTTGATTCGACTCGCCCCGACCCCATTTCCCAGATACCATGGACTCGCGCCAGGACTTCCCGGAACCGATAGTACATGAACGACAAGTCGCCCATTCATTTGCAGGACGGTGATGCCCTGCTCATCGTCGACGTGCAGAACGACTTCCTGCCCGGTGGCAAACTGGCCGTGCCGGAAGGCGATGCCGTGATCGCCCCGCTCAATGCCTGGATCGAACGCGTCGAGCGACGGGGCCTGCCCATCATCGCCACCCGCGACTGGCATCCCGCCGATCACTGCTCCTTCCAGGCCCGGGGCGGGCCGTGGCCGGTCCATTGCGTGGCCGGCACGCCGGGAGCCGAATTCGCGCCGACCCTGCGCCTGCCGAAGAACGCCTGGATCATTTCCAAGGCGACAAGCCCCGACCAGGAAGCCTATTCCGGTTTCCAGGGCACCGATCTGGCCACCCGCCTGCGCGAGGCGGGCGTGCGGCGCCTGTTCATCGGGGGGCTGGCCACCGACTACTGCGTGCTCAACACGGTAAAGGATGCCCTGCAGGAAGGCTTCACGGTCTTTCTCCTGCAGGACGCCATCCGGGCCGTGAACGTCAAACCCGGTGACGGCGAGCGGGCCATCGCGGAGATGCTCGCCGCCGGCGCCGTGCCCGTCACCCTGGCCGATCTGGAGTCGCCATGAAAACCGCGCCGGATCCGCTGCAAAGCCCCCTGCTTACCGATCTCTATCAGCTCACCATGCTCCAGGGGTATGTGGACCAGGGCATGACCGACACGGCCGTGTTCGAGCTGTTCGTGCGCCGGTTGCCCGAGGGGCGCAACTTCCTGGTGGCGGCGGGACTGGAACAGGCCCTGGACTTTCTCGAGAACCTGCACTTCACGGTCGAGGAGATCGACTGGCTGCGCAGCACCGGCCGCTTCAACGAGCGCCTGCTGGAGCATCTGGCCAGCCTGCGCTTCACCGGCGACGTGCAGGCCCTGCCCGAGGGCACGGTGTTCTTCGCCAACGAACCGGTACTGCGGGTGGTCGCTCCCCTGCCCCAGGCGCAACTGGTGGAGAGCCGCCTGATCAACCTCCTGCACCTGCAGATCCTGCTGACCAGCAAGGCGGTGCGCTCGCGCCTGGCCGCCCCCGACAAGCTGCTGGTGGACTTCGGCATGCGCCGCGCCCACGGCGCGGAAGCCGGCCTGTTGGCGGCCCGCGCCGCGTATCTGGCGGGCTTCGCCGGCTCCTCCACGGTGCTGGCCGAAACCCGCTATGGCGTGCCGGCCTTCGGCACCATGGCCCACTCCTTCGTCCAGGCCCACGACAGCGAGGAAACGGCCTTCGAACACTTCGCCCATTCTCAGCCGGACAACGTGGTTCTGCTCATCGACACCTATGACACCCTGGCCGGTGCCCGCAAGGTCGTCGCCATGGCCGATCGGCTCAAGGCCGAAGGCTGTCCGGTGAAGGCGGTACGCCTGGATTCGGGGGATCTGTTGGCGCTGTCGAAACGGGTGCGGCAGATCCTCGACGAGGGTGGCCATCCCGAGATCGGCATCTTCTGCTCAGGCAACCTCGACGAATACCGGCTGCGGGAACTGCTTGCCGCCGGCGCGCCCATCGACGGCTTCGGCATCGGCACCCGCCTCGACACCTCGAGCGACGCCCCCTACCTGGACTGTGCCTACAAACTGCAGGAATACGCCGGCCTCCCCCGCCGCAAGCGCTCGACCGGCAAGGCCACCTGGCCGGGCCGCAAGCAGGTGTTCCGCCAGTACGACGGCCAGGGGCGCCTGCAGAAGGACATCCTGTCCCTGATCGACGACGAGCAGCCCGGCCAGCCCCTGCTGGTGCCGGTGATGGCGGGCGGCGGGCGCCTCGCCCCGCCAGAAAGCCTGCAGACGATCCGCGAACGCCTCGACGCCGAACTGGCCACCCTGCCCGAGCCCCTGCGGGGCCTGGAACCGGCCCCCGCCCCCGAAGTGGCCATCGCCCCCGCCCTGCAACGCCTCGCCGAGGAAGTGGACCGGCGGCAGGCCGAAAGGGACGAGTGACGAGGCGACCGGGTTGAATACCGGGTTCCGGCCCGGCATCTCCATGGCGAAAACGGCAACGCCTTTCCCGGCCACCCGCCACCAATCACCCGCCACCTGCTATAGTGCGGGAATGAACCCAGCGAGGATCTTCCCATGAGCGACTCCCCGAACTTGGCCGATCTGGCCATGGATGCCGACAACCTGTATCTGCAGGAGACTTTCACCGATCAGAAGGTGGGCACCCTCACCCGCCTGACGCCGGTCACCGCCGACGGCGAGCCCGACGACAGCCGCGCCGTGCAGTACATCGGCCAGGCCCAGATCATGACCCCCATGGGCGCCATTCCCCTGAGCTTCGAGATCCCGACCGATTCCCTGGCCGAGGCCGTGGCCGGCTTCGCCGCCGAGGCGGAAAAGGCCATCGAACGCACCATCGAGGAAGCCCGCCAGATGCAGCGCGAGGCCGCCAGCTCCATCGTGGTGCCGGGGCAGGACACCGGCGGCAAGATCCAGATTCCCTGACGACAGCCCTCCCTGTAAGAACGGGGGCCTCGCCGCGACTGCACCAACGCAGTCCGGCTCCGCTGCGCGTGAGCGGGCCGGCTATTCTTCTCCTCTACCTCTCCATCCGCCGGCGCCATTGCCGGCGCTGTTCTGGGCTGGCCCGGCGCCAGCGCTCACGGGCCCGCTGGCGCTGTGCCGGACTCATGTGTTGCCAGCGTTCGCGCAGCGCCCGGCGTCGTTCCGGCGGCAGGCTGCGGAACCATTCGCGCCGCTGGCGCAGGCGCTGGCGCTGTTCCGGCGTCATTTGCAGGAAACGCCGGTAGCGTTCGCGCACCCGGGCCCGCTGCTCGGGCGTCATCTGACGCCAGCGCTTGAGCCGCTGGCGTGCCCGTTCCCGCTGTGCCGGGGTCATCTGCTGCCAGCGCTCGGCACCTCGCAGCAGGCGCTGGCGGCGTTCCTCGGGCAGGCTGTCCCAGCGATTCTCGAAGGACTTGAGCAGTCGCCGGGTTTCCGGCGGCAGGCTGTTCCAGTCACTGGCCGCGAGCACGGGTCCGGCCAGGCCGAACAGCAGGCAAAGCATCAGGATCCAGTCAACGGCTTTCATCTTCGTCCTCCTCTGCCGGTTCACCCTGGCCGGTCTGACGCGAACCGGCATCCCGTTCGTTCTCCACCGAGCCCAGCGCCAGGTCGAGCGCTTCGTCGTCCGCCTCGGCGAACAGGGCCAGAAATTCCAGCAATTCCGGTTCCGGCGGTGCATCGCCGGCCAGGGCCACGGCCGGGGACAGGATCGCCAGAAGAAGCAGCACGCCCGATCCGCAGAGGCGCTGTCGCTCAGCCCGCATCGCGGTTCCCCTCCATGGTCGAAAGCCACTGGTAGAAGTCCAGTTCCTCGTAGAACTGCAGGCTGTCGTCGGCGGCGATGAGTTCCAGATCGCTCTCCGTGAGCGTCTCGGGCAGCCGTGCCTCGTTTCCCGGTGGACGGAGGAACAGCGCCATCAGCAGCAGACCGCCCAGCACCAGCGCACCGGCCGGCGGCCAGGACAGCGCGGGTCGCCGAGCGCTCGCCGCCACTGCCGCGGCACGGGCCTGCCGCAGGCGGCGAGTCACGCCGTCGGGCACCTCGTCCAGACCGGCATCGAGGTGTTCACGCACACGCTTGCGGAACCGTTCGTCATTCATGATGGAAATCTCCGAGTTTCTCGCGCAGGGCATGCACCGCCCGGGAATAGTGGGTCTTGACGCTGCCGCTGCTGATGCCCATGGCCCGGGCCGTGTCCTTCACATCCAGCCCTTCCCAGACCCGCAGCAGAAAGGTCTGCTGCTGACGCAGGGGCAATTCCGAGAGTGCCCGGGCCAGACGGTCGTGCAGCGCCAGGTTGTCCGCCTGGGCGGCCGGGCCGCGGTTCTCGGCCGTGGGCAGGTTCTCGAGGGGATCCGCGGCTGCGTCGGGATCGTCCCGTCGCAGCCAGGCCATCAGACCATTGCGCACCTTGCGCCGCCGATACCAGTCGCGGATCCGGTTCTGCAGGATGCGGTGGAACAGGGGCGCCCATTCGGCCTCCGGCCGCCGGGCATAGCGCCGTGCCAGCGTCAGCATGGCCTCCTGCACCAGATCCAGCGCTTCGTCCACGTCACCCGTGGCCAGCTGCGCCATGCGGAAGGCCCGCTTCTCCACCCCGGCCAGAAAGCGGTTGAGTGCCGATTCGTCCAGAGCCTGTTCTCCATGGTTGCGGGCCTCCGCCCGGTTTGCTGCCGGTTCTACGGGATCAACGCCGTTGCGGAAGAATGGTTGACACACTGCCGGCGTCAGGCAGAAACCAGCATCGCCTCCAGTTGCGCGAGGCCGTCGCGGGGATCATCGAGGTGGACGCGCAGGACCCGCCGGCCCCGCGCTTCCAGCACCCGCAGATCGCCCAGTGCCTGGGCCGACTCGATCACGCCGAAGCTGTAGCGGTGGCCCGGCACCGGGCGATCCTGCAGCGGATCGGCGGTGATTTGCAGGAACACGCCGGTGTTCGGCCCGCCCTTGTAGGCCTGGCCGGTGGAATGGAGGAAACGGGGGCCGAAGCCGAGACAGGTGGCCACCCGGTGACGATCCCGCACCGCATGGCGAATGGCCTGCAGGGAGGCCTCGATGGCAGGATCGAGGCGATTCAGGTAGGCCAGCAGGGCGAAATAGTCGCCGGGCCCCAGCCGGTCGAGATGGGCACGCAGCAGGGCGGACACATCGTCCGGATCGGTTGCCGTCTCGCGCAGCACCCCGGCATTGGCCGGATCGGCATACAGCCGAATCGCACCCATGCCGGCCAGGGGCGCCGTCGCCGGGAGGGCCCCTTCCCGCTCGTAGGTCTCGGCCAGCTCCCGCGTGGCGATCTTGCTGGCTTCCACGTCGGGCTGATCGAAGGGGTGGATACCCATCACCGCCCCGGCCACCGCGGTGGCGAATTCCCAGCGGAAGAACTCCTGGCCCAGGGCATCGCGATCGGGCAGGCTCAGGCGCACCACCGGATGGCCGGCAGCCGCCAGCCGGTCGAGAGCCGCCTGCTGCCCGCCGTCGGGCTCGTCGTGCAGGGCCAGGTGCACGAACAGCCGGTCCTCGCCATAGACCCCGGGCTCGGCCAGGCGCTCCGCATAGAGGGGGATGATCGCCTTGCCCTGCTTGCCGGTGGACTCGGCGATGAGCTGTTCGATCCAGGCCCCGATCCCGGCCAGGGTCGGCGAGGCCGTGAGGGTCAGCTTGTCGTGCCCCAGGGCATGGGCCATGCCGAGGATCAGCCCCAGCCACAGCCCCGGATTCTCGGCAGCCGGCACGTCGGGCCGGCAGGCATCCACCATCACCGCCGCCCGTTCCAGGAACCGGCCCACCTCCACCCCCAGGCCGGCCGCCGGAATCATGCCGAAATGGGAGAGCACCGAATAACGCCCGCCGATCTGCGGGCGGCCGTGATAGACGGCGAGAAAGCCCTCGCGCTCGGCGATTCGTTCCAGCTGCGAGCCGGGATCGGTGATGGCCACGAAATGCCGGCCGGCCCGGTCCTCGCCCACGCTCTCCACCATGCGGGCATGAAAGTATTCGTGGAGCAGATTGGGCTCCAGCGTGCTGCCCGACTTGCTGGCCACGATGAACAGGGTGCGGGCCAGATCCAGCGCCGCCTCGGTCTGGGCGATCTGATCGGGATCGGTGGAATCGACCACCCGCAGCGGGGGCAGGCCTTCGCGGTTGCCGAACACGCCATGCAACACCTCCGGCCCCATGCTCGACCCGCCCATGCCCAGCAGCACCATGTCCTGGTAGTCACCCGCCTTCACCAGCGCAGTGAAACCCAGCAGCTCGTCCACATTGGCCAGTTCGTCGGCGACGATGTCGAGCCAGGCCAGCCAGCGATCCTCGTCCTGGCCCGTCCAGAGGGTCGCATCCCGCTGCCACAGACGGGCCACGCATTTCTCGTTCTGCCAGCGTTCCAGCTCGGTGGCCAGGGCCTTCTGCATCGCCGGTGGCAGATGGGCTTCCTGCAGGGCCGCGGGACGGACTTCCAGTGTGGACATGGTCGAATCTCCTCGAATCGTTGCGCATGGGATGCGTACCCGGGCATGCTACCATTTTGCTCCTGCCCGCAGGATGGCACAGCCCCCATGCTATAATTCCAACCCTTGCCGAACGGGAGCCGCTTGCCGGCACATGCCATGGATATCCTGACCGTCGCCACCACGCCCTTCACGGATCAGCGTCCCGGCACTTCCGGGCTGCGCAAGAAGGTGCGCCGCTTCCAGACCCCGCATTATCTGGAGAACTTCGTCCAGGCCCTGTTCGACTGTCTGCCGCAACGGGAAGGCGCCACGCTGGTCCTGGGCGGCGACGGCCGCCATTACAACCGTGAGGCCATCGGCGTGATCCTGCGCATGGCGGCCGCCAATGGCATCGGGCGCATCCTGCTCGGCGCCGGCGGGCTGCTCTCCACGCCGGCCGTTTCCAACCTGATTCGCCGCCACCGCACCCGGGGCGGGATCATCCTCTCGGCCAGCCACAATCCGGGCGGCCCCGACGGGGACTTCGGCATCAAGTTCAACATCGACAACGGCGGGCCGGCACCGGAAGCCTTCACCGAGGCCGTCTATGCCCGCACCCGCGAAATCACCGAATACCGCATTCTCGAAAGCGGCGAGGTGCCCCTGGATCACCCGGGCGAACACACGCTCGGCGGGATGACCGTGACCATCATCGATCCGGTGGCCGACTACGCGGCGCTGATGGAAACCCTGCTCGATTTCCCCCGCCTCCGCTCCCTGTTCGACACCGGCGCCTTTCGCATGGTCTACGACGCCATGCATGCGGTCACCGGGCCCTATGCCATCGAGATCCTCGAACACCGCCTGGGGGCCCCGGCCGACACCGTGATCCACGGCACGCCGCTGCCCGACTTCGGCGGCGGACATCCCGATCCCAACCTGGTGCATGCCCGGGAACTGGTGCAACGGCTGTTCCAGCCGGCGCCCCGCTGCCCCGACTTCGGCGCCGCCTCCGACGGCGACGGGGATCGCAACATGATCCTCGGCTGCAATTTCTTCGTCACCCCCAGCGACAGCCTGGCGGTGCTGGCCGCCAACCTCCACCGCCTGCCCGGCTATCGCACGGGTCTCAAGGGCGTGGCCCGCTCGCTGCCCACCAGCCGCGCGGTGGATCGGGTGGCCGCGGCCCTGGGCGTGGAATGTTACGAAACCCCCACCGGCTGGAAGTTCTTCGGCAACCTGCTCGACGCCGGCCGCATCAACCTCTGCGGCGAGGAAAGTTTCGGCACCGGTTCCGATCACCTGCGCGAAAAGGACGGCCTGTGGGCCGTGCTCTGCTGGCTGAACCTGGTGGCCGAACGCCAGCAGTCGGTGGCGGAGATCGTGCGCGAACACTGGCGCAACTTCGGTCGCGACTTCTACACCCGCCACGACTACGAGGCGCTCGATCCGGACGTGGCCCGGCAGCTGGTGGACCGGCTGCGCGACCGTCTCGGCACCCTGCCCGGCCGGCGCTTCGGCGACTTCACGGTGGCCAGCGCCGACGAATTCGCCTATACCGATCCCGTGGATGGCAGCGTCAGCGAACACCAGGGCCTGCGCCTTCTGTTCCACCAGGAGGCACGCCTGGTGGTGCGCCTGTCGGGCACCGGCACCGAAGGCGCCACCCTGCGCCTCTATCTGGAACAATACGAACCGGACATCGCCCGCCACGACGCCGACGCCAACGACTACCTGGCGCCGCTGATCCACGCGGCCGGCGAGATCCTGCAGGTGGAAGCCCTGACCGGCCGCAGCGCGCCGGACGTGATCACCTGATCGTGCACATGAATGGAAGTCCCAAATGCCAACCCCGGTTCAGGATATGCACTGAGCGAGGGCGGTGTTGGAATCGGACACCTGGCCCAAGTGATCCGATACCTGGAACTTCCATCTAGCCAACCCCTGGAAACGAACAAGCCATGAGCGAGAACAGCTATCAACTCGAAGTCCGTCCCGTGATCCCGGAGGCGCTCCGCGAACTGGAGACCCTGGCCAACGATCTTTACTACAGCTGGGATCGCCACGTGCGCGGCCTGTTTCACAGCCTCGACCGGAATCTGTGGCGCGAATGCGGCCACAGCCCCAAGGTGTTCCTGCGCCGGATCCGGCAGGCGCGCCTGGACGCCGCCGCCGAAAACAACCTGTTCCTGCAGGAATACTCGCGCATCGTCTCGGCCTATCACGCCTACCTCAAGCAGACCGCCCATCCCCGGGTCGAGGAACACTTCGACCGCGAGACCGATCTGGTCGCCTACTTCTGCGCCGAATACGGCCTGCACGAGAGCTTCCCCATCTATTCGGGCGGCCTCGGCATCCTGGCCGGCGATCACTGCAAGGCCGCCTCGGATCTGGGGCTGCCCTTCGTCGGGGTGGGCCTGCTCTACCGCCAGGGCTACTTCACCCAGACCATCGACGGCAACGGCCAGCAGCACGCCCACTACACGCCGACCGACTTCGACGCCCTGCCGCTGGCGCCGGCGCGCGATGCCCAGGGCGAGGAACTTCGGGTGCACGTGGATCTGCCGGGCCGGCGGGTGCTGCTGCGGGTGTGGGAAGCCAAGGCCGGCCACATCCGCCTCTATCTGCTGGACAGCGATCTGCCCGAGAACTCGGAAGCCGACCGGGCCATCACCTTCCAGCTCTACGGCGGGGACAAGACCACCCGCATCCAGCAGGAGATCGTGCTGGGGATCGGCGGCATGCGCGCCCTGCGCGCCCTGGGCCTTTCGCCCACCGTGTATCACATCAACGAGGGCCATGCCGCCTTCCTGGTGCTGGAACGCTGCCGCGAGTTCGTGGAACAGGGCCACGACTTCGCCACCGCCCTGGAGGTGGTGGCCGCCGGCACCGTGTTCACCACTCATACCCCGGTGGCCGCCGGGCACGACATCTTCCACCTGGATCTGATGACCGAGTATTTCAGTGACTTCGTCGCCGGACTCGGCGTGCCCTTCGAGGAGTTCCTGAAGCTCGGCGCCACGCCCGAAAACCACGGCGGCTTCAACATGACCACCCTGGCGCTGCGCGGCTCGCGCTTCCACAACGGCGTGAGCCGCATCCACGGCGGCGTGGCCTCGCGCATGGAAGGCTACGTGTGGCCCCAGATCCCGCCGGAAGAGAACCCCATCTCCCACGTCACCAACGGCGTACACGTGCCCACCTTCCTGGCCCGGGAGTGGATCAACCTGTTCGACATGCGCTTCCCCGAATGGCGCAACCACATGCTCGATCCGGACTTCTGGCAGCGCCTGGACGAGATCCCCGATCACCGCTTCTGGTCGCTGCGCCAGGAACTCAAGACCCAGATGCTCGAAGACGTGACCCGGCGCACCCGCGAACGCCTGCAGCGCGAGGGCGCCAGTGAGGCCACCATCCGCCGCGCCACCCGCTTCATCGGCGAGACCGAATCGGATCTGCTGGTGATGGGCTTCGCCCGCCGCTTCGCCACCTACAAGCGCGCCACCCTGATCTTCGCCGATCCCGACCGCCTCCGGCGCCTGCTGGGCGATCCGGACCGGCCGGTGGTGATCATCTTCGCCGGCAAGGCCCATCCCAACGACCATCCGGGCCAGGAGCTGATCCGCACCATCCACCACTATGCCATGCAGCCCGAATTCATCGGCAAGATCATTCTGCTGGAAGGCTACGACATGGCCCTGGCCCGCAAGCTGGTCACCGGCGTGGACGTGTGGCTCAACACCCCCGAATACCCCATGGAAGCCAGCGGCACCTCGGGCGAGAAGGCCGCCATCAACGGCGTGCTCAATCTCAGCGTGCTCGACGGTTGGTGGGGCGAAGGCTACAACGGCAAGAACGGCTGGGCCATCGCGCCCCACAGCCCCGACTTCGACCCGGCCTTCCGCGACGCCCAGGAAGCCACCGACATGCTGGACCTCATCGAGCACGAGGTGATCCCCACCTTCTACCACCGGGATCAGCACGGCTATTCCCGCCAGTGGGTGCGCATGTCGCGGGAAGCGATGAAGTCCTGCATTCCCCAGTTCAACTCCATGCGCATGGTCAGCGACTACGTGCAGAAGTTCTACGCCGCCGCCCGCAACCACTGCGCGCGCCTGCAGGCCCGCGAACGGCAGGAAGCCGCGGAACTGGCGCGCTGGAAGAGCAACGTCCGCCAGCACTGGGACAAGGTCCATGCCGAACGGCTCGACGAAGCCCGCCCCTGGCTGCAATACGGCACGGCCCTGCCGGTCCGGGTGCGCGCCTTCCTCAACGGTCTCGCTCCCGAAGATGTGATGGTGGAATGCGTGCTCGGCCGCACGGATGGCCATGGCAGCTTCCACCCCGAGGCCGTCTATCCCCTGCAGCACACCGAGCAGGACGGCAAGAGCCACATCTTCCACCTGGATCTGCAACCGGACGAATGTGGCCTCAAGACCTACCGCCTGCGCCTCTATCCCCACCACCGCCTGCTGGCGCACCCGTTCGAGATGGGTTATCTGATCTGGATCTGAGCCGGAGGCCATCGCCAGCGAGAGCGGAGTTGCGCAGGCCGGCGCCAGCGCAGCGGGGCCGGCATTCAATCGGATATTTCTCCAGATTGGCAGGCTGCGCGCGATGCATGGAGGTATCGCCATTATCAATGACGCCAAGTCATTGATAATGTGAGGAAACAGGAAACCGCATTTTCCGTTTCGCGGCTTGAAAAAGCCCAGGGATGAGCCTTTTCAAGAGCCTGTTGAGAGATAGCCGAGAGCAGAACGTCTTTCTTCGCCGGCTTTCGTCACCGCTTCCAGCCACAAGGCGCCGCGCCAGGGTGCGTCCGGCAACTCCGCGACCAGCACGTTGCGTACCGCAGGCCAGGTGAAGTCGAAACGGGCACAGGCGCACAACACCGACAGCAGCAGGCCGGCGTGCCCCGTCTCGCCGAGCAGCAGGGCCGGATCGAGCCGCTCGGCTTCGGGGGCGGGCGGTGGCTGGGGAGGCATGTCCGTGTCACCGTTCTGCATGGCCAGACGCTCGGCCTCGTCGAGCCTCACCGGCCAGAGGTCGGAAGCGGCCTGAAACCATTCCACTTCCTTCCCCGGCCCTCCCGCCACGGTCGCACAGAGGCAGTCGATGTCCCCGGCCGTGGCGCCCGCCTCCGTGGCGGCCAGGCCGATGGCCTGCGACAGGGCGTTGAGGCGCGTCTCCCCGATCCGGCCGTGCTCGGGTTCCGGCAGGCGCGCGATCGCCCGCACCCGGGCCCGGGCTCGCGGGCCTGCCGCGGCCGCCCTTTCGAGCACCACGAAGGCCGCCGCCTCGCCCGGCGCGAATCCCTCGGCGTCTCCTTCGAGCAACAACCGGTGTTCGGCGGCCAGCGCCATGAGGCTGGCCGGATCGAGCAGCGTGTCCACCACGCCCAGCACGATGCCCTCGCAAGTTTCGTCCTCGAGCCGCTCCGCCACCTCCAGCCAGGCGGCCGTGACATCCTCCCGCACCGGACGCACTTCGATGTTCTCCGGCCGCGCATGACCCAGTCGCCCGGCGATGAGCGACGGCCAGTCGCCTGCATCGAGTTCGCTTCCCCGTTCCGTGGTCACGTCCGGCACGAGCAGGATCAGGCGCATCTTCGCCAACCGCTCGGGGGCGTCCGTCCAGTCGTCCAGCAGGGCATCCAGGGCGGTCTGCCACAGCAGGCGCATGCGCTCTGCCGGTTCGGCATCCTGCGCCAGCGACGGGCAGGTCATGATCGCCGCCGCGCCCAGGCCGTCCCGCGCCGGCGCCTCGAAGATCGGATCGGGCCTTGCCAGGTTCAATCCGCAACCCACGGCGCCGAGCAGGGCGAAGGCCTGATCGCCGGCGGCGCTGGCCAGCCCCCAGCCGGTGATCGCCAGATCCGTTTGCCTGGAATTGGTGGACGATGACCGGCTCATCATGCCCTCCTGCGGCGCTCTGCCGTACCGGTACCCGTTTGTGTGGCCGCTTCCTGCACAATGACCCATCCGCTGCGCGGGTCGAGCCGATGCCAGACAATCGCCGCGCGCCCGACGAGCTGGAGGGTGCACTCGTCGGTGTCGATCACGAGGGTGTCGAAGACCGGTTCCAACGGGGTGGTGACGCCACCGAGGAAGGCTTGGAGACGGACACCGGGCACCGGCAGCACCAGCTCCACCGCCTGTCCCGGCCGCTGCCCCGGAAAGAAGCCCGACAGGCGAAGGATCTCGCCACCGGTGAACGGCTTCGGGAAGCGCTGATCCGGCGGCGCGGCATTGTGCAGGCTGGGTTCGGCGGAGTCGCTCCAGGGGCAGCCGCCGTGGGCTTCCGGGTCGTCCACCGCTTCGCCGATTTCATCGGCGCGAGGTTGCCAGAACACGGGCAGGGGGCCGAAGCCGGCGGGCGGGGGCTTGTGGGAAGGTTTGCTCACCAGGTGCTGCGGGTATTCGATGCGCGGCAGCTCGGGGTTGACGAGTTTCCAGTCGGAGGGGTTGTAGCCAAGGCCGACGGGATTGAGGGGATAGGCGCTGTCGGGCCGGCCGGGGACGCGGCCGCCGAAGGCGTGTTCGTAGCGCAGCGGGGTGGGTTCGAGCGGCTCGGGATCGGTGATGGCGTGGCCGAGCAGGCGCTTGCGCCAGCGGCGGCGGCCGAAGACGTACAACTCCTTGCGAAAATGCCGGCCGTCGGGGAAGTCGATTTCCAGGCACACGGCCGTGAAGGGGGCAACGGCCTTGCGGGGATGGGCGGTGCCGTGCAGACAGACTTCCCCGCCCTGCTTGAAGGGCACGGTTTCGTCCGCCGCCCGCAGGGAGGTTTCGTGGGGCTTGCCGTGATGTTCGTCGGTCTCCACCAGGGGCACGGTCAGCGGCTCGAGCGTGCCATCGAGTTCGAAGCGCCAGGCGGCCTTGACCACGGCCGTGAGCTGATGACGACGCTGCCGGTCCCAGCCCGGATAGAGCCCGGCGGCGAAACGGGTTTCGTTGTGCAGTTCAAGCATGAGCCACCTGCGCCGGGATGCCGCCGCGCCCCGGATTGCGCGGCGCTGCATCCGGGCGGCCGTTCGCCGGTGAAAGACGGTTGCTCATGCGGCGGTGGCTCCGTCGCTGGCGTCCGGCGCGGCTTCCGGGACCTGGCGCGGGGTGCGGCCCCAGATGGCCTCGCCCTCGCCGCAGCCCGAGGGCGTCCAGCCCACCGCCAGCGCTTCCTCCCGGGTCAGGCCCCAGGGATATTCCCTCAGTGCCTCGCGGGAGGCGTCCGTCCAGGACCGCACCTCTTCCGGGTCCTGATGCTTCCAGAACCGCGCCGGCCGGCCCATGCGCCGGTCGTATTCCACCGTGGTCGGGTCGATATCCCTCGCCAGCTCCCAGATCGGAATGTCCGGCAGGGGCTTCGAGACATCCATGGACTGCTGCAATTCCTCCCAGTCCCGCTCGATTTCCCACGGCTCATCCCGGGCATACGGATTGGTCACCTGCACCGGCGAATAGCGGTGGATCAGGCGCAGGTAATACTGGCCATACCCGCTGCGGCTCACCCCCTCCGAGATGTACGGGTCGAACTCGTCGAAGGGCAGGCGCTGCCGCCGCCC
>Ga0256841_1000322_pt1 | contig 51121 bp, 45 predicted proteins | sample 356308metaG_FD_185971 | JGI IMG/M metagenome (GOLD analysis project Ga0256841, IMG submission 185971) | Hydrothermal vent microbial communities from Mid Atlantic Ridge, Atlantic Ocean - 356-308 | ecosystem: Environmental > Aquatic > Marine > Hydrothermal vents | place: Atlantic Ocean: Mid...
GGCAGGAACCGCCGCTGCGGCCAGGCGGCAACCGGCCGGCGGCGGGTCGAAACCGAGTCAGAGCATCGAGAAGGAGAAAGAACAATGTTCCGGACCGCAATCCAGCCCGACGCCCCCATCGACTACCGCAGCATCATCGGGGCGGTGGCCGCATTTCTCGCACTGCTCCTCTGCGGCTACCTTTTGATCGCCGGCTGAGACCGCACCCCGGCCCGGCTGCGCGACCCGCAATCGGAGGAAACATTCCGGGCGTCCGCCGCACAGCAGCCCGCGGATGAATCCCACCGCAACCCTTGAGCGCCCCCGGTGTCAGTACCAGCGGGAACTGGTCACCCGGCGGGCGCGATCCCGCGTGATCCCGTCCTCGACCGCCTCCATCGCGGCCAAGAACGAGAAAAACGACCCGAAGGGCCCATCACCCCCTCGGCTGCGCCGCCGCCCGTCCGAGGCCATGCCCGGGCACCGGGTGAAAACATCTTCCACTCAATATGTTTCAATGCCCGTCCGGCGACTTTACACCCGGGCTGATTAGTCCGGTGGGCCGGCTTTCCATCGCTTGAACAGCTCGCCGAGGTCCGCCGACTCCACGCCTGCGGGTGGATCTTGCCGGACCGCGCGGATCAGCATCGGCCGGAACAGGGGCTCGATACGGTAGTGGCCCGGTGGAACGTAGCCGAGCCGGTATACCTCCATGAGCCAGGGATCGAGCGCTTCGATCAGGAAAGGCCCGTCGCCCTGAATCTTCAGCGCAGGCTGCTCAGTGGGGCTGGCTTTTTGGAAAAGCGAGCGCAGTTCCTCCGCCGAGACCTCACCTTGGTAGACGTCCCGGCCGGCGAGCGCCCGGCGGATGTCGATCCTACTGCTGGGCTTGCCGAAATAGAAGAGATAGTACTGGCCGGGCTTTGCCAGGGCATACCCGGCGGTAACGAGGTCCGGAGCCGGCTCCATTTCCTCGTACGGGGCCGCCGTCATCACCTTTCGCAGGAAGCCTAGCCGGGGCGGGCTTTCCCCGACCAGCTCGCCTCCGACGGCCCACCACAGGATGTCGCCGGGATGGACGTAGGTTTCCCCGTGCGAGGCGTAGCCGCCGGCCATCGTTACCTTCCAGTGGCGTTGAACCACGTCGAAGCCCGTGCGGTTCCCCCACCCCTGGCCGTTGTTGCCCTCGTAGCCGTACTCGTCCACGAGGACGGGCTTCCGGTAGCGCCGGCGCGCCTTCAGCACCGTCTCGTACTGGTCCATCAGGCTATCTTGAATGTTGCAGTGCGTCACCCACGGCTTGCCGTGATCGTAGAACCGGAACCCGTTGTGGATCGCCCGGAGGTGGTGGTAAGGATCGAGCTTCTGCACGAGCTGGAAGATGTGATCCCAGTCTTTGCCGGTCTCGAAAAAGTCCCACTCATTGGCCATGGTCCACCAGACGTTGCGGAACGAAGCCAGCCGGGCGATCACATAGTGAAGATAGGCGTCATCGTTCTCCGGCCCCATGTTTTGAAAGCCCCATTTGTCGTAGGGATGGAACAGGATCAGGTCGGATTCGATGCCCAACGCCTGAAGGTCCTGCAACCGTTGTTCGATGTGGCGGAAGTAGGCCGGGTTGAAGCGCGTGAAGTCGAACCGGCCCGGGCTGGTCTTGACGTATGGGAAGAGCGACGGCTCCACCCGGTTGAAGCGGTACCACTTCGGGAATATGCAGAAGCGGACCTTGTTGAACGGGCTTCCGGCCAAGGTCGCCAGAGTTCGCATTTGCAGGCTGGTCTCGCGGTGAAGCCAATTGTAGAGCGTAGTTCCCAGGGGAAAATAGGGCGTCCCGTCGGCGTAGGCGAAGTGATAAGTGTTGCGCACGACGACAGGTCCGTGGTTCGCCTTCGAGGCAGGGGTGACCAAGAACTCTCCGCGCTTGCCGTCGAGATCCGGATTGTTGGACGAAGTGATGAAGGTCCAGCGTCCTTCTATGGTGGGCATCAGCCGGACACGCCAAATGTGGTCCCCGTCATAAAAGCCTTCGGCCCGGATCTCGGTCGCCCCGTTTCGGAAAACGGCCCGGAATTCAACCTCCGTGAAGGGGTTCTCGTACTTACGCAACGAGGTGATGGAGATCTCCTGCTGCCCCCAGCGTTCGACGGAAGGCTGGAAACTCGGCTCAGCGGCGAACAAGGAGGCCGCTGCCATCACCACGATGACTCGCCCAATTCGCATTACAATCCTCCTTTTCATTACCGTACACAATCTTGAACTACTCGTTTTTGAACTGCTCCGGGTGTCCCCGAACAGCCTTTGGGGTGGGCGGCGCCTGTCCGGTGGTGGCCTTAGGGGGAGATCTCCCGACACCGGGCTCCACCCCTAGCGCTGGCGCCCGGCGGTCCCGAGCCCCAGGGCCGGGCAAGACTTCACATTCTCGGGCCGTCAGATTCCCGTTCCCCTCCTTTCGGCCGCCCCCATCCCGTTGGAAATCCGGCGCGCCGCGGGCCGCCGGCCGCCGCCCGCCTGCTGCGCCGTGCTACAACCCGGACAGGCGGCCTTCCCGGGCCGCCGGCGATGTTTGACAACCGAACCCGACTTACGGTTGCGGTGCGCCGTGGCGCTAGCTCGTAGCGGAGCGAGGACCGCATGTCTGGCGATCTTCGCCTCCTCTTCGCCAGCAACTTACCGCCGGAGTGGTGGCGGCGGGCCCCGCGACGCGTCACACGTCCCGCCAACCGGCTGATAAGACGGCACTTGCCGCTTTCAACGTTTTTCGTCGAAAATGCGCCACGCGTCACGCCACCCCGGAGCGTACTTCAGCCGGCCAGGGCCTCGCGGAAGGCTTCGAAGATCTTGCGGTCGCCGGGGTTGGTCCGGATGCTTTCCTCCGGATGCCACTGGCAGCCGAGGACGAAGCGGCGGTCCGGCCGCTCGATGGCCTCGACGACGCCGTCGGGCGCCCGTGCGGAAACGACCAGGTAGCGGCCCAGGTGGCGGACGGCCTGATGGTGGCGGGAGTTGACCGGGTGCTCCTCGACGCCGAGGATCTCAGCCAATTTCGTTCCCGGCTCGACTTTGATGGTGTGGACGATCTCGTGGCGGCGCCCCGGCGGGGGCTTCACCCGGTGCACGGCGGCCTGGGGGATGTGCTGGTCCAGATCGCCGCCATGGACGACGTTGAGCATCTGCATGCCGCGGCAGATGCAGAGCAGAGGCAGGTCGGCTTCGAGCGCGGATTTGATGAGCTTCATCTCCATCAGGTCGCGCTCCTCGTCCGGCGGGCCGTCGGTCTCCGGGCGGGGCTCCTGCCCGTAGAGCTTCGGGTTGACGTCGGCGCCGCCGCCGGTCACCAGCAACCCGTCCAGACCCCCGACCGAGCGCGGCTCCTCGGGCGTCAGTTCCTTGAACTCGATGCCCAGCTCCCGCAGCGCGATCAAGTATGGTTCGGCTTTCTCCGGCGACCGGAAGGTCACCCCCACGATCCTGCTCATGGTTCGTCCTCTGGATTCCTTTTCTTCCAGACTAAACCAACCGGCGGCCCTCCCTGGCGCCGGCGGACGCGATGGATCTGCGCTGGGCGACAGAGCGGTGGAGGAACACACGGGCCTGTGAAGCATGTGAAGATCCACGGGGCCGGCAACAGATGCTGGGGCGTGGGGACGCCGAAGGACGAGGTCGAGCGGTCCTGCCGGAACCCGATCGCCAGGAGGGTGGCGGTCAGGGTTGTGACGGCCGGATGCGGACCAGGCCCGCCTCTGCGTCCACCTCGACGTAGTCGCCGGTGCGGATGCGGCCGAAGGCGTCCTCGGCCTCCACGGTGACCATCGGGATGCCGTTGACGATGCAGCCGAGCACGGCGAGCGAGTCCACCTCGACGTTGACCAGCGCCGCCGGGGCGTTGCCCTCGAGCCTGGCGAGCTGGAGCACCAGCGGCGTGGCCGAAGATCCCCGCGTAGACCGGATGACGAGGACCTTGCCGCCGAGGGACTCACCTTCGAGCGGGTGCCCGGCGGAGATCACCTTGCCGCTGCCGGGATCCACCTCGCCCCAGAACGAGAGCGTGGCGTCGGCCACCAGCGCTTGGCCGGCGGCGCGTCCCGAGACGACGCAGCGGGCCGGCAGGGTGAAGGCCTCAGCCACCGGGCCACCTCCCGGCGACGGCGGCGCGGATGCACGCCTCGGTGGGGGCGACGATCACCTCGGCCCCGGTCATGCCGCGGGCGTAGTGGGCTTGCTTGAACCCGTCGGTGACGATCCGGCGCGCCGGGATGCGGATGTTCGTCGGGCAGGTGTCGCAGAGCAGGCGCCCGCCGGCCCGCTCGATCACGGCCGTGTAGCCCATGGCGTCGGCTCCGCCTTTGGTGATCCGGGCGGTATCAACCCATAGGCGGATGCCCGGGGCGACGCGCCGGCCGTCGAGCAGCGCGGCGATGCGGGCGATCTCGCGGATCGAGGCGTGCGGGCAGCCGAGGATCACCGAGTCGACCTCGCCGGAGGCGAAGCTGCGCAGCGAAGCATAAGTCTCGCGGAGTTCCTTTTCGGAGAAGGTGACGAACTCTTCGGGAACCCGGCCATGGAAGGCGGCTTCGAGGGTGGGGGCCTCCGGGGTGATGCCGGCGATGTGGCACATGGTGACGCCGCCGGAGGTGGCCAGGGCGGCGCAGAGCTGCTTGGCCTCGTCCTGGGAGGGGCGGCGGAGGCCGTTGAAGACGGGGATGCCGAGGCCGGCGATGCGGCCGGTGAAGTAGCCCAGGGCGCCCCAGTCGGTGGGGTTTCGCAGTTCGGCCGACACCTCCACGCGGAGCGTGCCGCGGCGGTTCTCATCGAGCAGGACGCCGAACTCCGGCGTCCAGCCGGTGAGCGAGGCGGCCAGAGCGCTTTCGGTGCCGTGGCGCGTGGTGCGGGCGCCGAGGATCGAGTTGGCGTAGACGACCGCCGAAGATTCGGTCCAGGCGCAGATCTCGCCCTTGAGCGGCACGTTGCCCACCAGATAGGGCGCGCAGGTGTAGGTGGGGATGAACCCGGAGCGGGCCGCCAGCTCGCCCAGCTCGCGCTGGAGCTTCGCCTGGGCGGGATCGTTCTCGGGAACGTCGAGCCCGTCGAGGGTGACGAAGGCCGTGTGCAGCGTGGCGTAGCAGCCCGGAGCGACCGGCTCGCGCGCCGCGGCCCGCAGGTTGTCCACGTAACGGCGGATGGTCTCCGCCGAGGCGCCGTCAGCCACCTTGTTGGGCACGGGCAGCAGGCAGTGGGTGTTGTCCACCCGCACGAGGCGGCGGGCCCCCATGGCGCGGCCCCATTCCACCAGCCAGCGCATGCATTGGGCCATATACGGGCCGCGCGAGCCGTCGAGGACCGCCTGCTGCTCCGGGGTGAGCTCCATCGCCTTGCGATTCGCGGCCGTCAGCGGCGTCCGGCGGCTGGCTCCGGCGGCCTCATGAGCCTTGCTGCTGCCCGGAAGAAGGCGCCTCGGCCTGCTTCTTCTCGCTTTTCTTCTTGACCTTGAGCGGCGAGATGATCAGGTGAGCGCGGCGGCCTTCCAGACGCGGCTGACCCTCGATCTCGCCGTACTCGGCCAGGTCGTCGGCGAAACGCAGCAGCAGCTTCTTGCCGAGATCGACATGAGCCAGCTCGCGGCCGCGGAACTGGACGACGGCCTTGACGCGGTTGCCCTCGGTCAAGAACCGGATGGCGTGCTTCTTCTTGAATTCGTAGTCGTGGTCGTCGGTGTTGGGCCGGAACTTGAGCTCCTTGACCTGGATGACATGCTGCTTCTTCTTGGCCTCGCTCTGCTTCTTCTTCTGCTCGTACTGCCATTGGCCGTAGTCCATCGCCTTGGCCACGGGCGGAGAAGCGGTGGGCGAGACGAGGATCAGGTCGAGGCCCATGTCCTTGGCCTTGCGCACGGCGACATGCGTGGGCAAGATCTCCACGGTGCCGTCCGGGAAGACCGCGCGCACCTCCCGGACACGGATGTTCTCGTTGACGTTTTCCCTGATGCGCGGTCGGGGTCTGAAGTGTCTTCTGGGACGAAACATTAAGAAAGATGAGATTCCGGAATGCCGAAGTTCAAGGCAAGAATGAAGTGCGGAAACAGGACACGGGACTGTGCGGCCGGTGAAACCCCCCGGGCGGCGGCCGCCGTGAAGGACCCCCGTATGAATCCTCTCATTAGCCCTAAGTGTAACGGCAATCGAGCGATTTGTCTACTACCTCGGGTCGAATTCGCACCGGCCGGCGGGCGGGCTGCGGCCCGGCCGCTACGGCCGGCCATTCCAGCGCCGCTGGCCTTCTCCCGCTGCCCGGCCCAGCCCCGCCGCAACGGCAGCCCCGGCCGCGGCAAAGACCCGGCAGCCGGACTCGAGGCGCCCGCGGACGAGAACGCCGTCCTCGAGCGTGAGCTCGCCCCGGGCATAGACGCGAACCGGACCGGCGGGCCGCAGTCCCCGCACGCCGGCGCCGAGACAGACCATCTGCTCGGAGCGCAGATCGCCTTGGAAGACCGCGCCGGGGCCCAGCGTGAGGTCGCCCGCCGAGCTCAGGTTCGCCCGGATCACCGAGCCGCCGCCCACCCAGACGGCGCCCCGGGCGTCGATGTCCTCCTCGAGGAGGCTGCCCTCGGGCAGGTAGAGCCCGCCGTCGATGCGCAGCGGCCCGCGCAGCACGATCGGCTTGCGGAGCAGCAGCTCGCCGTCGTAGAGCCAGTAGCCGGCCTCGGTGGCGTAGAGCCGCGAGAGGTCCACTCCAGCGAGTTTGAGCAAGGCGCGCGAATAGGGCTCGCCGGGGGCGGGAAAGGTGATCACCCGGCCGGCCTCGTTGCGCGCCGCAGGCGGGGCGCCGGCGGGGCTCGCCGGCGTGGCGACCTCCGGCGCCGAGCAGGCCGAGGCGGTGGCGTGGAAGCCCAACACAATCTTGCGGTTCGACGCCGCTTCGCCCCCGACGCGGGCGCCCGGGCGAAGCTCCAGCGCTCCGGCGCTCACCGCCGGGCCGCGAAGCTTGACCGACGGCCCGACAACGAGCCGACCTTCGCAGGCTATCGCCGGCAGCTCCGAGCCCTTGCCGATCTCGCAGTCCCCGGCGACGTAGACCGGCCCGAGAAAGCGGCAAGAGGGGCCGCAGGAGAAGTCGCCTTTGACCAGCAGGCAGCCTTCGACGGCCTGGCCGCCGGCGATGCGCCCGGGGCCGAGGACGACAACCCTCGTGCCGTGCACCCGAAACGCACGGGCGCCACCGGCGGGAGTTTCGGGAACCGCCGCCAGCCACGCGCGCGCCCGTTCCCGCCAGGACCATCCGTCTTGGCGCTGGTCCGTCACGATTCTTCCATCGACCGCCGGGCCCCGATTCTGTAGCCGCCGGCTGGGTTCGGCGCCCGAAGCCGGCGGCGGCCTTGGAACATCTATCTACATGGTGGCGCAATTCGCGGGCCGGCTCATCCGGCTCACGGGCGGCCGCCTGAGAAAGGGGTTGGCGATGAGCGACAAAGTGGTGAAGTCGGATGAAGAGTGGCGGCGGGAGCTGCCGCCCGCCGTCTACGAGGTCACCCGCAGGAGGGGCACGGAACCGCCGTTCACCGGCGAATACTGGAACCACAAGGCCAAGGGGGCCTACCGGTGCCGGTGCTGCGGAGCCGAGCTATTCTCTTCGGAGGCGAAGTTCGATTCCGGCTCCGGCTGGCCGAGCTTCTATGAGCCGATCGCCCCGGACCGGGTCGCCACAGCCGCCGATACGAGCTACGGTATGATCCGGGAAGAGGTTCTTTGCCGCCGCTGCGGCGCGCACCTTGGCCACGTGTTCCCAGACGGTCCGGAGCCTACCGGCCTGCGCTATTGCATCAACTCGGCGGCGCTGGCTTTCGAGCCGGCCGAGTCCTGAATGGAGTCCCCGGTGGCGCCGGCGGGGTAGAATCGGAAGGCACGCGCCGGGGAACCGAACAGCGAGACGCCGCCGATTGAGGGCCGGCGTAACTTTCAAGCGCCCATCGGCGAAAAACAGGGGATAGGGATTCCAAACGATGATCAACCACAGCGATTGGCTCGTGCGCCTGTTGTTGCTGCTTCCAGCGGCGGTCTTGCTCTCATGCCACCGTTCGGAAACTCCGCCCGCTCAGCTCGGAGAGGGCCCTGTCCGGATCGAACCCGGCCAGCCGTTTCCGGACATCGTGCTGCCCTCGCTCGCGGACGGCAGTCCCATGTGGGTGCGGCAGTTCCGCGGCCGCAAGGTCCTTCTGCAGGTTTTCGCTTCCTGGTGAGCAGGCTGCAGGAAACACGTGCCCGGGTGGCACAATGCGACAAAACGGCTGCAGGAGGAGGGCAAGCTCCAGATGGTGGGCATCATCGAAGAGCAGCATCCGGACCGCTGCCGGCTGTTCATGCAGTGGAAGCAGATGGACTGGCCGGTGATGGTGGATTCGCTGAACCTGCTGGGCGTGGAAGCTGTGCCGCTGACCATCGCTATCGACGAGTACGGCATCGTGCGTAAGGTGGGGCTCAAGCTGGACGAGGCGGGCGAAATCGAGGCGACGTTCCTTTCCCAAGACTACGCAGCGCCCGAGGAAGACAAGAACGTCGAGCCGGAACCCGCCCCGCCACCGCCGGACCTCACCGATCTCGAAGATGAAGCGCGCGGCGGCGATGCGGCCGCCTGGCGCCGATACGCCCACGCCCTGGTGTTGTGGGGCGGCGAGGAGAAGTTGGACGACGCGATTGCCGCCTACCGGCGCGCCATCGAAATGCAGCCGGAGGATGGGCCGACGCATTTCCGACTCGGGGTAGCGCTCCGGAAACGTTATGACTCCCCATACCGGAAGAAGACCGACTTCCAGGCGGCAGTGGACGAATGGCGGGTGGCCCTGGGAATCAACCCGAACCAGTATATCTGGCGCCGGCGGATTCAACAGTATGGCCCGCGTCTGGCGAAGCCGTACCCGTTCTACGACTGGGTCCACCAGGCACGGAAGGAGATCCGCGCCCGGGGAGAAACTCCGCTTCCGTTGCGGGTCGAGCCGGGCGGCGCCGAGTTCGCCCATCCACTCGAACGGTTCGAGACGGCCCCCGGCACGGCGCGGGAACCGGATCCGCAGGGTCGGATCCACCGGGACGAGAAAGGCTTGATCCAGGTGGAAGAGGCAGTGGTTCCGGGCGTCATCCCGCCTGGCGGGGCGGTGCGGGCGCATCTGGTCTTCCGCCCGAACGAGCGGATCAAGGCGCATTGGAACAACGAAGCCGAAGACCTGGTGGTGTGGGTGAACCCACCGCCGGGCTGGGAGGTAAGCCGCCGTTCCCTCACCGTCCCCAGTCCCCCTGAGCCGGTGAGCAAAGAGCCGCGCGAGGTGGAGTTCGAGCTCCAGGCCCCGCCGGATGCGGCTCCGGGAGGGCATGTGACATCGGGATATGCCCTTTATTATGTCTGTGAAGATGTGGGGGGCACCTGCCTGTACCGGCGGCAGGACTTCAAAGTGCCGGTCCTGATTCGCGAAGAGTAGGACGCGGCGGAGCCGTGGAGCGCCAAGCTTTCGAGAGGCCGGGGGCGAGGCGCGGCGAAACATGCGCGGCTGCTCCGGGGAGTGGCTCCGTCTCGGCTATGATTGCCGTATGAATTGGGACCAACGCTACGGGCTCCCGTTTCCTCTGGGCCAGAGCTGGTATCCGGACACGCGGAGCTACAACTTCGCCCTGTATTCGAAGCACGCCCAGCGGGTCCAGCTCCTGCTGTTCGCCGCCGGCGATCTACATCGGCCTTGCGCCGAGTTCGAGTTCCAGCATTTGGACCACAAGACCGGCCGGATCTGGCACCTCCGGCTGCCCCGCGAGCGCGCCGGTGAAGCGCGTTACTACGCCTACCGGATCTGGGGGCCGGAAGGCGACGGCGAGTTCGACATCCACGCCTTCGACCCGGAGAAGCTGGCCTGTGACCCTTATGCCCGCCGGGTCTACTTCCCGCCGGGCTTCGACACGATGGCGGCGATCGAGCCGGGCTCGAACGTAGGGCGCGTGCCGCTGGCGGTGCTACGTGAGCAAGCCGAAGCCCCGCTGTCTACGCGGCCTCCCGGGCTCGTCCATAACCACGACGCGGTGATCTACGAGATGCACGTAAAGGGCTTCACCCAGCGGGAGAACTCCGGGGTGGCGCCGGAGAACCGCGGCACGTGGCGCGGGGTGATCGAGAAGATCCCGTACCTCGAAGATCTCGGCGTGACGATGATCGAGCTGATGCCGGTCTTCCAGTGGAACCCTCAGGAAGGCAACTACTGGGGCTACAACCCGCTGTTCTTCTTCGTCCCGCACAACGAGTTCTCGACGCATCCGGAGAGGCCGGAAGCAGTGGAGGCCGAGTTCCGGGAGATGGTGGACGCGCTGCACGCGGCGGGCTTCGAGGTGATCCTGGACGTGGTCTACAACCACACGGGCGAGGGCAACGAGCAGGGCCCGAAGTTCTCGCTGAAGCTGATCGACCAGAGCACCTACTACATGCTGGACCCGGCGACGGGCCGGCACCAGAACCATTCGGGTACCGGAAACACGTTGCATTGCGCCAACCCGGCGGTGCGCCGCCTGATTCTCGATTCCATGCACTACTGGATGCAGGAGATGGGCATCGACGGCTTCCGCTTCGACCTGGCGGCGGTGCTGACGCGGAACTCGGACGGCTCGATCAACTGGAACGACCCGCCGCTGCTGTCGCAGATCGCCTCGGACCCCATCTTGCGCAACGCCATCCTGATCGCCGAACCGTGGGACGTCAGCTCCTACCAGCTCGGCCGCGCCTTCCGGGGCATCCAGTGGTGCCAGTGGAACGGCAAGTACCGGGACGCGATCCAGCGCTACGTCCGCGGCGACGCCGGGCTGGCCGGGGAGATGGCGACCCGGGTCTACGGCTCGTCGGACCTGTTCCCGGACACGGTCTACGAGGCGCGGCGGCCGTATCAGTCGATCAACTACTTCAACTCCCACGACGGCTTCACGCTCTATGACCTGGTCTCCTACAACTACAAGAACAACTGGGCCAACGGCGAAGAGAACCGGGACGGCCACGACGACTACTCGTGGAACTGCGGGCACGAGGGCGACGCCGACGTACCGGCCGCGGTAGCGACGCTGCGGCTGAAGCAGATGAAGAACTTCATGCTGCTGCTGATGCTTTCGAACGGCATCCCGATGATCCGCATGGGCGACGAGTTCGCCCAGACCCAGGGCGGCAACAACAACCCGTGGAACCAGGACAACGAGACGAGCTGGCTGGACTGGGACCGGCTGCAGCAGTTCCGCGACCTGTTCCTGTTCACCAAATCGGCCATCGCCTTTCGCAAAGCCCACCCCTCGATCGCCCGGCACCGCTTCTGGAGGGAAGACGTCGCCTGGTACGGACCGGAGGGGGCGCCGGACTGGTCCGGGGAATCCCGCAGCTTCGCCTGGTTTCTTTCCGGAGAGGCCGAAAGCGACAACGACCTCTACGTGATCTCGAACGCGTCACCGGAATCGAAAACGTTCTCGATCCAGCGGCCCGGCCCCTGGCGGCTGGTGGCCGATACGGCGAAGGATTCCCCGGAAGACTTCTACCCCCACGGCGACGGCCCGCTGCTCGACGAAGACCGCTACCGGGCCGAGGCGCGCTCGACGGCAGTGCTGATGCGATAATCCGGGAGCCACGCACTTCAATCTCGCAGCCTTCGGTGAAGGAGATACCGGACGCGCCGTCCAAAAGCTGACACGCCGGGCCGGCCGGTGGAGAAATCACGCCAAGACGGAATCTCCTCTATTGACAACGGCGCCTTTTCATATTAATAAATAACCGAAGGTTCGAAAGCGTTTTCGAATCCGACGACAGCTGCCGCAGCGCCGCAACCGGTCATGGGGTCGATGAAACCGGAAGAGGCCAAAAGCAGCGCAAAGAATGTGACCGTCCGCTTTCCTGACTCAGGAACCGCTGACGGCAGACACAACGAAGGAGGCGCCAATATGGCTCGATGGAAAACGTCCTTTTCATGGTTCTGTGCCGCTCTGCTGGTGGTAGCGGCGGCGCTGACCGGCGTGGCCCAGGACCCCCGGGGGTCGATCACCGGGGTGGTGGTGGACGCTTCGGAAGCCGTGATTCCGGGAGTGGAGGTACGGGCCACGAACACCGAGACCGGCGTGTCGGTTTCGACCACAACCAATGCGGTGGGCAAGTTTGACATCCCCTACCTGCCCTCGGGCTTCTACACCATCACCGCCGAGGCGCCGGGGTTCAAGCGTTTCGTGAGAGACAACGTTCAGGTGCGCATTGGCGAACGGGTGGAGCTCCAGATCCAGATGGAGGTGGGCGCGGTCACGGAAACAGTCGAAGTGACAGCGCAAACCCCTTTGCTGGACACTACCAGCGCATCGCTGGGCCAGGTGATCGACGAGCGGCGGGTGCTCGAGCTGCCGCTGTTGGCGGGAAACCCAACCGAGCTGGCGCTGCTGACGCCGGGCGTCGTGAACGGGACCAACATGCGGCTGCGGAAACCGGCCTGGAACAACGGTCTCTCCCAGTTCTCGACCGACGGCAACGAACGCTACAACAACGAGTTCCAGATCGACGGCGTGAGCAATACGTTCGCCGAAGGACGGCGGCCCCGGGCGCGGGTGGCCTTCAGCCCGCCGTCCACGGCGATCAAGGAATTCAAGATGCAGACCACGACCTATGACGCGAGCCTGGGCCACACGATCGGTTCGGTAGTCAACGTCAGCACCAAGAGCGGCACGAACGAGTTCCACGGCGAAGTGCACTGGTGGGTACGGAACAAGGCCTTCGACGCGCCGAACTTCTTCAACAACAAGCGCGGCACGGAGCCCCCGGTCTACCAGGACAACCGGTATGGCGCGTCGGCGGGCGGTCCTGTCTACCTGCCGAAGCTGTACAACGGCAAGAACAGGACGTTTTGGCATTATGCCTGGGAGGCGAACAAGTGGGGGGTTCCCAAGACGTTCACCCGGACGGTGCCGACGGCGGCCCAGCGCCAGGGAGACTTTTCCCAACTGCTGGCCCTCGGCTCCAAGTATCAGATCTACGACCCGTTCAGCACCAGGGAGTCGAGCAAGCCAGGGCGCTTCGAGCGCGATCCGTTCCCGGGCAACGTCATTCCGCCGAGTATGCTTGACCCGCTCGGCCAGAATCTGGTGAATCTCTATCCGCTGCCGAACATCAAAGGGACTTCGAGCGGACGCAACAATCTTTTCATCGCCGACAAAGGCCTGGAAGACTATTACGTGCATTTGGTGCGGGTGGACCATGCTTTCAGCGAGAGCCTGCGGATGTTTGTCCGCTTCCACTATGACTGGTGGGAGGAGGACAAGCGGCACGATCTCGGCAAGGAGGTTCTTGCCAACGGGGTGATCCTGAACCGCATCAACCGGGGAGCGGCGTTCGATCTCGTCAACGTCTTCAGTCCGACGCTGGTGTTCAACTTCCGCTACGGCCTGACGAACCAGGAGTTTGGCGAGCGGCGCCGGTCGAGGGGCATGGATCTGGCCTCGTTGGGTTTTTCCGACAGGTTGATCGGCCAGCTGGTTGACCCAAGCCTGATGACGCTGCCCCGGATCCGGCCGGGCTCCTACACCGGGCTTTCGACTTGGGAGAGCGGCGACGGGGCGAACACAAGTCTCACCCACAGCTTCGTGGGGGCTTTCACGAAGATGCAGGGGACGCACACCCTGAAGTTCGGCACCGACATCCGCTTCTACCGTGCGTTCGGCCAGCGGATCCCGCGGGCGATTGCGCCGGATTACTCATTCGGCACAACTTACACGCGTGGCCCCTTCGACAACTCTCCGTCGGCGCCCATCGGCCAGGGCCTGGCGGCGATGTTGCTTGGGATTCCCGGGGGATCGATGGAGCGCACCGCCACCAGCGCCATGCAAGACCAGTTTTACGCCTTCTACATCCAGGACGACTGGAAGGTGACCAGCCGCCTCACTTTGAATCTGGGCATCCGCTACGAGCTCGAGCTGCCGATCACCGAACGCTTCAACCGGCTGGTAGCGGGCTACGCTTTCGACAAGCCGAACCCCATCGAGCCGCAGGCGAAGGCCAACTATGCGCAGAATCCGATTCCGGAACTCCCACCTGACCAATTCCGAGTCCTGGGCGGCCTGACCTGGGTGGCTACCGGCGGTCTCCCCCGGAGTCCTTTCGACGGAGAGAAGAACAACTTCATGCCGCGAATCGGCTTTGCTTACCGGATCAACGACAAGACCACGTTGCGTGCCGGCTACGGTATGTTCTTCGACACCATCGGGGTGAACAAGACGGTCGCCATTCAAACCGGCTTCACCCAGTCCACCCCGATCCAGGCGTCGCTCGACAACGGCTTGAGCTACATCGCGACCACGGCGGATCCGTTCCCGAACGGATTGCTGGAGCCGCTCGGACCGGCCGGCGGACTGGAAACCAACCTCGGACAATCGCTCAGCTTCTATTACCGGCCGCGCAAGCACGCCTACTCGCAGCGGTGGTCGTTCGGGATCCAGCGGATCCTGCCGGGGCAGTTCCTGCTCGAGGCTTCGTATGTTGGCAACCGGGGAACACGTCTTGGGGTGACCCGGTCCCTCAACAACACGCCGCGGCAGTACCTGAGCACGAAGCCTTTCCGTGACCAGGAGACGATCGACTTCCTGACGCAGACCTTCCCGAACCCGTTCCACGGGACGAACCCGATCTACGGTACGAAGATCAGCCGGGAGCAATTGCTGAAACCGTACCCTCATTTCAACGGCATGGGGTGGGAAGAACCGGTCGGCTACTCCTGGTATCACTCTCTGCAGATACGCGCCGAACGGCGGCTGCGCAATGGGTTCACGTTCCAGTTCGCGTACACGTTCGCCAAGCTCATGGAGGCGGTCACGTTCCTGAACGCGACCGACCCGACACCTTACGAGTCCATCGGTTCACTAGACCGGCCGCACCGCATCGCGCTCAGCGGGATCTGGGAAATCCCGGTGGGCCGCGGCCGCCGATTCGGCAACAACCTGAATCCGTTCCTGGACGGAGTACTCGGCGGCTGGCAGATCGGTACCGTGATCGTTCACCAGTCGGGCGCTGCGCTCGGCTTCGGCAACGCCATCTTCACCGGCGACATCAAAAACATCCCGCTGCCGAAAGACCAACGGGACGTGGACCGGTGGTTCAATGTGGACGCAGGCTTCGAGCGCAACTCCAAGAAAGCCCTGTCCCGCAACATTCGCACCTTCCCGCTGCGGTTCAGCGGCGTGCGCGGAGACGGCCAGGACCGGTGGGACTTTTCGCTGATCAAGCGGTTCCCGATCACGGAGCGCATCAATCTGCAGTTCCGGGCGGAAGTCTACAACGCCTTGAACACAGTCTCGTTCAACAACCCGCGGACGAACCCGTACCGGTCGGACTTCGGCCGCATCACCGGTACCCAGGTGGACGCGCGCAACTGGCAGTTCGCGCTGCGGTTGAACTGGTAGGCTGAGACGGCCCACGGACGGCGCGGACCCGCGGCTCCCCGGCTCCGTGCCGTCCCTGCCGCTTTCCTCGAGCGACCAAGTCGGACGCCGCCCGGATCGAGCGCAACGCGTGCAACATGCCGTATTTCGGCTGCCCCAGCCCCAGAGAGTGGTCCCGCTCGCCTCCTGATAGGATAGAAAAACTAGGGGTTCATGCCGTTGCGCCTGTACAACACGCTGTCGCGGAGTCTCGAGGAGTTCTCGCCGCTCGACGGGAAGACGGTCCGGATGTACACCTGCGGGCCCACCGTCTATGACTACGTCCACATCGGGAACCTGAAGACCTTCACCTTCCAGGACGTCCTGCGCCGCTGGCTGCGCTACCGGGGCTGGGAGCTGAACCACGTCATGAACATCACCGACGTGGACGACAAGATCATCCGCAACTCGATGGCCGCGGGGCTGCCCCTGGCCGAGTACACCCGGAAATACGAGGAGGCGTTCTTCGAGGACGCGGCGAAGCTGCGGCTCCAGAAGCCGGAGCGGATCGTCCGGGCCACCGAGCACATCGACGACATGGTCCGGTTCATCCAGAAGCTGGGCGAGAAGACCTTCACCTACCAGAGCGAGGGCTCGGTCTACTTCCGCATCGCCAAGTTCCCGGACTATGGCAAGCTCTCCCGGATCGACGTGAGCGGCCAGAAGGCCGGCGCGCGGGTGGACGTGGACGAGTACGGCAAGGACGACGTCAGGGACTTCGTGCTGTGGAAGGCGCGCAAGGACGACGAGCCGTACTGGGACACGCCGCTGGGGCCGGGGCGGCCGGGCTGGCACATCGAGTGCTCGGTGATGTCGATGAAGTACCTGGGCGAGACGCTGGACATCCACACCGGCGGCGTGGACCTGATCTTTCCCCACCACGAGAACGAGATCGCCCAGGCCGAGGCGCTCACGGGCAAGCCGTTCGTGCGGTTCTGGCTGCACTCGGAGCACTTGCTGGTGGAGGGCCAGAAGATGGCCAAGTCGCTAGGCAACTTCTACACGCTGCGTGACATCCTGGCCAAGGGCCACGAGCCGGAAGCGGTGCGCTATCTGCTCGCCTCGGTACCCTACCGGCACAAGATGAACTTCACCTTCGACGGGCTGCACGCGGCGGCCACGGCCATCGAGCGGCTGCGGAACTTCCAGCTCCGGCTCCAGAGCGAGAAGTTCCCGGCAGGATTGAGCGAGCGGCTGCTCGAGCGCACCCGCGAGGCGCGGCGAGCCTTCGAGGAGGCCATGGACGACGACTTGAATACCGCCGAGGCCACCGCGGCGGTGTTCGCCCACATCCGGGACGCCAACGCGGCGATCGATTCCGGCGACTTCCACGAAGGCAACGCCGCCGAGGCGCTGGATCTGGTCGAGCGCTTCGACTCGATCTTCGACGTGCTGAAGCCGACGGTGGAGGAAGGGGCGCTCTCGGACGAGGAGATCGAGGCGCTGATCGCCGAACGCGCCGAGGCCCGGAAGGTCAAGAACTACGCCCGGGCCGACGAGATCCGCAACGTGCTGGCCGAGAAGGGGGTTATCATCGAGGACACGCGCTCGGGCACGCGCTGGAAGAGGAAGTAAGACGGTGAAGATCCACACCAAAGCCGTCCATGCGGGCGACCGGAAGCGGCCGAAGCCGCAGATTCCCGTGACGACGCCGATCTACGCGGCCGCGAGCTTCATCCCGGAGTCGGCCGAGCAGGTGGACCGCATCTTCGCGCATGAGATCGAGGGCTACAGCTACTCCCGCTACGAGAATCCGACGAACCTGGCGCTCGAAGAGCAGGTGACGGCGCTCGAGAACGGCTTCGGCTCGCTTGCCTGCGCCTCGGGGATGGCGGCGCTCGAGACGGCCATCGTTACCGCGGTGACCGACCGCCGGCGGTTTGTCCTTGCGGCCGATGCCCTCTACGGGGCTACCTACCGGCTGCTGTGGAACGTGCTGGAGCCGCTGGGGATCGAGTCGTCGCTGGTGGACGTCTGCGACCTGGCGGCGGTGGAGCAAGCCCTCGAGCGGCACAAGCCCGGGTGCCTGCTGATGGAGACGATCTCGAACCCGCTGCTGCGGGTCGGCCCGATCGACAAGATCGCCGCGCTGTGCCGGGAGGCCGGTTGCGTGCTGATCGTGGACAACACCTTCGCCACGCCGCTGTTGGTGAGGCCCATCGAGCTGGGGGCGAACCTGGTAATGCACAGTGCGACCAAGTACCTGGCCGGCCACGGCGACGTTCTCGGCGGGCTGGTGACGACCGACGAGGCGCACTACGAGACGCTGCGGGCGCTCTCGCGGACCAAGGGGCCGGTGATGGGGCCGTTCGAGGCCTACCTGACGATGCGCGGCGTGAAAACGCTGCCGTTGCGGATGGAGCGGCAGTGCCAGAACGCCCGGAGAATCGCCGCGTGGCTCAGGGAGCACCCGAAGGTGGCCCGGGTCTACTATCCGGACGACCCCGCCCATCCCGACGCCGAGACCGTCCGGCGGCTGCTGCCGGAGAACCTCTACGGGGCGATCGTGAGCTTCGAGCTGCGAGAGGCGGCGGAGCCGGAGCAGGTCTACGCCTTCCTGGACCGGCTGAAGCTGATCGTCAAGGCTACGTCGCTTGGCGACGTCCACTCGATGATCCTGTACCCGCGGGTGAGCACCCACCGGGACCTGGCCCCGAAGCAGCGCGAGCGGATGGGGATCCGCGACAATCTGGTGCGCTTGTCCGTGGGCATCGAAGACGCCGGTGACATCATGGCGGACCTGGATCGGGCGCTCTGAGACCACACAAGAGCGCGGCCGGAGATCTTGTGGCGTCCCGGGGGGGAATCGCCCAGCCTGCCGCGATCAGTGACCCCGGCCGCCGCCGGCGCCGCCGCGGCCGATAGTCCCGCCGCCACCACGGGAACCCGTGGTCGTCGTGGCCGCCGTCCCGGTAGTTGTCGTACTCACACCGGTGCCGCTGACCGAGACGCCGCGGCTGCCGACCACGACGTAGCCGTGATGCGGGCTGAATGCCCCGCCGCCTCCCCCGCCGAAGGCGGGTCTCGGAGGCGAATAGACCAGGTAGACCTGGGCGGGGCTCCAGAACGAGTAGCCGAAGGGGCTGTAGTAGATGCCGCCGGCGGGCACGAAGGTGAAGAGCCCGAAATAGGGGTTCCACCGCCAGCCGCTCACGTTCCAGGGAATGCCCCAGCGGTCCATGTACCGGGCGGCGGAGAGGTTCGCCATGGCCATATAGGAGGAGCGGCGGGCGCTCCAGCGGTAGAGGGCGTCGTTCTGCTTGGGATCGAACTTCGTGGCGACGAGGAACGGCTCCAGCTCGACGATCTTGCCCTTCTTGGCCACCAGGACCTCGTCGTCCTTGAATACCCGGGCTTTGCCTTTATAGACCCTGAGCTGGAGCGGGTCGGAATCGAGCCGGTAAAGCCCCTCATGCTCGAAGTGGATGACGGCATTGCCGGCAGTGAAGGTGACCGAGTTGTCCTTGAGCAGCTCGACGGCCTCGATGAGCGCCGAACCATGGAGGAACTCCACCCGCGTGTCGGTGAGCCGGTTGGAGATCATCTTGATGGCGCTGTGCTCGGCCAGGCGGAGCACGACGCCGGGCGTCAGCAAGACTTCCGCCCGTCCCAACTCGGTTTCGAGGACGTCACCCTCGTCCATCTGGGGGAACTTGGCGAACTCCATGACCACGGGCTCGCCGTCGAGCAAGACCTTCCCCTCGATGTGGTGGACCGCCCCGGCGCGGGCGGAGACGATGGATTGGGCTGGCGCGACCGCGGCGCAAACCGCGACCAGCAACAAGGTGCGTAAGGCGATGCGCGTCATGACACCGGCCACCTTTCTTCGGGCCTCACAAGCATGAACCCGGCTACCGGCCCGGGGTTGCGCTCCGTGGACCCAAGAGTCAGAACAGGAGGCCCCGGCTGGCTCCCAAGTCCATACTGGCCTGTTTGTTAGACGCCTGTCAAGGACCGATCGTTGCCCGGATCGCCCCCCCATCTTCGACCGGCGGCCCCTCCCGGCCGGCGCGCCGATGGGGGACAGTGGCCGTTTGGACCCAAAAAAAGCCGAGACTATTCCGAACCTCGGCGGGCCCGGCGGCATCACATTTGAAGGAAAACCGGCGGCGAAAACCGCCGCTCCGGCCTCTCTTGGACGAGCAGGTCCGCGGAGAGGGCCGGCCAGCGGCGCGCGCCAACTCCGATGCGCGGCCGCCGGCCGGCACAACCAGACCGATTGGAGGAGCACCATGAAAGAGTTACAAGTTGCAGCCCTGTTGCTGGGCGCGGCGTGCCTGCTGGCGGCGGGTCCGCCGGAGAAGGTCTCGAAAGCGGGCGAGAAGACCGCCGAAGCGGTGGGAACGGCGAAGAAGAAGACGGTGAAGGGCGTCGAGAAGGCCGGGGAGGCGACCGAAAAGGGCGTCAAGACTGCTGCCGACGCCACCGCCGAGGGCGTGGGCGAGGCGATGGGCGCGACGTCGGAAGCGGCCGGCGCCGCCAAGCAGAAGACTCTCCACGGGGCGAAGAAAGCCAAAACGGCCACCGCCGAAGGGGCCGGGACCGCCAAAGACAAGACGGTGGCCGGGACAGCGAAAGCCAAAGGCGCCACGGTGAAGGCGGCCGAGGTGACCAAAGAGAAGACGGCCGCAGGAGCCCACAAGACCAGGAAAACCACTGTAGAGGCGGCCGAAGTCACGAAGGAGAAGACCGTCGAAGGGGCTGCAAGAACCAAAGAGGTGACCGCAGAGACGGCCGTGGCGGTGGGCGAAAAGACGAAGGAAGGAGCCGAGGCGATCGGCGCCGAGTTCAAGAAGCTCGGCCACAAGACCAAAGAGACCGTCAGGGGCGTGACAAAGAAGAAGTAGCCGCTCAGGCGGTTTCCCTGTCCCGCCGGACCGGAGATTCCGAAGGCTGCCGGCCGGCGGGAACCCCAGCCGTCCCAGAATGCGCTCCGAGCGGGCCTTGTTATTCTGGGCACATGCGCACGTTGTTACTCACGCCCGCCGGAGTGGCGGCGCTGCTCGTGGTGGTAGCGGGTTTCGCATCGCTGGCGGCGAGCGGGCCGCGGCTGGCGGTCTCCGAGCACAAGCTGGCCAACGGAATGAAGATCCTCATTCACGAGGACCACGACATCCCGAACGTGGCCATGTACTTCTTCTATAAGGTGGGCTCGCGCAACGAGCGTCCCGGAACCACCGGCATCTCCCACTTCTTCGAACACATGATGTTCAACGGGGCCAAAAAGTACGGCCCCAAGCAGTTCGACATCGTCATGGAGCGCCACGGCGGGGCGAACAACGCCTACACGAGCCGGGATCTGACGGTCTACACGGACTGGTTCCCCCGCGAGGCGCTGGAGGTGATCTTCGATCTCGAAGCCGACCGCATCCAGAACCTGAACTTCGATCCGAAGATCATCGAATCCGAGCGCGGCGTCGTCTACAACGAGCGGAAGATGGCGGTGGACAACTCGAACCGGGGCACGCTCTACGAGCAGCTCAACGCCGCCGCCTACACAGCGCACCCCTACGGCTGGCCGGTGGTGGGCTGGGCCTCGGACATCGAATCTTGGACGATGGAAGACCTCGAGCAGCACTTCCGCATGGGCTATGCGCCCAACAACTGCCTGGTGGTGGTGACCGGCGACGTAACGCCGGAAGAGGTGCTGAAGCTGGCCAGGAAGTATCTGGAACCGATCCCCAGCCACGATCCGCCGCCGCCGGTGCGGACCAAGGAGCCGGCGCAGCAGGGCGAGCGGCGGGTGGAGGTGCGGCGCCCGGCGCAGTTGCCCCACCTGCTGGTGAGCTACCACGTGCCGGAGACGCGTCATCCGGACTACTATCCCCTGGAGGTGCTCGGGGCGATCCTGGCGGAAGGGCGGAGCTCGCGCCTGTACCGGCGGCTGGTGGACGGCGGGCTGGCGATCAGCGTCGATTACTCGCACGATCTCTCGCTCGACCCGGGCCAGTTCGTCTTCTCGGTGCGGCCGCGTTCCGGCGTGGAGGTGGCCGAGATCGAGAAAGCGCTCTACGAAGAGCTGGACAAGGCGGGCGCCGGGGGCGTGAGCGCCCGGGAGCTCGAAAAGGCCAAGAACCTGCTGCTGGTGGATCTCTACGACGAGATGAAGACGATCGCCGGCAAGGCGAACCTGATCGGGCGGGCGGAGATCTATTTCGGCGGCTATCGGGAGGTGTTCCAGTTCGACCGGAAGCTGGCCGGGGTCACCGCCGAGGACGTCCAGCGGGTGGCGCGGCGCTACTTCCACCGCAAGAACCGGACCGTGGCCGTGCTGGTTCCCGAGCGCGAGGGGGGTGCGGAATGAAGTGCTTCGTCCTCTTGTTCGCAATTGCCGCGATGGTGGCCTTAGCCCAAGTCCGGCTTCCCAGCTTCACGCGGCGGACGCTGGCCAACGGCGTCGTGCTCCAGTTGATGGAGAAGCGGGACGTGCCGATGGCGACGCTATCGGTGGCCGTGCGGGGCGGGGCCGAAGCGGACCCGGCGGAGAAGGCGGGGCTGGCCTCGGTGACGGCGGAGGCGTTGCGGAGGGGTACTAAGAGCCGCACGGCGGCGGAGTTTTCCGAGCAGCTCGACTTCATCGGGGCGGGCTGGTCGGTGAACATGGACGAGCAGTCGGCGCGGATCGCCACCGAGTGCTTGAGCAAGGACCTGGACCGGGCCCTCGACCTACTGGCCGACGCCGTGCTTCATCCGGTCTTCCCGGAAGACGAGGTAAAGAAGCTGCTCCGGCAGCGGATCGACGGCGTCCGGGCGCTGAAGGACGACCCGCGCACCCTGCCGTCGCGGTACTTCCGGGAGTTCTTCTACCCGGCGGGCCACCCCTACCGGCGGCAGCGGGGCGGCGACGAGCTGACGCTGGCGAGGATTTCCCGCGACGACCTGGCCGCCTTCCACCGGCGGCAGTACGTGGGCCGGAACCTGATCGTCACCGTGGTGGGCGACATCGACGCCGCAAAGCTGGCCGCCCGGCTGGAGGAGATCTTCGGCGCGGCGCCGGCGGGCGAGCGGTACGAGTGGGTGGCGGACGTCCCGCCTCTCGGGCACGAGAAACCGCGGCTTCTGCTGGTGGACAAGCCGGGGGCGACGCAGAGCTACTTCATCATCGGCCGGCCGGGCATCCACCGGACGCATCCGGACCGGGTGCCGATGATCCTGGTGAACACGCTCTTCGGCGGGCGGTTCACGTCGCTGCTCAACGACGAGCTGCGGGTGAACCGCGGCCTCACCTACGGCGCCTATTCGCGGGTGGACCAGCGGCGGCTGCCGGGAGCGCTGGCGCTGGTGAGCTACACGGGCACGGCGACGACCCGGGAGGCGATCGACGTATCGCTCGAAGTCTTGAAGCGCTTCCACGAGAAGGGCGTGACGGCCGAGCAGTTGGCGTCGGCCAAGGCTTACGTGAAGGGCCGTTTCCCGACGCAGAGCCTGGAGACCTCGGCGCAGTTGGCTTCGGTCCTGGTGACGCTGGAGATCTTCGGCCTGGGGCCGGAGGAGATCGACGAGTACTTCCAGCGGATCGATGCGGTGACGGTGGAAAAGGCCAACGAAGTGGTGAGGAAGTACTACCGGGCCGAGAACTTGCAGTTCGTCGTGGTGGGCGACGCCTCGAAGATCAAGGACCAGCTCGGCGGCTACGCTGAACAAATAAAAGTGGTCCCGGCGTCCAGGCCCGGCTTCGGCGCCGACTAAGATCCTCGATCTCATTGAATCGGCTGAATTTCCCGCTTCCACCCTGTTGAAATCGGCTCTTCCTGACGATTAAAGGCGTGTCAGGGATTCTGCCCGTCTGATCGGGCGGCGCCCGGGGCGGCCGGGGCTGGCCGTGAGAGGTTTTCGGCGGCGTCTTCGGGCAAGCGGTCCGGCGGGATTCGGGTAAGTTCCTGACGACGGCAGCGCAGCGGGGCGAAGCCGCGGCGCGTGATTCAGGAGGATCCCTTGCCGTACGCACCGGAAACGAACGAGGAACGGATTCAGGAGATCGAAAGCGGGGCCAACGGGGCGGTGGCCCGGGCGGTGGCGCTTCATCTGGAGGGCCGGCGAGAAGAAGCCTTACAGGCGCTCGACGAGGCGATGGCCGAAGGCGAGGAGACGCCGGACCTGCTGGCTGCGCGCGGCCACCTGACGTTCGAGATGGGCCGTTACGAAGACGCCGAGGAGTGCTATCGCAAGCTGCGCGAGATCGCTCCGGAGCACACCTCCGCGCGGCTGTACCACGCCATGTCGCTGCAGAACCTGGGCCGTTGGGAAGAGGCGGCCGGGGGTTACCGCGAGGTCCTGGCCTCAGGCGGCGAGCGCGCCGAGGTGCGCACCGGGCTGGGCTCCTGCCTGTTGCATCTGGGCAAGGCCGAGGAGGCTCTGGAACTCTACGAGCAGGTGCTCGCCGCGGAGCCGGAGAACGAGACGGCGGCGTTCGGCAAGGCGGTGGCGCTACAGAAGTTGGGCCGGTTCGACGAGGCCCGGGCGATCTACGAACAGATCCTGGAGCGGAACCCAGAGGCGATGGGCTCGTTGCGCAACATCGTAGCACTGGGGGTCGAGATGGGCGACGACGACCTGATCGACCGGTACGCGACGCGGCTGCTCGAAGCGGATCCCAAAGCCCGCGCCGCTCTGGCCGCCCTCGCCGGGCGCGCCTTCCGCTCCGAGGACTACGAGCAGGCGGCCACCTATTGCCGGCGCCTCGCCGAAGCCGAACCCGAAGACTTCGAAGCCCGCTACAACCTGGGCGTGGCGCTGCAGCGCCTCGAGCGCTGGGAAGAGGCCGCCGAAGCCTATCGGGCGGCGGTGGAGCTGAAGCCCGACGCGGCGCTCGCCTACCAGAATCTGGGCGTGGCGCTTGCCGAAGCCGGCGACCGTGAAGGGGCCAAAGAAGCGTTCCGGAAGGCCCTGGAACTGGATTCGACGCTGGTCGATTCGGCCCGCCAGCTCGCCTGGCTGCTCGAGCAGGACGGGGAGAAGGACCAGGCGGCGACGATCTACCGGAGTCTGCTCGAAGCCGGACTCGACAATGACTTTGCCGGCTTCCGCCTCGGCGTGCTGCTCATCGACCAGGGCGACTACGCGGGAGCGGTGGCGACGCTGCGGGCGTGCTGCGAGGGCGACAATCCCCGCCGCGAGGCGCGCTGGTACCTTGCCCGGGCGTTGTGGCTCAACGGCGACAAGGAAGAGGCCGTCCGCATCTACGACGAGCTGCTGGCCGACGAGCCGGACTCGGTGGACACGCTGCGGGCGCTGGCGGCCATCTCGCTGGAGACCGGCGAGACGGACCGGGCGCTCGAACTGCACGAACGGCTGCTCGAGCTGGGCGACAAGACGCCGGAAGTCTGCTACAACGCCGGGCTGCTGTACCAGCAGGCGGGCAAAGAAGAAGAGGCCATACGCCGCTACGAAGAGGCCGTCAAGTTGAAGCCTGACTTCGCCGAGGCGCTGCTGAACCTCGGCCATGCGCTGCGCCGCGCGGGGCGGAACGAAGAGGCGGTCCGCACCTGGCAGAAGGCCCTGGAACTGAAACCGGAGCTGGCCTCCGGGTACTTCACCGGCTGAGCGGCCAGAGCCGCGGGCGGTGAAGGGGCGAACCGGGGCGCGGTCCCCCGGGGCGGAGAAGGGCCGGACGGGCAGTTCACCCGATCAGCGCCGATAGCAGCGGCGCGGACACTCCTGCCACGCCTCATCGCCGGAAAGCGCCGGGGCCGTCAGCGCACCGGCACGTGGAGGGGGTAGATGTCGCGCTGGTGGGCGATGCGGGGAGGGTCGTCCAGAACGATGGTGACCAGGTCGAAACGCACCTGCTGCCAGGGGACGCCGGCGCGGCGGACGTAGTCCTGGGCCCCACGGAACAGGCGGCGCCGCTTGCCCTCGCTCATGGCGCGCTCCGGGCGGGCGTGCTCTTCCGAAGTGCGCGTCTTGACCTCGACGAAGACGAGCTTGTCGCCCTCCCAGGCGACGATGTCGATCTCGGCCGTGCCGCTGCGGGTGCGGAAGTTCCGGGCGACGACGAGAAAGCCGAGGCGTTCGAGATAGCGGTGGGCCAGATCTTCGCCGCGCAGGCCGGCGGCTTCGCGGGGGCTGAGCAGGCGGCGCCGGCGCACGTGGCGGGCGTAGTCAAAGAACCGGAACAGGGCCCCGAACACTACTCCTTGACGACCTCGAATTCGAAGACGATCACCTTTCCCCGCACCACGAAGCACAAGTAGTGCTCCCAGAAGCGGCGAAAGCGGGGGAAGCGGTTCACCAGGAACTCCCAGCCGAGCCACTTCCAGAAACTCAGTAGCTTGACGCGGACATTCTTCTCGCGCAATCTCACCGGCGAGTAATAGCCGAAGCCGCCGTGGTCCTCGCCGAAGTAGCGGAACGAGAAGCTGTTGAGGTGCCAGCGGTGGGTGGGGTCGCAGAAGGAGCTGAAGTCGGTGTAGTGGGGCGTCTCGATGCGGATCAGGGCCCCGGGGCGGGCGAGGCGGTGGAACTCCTCGATGGTGCGGACGACGTCGGCGACGTGCTCGATGACGTGGATGGCGCGGATCTCGTCGAAGGCCGAGTCGCGGAAGGGGTAAGGGAAGCGGTCGAGGTCGCAGAGGACGTCGGCGGCGCTGGCCGGGTTGCGGTCGATGCCCACCGCCCCGGGGTGTTTGTTGATTCCGCAGCCGACGTCCAGGATGCGCACCAGGCACTATAGTAAGGCCTGGCGCACGCATTCCTCCAGCGTATCGACGGCGAAGTCGGCCTGGTCCCGGGTGACGACCAGGGGCGGCGACAGCCGGACGACGCTGGCGCCGGCGCCGAGCAGCAGCAGGCCGCGCTCGAAGGCCAGCTCGACGATGCGGTCGCGCAGATCGGGGGCCGGCTCGCGCGTTTCGCGGTCCCGGACGATCTCGACGCCGATCATGAGGCCGAGGCCGCGGACGTCGCCGACGACGGGGTACTTCTGCGGCCAGTCCTGCATGCGCGCCCGGATGTGGGCCCCGATGCGGGCGGCGTTGTCGGCCAGCTCCTGCTCGACCAGCTCGACGGTGGCCAGGGCCGCGGCCACGCAGACCGGGTTGCCGCCGAAGGTGGAGGCGTGGGCGCCGGGTTTCCAGGTCATCAGTTCGGCCCGGGCGATCATCGCCGAGAGCGGCATGCCGCTGGCGATCCCCTTGGCGACGGTGAGGATGTCGGGCTCGAGGCCGAAGTGCTCCGAGGCCCAGAACTTGCCGGTGCGGCCCATGCCGGCCTGCACTTCGTCGCAGATGAGCAAGATGCCGTGGCGGGCGGCGATCTCGCGGAGCTCGTCGAGGAACTTCTGCGGCGGGACGATGTAGCCGCCCTCGCCCTGGATAGGCTCGACGAAGATGCCGGCTACTTCTTCGGCGGGCAGGATCGTTTTGAGCAGGCGGTCTTCGATCACGCGGGCGCACTCGACGTTGCAGGTCTCGGGCTGCTTGCCGTAGGCGCAGCGGTAGCAGTAGGCGTAGGGGATGTGGGTGACGCCGGGCACCAGCGGGCTGAAGCCGCGCTTCTGGACGCTCTTCGAGCCGGTGAGCGAGAGGGCGCCCATGGTGCGGCCGTGGAAAGCCCCGAGGAAGGCGATAAACTTGTCGCGCCCGGTGCTGTAGCGCGCCAGCTTCAGGGCCGCTTCGACGGCCTCGGCTCCCGAGTTGCCGAAATAGACGCCGCGGGAGCAATGGCCGGGAGCGAGGGCAGCCAGCTTCTCGGCCAAGGCCACCATGTTCTCGTAGTAGAAGTCCGTCCCCGACATGTGGATGAGGCGGGCGGCCTGGTCCTGGATCGCCTGGACGACCTTCGGATGGCAGTGGCCGGTGGCGACGACGGCGATGCCGGCGTTGAAGTCGAGGAAGCGGTTGCCGTCGGGGTCTTCGACGATGGCTCCTTCGCCGCGCGCGGCTACGAGCGGGTAGCTACGCGTGTAGGAAGGCGAGAGGACGGCCCCGTCGCGCTCGATGATGGCGGCGGCCTTCGGGCCGGGGACGGGCGTACGGATCAAGGGCAGGTCCCGGCGGACACCGGTGGTAGTCTTGTCCATGGAAGAACCCTCCTAATGTCGTGGAATGAAGCAGCAGGCAGACGGGGAAGGCAGGGGGCGGGCTAGTCGCAGCCGAACAGGAAGGGACGCTCTGTGGCAGGGCGCCTCATCTGTCCCTCATTATAGAGCAGCGGGGCGGGCCGGGCGCCCGCGTGCGTGCTAGCCTCGTGAATGGAATGCGGAGGACGGCGGATCTCGTGCGGGCGCGCCTGGGGTTCCGGCCGGTAGCAGCGCTGGCGCTGCTGGCGCTGCTGCTGTTTGCGTGCGCTACGCCGGCCGGCGACACGGCGCGCCTCACCATCCTGCACCTGAACGACCTGCACGCCCGGTTCCTCCCGGACGAGGAGGGCCGGGGCGGGTTCGCGCATCTGGCGACGGCCATCGCGCAAGAAAAAGCGCGGGCGAAGAACGCCATCGTCCTGATGGCCGGCGACCTGGTGCAAGGCACGCCGGTCTCTTCGATCTACGAAGGCGTGCCGTGCTACGAAGTCGCGTCGCTGCTAGGGATCGACGTCAACACGCTGGGCAACCACGAGTTCGACTACACCTGGCGCAAGATCGCCGAGTTCCGCAAAGCGGCCACGTTTCCGACGATCAGCGCCAACGTGGTGAACGGGCGGGGCGAGTTGCTGGCCCCGCCGCCGTATATCATCCTCACGCGGGGCGGCCTGCGGGTGGCGGTGATCGGCGTCCTCACCGAATACCTGGACCGGCTCACAAAACGCTATCAGCGCGGAGAGTGGAAGACCGCGCCGGTTGTGGATACCGTGCGGCGCTATGCCCGGGAGCTGCGTCCGAAAGTGGATCTCATCGTAGTCCTTGCCCATTTGACCGACGAGGAGGAAGACCTGCTGCTGGCCGCCGTGCCGGAGATCGACGTGATCATCGGCGGCCACAACCACCGGGGCCAGGACGCGCCGAAGGAGGTGGACGGGCGCCTGTGCGTGAAGGTGCGGGCCTACGGGCGGGAGATGGGGCGGCTGGATTTGTGGGTGGACCGCAACGGCGGCCGCATCCGGCAGTACCAGTGGGCGCGGATCGCCATTACGAAGGACCGCTTCCCGCCGGATCCCGAGGTGGCCCGGGCGGTGGAGAAGTGGGAGAAGAAGGTCGCCTCGCTGGTGGATGTGCCGATCGCCCGGCTGCCGCGGGCCCTCGACAAGGAGGAGATGCGGCGGCTCATCGAAGCGGCGATGGCCGACGCCGTGGGGGCCGATGTCGCCTACATGAACCGCGGCGGCATCCGGGACACGCTGCCGGCCGGCGAAGTGACGGTGCGCGACGTCTGGCAGGCGCTGCCGTTCGGCAACGAGATCGTCTACGGGAAGGTGCGGGGGCGCGACGTGCCGCGGCCGGCCGCGCGGGGTCTGGAGCCCGACCGGGAGTATGTCCTGGCCACCAACGATTTCATCTACGAGCAGTGGCGCAAGCGCTATCCGATCGAGCTGCCGGAGCGGGGTCCGCTGGTGAGGGAGGCGCTGATCGAGTACCTCAAGACGCACCCGCGGTTCGGCCTGCCTCTTCGAGGCGCACCGAGCGGGTCTCGGGCAAGGTGAAGATCAGCAGGGCGGCGAGCAGGAAGAAGCCGGAGTTGAGCCCGAGGGCGGCCCCGAGCCCGGTGCGGTCCGCCACGGCGCCGACGGCGTACGGGGCGAAGGCGCTGAGGGCGCGGCCGAAGTTGTAGCAGAAGCCCTGGCCTGCCCCGCGCAGGGCGGTGGGGAACAGTTCCGCCAGCAGGGCCCCGAAGAGCGAGAAGTAGCCGGTGCCGAAGAAGCCGACGGCCGGGCCGAGGAGCAGCAGGGCGGCGCCGGCCGAATCGCCGGCCCAGCGCGGGATGCTGCCGTAGAGCGGGGTCACGACGGCGGCGCTCACCACGTAGAAGACGAAGGCCGGGCGGCGGCCGTAGCGGTCGGCCAGGAATCCGAAGGCCAGGTAGCCGGCCAGGGCGCCCACCTGCATGAGGAACATCCAGCCGCTGGTGCGGACGACGTCGAGGCCGGCGCCGCCTTCGGCCGCCGGGGCGGAGAGAAAACCCGGCAGCCAGGTGAACAGTCCCCAATAGGCGAACAGAACCGAGGTGGTGAGCAGCGTGGCGAGCAGGGTGCGGCGGCCAAGGGGCGGACGGAAGAGATCCCCCAGCGGGGCGCGCCGGGTGCGCCGCTCCCAGATTTCCGGCTCCTGGACCTTCCGGCGGACCAGCAGGGTGAGCAGCGCCGGCAGCACGCCCACCAGGAAGAGGGCGCGCCAGCCGAAGCGGGGCAGCACGAGGGCCGAGACGCCGGCGGCGACCATATAGCCCCAGGCCCAGCCGGATTGCATGAAGGCGATAGCCTTGGCGCGGTGCTCCGCAGGCCAGCTCTCGGCCACCAGAACGGCCCCGGCGGACCACTCGCCGCCGAGCCCGAGCCCCACCAGTGCCCGCCAGAAGATCAGTTGCTCCCAATTGGCGGCGGTGGCCGCCCCGCCGCAAGCCAGCGAATAGAGCAGGATGGTGTAGATGAGCGTCCGCTTGCGGCCGATGCGGTCAGAGACGACGCCGGCGAGGATGCCGCCGGCCGCTGAGGCGACGAGCGTGGCGGAGCTGACCAGGCCGGCCCGGGCGTTGGTGAGCCCGAACTCGGCCCGGATGGTCTGCAGGGCGAAGACGTAGAGCAGCACGTCCATCGCGTCGAGCATGAAGCCGAGCATGGCCGCCCACAGGGCCATCCAGCGCGGTTCGCGGAAGAGGGGACGGAGCGTGCTCATGAGCAGCGTGCCTACGGCCGGGGCCGGTCTTTTCATGGTAGTCGAGCGCCCGGGGCGGGGACGGCTGCGACTCTCGAGGGGGATCCGGGAGCGCCGCGCGCGGCCGCCGGGCGCACAAAACGCGCTCTAAATGGTGGTTTCCGGGCGGGATTCGCTATGATGAGCATGTGAGAGACGTGCGGGATGCCGTGCAACGCCCGCCGGCGCCCCTCTCCCGACTCAGCGATCTCGAAGCCGCTTTGGGGCAGGCGATCCGCGGCAAGGCGGAGGTCGTCCGGCTGTCCATCGTGTGCCTGCTCGCCCGGGGCCATCTGCTGATCGAAGACGTGCCCGGGGTCGGCAAGACCACGCTGGGGCACGCTTTGGCGCGATCGGTGGCGTGCGAGTTCCACCGCCTGCAGTTCACCTCCGACATGCTGCCTTCGGACGTGCTGGGGGTGACGATCTACAACGCCCAGACGCGGGAGTTCGAGTTCAAGCGGGGGCCGATCTTCACCAACTTCCTGCTGGCCGACGAGATCAACCGGGCGACGCCGAAGACGCAGTCGGCGCTGCTCGAAGCGATGAACGAGCGGCAGGTGACCATCGACGGCCGTTCCCACCCGATGGCCCGGCCCTTCATGGTGATCGCCACCCAGAACCCGGTGGAACACCACGGGACTTACCCGCTGCCGGAGTCGCAGCTCGACCGGTTCCTGCTGCGGCTGCAGATCGGCTATCCGGATGCGGCCAGCGAGCGGGAGATCCTGCGGAACCCGTCGCCGCAGCCGGCGGCCTCGGTGCAGCCGGTGCTCTCGCCGGAAGACGTGATCGAGTTCCAGGACCAGGTGGACTCCGTGCGGGTGGACGACGCGATCATGGACTACATCATGGCGATTGTCGCCAAGACCCGCAACCATGACTCCCTCGCCCTGGGGGTGAGCCCCCGCGGCGCGCAGAGCCTCTACCGGTGCTCGCAGGCGCTGGCGCTGGTGGAAGGCCGCGACTACGTGACGCCCCACGACGTCAAGCGGCTGGTGAAGCCGGTGTTCGCGCATCGCGTAGTGGTGAACGCCCGGGTGAGCTTCGCGCAGCGGTTCACCGGAGCGGCCGAGCAGGTCCTCGACGAGATCCTCACCCAGGTGGAAGTGCCCGTCTGACAACACGCGTATGAAGACAGCCATAATCGGCCTGCCGATGGTGGGCAAGACGAGTCTGTTCACGATCCTGACCGGCCGGCACGAGCCGGCGCGCATGGGTTCGCTGGAGGTCCGCACCGGCGTGGCCCGGGTACCGGATCCGCGGCTGGACGCCCTGGCCGAGGTATTCCAGCCGGCGAAGGTGACCCACGCCACGATGGAGTACCTGGACTTCCCGTCCATCTCCAAAGAGGCGTTGCAGAGCCCGGGCTACCTGGCGAGCATGCGGCTGGCCGATGCGCTGGCCCATGTGATCCGCGTCTTCCAGGACGACACAGTGCCGCACGAGAAAGGCTCGGTGGATCCGATGCGGGACCTGGAAGACGTGGAGGCGGAGCTGATCTTCAGCGACTTCGTAGTGGCCGAGAAGCGGCTGGAGCGGCTGGAGAAGGACCGCAAGAAGATCAAGGACCCCAACCTGGACCGCGAATACGCCGTGCTCGAGAAGGCCAAGACGCTGCTCGAGGGCAACCGGCCGTTGCGGGAGCTGGAGCTCTCGCCGGAAGACGAAAAGCGGATCCGGGGCTTCGGCTTCCTCTCGCAGAAGCCGATCCTTTACGTGTTCAACCTGGGCGAAGAGGATGCGCCGCGGCTGCACGAGATCGAGCAAGAGTTCCGCGCGAAGGTGGGCGAGCGCCCCGGCGCCGGGGTGGCGGCGATCTGCGGCAAGATCGAGGCCGAGCTGGCCGAAATGGAACCGGAAGAGGCCGGAGAGTTCCTGGCCAGCTACGGCTTCCAGGAGCCGGGCAAGGAGCGGATCATCGCCGCCGGGTACCGCCTGCTCGGGCTGATGAGTTTTCTCACGGCGGGCGAAACCGAGTGCCGCGCCTGGACGGTGCCCGTCGGCACGACGGCGTTGAAAGCGGCGGGGGCAATCCACACGGACTTCGAGAAGAAGTTCATCCGCGCCGAGGTGGCCGACTGGAAGACTTTGGTGGAGTCGGGCGGCTACGCGGGGGCGCGAGAGAAGGGCCGGCTGCGGCTGGAAGGCAAGGAGTACATCGTTCAGGACGGCGACGTGCTCCTCTTCCGGCACGGCTGAGGGCGCGGAGCCAACTCAGGGGGTGCGTAGTAGCGAGAACCCTCCGAGCAGGGCGGCTTCGTCCTGGTCGGACCAGTCCCGGCGCAGCACTCCCCGGGCGAACGCTTTCCGGAAGGCCCGCTTCAGCGCATCGGAGACGGCAAATCCGCGAAGCCGGAAATCCCGGCCGAGCCGGTATTCCACCCAGGCGCCGCCGGCGGTTTCCTGTACCCGGACACTAAAGAATCCGCTCCCGGCCCGGACTGCCGTCACACGATTGAACAGATCGAGCCGCCGGTTGAGGCGGGTCCGCGGAAAGAAAACGGCGGCCTGGAGCGACGCGGCGGTCTGCCGTTCGGTGGCCGGAGCTGATCCACCTGCCTCCGATCCGGCCCGCAAGGCGATCACGAGTAGTGCAGCTCGATGCCGGGCCCGGTCAAATCCGCCGGCAACCAAGAGGGGGGCGCCGGCCGAGTCTGGAACCGCGCTGGCAAGCGTATCGAAAACACCGGGCCGGACGAGGACGCCCCTCTCGTTCCCGGCCGTGTCGAGAAACCGGATCTGGGTGGCGCCCTCGGTTTCGTCGATCAAGGCGACAGCGATGCGGGAGGGTTCCGCTTGGGGAGGGAGAACAACAAATGCACGTGGGTGGAAGCCGGAGCTGGAAACCAGCTTCGGCGGGTGGGTCCATTCCAGCCGACCGCGGGGACCGAAGCAGTAGAGCCGCACGGAGCGATAGAGCATGAGAATGTGGTTCCGCCCTTCCGGGTCGAAGTTCGCCAAAGCCCAATCCGAACCTGGATCGGCTTTGCCGGGAGGCGCAGGGAACGTTCGCGCCCAAATCGTTCGGCCGTCGGGGCCGAGGGCCTCGAGCACGGGGCCGTTCCAGCGCAGGGACGCCACCTGCGGATGGTTCGACAGGACGACAAACGCCATGACGGCGACGACCACCAGGCAGCCGGCCACGGCCGCCAACCGCGCCCGCGGCCATTCCGGGATCCGCGTGGGGGAACCGTTACCGTTGCGGGGCTGGCGTTTATCGCGCCAGGCGAGGATCTCCTCGCGGAGCGCATAGACACGGCCGCGCTTACCGGGCATCCGGCGGACCGGCAGGCCGTGATGGCGCTCGTATTTCTGGGCCGTACGGACGTTGGTATTGAGAGCGGCGGCAATCTCCTTCCAGCCGTGCAGCTCGGCGGGCTCCCCCGCGCCGTTGCCCGGCGGCGGCGCTTCGCCGGAACTCCCGGACGGCGGCCGGGGCGGGAGCACGGCCCCGCTGTCGCCTTCCGCCATGGCTACCGTGAATCTGCCGCTGCCCATCAGGTCTGGTTCCTCTTCTCCGTCTCCTTCCCGATTGTGCCGGGCGGGTTGGCTCACAGAGTGAGCCTGCGGCAAATTCGGCGCGGATGCGACGAAAAGCGGCTAGATCCGCCTGGGCTTCGGGGATTCCCGAGCCGGGGAGGTGGCTGGAGCAGCCTAAATTCGTCCCGAGATCCAGTACCAGGCCAGGCCGATCCATTCGTGCAGGGCGTCTTCGTTGTGGAGGATCGCCGTGGGAGACGGGAGGAACTCCTCGAAGCGGTCCTGGAACTCCAGGCTACGGAGTCCACAGGGCGCGGGGACCACCTCGAGGCCCTGTTTGCGGAAGCACGCCACGGCCCGGGGCATGTGGTAGCCCTGGGTGACGAGGACGATGCGCCGGACGCCGCGGGAACGCAACAGCCGAGCCGAAAAGACGGCGTTCTGGTATGTATCCAGGCTCCGGCCTTCCACCCAGATGTCGGCGGGATCGACGCCTTCGGCGATCAACAGATCGCGCATCAACCCGGCAATGACGACCTTCCGGCCGGGCGGCCCCACGGGCCCGCCGCTCACGACAACGGGCAGGCGCCGCCAGTGCCGGTAGAGCCAGGCGGCGTACCGGGTCCGGACCCGGGTGTCGATATCGGCCACGGCGAACGGCTGGGACGGATCGGGAGGGACCAGGCCCGCGGAGAGGACGACGATCGCGCCCGCTTCGGTGGACGCGGGCGGTGGTCCGTAAGGATACCAGCTCTCCAGCGTGGCCGAGGTGAGCCAGACCACCGGGGGCCAGGACCAGAGAAACAGTACCAGCGCCGCGGCCGCCGCCAACTTCCGCGCCCCGCGCCGCCACCGCGGCAGACCCCAGACGGCGGCGAGGAGAACGAAAACCACCAGCGGCAGCACGGGCTTGATGTGAGACATGGAGCCTTCCAGCCAGTATAGTTGCGGGGCGGCGGCCCGCCGTGGGGCGGCCCGTGCCCGACCTTCTATACTTGGTAGGTGGCTCGCCCGGTGCTTCAAGGAATCGCCGCAGGCTTACTGCTCTATCTCCTGCTCTTCTTCGCTCTGGACGGTGTTGGGCTGCTGGGGCCGGACGAACCGCGCTACGCCTCGATCGGGCGGGAGATGGCGCTCAGCGGCGACTGGGTGACGCCGCGGCTGTGGGGCGAGCGCTGGTTCGAGAAGCCGGCGCTGCTCTACTGGCTGACGGGCGTGGGCTTCCGGCTGGGGCTGGGTCCGGAGACGGCCCCACGGTTGCCGGTGGCCCTGTTGAGCGCCGTCTACCTGCTGTTCCACTTCTGGTGGCTGCGGCGGCTCTTCGGCCGGCGCCTGGCGTGGCTCTCGACGGCGATGCTGGCGACCTCAGCCGGGTGGTTCGCCTACAGCCAGCTTTGTCTGACAGACCTGCCGCTGGCGGCCGCCTTCGGAGCGTCGATGTTGCTATGCCTCCGCTGGATGGAGACGGGCGACTTCCGCCTGGCGGCGGCGGCGGGGACGTTGTTGGGCGTGGGAGTGCTGGCGAAGGGCCTTGTGCCTCTGGTCCTGGCGTTGCCGGTCTTCTGGTTCGCCAGAGGCCGGCGCACGGGCGTAGCGGCGATCTACGGCTTCGCGCTGCTGGCGGCTGCGCCATGGTACGTGCTCTGCACGCTGGAGAACGGGAAAGCATTCCTGTACGAGTTCTTCTGGCGGCACCACTTTGCCCGTTTCCTGAGTCCGGAATTCCAGCATGTGCAGCCGTTCTGGTACTACGCGCCGGTGCTGGCCGCCGGCCTCGCTCCGTGGACGCCGGTGCTGGCGGCGGCCGTCCGCCCCTCGCTCTACCGGGACCGGCGGCTGCGGTTCCTGCTGGCTACGGCGGCCTTTGGGTTCGTCTTCTTCTCAGCCTCGACGAACAAGCTGCCCGGCTACCTGTTGCCGCTGTTTCCGCTGCTGGCGGTGGTTCTGGCAGCGGGGCTGGAACAGGCGCGGCGCGGCGCGGCGCTGCTGGCGGCGAGTGCGCTGTTGCTGAGCTTCATCCCGGTTGCCGGGGAGGTTCTGCCCGACGCGGTAAGCTACGGGCTCAGCCGAGCCCCGTTCCCTTCCCCGCCCTGGTGGGGGATCGCGGCGGCCGTCGTATTGGCGGTTCTGGTCTATGGCGCGGAACGGCGCGAAAGACGGGAACTTGCGGTGACGCTGGTGGCCGCCGGCCTGGTGTGCGGGGTCGTGTATCTGAAGACGAGCGCCTACCCGATCCTGGACCGGCAGGCTTCGGCCCGAAGCCTGTGGCGGGAACTCGGGGGCTTTTCGCACCGGGTCTGCATCGAGTACATCCACCGGAGCTGGCGGTACGGGCTGAACTATTACTCGCTCGAGCCGCTGCCGGCCTGCGCCGACGACAACCGCCCTCTGCATCTCACGAACAACCCGACCGGGGGGCCGCCGGTGCTGGTGCACCGGGACTAGAGGAGGCAGCCGCCGGTTTCAGCCGGTCCGCTTTTTTCCAAGAACGCCAAGCCACGGCGTCGAACCGGGCCGATCAGGCGTCGTAGAGATTGACCAGTTCAGCCGTCTTGCGGGGCTCCTTAGCGGCGCGGTCGTTCGTCCCGGTGCGGTTCTCTTCCATGTCGTAGAGCTCCCAGCGGCGGCTTCCCCGCCGCCACCGGCTCACGAGCTTCCACTTGCCCAGCCGCACGGCGCAAGCGCCCTCGCGCTCCCGGAAGACCGGCTGGTACCCGTCCCGCTTGCCGGCGCCGAAGACCGGCGTGAGGTGGTTGCCGGTTCGAGGCTCAGGAGGGCCGCCGGCCGTCCCTGGGGGCCTGCGAAACCACGCCGAGGAAGGGCCAGCCGGCCAGGCCGAACAGCAAGTAACGTACAGTGAGCAGCACGCCGAGGGCGGCCCCGGCGGGGGCATCCAAGTAGTTCCGGAAAAAGTAGACGACGGCCACATCCCGAGTGCCCACGCCGGCGAAAGTCACCGGCAGCAGGCCGACGAGGATGGCCAGAGGGGCCAGTCCCATGGCCGCCGGAAGCGGTGTGGCGGTTCCCAGGGCATGAAGGAATAACCACACCTGGAACAGGTTCGAGAACCAGATCCCGAGGGAGAGGAGGGCCAGCAGCGCCGTGCGCACCGGGTCACGGAAAACGTAGTCCTGCATCTGCCCCCAACTCTCCTCCAGACTACCGAGCTTGTCACGCCAGCGTGCCGGACTCAGACGGCTGAGGGCACGGAAGCAGGTCCAAGCGAATCTCCGGGAGATCAGCAGGGTGAGCGCTGCGGCGACGCCGGCAGCCACCACCCAGGCCAACGCGTCCACCACAGGCTCGCGCTCGGACAACAGCGCCAGGCCGGCGGCGCAGAAGAAAAGGAGTGCCAGAGTGTCGGAGATACGCTCAAACAGGACGAGGGCAAGGGCTTGGGGGCCCGAGAGGTGGCCGCGGCGCTGGAAGAACCAGGTCTTGGCGAAGTCACCCATTTTCGAAGGCAGAACCACGTTCAGGGCCGATGCCGCGAGGTTGAACCGGAGGGCCTCGGCCACGCTGATGCCGGGCCCCGCGTAGACCATCAGCCGGAGCCGAACCGCCGCCAGCACGGCCATGGGGACATGAAAGGCGAAGGCGACGGCCAGCCAGAACAGATCGGCGGCGGCGAAGACGGCCAGCATCCGGGCAAGGTCGATGCGCCAGTAGAGTACTCCCAGGATCAGAACGCCCGTAGCAACAGTGGCCAACGCCCTCACTGCGTGCGCCCCTGGCCCCCGAACGGTTTCCTTCCGCGGCGAAGTGGCAGAGATTCCCAAAGGCTCGGAAAAGCAGCCGGCCGGGCGGCCGGGCGGTCAGGGAAACCAGCCGGCTGGATTCCGGATGGCGACGAGAAAGCTACCTCGAGAGAGGAAATGGCCACGAGACTCGAGTTTAGCAAAGCGATCCAATCGTGCCGCTTCACAGCGTCCGCCCTGGGATCCCTCCGGCCGCTCCAACAGTTGAGTGGATCCTGGTCGCTCTTTCTGCATCTATACTAGACGGAACAGCGGCAAATCGGACTGGCCTGTCTTCCAAAGGCGGGTCCGACAAAGCGCCTGGCCGCCGCGGCAGGCGCGCCGAGTTTTCACTCAGCTTAAGGCGGACAGCATGGATACTGCACTCGGGCTGCATCGCTTTCATTTTGCTTTTACGCTCACGTTTCACTACCTCTTCGCCCAGCTCACCATGGGACTCGCGCTGCTGCTCGTCATTTTCAAGACGCTGGCGCGCAAAACGGGCGATACGACCTACGACGACGCCGCCAAGTTCTGGGGCAAGATCTTCGGCATCGGCTTCGCCATCGGGGTGGTTACGGGCATCCCGATGGAGTTCCAGTTCGGCACGAACTGGTCCCGCTTTTCGGAGGCGGCCGGCGGAGTAATCGGCCACACCCTGGCGATGGAGGGCGTCTACGCGTTCTTCCTGGAGTCCACGTTCATCGGGCTCTTCCTCTACGGCGAGAAGTTCCTCGGCAGGACGGGCCACTACGTCACGGCGATCCTCGTCTGGCTGGGCTCGTGGCTGTCGGGCTATTTCATCCTGGCGACGGGCGCCTGGATGCAGCATCCCACCGGCTACCGGCTCGGGCCGGACGGCCAGATCGTCCTGGACAGCATTTGGGGGCTGCTACTGAACCCGTGGCTGTTCTGGATGTACCCGCACAACATGATCGGCACGGTGGTCACGGGCTCGTTCGTGGTGGCCGGCGTGGGGGCGTTCTATCTGCTGATGAAGCAGCACGAAGAGCATGCCCGGCGGTTCGTCAAGGTGGGGGTCACCGTGGGCTTCATCGCCAGCGTGCTGATGCTCTTCCCCACCGGCGACGGCCAGGGCAAGATGGTGGCCAATCACCAGCCGGTGACGCTGGCGGCGATGGAAGGGCTGTTCGAGACGCAAGAGGGCGCGCCGATCGTGATCCTCGGCCAGCCGGACGTAGAAAAAAAGCGGCTTGACAATCCGCTGACGGTGCCGAGAATGCTCAGCTTCCTCACCTATCGGCGGTGGAGCGCCGAAGTGAAGGGGCTGGACGCCTACCCGCATGATGTGTGGCCCGACGAGCTGCCGCTGCTGTTCTACGCGTTCCACATCATGCTGGGTCTGGGGACCATTTTCATCGCTGCGTACGGAGCCGCGTTCTTTCTTCTGCGCAAGGGCCGGCTTCTGGAGCTGAAACCCGCGCTGTGGATATTGATGTTGCTAACGCCATTCCCGTTCGTCGCCAACACGGCGGGCTGGATGACGGCGGAGCTCGGCCGCCAGCCGTGGCTCATCTATGGCCTGATGCGAACCAGTGCGGGGTCCTCGTCTTACGTGTCGAGCGGCAACACGATGTTCACCTTGCTCGGCTTCATGGGCATGTACACCTTGCTGGGAATCCTGTTCCTGTTCCTAGTGCGCCGGGAAGTGGAACACGGGCCGGGCTCGAGGCAAGAAGAGACGGCGGAAGCACCGGAGAAGTAGGGGAGGAGCGTCATGGAAGTCTTCTGGTTTTGCGCTGTTGCGGTGATGATCACGGTCTACGTGGTGCTGGACGGCTTCGACATCGGGGCCGGAATCTTCTCCCTGTTCGGCTCCAGGAACAAAGAGGAGCGGGGCGCCATCCTGCAATCGATCGCCCCGGTCTGGGACGGCAACGAGGTGTGGCTGCTGGCCGGCGGCGGGGTCCTGTACTTCGCCTTCCCCAAGCTCTACGCCTCGGCGTTCCAGGGCTTCTACCTGCCGCTGATGGTGGTGCTGTGGCTGCTGATGTTCCGCGGCCTGGCCATCGAGTTCCGCAACCACATCGACAATCCGGCATGGGCGCCCTTCTGGGACTTCCTGTTCGGCGCGGCGAGCCTGCTGCTGGCCGTCTTCTTCGGTGCAGCGCTGGGCAACGTGGTCCGGGGCGTGCCGCTGGATGAGTCCGGCAGCTTCTTCCTGCCGCTGTGGACGGACTTCACGGTGAGCGCCGACCCGGGCATCCTCGACTGGTACACCATCCTGGTGGGGCTGCTGGCGGCGCTGACGCTCACCCAACACGGATCCCTGTGGGTGGCGCTGAAGACCGAGGGCGAGCTGTCTGAGCGGGCGCGGAGCACGGCTTCGCGGGTCTGGTTCGGCGTGCTGGCGCTGACGGGCGTAGTGACGGCGGCTTCGTTCCACGTCCAGCCGGCGCTTTCCCGAGCCTTCAGCGAGCGGCCGTGGGGCTACGTCTTCCCGCTGATCGCGCTGGCCGGACTCGGGGGCGTCTTCGCCTTCGCGCGCCGCGAGGGGAGCGAAGCCAAGGCGTTCCTGGCCTCCTGCGCATTCATCCTCGGAATGCTGACCTCGGCGGTGCAGGGGCTGTTTCCGAACGTGCTCCCAGCGGTCGCCGGGACCGAGCGCAGTCTGACGGTCTACAACGCCGCCGCGCCCGAGCACGGTTTGATTGTCGGGCTGGGGTGGTGGATTCCCGGCATCCTCATCGCCACCGGGTACTTCGTGTTCACCTACCGGCGGCTGGCGGGCAAGGTCAGGATCGGCGAAACGGCGCACTGATGCGCCTTCTCCGGCCGACGGCGGCTCCGGGACGTCGCCCCCGGAGCCGTCACTGTTTCCTGACCAGCGGCGTCACAGCGACCTTACGAAATTCGATCTTGCCGTGGTCCCCCTGGATGGAGATCGGGCCCGGCTCGCCCTCGTGCGGATCGTGCGCCATCGCCGTCAAGCCTTCGATGACGGCCTTGTCGATGATCTTCTTACCGTTCAAGACGACGGTGACGTCGCGGCCGACGAGTTTGACGTCCAGCGTCTGCCACTCGCCCGGGGGCAGGCTGGCGTTTTCACTGGGCACGATGCGGTAGTAGATGGCCCCGTGGCCCTGCTTGTTCGGGGGCTTGCCGTAGTCGTCGATGATCTGGACCTCGTAACGGCCCCGCAGCCCGATGCCGGAGTTCGAACCTTTCTGTAAGCGGTACTCGGCGTGGAGCCGGAAGTTCCAGAACTTCTTGTCGGAGACGAGGTTGTTGGCCGGCGGGTTGTTGGTGAGGATGCCGTCCTTGACCTCCCAGCCGAGCTCGCGGTCCGGGATCATGCCGTGCCAGCCGCTGAGGTCCTTGCCGTTGAACAGCTCCACCGGCTCGGCCTCCACCCAGGTGCCGTCGTCCTTGTCGGTGATCTCCGGGGCGCGCTCGCCGAAGAACTCGACGCGCGTTTCCGGGTAGCCCTCGATCTCCATCCAGCCGGTGAGCTTGTCGCCCTCGACGCGGACGTGATAGACGGCGGTACGCAGCGGGCGCTTGTCCCAGGTCGTCTTTTCGCCGGGAATGCCGTACTTCCGCTTGAAGGTGTAGACGAGTTCTTCGCCCTCGACCTTCATCGTGTCCGGCGGGTACATGCCGCCGCCGGGAGGCCCGACCATCAAGCCGGTGGGGTTCGGCGTCTCGGCGCCGCGGACCTCGAGCCACCAGGCCCGCTTGCGCGCCGACGACGGGACGGTGATGTCCCAGCGGCCGTTGAAGACTGAGGGATCGAAGGCCGGCTGCTTGCCGGAATCGCCGCAGCCGGCGGCCATCAGGAGTGCGAAAGCAAGCAGGACAGGAGTGCGCATCACGGCGCTACTTTATCACAGCGTCCGGGGCAGCGGGAATGGGGTTTCCGGCACGCGCCGGGGCGGGCCGGAGCCGCCTCACCGGATGCTAGTTTCGGCCTCGCTGGAGAGGAACCGGGCCACCCGCGGGGCCGCTTCTTCTCCGGCCCGCCGGCCGCCCGCAAGCCAGCGTTCGATGTTTTCCGGCTTCCATTTCAGGGCGTCGCCCAGACGGCCGAGACGCCGGGCGGGCTGAATCACGACAATCGGCAAGCGCGCCGATGGAAGGCGGCGCGGCGCACCGACAAGCCGGCGGACGCCGCGCATCAGGGTCCGGTAGAGCGGGGGCAAATCCGTCATCACGCCGATGGCCACGACACGGTCCGCTCCCAGCTCGGCCGCCGCCCACAGAGGCAGCGCGCCGAAGATGCCGCCGTCCACGCACCGGCTGCCGTCCGGCAGGCGGCGCGGGGGAAAGATGACCGGCATGGAGCAGGCGGCGACCAGGTGGTCCGGCGTGATACCGTCGTCCGGGGTGACGATCCGGCGGCGGAAACCCGGCATTTCGGCCAGCACCAGGGCGTAGCGGGCGCGGGGCCGGTAGCGGGCGCACAATTCCTCGGCGGCGGGCTCCAGGACAGCAGGATCGGCAAGACCTTGCCGGACGCGCCACGGCGGGCGCCACCGCAGCTCGAAGGGCACGGTGGGCTCGCGCCAGAGCCGGCCCAGCTCCGCCCCGCGGACGCCCGCGGCGATCGCCCAGCCGTTCAGCGATCCGATGGAAGCGCCCACGACCAGGTCCGGCTGAAACATCCGTTCCAGGGCTTCCCACACCCCCGCCTGCCAGGCGCCGAACATGCCGCCAGCGGAAAGGACCAGGGCGGTCATCGAGAGAAGACTCCAAAGACAAAGACGTCAGCGGCGTGGCGCGTACAGGTCCGGCGAGGGCGAGAGCGCCCTGCCACGAGGCTAAGCAACTGCACGTCTTGCAGGATAGCCGATGCCTGCGGGCGGATACTACCCGCCGCCCCCGAGGGCTACGGCTGCCGCTGATGTGGCTCGTACGCCTGGTCCAGGACGGCGGCAGTGGTCGGGTTGAAGCGCTTGCCGTAACGGCGGCTGTACTCGGCGAGGAATTCGCCTGGAGAGCGCTCGGTGAGCGGCCGGTCCGGCCAGGCGAACATCGAGGCCGCCGGCTCGCCCCGGTTGAGGGTGGTGATCCCCTCCATGGAGTCCAGAGAGTCCAGCCGATCCACCGCCCGGAAGATCAAGCAGACCCAAGGACAGCCTCCATGCTCATGCGAGGCTTTCGCGGACCGAAAGGGTGATTTTATAAAACACCGTGATGATCAGGGCGCCCACGGCCCACACGCCGAGGGTGATGGCGATCTCGGGCAGCGTCGGGGCGTACTCGGTGATGGCCCCGAGAGGCGACGGGACGAAACCGCCGACGATCAGTCCGATGCCCTTGTCGATCCAGAGCGAGAGGAAGACGATGACGCAGGTGACGGCCAGGATCCGGTCGTTGCGCCGCCACCGCGGCACGATGAGCAGAACGAGCGCGGCCACCGCCAGGATGACGGAGGTCCACATCCACGGCACCAGCGAGTTGTGCCCGTCGAGGCCGACGAAGAGGTACTCGAAATGAAGCTTGTGCTCGGGGATGCCGCTGTAGAAGACGGTGAAGACTTCCATCAGCACGAAGAAGACGTTGACGATCATCGCGTAGGTGACGATGACCGCCAGCCGGCGAATAGGTTCGCGGCCGGCGTCGAACCACGTGAGCTTGCGCAAAAGCATGCAGAACAGGATCAGCAGCGACGGTCCGGCCGCGAAAGCAGAGGCGAGGAACCGGGGGGCCAGGATGGCGGTGAGCCAGAAGCTGCGGCCGGGAAGGCCGTTGTAGAGGAAAGCGGTGACGGTGTGGATGCTGATGGCCCAGGGGATGGAGAGCAGGATCACCGGCTTGATCCAGTTGGGCGGGGCGACGCCTTTGCGCTCGGCGCTGAGGGTCACCAGAGCAATCACCGCGTTCAGGATCAAGTAGCCCGACAGCGAGACCATGTCCCAGAACATGATCGAGTGCGGGGTCGGGTGCAGGATGACGTTCATCACCCGGTGGGGCTGACCCATATCGACGAAGATGAAGAGCATGCACATCGTCACCGCGGAGATGGCCAGGAACTCGCCCAGGATGGTGACCCTGCTGAAGACCTTCCAGTCGTGGAGGTAGTAGGGCAGCACCACCATCACCGCCGAGGCCGCCACGCCCACCAGGAAAGTGAACTGGGCGATGTAGAGCCCCCAGGTGACGTCGCGGTTCAGCCCGGTGATCGCCAGGCCTACCTCCAATTGCCGGAGGTAGTTGAGAAAGCCCACGCCGATGACGGCGAACAGGCCGAGGATCCAGAGCCAGTACCTCCGGCTGCCGACGACCGCTTTTTCGAACATGAACATGGCCAGGTCCTCACAAGATGTAGAAGACTTCGGGTCTGGTGCCGAGCTCCGGCTTGCGCCGCAACGTGTACTCGGTGCGCAGCAGGCGCCTTACTTCGGAGTTGGGGTCGGCCAGGTCGCCGAAGACGAGCGCCTTTTCCGGGCAGGCCTCCACGCAGGCCGGCATCTCACCCCGCGCCAGGCGTTCCTCGCAGAAGGTGCATTTCTCGACGACACCCTTGGTCCGCGTCGGGTAGTCGGCCCGGACCTTCGGGATATACGGCCGCGGATCGCCCCAGTTGAAGCTGCGGGAGCCGTACGGGCAGGCGGCGATGCAGTACCGGCAGCCGATGCAGCGGTGCCAGTCCATCATCACGATGCCGTCGGCCTCGCGCTTCCAGGTGGCCTGGGTGGGGCAGACGCGGACGCAAGGCGGATCGTCGCAGTGGTTGCACAGCAGCAACACCTGGCGCCCATGCAACTCTTCGTTCGGGTACTCGGTTTCCTGCGAGGGGAAGGCGTGCTCGAACTTCTCCTTCCAGATCCACTTCACCTCGCGGGTCTTGTCGGGAATCTGGGGCACGTTGTGGGCTTGGTGGCAAGCCCGGATGCAGTCCTTGCAACCCTCCTGCTTGCGGCACTTGCGCGTGTCCACGACCATCCCCCAGCGCCGAGCGGTCAAAGCGCCGGGAGCGGGGAGATACTCGGCGTCTTCGGCGCCGGCCACCAGGCCGCCGAGCTTCCCGCCGGCGATGGCTCCGGCCACGGCGCATCCGGTGATCTTGAGAAACGACTTGCGGTCCATGCTCATGGCGCTCTCCTCAACGCTCGTCCGCCGTCCGGGCCCGCGCGGCGACGACGGGCGCTTCCTCAGGACTGACGTGGCAGTCCCAGCAGTAGGGCGTCACGGCGGCGTAGTCGTGGCAGCGGTCACAGAACCGCTCCTTGCTCCGGTGGCAGTCCAGACAGGTCTTCGTGAGGCTCATCTCGTAGGTCTTGCCGCCGACCTTCACCAGATGGTTGCCGCGGCGGACTACCTGTTCCCGCCACTCCATCAGCACGTCCATGTGGTGCTGGCGCATGTAGGCCGTTTCGTAGACACAGGCTTCGCCCTTGGCCTTTTCAAGCTGCAGCTGTTTCGGGGCGACGCCCAGGGCGGTGTTGTACCAGAGCGGGAACGTGACCAGGGCGATGAACAAAGCGAGGCCGAGGAGAATCCATCCGCGGTCACGCATGGGCCGGTTCCTCCTTGTCTCCCTCCGCCTGCGCCGCCTTCACGAGGGGCGTTCCGCGCAGGTCCGTGTCGCGTTCCCGCTCGCCTTCCATCACCAGCGCATTGCCGACGAACTCATGGATGCCGGCCACTTCCACTCCGGGAACGAAGTATTCGAGCAGGGGCGGCAGGGTGGCCTTGTCGATCGCGCAAATGCAGGAGAGCACGTTGACGCCGTGCTTCTCATGAACGTACTTGACGGCGTTGGCTCGGGGGAACCCGCCGCGGAGGCGCATCTCCAGATTCTCGTCCGTTCCCAGGCCGGCGCCGCTGCCGCAGCAGAAGGTCTGCTCGCGGATCGTATTCTCCGGCATCTCGTGGAAGTGGTTGCAGACGGTCTTCAATATGTAGCGCGGCTCTTCGAGCAGCCCCATGGCCCGGGAAGGATTGCAGGAATCATGGAATGTCACGTTCCAGTGATCGTTGCGGCTGGGGTCGAGCTTGAGCTTGCCGTGGCGGATGAGGTCGGCGGTGAACTCGCAGATGTGGACCATCTTCGTGGACCTGGCGTGGTCGAAGACGGTCCCCGTGATGGGCGACTTGGGCACCTCGAGGAAGTCCGCCGGGCCGTTCATGGTGTCCATGTACTGGTGGACGACGCGCCACATGTGGCCGCACTCGCCGCCGAGGATCCACTTCACGCCCAGGCGCTTCGCCTCGCGGTACATCTTGTCGTTGAGGCGCTTCATCATCTCGTGGGAGATGAAGAGGCCGAAGTTGCCGCCCTCGGAGGCATAGGCGCTGACGGTGAAGTCCAGCCCGATGTGGTGGAACAGCAGGAAGTAGCCGAGCAGCGTGTAATAATGCGGCGAGGCGAAGTAGTCGGCCGAGGGCATGATGAACAAGACCTCGGCGCCCTTCTTCATGATGGGTACCTCGACGCGGACGCCGGTGATCTCCTCGAGCTCATCGACGGCGAAGTCGATGGAGTCTTTGAAGCCGTGAGGCTGGACGCCGAGGTGGTTGCCGGTGCGGAAGCAGTTGGCCGCCGGCTCGACGGCCCAGTTGATGTTGACACCCACCTCGTTGAGCAGCTCCCGGCCGATCATGGTGATCTCGGCCTGGTCGATGCCGTAGGGGCAGAATACCGAGCAGCGCCGGCACTCGGTGCACTGGTAGAAATAGTAGAACCACTCCTTGAGAACGTCGATGGTGAGGTCCCGCGCCCCGGCCAGGCGGCCGAACATCTTCCCCGCCCGGGTGAAGTATCGCCGGTAGACGGAGCGGATCAGCTCGGCCCGCAACACCGGCATGTTCTTCGGATCGCCGGAGCCGATGTAGAAGTGGCACTTGTCGGCGCAGGCGCCGCAGCGCACGCAGATATCCATGAACAGGCGGAAGGAGCGGAACTTCTTCAGCCGGTCCTCCATCGCCTTCAGGATGATCTCCCGCCAGTTCTCCGGCAGCTTCCAGTCTTCGTCGGAGGGTTGCCAGTCGCGCGGATTGGGGAATCCAAGGTACTCGAGGTTCTTGGCTGCGGCGCTGTAACAGAAGGTGCCTCTGCGGAACTCGACCGGAGTGTCCATCCACGGCGTCTCGGGGGGACGGTAATCGATCTGGACCAGTTCGTCGAGCTTCGGTGTCGTTTCCGCCATGCTCTACTCCTTGTCGAGAGGCAAGCCGGCCGCCACGATCTTGTCGTGGAACTCCTCTTCCCACTCCTCATAGGTGTGGACCTTGACCGGGTAGTTCCACGGGTTGACGTGGCGGTGAGCGCGGTTGTTGTTGGGCAGATTCCGGGTCGGACTCAGGAAGATCCCCGGCATGTGGGCGAGCTTGCTGAACGGGAAATAGGCGAGGAGCACGGTGAGCAAGAAGAGGTGGACGAAGAAGAGTCCGCTCAGAGAAGCGGGCACCACCGGCGAGAAGGTCACGATGCCGATCGCCAACTGCTTCACCGCGATGATGTCGGTCTTGGTGAAGTAGCGCATCAGCACGCCGGAACCGGCCAGCCCGAGCAACAGGCACAGTGCGAAGTAGTCGGCGAACAGCGAGATATACCGGATCTCGGCCTGAAACAAGCGGCGGGCCAGCAGGTAGAGCAGCGCGGCCGGCAGGATGAGCCCGGTCCACAGGATTTCCGGCGCGCCGATCTGAAGGAACCCGTCGATCGACTGCAGCGCCGCCACCCAGGCCGGCACCGGGTCCAGGAAGAACCGCAAGTGGCGCAGGAACACGACCAGGAAGCTCCAGTGAAACGCCATGGCCGCCAGCCAGAGCCACTTCTCCTCGCCGTAGACCAGCCGCGGACCCGCGCGCAACTCGAACTTGCTGTTCCGGAACAACGAGCGGAACAAGAGCACCTCGAGCAGCATTCGTCCGAAGGTCTGGGCCGGCGTGAAGGGATTGTCCAGCTTCGCCTGGCGGATCCATGGCAGGGAACGCTGCTGCCCGGTCGTGGTGGTGATGCGGAAGGGGACCGGAGAAGAAGCCCAGCGCGCCACGCGGTACACGATGCCGCCGAGGAAGAGCGCGATGCCCAGGTAGGGCAACACCGCCCCGAAGATCCAGCGCCACCCTTCGACCTGTCCGCCCGCGTAGCCGAGGGCCGCCAGGACGCAAACAGCCACCAGCGCAAGCACGACACTCATTTCAATTCACCTCGATCCCGCCGGGAGCCCCGCGTGCCGGACCGGCGGCTCTACTCTGCCACGTGGATCCGTCCTACCGGGCGCCTGGGGAGCGCACGGCCATCCGTTCGGCGACGAAGAAACGGCGTTTGAGTTCCTGGTAGCGAATCGCCCACAGCTTCTCGCGGCAGCGGACGTACAGATCAAACGCCAGCGCCGCCATCCGTTCCACCCGGTCTCGGGCGGCCTGGAGAGTCGCGCCGTCCAACTGCAGCTCCTGCCGGAGGGCCTCGTTGAGCAGGAAGACGAAACTCACGGCCTCACTGGCGGAAAGGTCCTGGACGGCCCGGAGGTGCAGGATCTCGTCCAGAACCGCCTCGACCCTTTCGAGGTCGAAGTCGCCCGAGACCTCCTCGACGAGCACCGGCAAGCCTCGCCGGTACATCTCTCCGACCGGATTGCGGAAGGGATCGCCGCTGCGAGCCAGGAACCGGGCCGTCTCGGTGGGATACGTCGCGAAGACCAACTCCATCCACCGGCGAGCCACCGCCTGGCGTTCCCCAGGCGTCAAACTCAAACGCGGCCGGCTTTCCAGACCCACGGCATGCTCCTCAGACGCAGCCGGTCGGCTTCGGCAGCCCGGCCAGCTTGCACGCGCCTTTGGCCGGCCCGGACGGGAACAGCTCGTAGATCTTGTTGAGCTTGAAACCGGTCTCCTTGCAGAGCTTCCGGATCATCGGGGCGATGCCGTACTGCAAGTAGTAGTTCCGGAGATAGTGAATGACTTTCCAGTGTTCGTCGGTCAGCTCGTCGATGCCTTCGCTCTTGGCGAAGTCCTTGGCGACGTCCTCGTTCCAGATGCTCGGATCCTGGAGGAAACCGTCCTCATCGACTTCATATTTTCTTCCGTTGACTTCAAAAATCGGCATAACCTTCCGTCTCCTGACTCCATTCCTCTCAGATGCCCGCCGTGGCGGGCCCGTCATTGCATCTCGATGTAGCCGCAGGGACAAGCGTCCGCGCACTTGCCGCAGCCGTTGCACAACTCGAGTTTGATCCGGTAGTGCTCTCCCTTCGGCAATCTCTCGAAGCAGTTGTTGGTGCAATACATCCAGCAGGTTTCGCAGTCCATGCACATACCACAGGACATGCATCGCTGCGCCTCGGCGACGACTTCGTCCTCAGCCAGGCCGATCTCGACCTCGGTTTCCATGCCGCGCTGCTCGACCGGAATGGTCCGCTTGTCATGGCGCGGCGCCGGTTTGTACCAGTCAAGCTTCACCTTCTCGGACGGGATCACCGGGGGCCGCTCGTGTTTCTTCAGTTCCTTTCCCCGCAACCGGGCGTCGATCGCTTCGGCGGCGAACCGGCCCTGGCCGATGGCGATAGAGACCAGTCCGAGCCGGACGTCGTCTCCGCCGGCATAGACGCCCTCCACCGGCGTTTCGCCCCACTCGTTCACCCGGATCCACTCCTTCGGATTTCCGACCATCTCGAAGCCGTCGAAGCGCGGCTCCTGGCTGATGGCGGCGATGATGGTGTCGGCCTCGACGTCGAATTCCGTGCCGGGTTTCGGGATCGGGCGCCGCCGTCCGGAAGCGTCGGGTTCGCCCAGCTCCATGCGGATGCACCTCAGCCCGCGGGCGCGGCCGTCCTCACCCAGGAGAATCTCCGTAGGCGCGGCCAGGAACTCGATCTTCACGCCCTCTTCGAGCGCCCCGTCCACCTCGGCGTCGATCGCCGGCATCTCCTTCCGCGTGCGCCGGTAGAGGATGGTTACGTCGGCGCCCAGGCGTTTGGAGACCCGGGCGGCGTCCACGGCGGTGTCGCCGCCGCCGATGACGACGACCTTCTTGCCGATCTCGACCTTCTCGCCCGAGTTGACGCGGTTCAGGAACTCCGTGCCGGTGAGCACGTTCGGAGCGTCCTCGCCCGGCACTCCCAAACGGTAGCCCTGGTGGGCGCCGATGCCAACAAAAACGGCCTGGTATTGCTTGCGCAACTCCTCGAACGGCATGTCCTTGCCGACGGTGAAGTTGGTCTTCAGCTCGACGCCCAGATCGAGGATGCGCTGGATCTCGGCGTCCAGCACCTCCCGCGGCAGGCGGTATTTCGGAATCCCGTATCGCAGCATGCCGCCGGGCTGCGGAAAGCTCTCGAACACCGTCACCTGATACCCGCGCCGGGCGAGCTGGTAGGCGCAGGAAAGGCCCGCCGGGCCGGCCCCGATGACGGCGATCTTCTCCGGCCACCGCTCTTCGGTCAGCTTCTTCAGCTTCCAGCCCTTCTCGATGCCGAAATCGCCGATGAACCGCTCCAGGGCATTGACGCTGACGCTGCCGTCCTTCAGCCGCCGGTTGCAGTTGTCCTCGCACGGGTGCGGACAGACCCGCCCGCAGACGGCGGGGAACGGGTTCACCTCGGCGATCTTCTCCCAGGCCACCTCATAGGCCTGCTCGCGAGTCCGCCCGTAAGACTCGTACTGGGCCACGGCCACCAGCCAGTCCCGTATGTCTGTGCCCGCCGGGCAGTTGGCGATGCAGGGCGCCGTCTTTTCCACGTAGCGCGGGCGCAGCGGACTGATCTCCTCCACGCCCACCGAGACGACCTTCAGTTTCGGCTTCTTCTTCGCTTTGAACAGACCCATCGGCCCCTCTCCTCTTTTCTTCCATCTCCTTCCCGGGGCCAAGCCCGGGACCGGCCCGGACGCGCAAAACCGCCGCGGCGGCCCGGCCTGCGGCTACCCGTACGGGTAGAGGCTCCGCTTGAAATCTTCCAGGTGCCCCATCAAACGCTCGTGCTTACGCTCGTCGTCGATGAGGTACTCCAACAATTGGCGCTGGATCGCCAGTGGGCACGTCCGGCGCGCCTGCTCAGCCATCCGGATCGCCTCGGCCTCTTGCTTGTCGTGCTCCTCGATCATCTCCCAGACCTGCGCCAACTCCTCCGGCTGGAGCTGGAAAGCCTCCTTCTCGAGACTGTCGAGAATGGCCTGCTGGACCTTCTTGTGCATCATCGAGTCCTGCCGGATGATCTCCATCACCAGCCGGATGAGCGGATTCTGCGTTTTCTCGAGGATGGCGGTGGTATGGGCCACGCTGCCGTCTTCGATCTTCTGCCACGTGCGCAAGATCTGCTTCAGCTCGTCGAGTTGCTCAGCCTTGGTTTTCTGTCGTGCGTCTGCCATTGGTCTCTAGTCTCCGTTCGGCACGGACTTCACCTGCCGGATCCGGGGACGGGGGCGCCGCCCCCGTGTCAGCAGCAAGCTCAATCCGGCGCGGCTCCTTCTTTCTTGGGCAGCGTAATATAGCTGCCGCCGAAGTAGCTGTACACCGTCCGCCCGGAGTCCATCAGCAGGCGGATCGCCTTCTTGCAGTCCGCCTTGGTCACCTGGTCTTCGCCGAACTTGGCGATCATCGCCTTGGTGAGGTCGCCGGCTTTGAGGTTCCTTTTCCCCTCGTACTCGACGACCATCTTGTACATCTCGTCAGCCAGTTGCTCGATGGGAACTCCCATGGCTCGTCTCCTACATGCGGATGTGAGCCGACCGGTGGTACGTGAGACCAGCGTGCTTGAAGTCGTCGATGTGGTAACGCGTGAACT
>Ga0256841_1000323_pt1 | contig 51117 bp, 33 predicted proteins | sample 356308metaG_FD_185971 | JGI IMG/M metagenome (GOLD analysis project Ga0256841, IMG submission 185971) | Hydrothermal vent microbial communities from Mid Atlantic Ridge, Atlantic Ocean - 356-308 | ecosystem: Environmental > Aquatic > Marine > Hydrothermal vents | place: Atlantic Ocean: Mid...
ATTTAATTTAATAGGTTCGTTATCAATGCTTATACTGGATAAGAAAAAGGATATTGCAATACTTTACAGTATGGGTGCCGGTGAAAAAACCATTAAACGTATATTCAGGGTTGAGGGGATGATGATATCGGTTTTTGGTGCACTTACGGGATTGATACTTGGAGCAGCCTTGAGTCTGGCTCAGATAAAATTCGGATTAATAAAACTGGGTGAAGAAAATGCTTTTATTGTGCCGTATTATCCGGTAAAAATGGAGTTGTTGGATTTTGTATATGTTTTTGCAATAGTGTTGGCAATTGGTTTTTTAACATCCTGGTATCCTGTCAGGCAGATTACAAAACAGTTTCTGAATCAAAGGATAGCGGATTTTACAAAAAATCAGTAAATGATATCTCAAAAAAAACCGTTTCAGACAACCATTTATATATGATTATTGTCTTGTAAAAGCAAAACGGAAAATTTGTATTAAAGGTCTAATTTTTTTATACTTTTGTAAACATCAAATCGAGAATAAAATCAGAGGTTAATAATTTAATAATTTAGAGATGAACAAAATTTTATTTACTAAAAAAGCTCAGGTGATTATAATAATGCTTGGGTTTTTATCAACGGCACTCTTTGCCGGAAACATTAATGTGAGCGATAATACAACGGGATTTAAAGTTGTAAATAACAGCTACAATTCGCTCTCGGTAAGAAGCACTTTATCCGACATTAACTTCATTGAAGTTAAAACTAAAGAGGGAAGATTTACTATGTTAACTGTTCCCGATTATTCTTACACAATGAATGAAGGCGAACCCCGCCTTCCCGTACTTAAGAAGTTGATAGAAGTTCCTGTGGGAGCTACCATTAACGTTTCTTACACTTCAAACTATGTTGTAGTTCGTAAGCTTGCCGATTACAACATTGATAATTACATTTTGCCTACACAGCCTTCGCTGTCGAAAAGCGATAATCCGGAGGATGTTGTTTTTATTTATGATAAGCAGGCATATAAAACTGATCAGCTTTACGGGAATGATCTCGTAAAAGTTGTTGACCTTGGAATTATGAGAGGTGTGAGAATGGCAAGAGTGGAGATTGCACCGATTATGTATAATCCCGTTCAGGGTAAATTGGTCGTTAACATTGACGTAAATGTGGATATCACTTTTGACGGGGCAAATGTTGCGGCTACAATCCAAAACAAAGAAAAGTATTTCTCACCCTATTTCGAGGGTATCTATCAGGAGCTTGTCAATTACAAGCCATTGGACAGCAAAGAATTGATAATGGATGCTCCTCCGACATATATCATTGTTTCCGATCCGATGTTTGAGGCTGCTCTGCAACCTTTTGTCCAATGGAAAACAAAAAAAGGATTTAATGTTGTTGAGGCTTATACCGATGATCCTAATGTCGGAAACACAAACACTTCAATAAAATCATATCTTGAAGATTTTTACAACAATCCGCCTGCCGGATATACTCCGCAGAGTTTTGTGCTTCTTGTTGGTGATGTAGCACAAATACCGCCTTTTAACGGCACTGCAGGAGGTCATGTGACCGATTTGTATTTTTGCGAATATACAGGCGACATTTACCCCGAATGTTATTACGGAAGATTCTCAGCCAATAATCTTGCGGAATTACAACCGCAGATTGACAAAACACTTGAATATGAGCAGTATCTTTTCCCGGATCCTTCATTTTTGGATGAGGTAGTAATGGTTGCCGGAGCCGATGCATCACACCAGTTAACCTGGGGTAACGGCCAGATTAACTATGGAACAGAAAATTATTTCAATGAAGCTCATGGAATTCTTTCTCATACCTACTTGCAGCCTGAGCCGGCAGGAGGTAATTACTCACAGGAAATACATCAAAATGTCAGTGACGGTGTGGCTTATGCAAATTACACTGCACATTGCAGCCCTAACGGCTGGGCTGACCCGAGTTTCGGTATCGGAGATATTGCAGGCTTGTCAAATGCTCATAAGTATTGCTTAATGGTAGGAAACTGCTGTTCTTCGGTTGAGTTCCAAACAACCTGTTTTGGTGAGGAGATGCTACGTGCACAGGATAAAGGAGCTCTCGGATATATCGGCGGTTCAAACAGTACATACTGGGATGAGGACTATTGGTGGGGAGTAGGCTTTGAAGCCATTGAAGCCAACCCCGTTTACGAACCTGACCATCTCGGAGCTTATGACCGTACTTTCCACGATCACGGTGAACCTTTGGACGAGTGGTATGTTACACAAGGCCAAATGGTTTCGGCAGGTGACCTTGCCGTCACGCAAGCCGGATCAAATATGGAAACATATTATTGGGAAATTTATCACCTTATGGGAGACCCCTCATTGATGGTTTATTTCTCTCAACCTCCGGATGCAACAGCTAATTATCAGGGTTTGATGCCCCTTGGTTCTGCTACCTTTACTGTTAATACCGATCCTTATGCTCTTGTAGCTATTTCAAAAGACGGAGTTCTTCACGGTGCTGCCGTTGCAGACGAAACAGGTGTTGCAGAGGTTAATATGTTCGACCCCATTGCCGTTCCCGGAATGGCAGATGTTGTTATAACAGGCCAAAATCTGAAACCTTATATCGGTGATGTTGTTGTTCAATCTCCCTCAACCGCTTATATTCTTTTTGATGAAATGAATATTGACGATAGCAACGGAAATAATAACGGGCTTGTTGATTTTTCGGAATATATCCTGCTTGATGTTACTTTGCAGAATCTCGGAACGGTAACCGGAACAAACCTGGTTGCTACATTATCAACTGATGATGAGTATGTTACCGTTGATACGGATACTCATAACTGGCCTGATATCTCAGCAAATGCTTCCGTTGAGCAAACAGGAGCATTTGCTTTTACTGTTAATGATATAGTTCCCAATCAGCACATTGTAATGTTTAACCTTGATGTAACTGACGGTACGGATACATGGTCTTCGACTTTCAGTGTTATCCTTAACTCTCCTGTATTGATTGCGGGAAGTTTTTATATTGACGACTCAAACGGAAATAACAACGGCAGGCTTGATCCGGGAGAAAATGCCGATATCATTGTAAGCAATACCAATGACGGTGGTTGTGATGCGTTGAACTCCATTGCTTCGGCTATCACAACAAGCGGAATATTGACACTGAACAATACAACCTACGACCTTGAAACCATTGCAAGCGGTGAGACTAAACAGGCCGTTTTCAACGTAACCGTTGATGCTTCCGCACAGATTGGCGATGTTGTTAATATCAATTATACTCTGGAATCTTCACCATATAGTACAAATGAAGCTATTTCCCTGACAATAGGATTGCTTGTTGAGGATTTTGAAACCGGCGATTTTACGGCATACGACTGGTCGTTTGCCGGTGATGCAGACTGGGTTATTGATAATGCTGTTTATTATGAGGGCGATTACAGTGCAAAATCGGGAAATATTGTTGATGATCAGACCTCATCACTTGTGATTACTCTTGAAGTATCAACTGACGATCAGATATCATTTTACAGAAAAGTTTCTTCGGAATCAAACTATGACTTTTTGAGATTTTATATTGACGGTGTTCAACAAGCCGAGTGGAGTGGTGAGGTTGACTGGGAAGAAGTATCGTATCCGGTTACTGCCGGTGATCATACTTTCACCTGGTCGTATGAGAAAGATTACTCCGTATCAAGTGGTGATGACTGCGCTTGGGTTGATTTTATCGTATTTCCGTCATTTGGCGGTGCTGCTCCTCTTGCTGTAGCTGCTTCGGCTAATCCTGCCGAAATATGTGCAGGTGAAAGTTCACAGCTAAATGCATTTGCAACCGGCGGCTCGGGTAATTATACTTATCAGTGGTCACCTGCAACCGGTTTGAACGATCCGAATATACAAAATCCCGTTGCCACTCCGGACGAAACAACCGTTTATTCGGTTATTGTTAATGACGGAAGCGACGAAGTTACCGGAGAAGTTACACTTACGGTTAACCCTGTTCCCGAAACACCGACAGTTACACAGCAGGAAAGTATGCTTGTTTCAAGTGCCGAAGAGGGAAATCAATGGTATGACTCCAACGGAGCTATCGAAGGTGCCACGGGACAAACTTACACTCCAATGGCAACGGACGATTACTACGTGATAGTTACCAATGAGTTCGGATGCGAGTCGGAGCAATCAAATGTTTATCATTTTATTTATACCGGTGTAATTGAAATATCAAGTAATGATAATGTCCTTATTTATCCTAATCCGTTCCTTGATCAGTTTACCGTTGACTACTCTCTGAAAACAGTATCTAAAGTTACAATTACGGTTTATGATACTTACGGAAGACAAGTTGCAACGGTTAAAAGTGATAATGATGAGACGGCAGGAAATCACAGGGTGATTTTCAATACGGAAAAATTTAATCCAGGTATCTATTTTTGCAGAATTGAAACCAGCGACTATACGGTTATTAAACGTATAGTACAGTCTAAATAATTAAATATGGAATCCCCCGAAAACCGGGGGATTCCTTATATTGAAATCCAATTTAAAATATTAGAAAAATGAAAAAGTTAATTGTAGCAATTGCATTGCTAATAACTACCGGTTTGTTTGCCGGAAACGGTTATGAAGCAACATTCGAGCAACCTGAAAATGGTATTTATCAGGTGAATTTTACAATAGGTAATTATGATTTGACTGAGGTTGCATTTGATGGTGTAACCTATTCAAAGATAATTTTTGACGGAAGTGTGCATACAAATATGAAAGGTTTTGCAGAACTTCCTTTCGTCAGTGCATCGGTTATGTTATCACCGGATAAAAATGTTTCATTGAAGGTGATTTCATCGGATTATGTGGATATTGACCTTGAGAACCCTATGCTTCCTTCAAGAGGTGTTATTTACAGGGATCAGGACCCTTCGGCAATACCTTATGAAATAAGTCCGTCTTCATTACGGGATAATTGGTATCCCCAAAATCTGGCAAGGAACACAGCACCGTTTATCATTAAAGATATAAGAGGTACTTCCGTTTATGTTTATCCTTTCAGATATAATGCCGTACAAAATAAGTTACGTATATATAAATCCGTAACGGTTCAACTGATTGAAAATGAAACTCAACCGGTTAATCCTCTTGCCAAAAAACCTTCAAAAATATTACGTGAGATGGACGGGATTTATTCTTCACTCTTTATCAATTATTCCGAAAATAAGGATGACCTTACAATAGGACAATTCGGAGATATTTTGGTAATATGCACCGACAGGGATGAGAATGCCATTCAGCCTTATATTCAGTGGAAAAGAGAAAAAGGTTATAATGTTTCGTTGGAAGTTGTGGCAACGGGAACAAATGTAAAAACACTTGTTCAAAATGCTTATGATGCAAATAACGATTTGCTTTATGTTCAATTGGTGGGCGATTGGGCGGATATAAAATGTGATGTGTTAAACGGCTCTTCTCCAATGGACCCCCAACTTGGCTGTGTTGTCGGAAATGATGAAGTTGCGGATATTACAGTTGGAAGGATATCCTCAAATTCACCTTCGGATGTTACGGTTCAGATTGATAAAATCATTAACTATGAAAAAAATCCCGATATCGGAGCAAGCTGGTATAGCGCTGCTATAGGAATTGGGTCGGATCAGGGGCCCGGTGACGACGGTGAACTTGACAAGGAGCATATTCAGGTGATATGGGATGATAAGCTTGATCCTTTTACCTACGAAACATATTCCCCGATTTATGATCCTTCCGCATCCGCGGCAATGGTGTCCACTGCCGTTAATGACGGTGCCGGTATAGTCAACTATTGCGGACATGGTTCTCCGACTTCCTGGGGAACAACGGGTTTCAGCAACAATGACGTTTCTGCACTTACAAATGGAGATAAATTACCCATAATCTTTTCCGTTGCTTGCAATAACGGTAATTTTCAGGATCCGGGCGACTGTTTCGGTGAAGCCTGGTTAAAGAAAGAAAACGGAGGAGCCGTTATGTTTCTCGGAGCTACTATTAGCCAGCCATGGGACCCACCTATGCGGGGCGAAGACTATTTTGACGATATTCTTACGGGTGGATACGATTACTCCCAGCATCCGGATCAAAACGGAATTTCTACGGACGAGGGTAGAACGACTATAGGTGCAATTGTGTTTAACGGTTTTGTATTAATGACTACGGAATCCAACGGGGCAAGCGATTGGGAAACGGCCAAGACCTGGACTATTTTCGGAGATGCCTCTATGCAACCGCGTACGGATATACCCGGTGCAATTACTCTTTCAAATGAAACGGTAATGGCCGGTATTCCTTATACTACAACGGTAAGTGGTCCCGATGGACCTGTTGAAGGGGCAATGGTTTGTATTTCAAACGGAACGGATTACTTTTCAGGTGTTACGGATGCAAGCGGAAGTGTCTCAATAAATCATACTTTGGTTCCGGGTGCGGCAAAGAGGGTAGTAACGGGCTTTAATCTCGAAATCGTTTATGAAGATATTACGGTTGCATCTTCAAATACACCCTGGATTGTTGCAGGCGATTGTGTGATTGACGATTCCAACGGGAACAACAACGGACAGGCCGATTACGGTGAATCCGTATTGCTTAATGTTACAGCTGAAAATGTCGGAACGGTTGCCGCTTCGGGAATTAATGCTGTAATTACTTCTACCGATCCTTTTATCACAATTACGGATGATTCATTCTCGTACGGTGATATTGCCGGTGGCCAGACCGTTAGCGGCGACGGTGCGTTTGCCGTTACAATTGCGGGCGATGCTCCCGATAATTATAATGCTGTTATTGATATTGAATTTACCGACGGAAATAAAGATTCATGGACATCTTCATTTACAATTGATTTACATGCTCCTGTTATGGAAATGGGAAATTATACAATTGATGATGCTTCCGGCAACGGAAACGGAAATATTGACCCGGGCGAAACCGTTGAAATTACAATACCCGTTTTAAACTCCGGTTCTTCGGATGCTTATTCCGTTGTCGGTGAGCTTGTATGTAATGATGCTTATATTACAATTGCAAACGCTTCCCAAAATTACGGAGATATAAATGCTGCCGGACAAGCACAGGCAGTCTTTACCGTAACGGCTGAAGCAGTTACTCCTGTGGGACATCAGGTTACTTTTGATTTTGAAATTTCCGCCGATTTGATCACTTCCGTACAGGAATCTTTTGATTTGGTGATTGGCCAGATACCTGTAGTTGTAATTGACCTTGACGGTAATACCAATTCGGGGCCTGCTATGGTTGATGCTATGGCAAATAATGGTGTTGCAGCCGAATATGTTGCATCCTTTCCCGATGATCTGAATTTGTATTCTTCGGTATTTCTGTGTCTTGGTGTTTATCCTGATAATCATACTCTTACGGATAGTGAAGGGCAGTCTCTGGCAGACTATCTAAATGCAGGCGGTAACCTTTATATGGAAGGTGGAGATACCTGGTTTTACGATCCGCAAACAGTTGTCCATCCTATGTTCAGCATTGATCCGCAAGCAGACGGTTCGGGTGACTTATCAACAATAGCCGGGAAAACGGGAACGTTTACCGAAGGAATGTCCTTCGGTTATGGAGGTGATAACAACTGGATTGACCAGATTGGTGCGTCAAATTCCGCCTTTGTTATTCTTGAAAATCAGGCTCCGGTTTACGGTACCGGGGTTGCTTACGATCAGGGAACATATAAAACAATAGGTGCTTCTCATGAGTTTGGAGGGCTTGATGACGGTGCATCACCTTCAACTAAGGATGAATTGATGAATGAATACCTTGTATTCTTCGGGATTGGCGGTTCCGAGTTACAGGCATACTTCTCTGCCGACGACCCGGTTGTTTGTGAAGGAGGAACAGTTACATTCAGTGATTTGTCAACCGGAGGTGCCACTTCCTGGAGTTGGGAATTCCCGGGTGGTGACCCCGCTACTTCAACGGAGCAAAATCCTGTTGTCACTTATAACACTGTTGGAGTTTATGATGTTACATTAACAATTTCCGACGGTACTAATACAAACTCATACACAAAAGACAATTACATAAATGTTGTAGTGGCACCTGAGGCTCCTGCAGCTCCACAAGGTGATGCCGACGTTTGTACAAACTTTGTTATGACATCGGAATATACAACAACCGGAGTTGCGGGTGCTGATTCGTATGTGTGGATGATTACACCTGCCGATGCCGGAACTATATCGGGAACGGAAACAACCGGAACAGTTGAATGGACAGATAGTTGGGAAGGAACTGCAACAATAACGGTTAAAGGTGTTAACGCTTGCGGCGAAGGAGTTTCCTCCGAAGGTTTTGACGTTGTTTGTTCAATTTGCACGGGTATTGACGAAATCGGACTTAATGAGGTTTCGGTTTATCCCAATCCGGGCAACGGTCTTTTTACTGTCGAGATAAGCGGTTTAAATAGTAAAGACCTTTCTATAAAAGTTCTAAACACTCTGGGAGCGATAGTCTATGATCAGGTAGGAATTGAAACATCTGCCAACTATAAAACGACAATTGACCTAAGTGAATTGAACAAAGGAGTATATTTCCTTGTTATTAATGGAAACGAGGGTAAAGTTATAAAAAGAATAATTATCCAATAGATTGTCGGAAATTTGGGTATTTAAGAAAAGCCTCCTTTCGGGGAGGCTTTTTTTATTTTATTGCCGTCTTAATTCAAAGTTCTTTCCAAGATAAACCCGTCTGACATGTTCATCCTCCGCAAGTTCTTCGGCAGTACCTGCTTTCAATATGGAACCTTCAAAAAGCAAATAGGCTCTGTCGGTAATTGTCAGAGTTTCGTGTACGTTGTGGTCGGTGATGAGCACACCTATGTTTTTTTCTTTCAATTTTGAGACAATAGTCTGAATATCCTCAACTGCAATGGGGTCAACACCTGCAAAAGGTTCATCAAGTAGGATGAATTTCGGGTCAACGGCCAGGGCTCTTGCTATTTCCGTTCTTCTTCTTTCACCACCCGATAATTGAATTCCCATACTTTTTCTGACATGTCCCAATCCAAACTCACTAATAAGCGATTCCAACCTGTCTTTCTGTTCACTCCTTGAAAGCTTTGTAAATTCCAGAACCGCCTTAAGATTATCTTCCACCGAAAGTTTACGAAATACCGAAGCTTCCTGCGGCAGATATCCTATACCTTTTTGAGCTCGCTTGTACATTGGCTCTTTAGTGATGTCAATATCATTCAGAAAAATTTTGCCCGATAGAGGTTTTATCAGCCCGACAATCATATAAAATGTAGTTGTTTTTCCTGCACCGTTCGGGCCAAGCAGCCCTACTATCTCTCCCTGGTTAACACTGACGGAAACACCTTTTACAACTGTGCGATGACGATATTTTTTTACAAGTTTCTCAGTTTTGAGTATCATATTAAACAATTTGCCACAAAAAAGGTTGGATTAAAACATTATTGATGCAAAGGTACGTTAATTTTCAGAATCTGAAATTAAATGCAAAGAAAATGCCGAATTTATTAGCTTTAGTATTTTCAAGATGAGAAAGTCTCCATATTGCGTCAATCCTGAAAATCTTAAAAATATTTTCAATTCCCACACCTGCTTCCATATAAGGTTTGTTAAGTGTATGTGTAATGTCCGGAAGTTTATTATACTCCAGGTTTGATTTCGACAGGGTTCCGACAACTCCCCTGAAAGTAACCACTTCGCGCCATTTCAGTTTTCGGACAAGCGGTATATGATTGAACAGAAGACCGTCGAAATGATGTGTGTATGAAAGACTTACATATTCATCGCTGACAAACTCAAAGTAGTTCATAAGGTTATATGCATAAACATCATATATGAAAGTTTCGTTTCCGGGATGAAGCCTGAGTAAAGGCCAAGGTAATGTGCCCCATACTTTTCCCGCCTCAAGAATATATTTGGACCATCCGATATTAAAAACATTAAACCAATGTCTTATTCCTACTCTTAATCTTTGATAGCCGTAGCTGTTATTAAACATATCGGAAATTCCAAAGCCGTATTGAATACCAATTACGGGAAATTTTGAACCGAGACTGACTCTGTTGAAATTTCCCGTTATGAAATTTTCCCTAAAGGAGATGCGCGTATCAAGTCTGAACTCACTTGTAGTTATATTCTTCAAACTTACTTCATCACCTTTATTATTAAATACAACAACCTGTTCTTTCCCGATTGGGATTATCTCCTTATATATATAGTTAAATGTATTGATCAATCCGTTATACCATTCGTGCTCATAACTGACAGATAATTCCTTGGTCATTGACATCTTATTTGCCGGCTGACGTCTGAAAAGTGATGATATCAAAAGGTCTTCTTTTAGCGCCCGCGGACTTGCTCCCAATTGTTCTATGTCGTATTTATAGTTTCCTGCCAGTGCCCGTCTCGGATTTTTATTTATTACATACAGAAAGCCTCCGCCATATTTTATTTGCTTATCCTCCATACCGTATGCGGCATAACCGTTAAGTCTGATATGTTCGTTGAAGTTTTTTGTTGTTCTGGCACCCAGTTTGAACCTGGTTCCTTCAATAGGGTTAAAAGAGACCAGCGACATATACGGGCCTATCTCAATTTTGTTAAATTTATAATACCCGGTAACTACGGTTTTTACAATATCAACCCAGGTTTTAAAAACCGGTAGATTTGTTAATGTATCTACCATATAATATATTGTCTTTTCATTTTTTGAAAGTGTGTCGGGTCTTTGTTCTCCCCAAAACTCTTCAGATTTATTGTTAGCACCGTCTGCAATGATAACGTTTACGGGTTGTGAATAGAACTTTTTATCTTTTGGCTGATTAATTAGATAGTTGTCGTAAAAACTGGTCTTTCTCCCGAAAAAACCAAGCAGTGTTCTTGTTTTTTCGTAAAGGTTAACATCGGCAAATAGCTCATCTTTGGTAACTACCCAGTATTTATTGTCAACCAAATCGTACTCCTTTTTGAAAATGGCATCATTAAGAAAGTTGATATTGGCATCTTTAGCCAGGCGGATTTCGAATGATTTTATAGCCCATGTTGTATCATTAACCCACATATTGCCGGTAAAAGTAAGTTCCTGTTTTCTCTTTGGCTTGAACATTATTTTGTAGCACCATTTATTACCTATATAGGCGCTGTCAGTAAGATAATACTTATAAAAACCGAAGCCGAAGTTTGATATGGGGCTGACAAAGTTCTTTGACACAACAGAGATATAGTTATCATAGAAGTTGTATTTTTGAAACATCTCACCCATATACTGCATCAGGCTTTCATTTTTTACTCCCGACGTTTTTACTGCCGTTATAACCTCTTTCTCGGTTTTTGGGTTTTTGCGGTAATAATAATCCGAAAATGTTTCTGAAAGAAATACCGGTAAAAAAGTTTTGCCGTTAACGGCTGAAGTATCCATATAGTCAAATATAAACCTGAATGGCTTTGGAAATCTTTTTTCTTTGAATTTCTCCGTTATATTATTTGCATCAATCTCAACCTTATTATATACTCTGCATTGGTAATAATCAAACTCGGTAAAGTTATTTTTATCTTTATTTTTTATAATATTCCGCAAAATCGTATCCGCAGGATTTTCTCCGGCATTGAATACAAATTCCGACAGGCTGATATTAGATGAAGCCAAAGCAACGCTGATTTCCTGAAAACGATTCTTTTGAATTGGGATTTCCTGCGATTGGTATCCCATACAAGAGATAACCAGAGTGTCGGTCGGGTTTTTGGTTTCGAGAGAAAAATTGCCATCAAAATCGCTTGTCACTCCTATTGTCGTACCTTTGAAATAAATGTTGGCAAAAGGGACAGGTTTTCCCGTATTGGAATCGTTAACTTCTCCCATGATTTTTGTAACCTGGCTTATTCCTTGTAACGCTGTTACAATGAAAATAATAAAGAGAAAAACGTGCCTTTTATTTCTGCCCTCCGATATCAATTAGTTTTTAGTTTTTTATGTAAAGATTTTTATTACGAAGTTAATAAAAAATTATAAAACCCATTATTATAACCGGATAATTTATTCTGAAATAAAATAAATATTCCAACTATAAAATCATTTTAAAGTGCTATCATATAGATGTTTACTACAAAATTCCTTCATTAAGAATATCATGCAGGTGAATTACTCCAACATATTTAGTGCCATCAAGAACAAGTAGCTGCGTAATGTTAAATTTTCTCATTATCCCCAATGCGTCTACTACCAAAGTATTTTTATCAACAGTCTTTGGATTTCTTGTCATTATATCTCCTGCTGAAATATTGTTAATAGTATTATTATTTTCAAGCATTCGCCTTAAATCGCCGTCAGTAATAACACCCGTAAGTTTCCCGTTATCCATAACAGCGGTTGTTCCAAGTCTTTTAGACGATATTTCAACGATTGTCGTTTTAATGTCATCATCTATGTTGACTTTTGGGACTTCATTTTTTACAAACAGGTCATTTACTTTCAGATAAAGTTTTTTTCCGAGAGCTCCGCCCGGATGATATTTTGCAAAATCATCAATCGAAAAGCCACGGCTTTCAAGCAGGGCAACAGCAATTGCATCACCCATAACAAGCTGAGCTGTAGTGCTTGAAGTGGGAGCAAGATTGTTGGGGCATGCTTCTTTCTCAACGTAGGTACTTATAACGAAATCGGCCTGATTTGCAAGGTATGAATCCCTGTTTCCGGTTAATGCAATTAATGTACTACCTCTGAATTTTAACAAAGGAACAAGTATTTTTATTTCGGGAGTATTTCCGCTATTGGATATACATATAATAATATCGTCTTTTTGAACTATTCCCAAATCACCATGAATGGCATCCGCAGCATGCATAAAGACAGACGGTGTGCCGGTTGAATTAAGTGTTGCGACAACCTTGCTTGCTATGTTGGCACTCTTCCCAATGCCCGTGATAACAACTCTTCCCGATGATGAAAGTATGGATTGAATTGCTTTTGGAAAGTTGTCATCTAACTGATCAATGAGGCCTTCAATAGCCAACTTTTCATTGCGGATTGTTTCAATCGCAATATTTTTTATTTCTTCTATTGACTTCAAGTTAAAAATTTTTTATACATTTGATAAAAAATACAAAAGTACAACTTTTTAAGTTTTGTACTTTAATTTGGGTCAAACAAAAAAATATTATCTTTATATTTTATAAAAAAAAATTATAACTTTGTCTTGTAAATTAAATTTTTTGTAAATTTGTAAAAACGAATTATCCAAGGAGAAGATATAAGAAACTATTTTGGTTAGATTAATTAATGAGAGGTCAGTATGGTAAAAAAAATGGATAATGATTATCCTTTGCACGAATTTCTAAAAAAGATTTTTGGGTTCGACAGTTTTAAGGGAAATCAGGAGGCAATAATTAAAAGTGTGTTAGATGGCTACAATACATTTGTTATTATGCCTACGGGCGGAGGAAAGTCAATGTGTTATCAGCTACCCGCTATTGTAAGTGAGGGTACTGCAATAATTATTTCGCCGTTAATTGCATTAATGAAGAATCAGGTTGATGCTTTAAGAAACTTTGGCGCAGAAAAAGGGATTGCTCATTTCTTGAACTCTTCACTTTCAAAACCGGAAATACAGCAGGTTAAAGATGATTTGACGGCAGGTAAAACAAAATTGTTATATGTTGCGCCCGAATCTTTGACAAAAGAAGAAAATGTTGATTTTTTGAAAACAATAAAAATCTCATTTTATGCAATTGACGAGGCCCATTGTATTTCGGAATGGGGACACGATTTCAGACCTGAATATAGAAGGATCAGACCTATAATTGAATCTATCGGGCAGGATGTGCCTGTTATGGCATTGACTGCTACGGCAACATTAAAGGTTCAGCAGGATATACAGAAAAATCTGAATATCCTTGACGCAAGGGTTTACAAATCTTCGTTCGACAGGCCAAACCTTTATTATGAAGTAAGACCGAAAGGGAAAGATGTAATTAAGGATATCATCAAATACATTAAAACAATGCCCAATAAGTCGGGTATTGTATATTGCCTTAGCAGAAAAAAGGTTGAGGAAATAGCAGAGACCTTGCAGGTCAACGGAATCAAGGCACTACCTTATCATGCAGGTCTTGACGCTGCTACACGGCGTAATAATCAGGATAGATTTTTGATGGAGGAGTCCGATGTTATTGTTGCTACCATTGCTTTTGGAATGGGAATAGATAAACCGGATATTAGATTTGTAATCCACCACGACATACCTAAAAGTATTGAAGGATATTATCAGGAAACAGGTCGTGCAGGCAGAGATGACGGGGAAGGCAATTGCATTACCTTTTACAGCTACGATGATATTGTTAAACTCGAAAAATTCATGAAAGGAAAGCCTGTTGCCGAACAGGAAATTGCAAAGCAGCTTCTTCAGGAAACAGTGTCTTATGCCGAGTCTGCAGTCTGCCGTCATCGTCAGCTCTTGCATTATTTTGGAGAGGAATACACGAAAGATAATTGTGGTGCCTGCGATAATTGCTTACATCCGAAAGAGAAATTTGAAGGCATGGAGTTTGTGAAGATCGCCCTTGAAGCTGTTGTGGAGGTGAAGCAACTTTTCAAAGCCAAGCACATTATTAATATTCTCGTAGGCAAGAATACTGCAACAATAAAATCGTTTAAGCACAATAAACTGAAATCATTCGGCAGGGGAATGGAAAAGGATGAGAAGTTTTGGAATGCCGTAATCCGTCAGGCTCTGATAAAGAATTTGCTGGTAAAGGATATTGAGAACTATGGACTGCTGAAAGTAACTCCGGATGGTGAAAAGTTTATTGAAAGCCCGTGGTCTATTATGCTTACCAAGGATCATGATTATGAAAATACCGATGGCGATGAAGACTTTTTTGGTGGTGGTGCAGTCAAAACCAGTACAACGGATCAGACATTGTTTGCATTGCTGAAGGACTTGAGAAAGGAGATATCACGTAAGGAAAATTTACCTCCTTTTGTTATTTTTCAGGATCCGTCACTTGAAGATATGTCAATTCAATATCCCATTAAAGAGGAAGAATTGCTGCAGATTACAGGTGTTGGTGCCGGGAAAGCAAAAAAATACGGAAAGCCTTTTCTGGAGTTAATTAAGAGTTATGTTGAGGAGAATGAGATTACAAGGCCGAATGACCTTGTTGTGAAATCCGTTATCAATAAATCGGGATTGAAGGTGTATATTATTAAGAGCATTGACAGAAAACTTGCTCTGGAAGATATTGCGTTCACAAAGAATCTGTCGGTAGACGAGCTTCTGACGGAAATCGAAAGTATTGTAGCTTCGGGTACAAAGGTTAATATTGATTACTATATTGATGAGTATGTTGACGAATATCACCAGGAGGAAATATTTGAGTATTTCCAGGAGGCCGAGACGGATTCTTTGGAAGAAGCTCATGTGGAACTTGGTGAAGATGAGTTTACCGAAGAGGAAATCAGGCTTGTTAGAATAAAGTTTATGTCGGAGGTTGGAAATTAAATCTTTAATAAAAAAATACCCCTCCTGTTGTTCAAATGGAATTGTACTTTTGCAAATCATTAATAAACAAAAGACCGGCAATTTTTGTTTGGTCTTTTATCATAAATATTAAATTATATGAGTGAAGAAATGAAAAATAATAATTCGGGATTAATCGTTGCGATAATTGCTCTGATAGGAGTAATTGTTTTATTTGTTTTGTATTTTTCTGAAAATGATGAGGTACAGGAACATAGTAAAGCCCATAGTGTTGCAATAGCCAAAGAGATGCCGGCTTCGTCCATCGCCTTTGTTAACTCCGATAGCGTTTTGGCTCATTACGACCTTGTTACCAAATTGTCGGATGACTTAAAAAAGGAGCGTGATAAAAAGGATAAAGATATCACTGCAAAGCAAAAAGCCTATCAGGATGACGCTGCCTATTTTCAGGAACAGGTGCAAAAACAAACCATCTCTCAGCAAAGTGCCGAAGAAATATATCAGAAACTTATGCAGCGCCAGCAGGATTTGTATTTATTGCAGGATCAATACTCTTCCGAACTTGCACAAAAAGAGATGGATATGAACGTGATTATCCTTGATAGTATTCGTAACTATCTTAAGCGTATGAATCTTTCCGCAAACTTTGATTATGTGCTGAGTTACAATTCAATGGGAAATATTCTGTTTGCAAAAGATACCTTTGATATAACACCTCAGGTTGTCCGGGGTTTAAATATGGAATATGCCGCGAAAAATAATAAGGAAGAGTGAAAAGGCATATCATCTATATTGTTATTTCTCTGATTGTCATATCGGGATGTACAACGGATATTTCGGAAAAAAAGGAAAAACCTCCCGCCAATCTGATTCCGCGTGACGAAATTGTTAATGTCATCGTTGATATGCATCTGTATGATGCGGCAATAAAGGAGAAACAAAAGAAACACAGGGATATCTTAAAATCAAAATATTATCTCTATCAAACCGTAATGGAAAAGTATAATATCACACGGGAACAGTTTGAAAGTAGCTTGAAGTATTATCAGCAAGACCTTGATGATTATGACAAAATATATGATGATGTTATTGAAAAGCTAAGCAAGATGAAGGCCGAAGCCGAATTGAAATAACTATTGTTTTTCGTATGTTGCCGTGCAGGTGTAAAGATCCGCACCGTCATTGACGGTGTAGTTCCAGGTTATCTTGTTTTTATTCAGTTTTCCGCTTCCCTGTACTTCATTTGAGCAATTGTTGCACATATCTTGCTTGGGAATGGTAATTGTACTTCCCGCAACAATAGCATACGGCGGTTTTTCGTTATTACCGATAAGCCAGAAGTTTTTTATTAAAACCTGGCTGCTGTTTGAAGGGTCGGCAATTATTTGGACGGAATACGAGTCCCGGTTACAGGTTTCGTTAACATCCCAGTAACCAATAAACTGATCCCTGTCGTCGGCAGGATTTGCATTGTCGTCTTCGGTACAGGACGGGATTAATAAAATGCCGAAGAATAAAGTTGTCAGAATCGTAAATTTACCTATTTTAATCATTGTTTTTTAAATTTGAATAAAAATGAATATTTTTGTAAAAATAATATAATTTTAAATATTGTCTTCGGAAAAGGGGAAAATTAAAAATGGAAAAAAGAATTATTGAAAGAAATTATAAAAGTATTTTTGGTCTTGTAAAAAGCAAAAGACTTAAAGATGCCCTTAATCTGTTGAGAGAATTGGTACTTGCTTCAGGGAAAGGTGATCTGATCTCGCAATTTGAAGAATTGGATACAACTTACGAAACTTTATTGAAATATGCCGTGGATGGTGTCTCTGACCCTGAGCGTGATAAAATATATCGTAAACTGCAGGTTTCGGTACTTGAACTGTCTGATATTGCAAGGCAGCAAGCTATTATGAAGGCGAGCAATCAGTATCTTTATAATATGAAACGGCAGATCGAGAACAGAGCAGGTCTTGTGAAAGAGGAGGCAATTAAAAGTATTGACAGCCTTGCTTTTGATGATGAACTTGCCAGCGTTCTGACAGAATCTTTTGTGTCGGCAAAGGACAATAAAAGTGAGTATTTGCGACACCAGGAAACCTTGAGTAAAGTATTTAACCTGATACTCCTGACCGATAAATTTAAGGAGGCCGACATAAAACTTGTGAAGTCGCTTTGGGTTTCAAAGAATTTCCCGTGGTATGAACAGGCAATTGTTATTAGTGCCCTGACAGTTAGCTCGATACGATCATTTGATGTTAAAAAAATCGAACTTTTAATGGAGTTTTCTATGGACTCGAATGAACAGATACGACAGAGGGCTTTGGTAGGTTTGTTTTTTAGCTTGTACATTTATGATTCCAGATTGGAATTTTATCCTGAATTGTTGAAAGAAATCGAAGAATTGAAAGCTATCCCCGAAATCGAAACAAATATAGAATTCATTGCTATTCAGTTGCTTAAAACCAAAGAGACGGAAAAGATATCCAAAAAACTCAATGAAGAAATATTCCCCGAAGTTGCTAAATTTCAACCGAAATTAAAGGATAAACTGGACCTTGACAATATTTTGTCCGATGATTTTATGGAAGATAAAAATCCTGATTGGGAAAGGGTTTTTGAGGATGCTCCCGATCTTCTTGACAAACTTCAGGAAATATCAAAACTTCAGCTTGAGGGTTCCGATGTTTTTATGGCTGCTTTTTCACGACTGAAAAACTTCTCCTTTTTTGATGAAATGATCAACTGGTTCAGACCGTTTCATGTTGATAATTATATAATCAGGGAAGCCCTGAGCCGGGAAGATGAAAGTTTTGATACCGACCTGTTCCTCGATAGCCTTTCGCAGTCTTTCTTTTTGTGCAATTCCGACAAATACTCGTTCTGTCTTAATATTGAGCAGATGCCGCAGATGCAGAAAAATATGATGCTTGAAATGTTCCGCGCCGAAACCGAGGGCTTAAAAGAGTTGCAAAAGGAGGATGATGTATTAAATAAATCCACTCACACAAAAAGTATCTATTCCCAATATATACACGATTTGTACCGGTTTTACAAGCTTCATCCTTTGAGGAATGAGTTTTCGGATATATTTAAAATGAGATTTGATTTTTATAAAAGCGAATTTTATAAAATTTTGGTTGAAGATGAGAAGATTATCAGAAACATTGCGGAGTTTTTCTTTGAAAGGGAGTATTATGAACAGGCATTTGAGATTTATAAGGATTTGAATGCCAAAGGTGATAATTCACTCGAGGTATTTCAAAAAATGGGCTACTGCTCACAAAAACTCCGCAATTATGAGGAGGCTTTAAATTATTATAAAATGGCTGAGCTTTACGATACTAACCGCGCTTGGAATATTAAAAAAATTGCGCTCTGTTATCGAAATGTGAAAAATTATGAAGAATCGCTTAAATACTACCTGGAGGCAGAGAAATTGGAACCGGATAATCTTTATGTGCAGACTTTCATCGGGCACTCTTATCTTGATCTTAAAGATTATGAAAATGCACTGAAATATTATTTCAAAGTCGAGTTTCTCGCTCCTGACAACAAGAAGGTTTTACGTCCGATTGCCTGGTGTTCATTTGCACTCGGAAAACTTGAAACGGCAAAGAACTATTATCTTAAACTGATTGAAAGTGAAGCCAATAAGTATGACTTTATGAATTTGGGACATGTGGAGTGGTGCCTCGGAAACCGTAAAGCGGCTTTAAAGAACTACAGGCTTTCAATAAACAGTAATGACAACAATCTCAAATTGTTTATGGCCGGATTTGAAGAAGATAAAGAACTCATTGTCAAAAACGGGGTAGCACCGGATGAAATTCCCCTGATGCTCGATTATCTGAAATATATTCTGTAATTATCTCAATATTAGTTTCTTGATCGTCAATTGATTTTTACCTTCAAGTAATCTGACAAAATAGGGTCCTTTGGGTAATGATGGTAAGTTTATTCTTTTAACAAACTTACCTCGCTTTATTAATTCCGGTTGGGTTTCAAAAACTTTCATGCCGAGCAAATTGTAAATCTCCGCTTTTACCATTCTCTCTTTTGCAAGTTTAATATTCAGATTCACAAAAGAAGTTGCGGGATTAGGTGACAAAACAAAATCGTCCGTATCCGTTTTTTCTTCGGCAACGGCTGTTATCAGATTTCCACCCACACTGACGATTGAATCAATCAAATTTTCCGTTGAGGGTGGATATATCTGCTTCACCGGAATATACCGGTCAGGAAGAATAACGCAAAGTGTCGGTGTTCCCTGAATGCTGTATGCCATATGAACAGGATTGCCGCCACCGTTCTGTCCGCTGACGTCGGGATAAGTGATGCCGTAAACAGAATCGAAATATTGAACGTTTTTGTTGGTGTTTCCTTTGTCAATTCCTATAAAAAAGACATTACCTTCGTTTTCGCCAAAAGCTTCGTAAGCCGCCTGAACATCAGGTGCATACAACTGGCAAGTACCGCAAGCCGTTGAGAAAAAGTCAACTACGACTATTTTGTTGTCATCAAGTAGTGAAAAGAGTTCCCAGGTGTTTCCGCTTACATCTTTAACCGTAAAATTTACGGCCGTATCAAGCAATGTTTGGGTGCGACCGGTAATAAACAAAGTAAGCAGTAATGGTAAGAGTATAATTTTTTTCATTTATATTATTTTTATCGTTTCCAAATAACAGACAAATAATTCATAAAATTAGTTGTCCTTACTTTAAAATCCTTACAGGGTTATACAAAAAAATTTAAGTTTTGTTCAAGATGCCGCAATACGAAAATACCGTTCCCTGATTTTTTCATACCGTTAACTTTTTTTTGTTTGCTTTTTGAGATTTTATTCCTATATTTGTTGCCAGAACATATACCAAATAATAAGTTTTGCACCTGTTATTAAAAACAAATTAAAAATTTTAATAGTTTTTGAAAGAATTAAAAATGTCGAATAACACTCTTTAATAAGATTATGAAAACTATATTAATTTTAGCATTTTCCATTTTTACGATTATAGGGCAATCCCAGATACCTGAAATCATACGTCAAAAATGTGATGGAACATCATTTGATGATTATAATCCCTGTATTATAGAAAACGGACCCGACTACCTTATGGGCTTTTCAAGGCCATCAAACAAACAGTATTTTGATAGTACGAAAACCGATTTTAGCATATGCTTGGTTGAAATTGATTCTATGGGGAATTTTATATGGGATAAATTTTACGGGGGAAGTGATTTTGACAAACCGGAAAAGATAATAAGAACAACTGACAACGGTTATTATCTTCTCGGGTTAACATTTTCAAATGATGGGGATGTGCAATCATTTAATCATGGGGATGGGGATTTATGGGTTGTGAGATTGGATCAGAATAAAAATATACTTTGGGAAAAATGTTTTGGAACTCCATATTATGAAGAGCCGAGGGATATTATTTTAACTCCTGACGGAGGTGTTGTGGTTATAGGCCAAATACACGGTGCAGGGGGAGATGTTTCTGTTTATTATGGTTATTATGATATCTGGATGTTCAAACTTGATCCCACCGGCAACTTGGAGTGGGAAAAAACCATTGGAAACGAAGAAGAAGACAAGGGTTTTTCAATAATGCTAAATAGTCTGAATAACATAATGTTGATTGGTGCAACTACTAAAAACGGCGGGCTTGTTGATTGTTATCCTAATGAGGGATGGCCGGATGTATGGCTTGTGGAACTTGATTTACAGGGAAATATCTTAGCACAGAATTGCTATGGTGGCAGTTACTATGATTTGGGAATTGATTTACTGGAAATTGATGACGGTTTTATACTTATGTGTTATACCGATTCAAATGACGGAGATGTTTCAGGGTTACACGGTACTCCTAACGGCTCCTCCGATATCTGGATTTTAAAAATTGATGGACAGTTTAATATTGTTTGGCAAAAGTGCTTAGGCGGGTATTCAAGTGAATCACCTGACTATATTTTAAAAACTGAAGATGCCGGTTATATGATATTTGGCAGTACATCGTCCCACGACGGAGATGTTGCCGGAAACCATTCATCATCTTTTGGTAATGATTCTGATGTATGGGTAGTAAAAATCAATCAATCGGGAGAAATAGAATGGCAACAATGTTATGGCGGTTGGGGAAGCGAATGGATGTGGAACAAAAACTGTGTTTTGAAAAAAGACGATTATGATTTCATAATAACCTCCTCAACAGACTTTGGCCCGTCATATGATGTTCTGTGCTCTCCGGGTTACCTTGATAGGGATTCCTGGATATTTGAAATAAAAGACTGCGACATTTACACCCCTTCAACACCCGAAACACCTGCGGGTGACGATACGGTCTGCAACTCCTCAGGCGGCACAAGCTTTATGAGCATACATAAAGCACAAAACGTCGATACCTACGAATGGAGAATACTGCCGGCAAATTCGGGTTCGTTGACTCAGACGGATACATCGGCTGTCATCAGTTGGAACCCGTCTTTTGAGGGTACTTCATCCGTTATCGTACGAAGCAATAATGAATGCGGAACGAGCCAATGGTCGGAGCCGCACCACGTTATCGTGGTCAACTGCATAGGTATAGCGGAGCAGCAGTCCGGAGACATCAGCCTTAAGGTTTATCCCAATCCCGCAAGGGAGTTTGTGGTGTTTGAATTGAACAAAGCATCCCGCACCGGCACCATTGTCATCTACAACTCCACCGGAACGGAAACGGCAAGGCTGCAAACAAACGGCAGCCGTACAACGTGGCACACCGGAAACATCAAACCCGGATTGTTCTTTTACAGAGTGGAAACGGAAGAAAAGGTTTTGAGCGGGAAGATTGTGATAAGCGGAGGGTAAACCCCTCTGTCAGCCTGCGGTTGACATCTCCCCTGAAGGGGAGACCGGCGATAGTAGTAGGATTAGCGGTAGTGGAAATTTATGTTTAATTACGAATTAAAAACATTTTGAAAACAGTTAAAAAACCGAATAAATTATCCGTTTTGGAGGATGTGAGAATTAGTCTCTCTTTCAGGTAAAAAGACCCCTCTGTCAACCTGCGGTTGACATCTCCCCTGAAGGGGAGACCGGCGGTAGTAGATGGAATAACGGTAGTGGAAATTTATGTTTAATTATGAAAAAAAAACATTTTGAAAACAGTTAAAAAACCGAATAAATTATCCGTTTTGGAGGATGTGAGAATTAGTCTCTCCTTCAGGAGAGATTTAGAGAGGTAAAGGTGGGAGTTAAAAAAGAAAATATCGAAAAAGAAATGTTTTACGGAGCAAGTCCCGAAATATTTCGACGTGCTTTGGAATTAAGAAAGAATATGACCAAAGCCGAAAAAAAACTTTGGGCGGCTTTGAGAAGAAAACAAGTTAACGGGAAACGTTTCAGACGGCAACATCCCATAGGTAAATTTATTGTGGATTTTTACTGCCACGAAGTAAAACTTGTAATAGAGCTTGACGGAAGCATTCATAATTTTCAAGAACAAAAAGAATATGACTTGGGTAGAAGTGAAGATATTCAACAACTTGGTATTAAAATTATCAGATTTACAAATAAACAAGTTATGAACAATTTAAATAAGGTAATAGCCGATATTGAAAGCGAAATAAAAATAATAAATGACGAAACAATCAAAGATGGAGAAAGTTTGCATTAGCCTTTTTAAACCCCTCTGTCAACCTGCGGTTGACATCTCCCCTGAAGGGGAGACCGGCGGTAGTAGATGGAATAACGGAAGTGGAAATTTATGTTTAATTATGAATTAAAAACATTTTGAAAACAGTTAAAAAACCGAATAAATTATCCGTTTTGGAGGATGTGAGAATTAGTCTCTCCTTCAGGGAAAAAGACCCCTCTGTCAACCTGCGGTTGACATCTCCCCTGAAGGGGAGACCGGCGGTAGTAGTAGGAATAACGGAAGTGGAAAATTGATATTTTTGTTATGAAATTAAACATTTTGAATTAGAGATGTAAAAAATATAAAACAACAATTATGAGTATAAAATTAACAATAACGGCGATATTTATAACATTGGCATCTTTGGCGCAATTGCCGGAGATAACTATGCAGCAATGCTATGATAATTCCGTCAGCGATATTCCGGCGGGTATTTGCGAAACCGAAAGCGGGTATGCCGTTTTAACGGAGGTTTATAATGCCACGGGCACTCCCGGATTTCACGCTTTACGTGATTTTCATATTAGGTTTGTTGATACCCTCGGAAACACTCTGTTTGAAAAATGCTATGGCGGGTCCAAATCGGAGTATCCGAAAAAAATTCTGAAAACCGGTGACGGTAATTTTCTTTTGTTCGGAAAAACAAATTCCGTGGACGGTGATTTACCCGGAAATATTTGGGGATATAACGACTTATGTATCATTAAAATAAATCAGAACGGTGATATAATATTTTCAAAAACTTACGGCAGTACGGGCGATGATTCTCCGGGTAGCATCATATTGCTTCCTGACGGCGGTTTTATGTTTTGCGGAACTATATACGGCGACGGCGGTGATGTTGCAAATTATTACGGCGACGGTGATATGTGGATTTGCAAGTGCGACCAGAACGGAAATATTGTTTCGCAAATGACTTTCGGCGACGATAAGGAGGATAAATGTAATGACATTTTGTTGAATGATGGAAATATAATTGTGGGCGGTGCAAAATTCATAAAACAAAGTTTAGTAACAATGTACGGTGCCCGGTTATTCGAAACGGACTTTCAGGGAAATATTCTCTGGGACAGTTTTATTCCCGACTCGGTATCTAATCATCTGGATTCAAGTATTGAAGCACTTTCCATTCTGAAAACCACCGACGGATATATGACATTATGTAGTTCTGTTGGAGGTACGGATTATAATATGTTACTAAAAACTGATAATCAGGGACAATTGGAATGGAAAAAGAAATACGGGACCTATGGAGGTTATGCAGCTCCCGCATATATAACACAATTAGACGACGGCAATTATCTGTTATTAGGTTGCGATTCAAAAGCTCCTTGCAACCACGCACTTCCTTCTCAATCAACAACCGATATTTGGTTAGCCGAACTCGCTACAGACGGAGACATAATACTTCAGCAATGTTACGGCGGATACGGAGATGAAAATCTAAATCTTAATTGTGTAATAAAAAAGAGTGATTATCATTATGTAATTGCAGGAGATTCCGATTCCGACAATTCTGGTGATGTTACTTGCGAAAACGACGACCGGAATGTATGGCTTGTGGAAATGCAACGCTGCCCCGGTTACGAACCCGGCGTGCCCGATATTCCCTCAGGCCCCGACACAGTCTATTCAGCCAACCATCCCCAAATAACCTTCACCATTGAACCACCACAAAATGCCTGGACTTTCAACTGGAAAATGGAACCCGACACAGCGGGCGAACTGACAGGCTACGGACTCTATGCCGAAGTTGATTGGGCACCGGACTTTAGCGGTACGGTGCAACTGTTCGCCCAAAGTGTCAACTACTGCGGCGAAAGCCAATGGTCCGAACCGAAAACCGTTTCGGTGTTCAATACAATAGGAACGGATGAATATAACACAAATGAAGTTAGTTTAAAGGTTTATCCCAATCCTTCAAACGGAGATTTCATAATAGAAAGCGCTTTGTTGAACGGCAAGTTCAATGTTAAAATTTATGATATAACGGGAAATATGGTTGTCAATGAATTTCTTCAATCGAACCGCTTGAAAACCAACCTGCAGGACGGAATCTATTTTGTGAAAATCATAGACGGTGAAAATGTCTATTTAAGGAAGATAGTCATTGAAAATAAATAGGTTATTATCCTGTTTACTAATTCTTTGCAGGTTTACGAAGCAAAGCTGTTTATAGATACGTACCAACCAAAGGTTGGGAAGCAGTTAAGGCGTTGCAGCACAATGGCTGAAGTTTGACAAACCTATTCCGCATTAGTATATGGCAGCAGCTACTTTATCTGCAAGGCGGCTAGCACCTATTCTGAAAAATTCATTGTTCATCCATTTATCGCCGAGGATTGCAGATAACAACTGCAGATAATCCAAAGCCTGCTCGGGCTCGGAAATGCCTCCGGCAGGTTTGATGCCAATCATTTTGCCGGTTTTTTCGTAATATTCTCCGATGGTATCGGCCATAACGACAAAAGCATCCTGCGTTGCAGCCGGAGAAATTTTACCTGTTGAAGTTTTGATGAAATCGGCACCGGCATTGATGGCCAGTTCGCTTGCTTTACGGATATTCACAATAGTTTCCAACTCTCCCGTTTCAAGAATCACTTTCAGGTGGGTCTCTCCGCAAACTTCCTTTTGGGCGGCCAGTTCATCAAAAACTTTATTGTATTCACCCTCAAGGAATGTTCCGCGCGAGATAACGGTATCTATTTCGTCCGCTCCCCCGTCAATGGCATATTTTATCTCATCAAGCTTAACCTGTAATGATGTCTGTCCGCTCGGGAATCCTCCCGCAACGGAGGCTATTTTAATCCCTTTGCCGGCAAGTTCTTTTTTTGCCGTTGACATAAAAGGCGGATAAAAACATACTGCTGCCACATTGGGGACGTTGTTTTCCAATTGCTTGAAACTATACGCTTTACGACACATCGTGCGAATTTTTTCGTGTGTGTCGTTTCCGTTTAGTGATGTCAGATCAATGGAGTTTAAAACCGTGCGGAGCAATTCTTTCTCCGTTGTCTTATCCCGGGACGAATGAATCTTTTCTATCCGTTCTTTGATATCTTTTTCCGTGTATTTGTATTCTGAAAAATGTATCATAATTATGCGTTATTCAATACAAAAGTACATTAATTATTTCATTTTAAAACTTCCGGGAAGGAAATTTGAAAAATAAAATGTAAATTTGTAAAGTTGTATTCTATTCATTTCTTTATAAAATGATGATGGCATCAAAGATTGTAAATAATTATATTCCCGAGTTCTTAACACTAATATCCGGAAGGTCAAAACCTTCGATGGTTTCGGTTAATATCACTTCGGAATGCAATCAGAAATGCATATATTGCGAAATCGGACAGGGTGTGCGGACTTCAGCAAAGGGAAGTATTTCAACAGGAGATATGAAGTGGATTCTTGATCAAATGGAAATGACACGAATACCCAAACTTTCCATAAACGGAGGTGAACCGTTTCTGTTTAATGATATTATTGATGTTGTAGAATATGCCTGGAAAAAAAATATTCGATGCACGATTACGACAAACGGTATGACATTATATCAACTGCCGGACAAAGAGTTGAAAATAATAAAGGATTCCGGAACAGAAATTAATATTTCGGTTGATTCGTTTAACAACGAAATAAATGCGATTACGAGGGGAACAAAACAGGCTTTACCCAATGCTTTGAAATCAATAAAAAGGCTTGTTGATAACAAAATTCCGGTAACCGTTTTGACAGCCATTTCAAGATTTAATTACCTTGATTTGTACAGCTCCGTTGCGGAGGCATACGAGTTGGGCGTGAGTCAAATGCTGTTTCAACCGATAATTTATTCTTCAAATTATCCTGACAGACAGGTACTTATTGGGAAATCAAATCTGAATATAAATCCGGAACAAATTGATGAATTAAAGAGGGAGCTGAAAAAAATATTGAAGTTTGAAAAAAAGCATAAGATAGATACCAATATTTACAGGATATTGCCCTGGATTGAATATTATATAAAGAGTGCTTCAAGTGCAAGCGAAGGGTTGTTTTTTCAGAAAATTCTGAAAAAATTCTATTGTCGTGAAGTTGATGCAATAATTGAGATTTCCTACGACGGCAGTATTCTTCCCTGCGGACTTGCGCCGGCAAATGGTAACATTCATAATGGTAGCAACTTGATGAAGCTTTGGAGTAATTCAACTGCTAAATTGAGAAATGAATTGAAGAATGACAGATATCCCGGTTTTTGCAATGCTTGTTGTCACCATTTCAGCAGGAATATGTTCGCTTCGATAATGAAATATCCCGTTGAAAACGGAAATGCATTAGCGATGATGCTTCCTGCTGTTTTTTCAAGGGCAATGTATAAAATCCTTAAAAACGTATTTTAACAAGTATAAACAGATGAAAACAGTATTGGTTACCGGTGGAAACAGAGGAATAGGATTTGAGATTTGCAGGCAGCTTGATAATCTCGGTTATCAGGTAATACTTGGTTCGAGGGATATGGACAAAGGTATGGCAGCGGCGAAAAAACTAAGTAATAACGTCATTATAAAACAATTGGATGTTACTGACGAAAAAAGCATTATTGAACTTTTTGACTTTGTTAAAACCCGGTTCGGCAGGCTCGATATTCTTATTAACAATGCAGGTGTTGGCGCCAAACGCGATAGTGATGAAAAATCATTTTTCGATGATGTTAAAAAAATTATGGAGACAAATTTTTACGGTGTATGGAGGATGATACGGGTTTTTATTCCGCTATTAAAAAAGTCGGGACTAACTCCGCGCAGGAAGGGACCTTCGGATATTTCTATTGCTGGAGTTAAGGATACTATGGAAACCAATTTGTACGGCCCCTGGAGAATGATACGGAATTTTGTCCCACTGGTGAAAAACAGTGATAACGGACGTATAATAAATATAAGTAGTGGCATGGGAGAATTAAAGAATCTCACGGGACAATATCCGGGATACAGTTTGTCAAAAGCATCGTTAAATGCACTTACAATAATGTTTGCCAACGATTTGAAAAATGACGGCATAAAAGTAAATGCCGTATGTCCGGGCTGGGTCAAAACGGATATGGGTGGGAAGGATGCTCCGTTATCAGTCGGACAGGGAGCGGATACTGCCGTATGGCTTGCTACGGAAAAGAATATTCCGACAGGAAAATTTTTTAGAAACAGGGAGGTTATTCAATGGTAATGGATGTTATGGAAATAGTTTAGTCTTAAAAAATATAAAAAGCTATGAAAATAGGTCTGATTTTTCCCAATGAAGACAGAAGGTATAAAACGGTTCATCTCGGACTGGGTTATATAGCCGCATATTCAAGGGAGCATCACGATGACCTGGAGTTTAAAATTCTTGACACGCGTGTCGCCACTTCGAAGGAAACGGAGAGTTTTTTCAATGAGTCGTTTGACCTAATTGGAATTACCGTTCTTTCTCCTGTCTATTTTGAAGTAATACGGATTTTTAACAAAATAAAGGAAAAGAGTAAAAATACACCTGTTTGTCTCGGTGGTCCTTATGTCACAACCGTAATGGAGGAGATTTTCGAGGATACTCCTGCCGAATTTGCCGTTTACGGTGAAGGTGAAATAACATTCTCCAAACTTATTGGCTATCTCAAAGGAGATGAAAATATTGAGGATATTGACGGTCTAATGTTTAAAAATGAAATAGGAGAAATAGTTAGAAACAAGCCAGTAAAACAAATACGGGATTTGGACACCCTTCCTTTTCCCGCTTATGACCTTTTTGATATGGACAGATACCCGCTTCACAGGATTGTTACAAGCAGAGGATGCCCCTATTCGTGCGATTTTTGCAACTCAACTTTTATTTGGGATGTTAAATGGAGAAAAAGAAAGCCTGAAAAAATTATTGAGGAGCTGGAATTCCTGCTGCAAAAGTATGGGAAAAAGATAGTTGTTTTCGCAGATAACAGTTTTAATATTGACCTTGAGAGAGTAAATGAATTTTGTGATTTGCTTATCATGAAGGATTTGAAAATTTTGTGGTCAACCTCCGTGAGAGCTGATATTATTAACAGAGAAACCGCAGTAAAAATGAAGGCTGCCGGCTGTTATAACGTTGCTGTCGGTGTGGAATCGGCAAATAATGAGGTGCTAAGAAAAATGAATAAACAGACTACAATTGAGAAGGTTACGGAAGGTGTAAAGATTTTTAAGAATGCCGGAATTGAGGTTTTATGTCAGTTTGTTATCGGCAGCCAGGGTGATACCCTCGAAACGGTTAAAGAGTCTATTGAGTATGCAAAGCAATCGGATTGCGATTATGTGAATTTTTATTCCGTTTTGCCTTTTAAACGAACGCCGCAGTGGGATTTTGTTGTTGAAAATGGTAATCTTGCTACTGAAAAAATTCACGAGTTTCATTCCATTAATCCGCGAATAGTATTTGATACTCCAAATTTCTCATATGAGGAGCGTCTTGAAGCAATAAAACTTGCAAAAAAAGAGGGCTTTTATAGTAATAAGGATAAAAAAAACTGGCTTTTTGATGTCGCAAAAGAGACTTCACGAAAAATACAAACATTGTTGCCTGGTGAATTGGGTGAAAAATTATATTTGATATTAAAATCAATTTACAAAATCCGTTTTGTCAAAAAAAATAATCTTTAGTTGTAAAAGATGATAACTGCTATTGTTATAACGTTGTTGCTGATAATTATATACCTGCTATATCCTTTGTGGTTGTGTGCTTTTTCGGTTGCCGAGCCACAAAAGGATGGTGAAGAGTGTGAAATTGACGGTGTTTCACTTATTTTGATAACATTGAACGGAGAAAAATTCCTGAATGAAAAAATAAACTTTCTTATTAAAGAACTTTCCCGTTTTGAAAATAAAGAATTAATAATCATTGATGATTGCAGTACGGATGAAACAAGTAAAATCATTAACTGTTTTAAAGATGATTCGGAGGTCAGGATTATCCAAAAGAAAGTTGTTAAGGGTATCCCCGATTCAATGAATCTTGGTGTGAAATTGGCAAAGTATAACAATATTGTGTTTTGCGACCAGCGGCAGACCATACATAAAAATGCTCTTAAAAGACTTTTATCTCCTTTGGCAGATGCCAATGTCGGGGCCGTTTCGTGCCTTATATCTTCTTACGACAACAGAAAATCGGTGTCGTTCATCCGGATGTATGAAAATTATTTGAAATCCCTGGAAAGCAGGAGCGGGAATTTAATAGGTGTTTATGGTCCCTTTTATGCATTACGAAAAGAAAACTACATCCCGATTCCCGAAGATATTATTCTTGACGATCTTTATTTGAGCCTTAAGATACTGCCGGAGAAACAGATAGTTATGGCACAACAATGCATAGTTACCGATACAAGGTTCGGTCACCTTTATGATTATAACAGAGTTAAAAGATATTTAAACGGGTTTTTGCAAATTTTAAAGGATAGAGAATTGATGAGGAATTTAAGCATAAAACAAAAGGTGATGCTTATATGGCATAAATATTTAAGACTACTTATTCCCGTTTTTGTATTTTTCGATATTATTGCCGCCCTAATATTGTTTTCCTACGGTGCATTATTTTTGATAATGTTTATATGCCTTATGCTCATAGCGGTATTTTCGTTTGTATTGAACTCATTCAAATCCGAGATATTATCATTTGTACGTATAAATATTTTTTATATCATTGCATTTGTTGATATATTAAAAAGTAATCTCTTTGTTAAAAAATGAATAATCCCGGCCGAAATAGTGAATTAAGATTTATGAAGCCTTTCGTGCCTCAACCGGTTGAAATCTTTCCTTATCTGGAGAAAATTTCAAAATCTAGATGGATAACCAACGGCGGTACCATACAAGACAAACTTGAAGAAGCTCTTTGTGAATATTTGGGAGTGAAACATATCTGTCTTTTTTCCAGTGGCACAACGGCTTTGATGATGGCTTTAAGGGTGCTGAATATTCGGGGTGAGGTTATTACAACGCCTTTTACATCCATTGCAACCGTTCAGGCAATACTTTGGAATAACCTGAAACCGGTTTTTGTTGATATAAATGAAACCGGTTTTAATATTGATCCCGTCAAAGTTGAAACGGCAATTACACCGGAAACAAAAGTTGTTTTGCCGGTTCATGTCTTTGGCAACCCTTGTGATGTGAACTCTATTGATATACTTGCCAAAAAACACAATCTCAAAATAGTTTATGATGCAGCGCACTGCTTTGGTGTGGAGTTTGAAAATACTCCGGTTTATTCTTTCGGTGATTTGTCGGTTCTTAGTTTTCATGCCACAAAAGTTTTTAACACTATTGAGGGCGGTGCCATAATTTGTAATGACCCGGAGATGAAAAAGTTAATAGAAATGTATAAAAATCCCGGGCTGATTAAAAATGGCAATACTTTAGGGTATGGATTCAATGCGAAAATGAACGAAGTACAGGCTGCTTTTGGTCTTGTTAATTTAAGCCACATTGATTCTGTCATTGGAATGCGTAAAAATGCAGTTAAGAAATATAAGGAATTACTTGCCGATGTAGAAGGTTTGATTTTGCCTTATGAAAATGATTTTGTGAAATACAACTATTCCTACTTTCCGGTGATTATTGTCCCTGATATTTTTAATTTGTCGAGGGATGAGGTGCTGAGTCATCTTAAAAGAAAAAATATAACTGCAAAAAAATATTTTCATCCGCTTGCTACCGGGTATTTTGCAAGTGATGATTTTCGTGTCGAAGATATTGCCGTTGCTAAAAAAGTATCTGAAAATATTATTTGTTTGCCGCTTTTCCACGATATAAGTGATGATGAAATTTTTCGGGTCGTAAACGAAATAGTTTGTTTAAATAGAGATTAAAGGAGACCAAAATTGTGTTGAGAGTTCTGCAAGTATGCCATAAAATGCCCTTTCCGCTGAAAGACGGTGGTGCGGTATCAATTTATAATACTGCTGCCGGTCTGCTCAACCTTGGTGTAAGTTTAAAGATTTTTGCCGTAAACACACCTAAAAACTTAATAAAAGGGGAGGAAGTGCCTGATGACTTTAAAAATAAAACACAATTTGAATCCGAAATAATTGATACCGGAGTAAAACCGGTAAAAGCATTTATGAATCTTTTTTCGAACAAATCATATTTTGTAACACGTTTTTACTCTAAAAAATTTGAGAACCGCTTGATTAAAATACTTAAGAAACAAAATTTTGATATCGTGCAACTGGAGCATGTTTATCTGGGGCTTTATATTGATACCATCAGAAAACATTCAAATGCAAAAATCGTTTTGCGACCTCAAAATGTTGAAAGTCAACTTTGGAAAAGGTATCTTGAAAATGTAAATAATCCTTTGAAGAAATATTATCTTGAAATAGCTACACAGCGGCTTTTTAAATTTGAAAGAAAAACAGCTAATAGCGTGGATGGAATAATGGGAATATCCCCAAACGATTCCGGTGTTTTCAGTAAGTGGGTGCCGAAAACTCCGGTATCGAATATACCTGTGGGATATGAGATTAATACAAATAATGTATCTTCCCCGGATTTCTTCGAAAGGGAATCCGGTTTCCCGGTTTTTTACCATTTGGGCTCAATGGATTGGCTTCCGAATGTTCAGGCCGTTAAATGGTTTATCTCGGATGTAATACCTATAATAAAAAAATCCGTTGGTAATTTCCGGTTTAGAATTGCAGGTAAGAATATGCCTGAATATTTCTATAAACTGAAAAATGCCAGCCTGATAGTTGACGGTGAGATTGAAGATCCCCGGAAATATCAGTCGGATAAACAGGTGATGATTGTTCCGCTGTTGTCCGGTGGGGGAATACGCGTTAAAATAATTGAAGGAATGGTGCTGGGAAAAGTTGTTATTTCAACACCACTCGGTGCGGAAGGAATTCCTTATAGCGACGGGGTTAATATTCTTATTGCCGACTCAAAAGAGGAGTTTGCAAAAAAAATTGTTGAGTGCATAAATTCGTGGAAACATTGCACGGAAATAGGCAAAAATGCGCGTTTACTTGCGTCGCAATATTTTGACCGTAGTAAGTTAGCGGAAAAAATGATACTTTTTTATGAAGATGTTATTTCAAAAACCTGATTTCTTTCGACATTTGAGAAAGACAATATTTATCCGCAATGGAAATATCTCTCCACAAGCTTCATAACTTCTTCGGGATTATTTTCCGTTTCCTTACGTAAATTGACGTCGTTAAAGCTTTTGTGATATTCAATGATCCCGTTTAAGATACCTTCGGTAAAGACACCGTATTTCAAAAGTATATCCTTTTGTTTCTCAAGGGATTTGGCCGACTCATAGCAAGAGGAGGGAAGGTGTTTCAACTCGTTTGCTTTTTTGTCGTCTTTGAAAATATCAACATCAACATAGGTTTTTTCGGCAAATTTTATTGCATCTTTCATCTCGAAGCCGTGACGAACGGCAACGGCAAGGCTTGCCATCAGTGTGTAAATGTCGGCGGAGCCGTCGGCAGCTCTAAACTCAATAGTCTGTTTGTCGGGAGGAGAAACGGGTTTTTTCTCTTCAAGGGGATTGGCATTTTGTGCCATATTCAGCTTGCCTGTCCAGCCAAGTGGTACTCTTACGAGCACCGACCTGTTGCGGTCGCCCCAGCAAATATTTGTGGGAGCTTCCTGATGTGGAACAAGGCGGAAGTAAGAAGTGGGATTCAGATTTCCGAAAGCCGTAACCGAAGGAGCCAGATCAAGAAAACCGGCAATAAGTTTTTTGGCATCATCGGTGAGATTTCCGTTTTCCACCAGCATATTGTGCCCCTCTTTCATCAGTTTTGTGTGAATGTGAAGTCCGCTGCCTGCTTTTCCTACCGTAATTTTCGGTGCAAAAGTAACCGTAACTCCATGTTTGTATGCCAGCGTCCTGATAATCCATTTTGCAATCATAAGCTGGTCGGCGGCACTTTCAATATCGTCGGGCAAAAATTCAATCTCATTTTGCTCATATTCAAGATTGTCAACCGTAAAGTTTCCCACTTCCGAATGTCCGTATTTTATAACGCCACCGGCTTCGGCAATGGCAAGCATAGCTTCTCGCCTGAAATTGCCCCACTTTGAAAAAGGCTCCGCCTCGTGATAACCTTTCTGGTCGGTTGCCGGGAAAAGCTCTTCCTTTTCGCTGATTATATAATACTCCAGCTCACCCATGGCATACATGGTCATTCCTGTTTTTTCTTTCAAAACATCATGTGCTTTTTTCAGAATGTACTGCGGTGAATCTTCCAGCGGGTTACCGTCTTTATTATAGTATGAGCAGAGAATATCAATTGTGGGGACTTCCGAGAAAGGATTTACGAAGGCTGTTTTATATCTCGGTATCACGTAGAGGTCGCTGGAACCGGCTTCTATAAAAGGGAAAAGACTGGAGCCGTCAACACGTTCGCCGAAAGTGAGCAGGTCGTCAAGATGTTGCTTGCTGTTTATTACGAAGTTTAGTGTTTTCAGTCTTCCGTCCCAACCGCCGTAGCGGAAATTTACCATTGCAATGTCGTGATCCTCAATGTATCTGATAAGATCTGCTTTCGTGAATTTTTCCGCAGGCTTGTTCAGGTACTGCACCAGCGGATTCGGGTTCATCTCCGTGTAAATGTTCATATTTTCAAAATAAAAAATTTATACCTTTTTATGTTGTGTGTCACAGTAGAAATATTGGACGCCAAACTTAGGTATTTTCCACTAATTAACCGGTAAAAAGAAGATATAAAATTTTATTCGAGCAATTCGTAGATATTTTCCGGAGTGATTACCTTAAATGTTTTTACATTATACATTTCGGAAAATTGGCGGGGCAGACTAACCTTTCTTTACAAAATTAAGCTTAAAATTGTATTTTTTAATTATTGATTATCATTTTTTGTTCTTGGTTTGAGTTGAAAAAAATTGATGTACATTTGCTGAGACAAAGTATTGATGGATTTAAACGATTATTATGGGTGATATTTTTTTATCATCATTGGGATTGCTGGCATCATTCTATTTTCTGTATTTCATTACGGAGTTCTATTTTATTCCTTCGCTCGATGAACTTGCAAAGAAGCTGAAGATGTCTTCGGATATGGCGGGTGCCACATTGATGGCTGCCGGGTCAAGTGCACCGGAGTTGGCTGTAATGCTTTTTGCCATTTTCATAAAAGGTGATCATGAGGCTATCGGAATAGGTACTATTGTGGGGTCGGCGTTGTTTAATTTGTTGGTTATTGTGGGGGTGGTTATGATATTGGGAAAATCTAAAATGGTGTGGCAACCTCTTTTAAGAGATCTGATTTTTTACGGCATCTCCGTTGCATTGATATTTTTCTTCTTTGCCGACGGCTATCTGACTCCTGTTGAATCTTTGATGTTTGTTACTGTATATATCATCTATATCGTCGTAATGTATTTATGGCAAAAATATTTTCCGTATGAGGATATTGAAGACCATATTCGTGAAAATGAATTTCCGGAAGAGGACTCGGGAAATCTTAAAAAAAGTTTTGACAATCTGCTTCAAAAATTTGTTCCCAATGTAAATAATATTTTTATAGCATTTTTGCTTTCGGTTGTGGTAATTAGCGGATTGAGTTGGTTACTCGTGCATTTTGCAGTTAATTTGTCAAGAACTCTGAACATCCCGGAAGTTTTTATCGGTCTGACAGTAATAGCTATGGGCACCTCCGTACCCGATCTTATTTCGTCGGCAATTACGGCAAAACAGGGACGCTCGGGTATGGCCATAAATAATGCTATCGGCTCCAATGTGTTTGATATATTGATCGGAATAGGATTTCCGTTTCTTCTTCTGTCCGTCATTGAAACCCATTCCTTTGAGGTCGTTTCCGGAAATCTATTGATTTCGTTTGTATTGCTGTTCGGTTCGGTGGCGGTACTTACGCTGACTTTTTTATTGAACAGATGGAAGACAAGTAAACCAATCGGCTATTTACTTATTTTTATTTATCTGTGTTATCTTGTTTTTGAGATTTTGAAGGTTTAATCAAGCTTATATGGAGTTGGACAATAAATTCTACTTAATACTTTTAAAATAAACTTCCAACAATTGTTTTGCCGCTTTATATGAACTAAGATTGCCATCCAGCACCATTCTTTCAACTTTGGGAAGCAGTTTTTTTACGGAAGGATTATTTTTAAAACTGTTTTGAAAACTCTCCTGAATGGTCTCGAACATTATTTTCAATTTCTGTTCCCTGCGTCGTTTTTGGAAATAGCCGTTCTTTTTCATCCGGGTTTCATAATTTGCAATTTTCTCCCAAATTTCCTCAATTCCGTTTTTTTCGCGCGCCGAGCAGGTATCCACAAAAGGTATCCAACCCGATTCCGTAGGGGGAAAGAGGTGAAGTGCATTTTTATATTCACGTTTTGCCAATTCCGCTTTTGCAACATTATCACCGTCGGCTTTGTTAATAACAATGGCATCGGCCATTTCCATAATTCCCCTTTTAATACCCTGAAGTTCATCGCCGGCACCGGCAAGCATGAGGAGAAGAAAGAAATCAACCATCGAATAAACGGCTGTTTCGGACTGACCCACACCAACTGTTTCCACGAATATCGTATCGAAACCGGCAGCTTCGCAAAGTATGATTATCTCTTTTGTCTTTTTTGCCACACCGCCGAGTGAGCCTGCCGACGGTGAAGGGCGGATGAAAGCGTCCGGGTCGGCGGCAAGTTCCTCCATCCTTGTTTTATCGCCGAGTATTGAGCCTTTGGTCCGTTTGCTGCTCGGGTCAATGGCGAGGACAGCAAGTTTGTGTCCCGACGTGGTGAGATGTTTTCCAAGGGCCTCGATAAAAGTACTTTTGCCGACTCCAGGAACCCCTGTTATCCCGACTCTTATGGAATTACCCGAAAAGGGCAAACATAGTTCCATAATGTCGTCCGCTAGCTTTTGATGTTTCGGTAGCGAACTTTCAATGAGTGTAATTGCTTTACTTAGTATTGTACGGTTGCCGCTTTTAATTCCTTCGGCATACTCTTTTGCGGTAAGTAAACCGGGTTTAGTGCCTTTTAACATTTTGGCCGCCTGAGGATTGAATGATGCAGGTTGCTCTATACCCTTATTGACTTTTAGTGCCGATTTGTTATCTCTGTTTTCCTTTTGCAACGTTGAGAATGTTTTTGCAAAGATAATTAACTATTTGTTTTTAAAAGCTAAAAATATCAATCTTGAAATACATTAATGAGTTGAGTACGAAAAGGTCGGTTTTTTCAAAATCAAGGTGCAGCGAATTTTTGGAGCGGAGCTAACTCTCAGTTAATGAGTAGATGAAGATTTGCGACAACCCAGAGTTTGACGGCTAAGAACCTTTTTGGAGCACAATCACCAATTTATTTTATACTTTTGCAAAGTATTTGAAATAGATCTCTCCGTAGCTCAGTTGGCAGAGCAGCTGACTCTTAATCAGCGGGTCGCAGGTTCGAGCCCTGCCGGGGAGACAAAAAAATAAAAAATATTTGCAGGTATCCATCATTAAGATTCTTTAAATGAAAAAACAGGTTTTATTTTTATTAGCCTTTTTGTTAATTTTATCTCCGGGATTTAGTCAGGACTATTCCTATGATAAAAAAATCGGTGCGGAGAATGCCAGGCAGGTGCCTTTAACAATGGGAATTTATAACGATTCGGTTTTGTCGGCTTATGTTTCTTCGGTGGGAGAAAGATTGGTGAAACAGGTGGAATATGTCCCGCTTGATTTCAATTTTCATATTGTGGATATGCAGGAGCCCAACGCATTTGCTTTGCCGGGAGGTTATATCTATGTAACACGGGGAGTGTTGAGCCTGGTAAATGATGAGTCGGAGCTTGCCTGCATTATGGGGCACGAGATGATACATGCCATCGAAAGGCACAGCGTTAAGCAGATGAAAAAGAAAATACTTCCCGGACTACTGCAAATACCCGGAGCTCTCGTGGGTATTGTAAATCCGAGTCTTGGTGGACTTATTAGTGCTCCGGTTCAGATAGGGAGTGCACTTTTTCTGTCGAGTTATAGTCGTAGTCAGGAAAAACAGGCCGACAGACTTGGCATTGACCTTGCATCCAAAGCCGGGTACGACCCGTCCAAACTGGCAATTATTCTCGAAAACCTTTCAAAAGATGTAGAAACCCTTACCGGAGAGGAAGAAAAGAAAAGCTATTTCAGTTCACATCCCTTCACCCCTAAAAGAGTTTCATATCTTGACAAAGAGGTTGACAAGCTTCAATGGACGCCAAAAGTGCCTATTGCAAAAAACAAGGAGGAGTTGTTCGGTTATTTGAAAGGAATGTGTTTCGGAGATAATCCCGAACAGGGAGTGTTTAAGGATAATAAGTTTCTCCATCCCGATATGGATTTTACAATAACCTTTCCCGAAAAGTGGCAAACACAAAATATTCCGGTTGCGGTTGGCGCAATGCAGCCTAAGGGTGATGCACGCATTGTATTACAACTTTCCGACACCGTGGCTAATCCCGATTCGCTCGGTTTGGATTTTGTGAGAAAATTCAAAAAGAAATATAAAGAATCACCAAAAGAAAACAGACATCTTGAAATTAACGGTTATCCTGCATATATGGTAATGCTGTCCGATAACAGCAGCGGAAAAACGGTTAATATGTTTCTCTATTGGATAAAAAAGAGTGATGTTGTTTTTAATATTCAAGGGTTGGGGTATTCGCAATATTCCGACACAATACAAAATTGTGTTCAAACATTCCGGGAGCTTACCGAAAAAGAGAAAGAGGGTATTACAAGCCTAAAGCTCGATTTTGCTAAAGTGAAAGCAGGCGAAAGCCTAAAGGCCTTTTCCGAAAGAACAGGCAATAAATGGAACGAAGAGGTGACCGGTCTAATGAATGGGCTTGAGAAAGGGGCTAAACTTGAAGAAGGTCAATATTTAAAGATTGCCGTAGAAGTTCCCTACATTAGTAAGAAATGATTTTTTTTGCTCAATGCATATTAATTTCATTTTGAGTTGTCATTAACCAGTGGAAATACATTAAATAAACATAACAGATGAGACTAAAGGCATTATTCATTATCGCAATAGCAGGACTTTTCATTGCTTGCAATTCAAATCAAAAACAGATGGAATCGAAAACAGGAACAAATCCGTTTTTTACTGAATACGATACACCGTTCGGTGTTCCGCCGTTTGACAAGATCAAACCGGAGGATTATCTCCCGGCTTTTAAGGAAGGCATTAAGCAACAGGATGATGAAATAGACGCCATTGTTAACAACCCCGAGCCTGCAACATTTGATAATACGATTGTAGCTATGGAATATACCGGAGAGTTGTTGCGGAAGGTTTCAAATGTCTTTTTCAATTTGACCGAGGCAAACACAAACAAGCAGTTGCAAGAGATTGAAAAAGAGGTTGCCCCGTTGCTGGCAAAGCATAACGACAATATAAATATGAACGGGAAATTGTTTGCGAGGGTAAAAACAGTTAATGACAAAAAGGATGATTTAAACCTTTCGGTAGAGCAAAAGAAACTTCTTGAGGAGACATATAAAGGCTTTGTCAGGGGCGGAGTAGGACTCACGGGAAAGGATGCCGAAGAGTTCAGGAAAATAAACGGTGAGTTGTCGTCACTAACGGTTAAATTCGGCGAGAATCTGCTTGCCGAAACCAACGCTTTCAAACTTGTTATTGATAATAAGGATGACCTTGCGGGATTGCCGGATTTTGTAGTCGAAATGGGTGCTGCCGAAGCTAAAGCCGACGGAATGGACGGGAAATGGGTCTTTACACTTGATAAATCAAGTATGATTCCTTTTTTGCAATATTCGGCAAAAAGAGATTTGCGCGAAAAGATTTTTAAGGCTTATATCAATAGGGGGAACAATAATAATGAGCATGATAATAAGGCTGTTGCTTCCAAAATTGCAGCTCTGAGAGTAAAACGTGCAAATTTGTTGGGATTCAAAACACACGCCGATTATGTTCTGGACGAAAATATGGCGAAAACACCCGAAAATGTTTATAACCTTATGAATCAGGTGTGGGATGCAGCTCTGCCTGTTGCCAAAGAGGAAGCAAAAACTTTACAGTCAATGATTGATGCCGGAGGAGGAGACTTTAAACTGCAGCCCTGGGACTGGTGGTACTATACCGAAAAACTTCGTAAAGAGAAGTATGCTCTCGATGATGAGCAGTTGAAACCCTATTTCGAACTTAATAATGTCAGAAATGGAATGTTTGAAGTAGCTCACAGGCTTTACGGCTTGAATTTCAAAGAGATAAAGGATATCCCGAGACCTCATCCCGATGCAAAAGCTTTTGAGGTACTTAATGATGACGGGTCGCTTCAGGCCATTCTGTATATGGACTTTTTCCCGCGTTCAAGCAAAAGAGGAGGTGCCTGGATGGATACCTACAGAAAACAGTATAAAACCCGGGACGGTAAAAATGTCATTCCCGTTGTAACAATGGTGATGAACTTTTCCAAACCCACCGGAACAAAACCCTCCTTACTTACTTTTGAGGAGGTTTCAACCATGTTTCACGAGTTTGGTCATTCGCTGCACGGTATGTTGAGTAATTGTACTTACAGGTCGCTTTCGGGGACTTCCGTTGCAAGGGACTTTGTGGAGATGCCTTCACAGTTTATGGAAAACTTTGCTTCCGACCCGCAGGTTTTGAAAATGTATGCAAAAAATTATGAAACCGGTGAACCTATTCCCGATGAGCTTATTGAAAAAATGAATGCAACATCACATTTCAATCAGGGATTCATTACAGTAGAATATACCTCTGCCGCCTATCTTGATATGGATTGGCATACTTTAACCGAACCTGTTGAAAAAGATGTCATTGAATTTGAAAACGCTTCAATGAAAAAGATAGGTCTTATACCCCAAATAGTTGTAAGGTACAGAACGCCCTATTTTGCTCATATCTTTTCAGGTGGTTATTCGGCTGGTTATTACAGTTATCTGTGGGCTGAGGTGCTGGATGCCGACGCTTTTGAAGCATTCAAGGAAAACGGTATTTTCGATAAGAAAACGGCGGATTCCTTCCGTACTAATATCCTTGAAAAAGGCGGAACCGAAGACCCGATGGTGCTCTACGAACGGTTCAGAGGCAGAAAGCCAAGTATTGAACCTATGCTGAAAAGGAAGGGCCTTCTGAAATAGAATCCGAAGGTATTTTCCTGCGGTGAAAGGAAAAACATACCGATTCTACGTATTAGATTGTATAACATTTGGTAAATCAGAAAATAAATACCATAATTCCCCTCTTTAGAGGGGTGTAGGGGTGTGTTAAATTATTAATAAACTGATGCTGAACGAAAATGCAAATTTCTTCGAGATAAATTTGCTATAATTCAGGTAATTATATAAAAGAGAATTTACAAAGTTTATGCGTTTTAGTATAACATTTATTTTCTGATTTACTAATTTGTATTCATTTAATTTTAAACAACTTAATATTATTCTTTAATAACTTTCAAAATATCCGATACCTCATTTCCTTTTTGAATGCTGATAAAATATATACCGCTCTGAAGGTTTGAGCCGGCTACTATTCTACCCGTTTGTTCCGTGACAGGCTTCTCCTCGACAATCCTTCCCGTAAGGTCATAAATTCTGTACGATGCACCGGTAGTGACAGGGCTGTCGAAAAAATATTCCGCTACAATTTGAGTGCGAAAGGGATTGGGATAAACAGCCAGACCTATTTGTTCAGGGTTTTCGATTCCTGTGGTAACCGAATAGCTCATTTCAACATTCAGATTTGTAACAACACCGTTCTCAAGGATTACATCGTCTAAAACTTTTGTGTCGTATCCCTCTTTTGAAAACTCAAAGGTGAATGTTCCTTCTTCAAGTGTGCCGAATCCGAAAGTTCCCGTATTGTCCGTTTGTCCTCCGAAGTCAATGCCGGTAACACTCCAGATAACATCACTTAGAGGTTCTCCGCTTATGCTGTCAAGCACGATGCCTTCAATTCTGGAAGCGTGTTTGTAGTCAACCGATAAAATGTAAAGTCCCTCTTCAATGTCGGAAGCAAGTATGTTGCCTGAAGGCAGGAAAGGATAAACACCCCAGCAACCTGCATAACCGCCGCCTGAAAAAGGCGAAGTGTCAAAATTTGCAACTTCAATCATATCCGCCGGATTGCTGACGTCATGAATAACCACTCCATCCTTGTAATAAGAGGTTATGATGAAATCATTCATAAAGTGAGTATTATGCGGAATGACACCGCTGCCCGGGTTTGACTGAACTTTGTCCAATTCCGCAATATTATTAATATCCGAAACATCGTAAGCTGCCACATAACCGCTTCCGACTTCATCGGTAGTGAAAACATAATTACCATTATCCGATACCCAGGAGTTGTGGGTGAAATTGCCAGGTGTATAGGCAGTTGCCATAACGAAGGGGGCTGCCGGATTCGTAACATCAACCATGGCAAAAAATCCGTTGTATATCGCACTTCCGTATAAAATGTTATTTTTAACCATCCCGTCGTGCAGATAATAATCATTAAATCTTCCCAGTTCAACCGGATTCATCGGATCTTGAGTAAGGTCGCATATTATTGCTCCTCCGTTGCCGTTATCGGCACCGAAAATATATAATCTTCCGTTTTCATCAATATATATGTTGTGCGCATCCGAAAAAGGATAACCCGAACCCGTAAAAAAAGATGTATTGGTTATTTCCCCGTCAGGTAGCGGGCTCATATCAACAATAAATACCCCTCCGGTACTTTCGGATGAAACATAGGCATAGTCACCCCAGGTCTTTATGTCGCGCCAGATGGAAGGATCCTCATTGCCGAAATAGACTTCAACAGGATTTGCAGGTTCCGTGACATCCACAATGGAAAGCCCTTCATAAACTCCCACAAGTGCATATTCGTTACCCGTTTCATCAACATAGCCCCAAACATCACTGATGTCGTTTGTATATTCAAGTTTCCCGAGTAACCCCATATTGAGTTGTGCAAAGGTTATAAAAGTAATGTTGAAAATGGCAATGGAAATAAAAAATCGTTTCATAACATTTAATTTTAAATTAGTATTACAAGTATTTATTAGTAAATTGAATTTGCCTTAAAATTCAATCTTAGTCTTTGATATACCGCAATTTATATAAAAAAACAACAGTATGAATAATACGATTCAAAAAGGGAATAGTATCATAAAAACATATATTGCCCTTTTATTGTTCAATCTTAACGGTATTATTTTGAATCATTCTAAATTTTAAAAATAATTTCCTAATACTCTTATGTTTAGATTTGATTTTTTGACAGCAAACTGTTTATAATTTTGCGATATTGAAATTATATTTTACTTTTGTCATATCTAAATAAGTAAATATGTCTAACTAATACTTACTACAATGAAAACACGCATTACTTTAATTGTAATTGTTATCACGGGAATTTTTCTTTTCGAATCTTTTTACAATCCTGGCGATGATCCCAAATCCGGTCAATATGTTATAATCGGTTGGAATGACCTTGGGATGCACTGCGCCAACAAAGATTTCAGTAAATTTGCAATTCTTCCTCCCTATAATAATCTGCATGCACAGGTTGTAAAAGTGGGTGATGCAGATAACAATCCAGAACTTGTAACAACAAATGTAAATGTTACTTATGAGGTGCCGGGAAACACTTATTCGGTCGGTAAGACAAATTTCTGGGATTATGAAGATCAGCTTTTCGGAGTAAATCTTCCGGATAATACGGGCTTGACAGGTGCAGGGCTTTCAGGTGATATGGAAATTCAGGATAACTATTTCATAAAGGAAGGTATCCCTTTGACGCCTTATACCGATGATAATCTTACGGACGAAGACCCCTATCAACTTGCTTTACTGCAAGCTTATGACGGGCAAAATAATCTTTTGGCAAGTACACAACCGGTAATTCCCGTCTCAAACGAGATAAGCTGTGTCAGCTCGGGTTGCCATTCAAGTGAGAATGATATTTTGTATGAACATGAGGAGGAGGGAGGCTTCGACCCTAACAACACGCCGATTTTATGTGCCGAGTGCCACTCTTCCAATGCTTTGGGAACTCCAGGCACACCGGGTTTGGAGTCGTTGTCGGAGGTAATACACGATCAGCATGCCGAAGAAACGAATGATTGTTACAAATGTCATCCCGGGTCACAAGCTCAATGCCTGAGGGGTGTGATGCATGGAGCCGGACTGGTATGTCAGGATTGTCATGGTAGTGTGGCACATGTTGCCCAGACCATAGCCAACGGCCGCGAACCCTGGCTTGAGGAGCCTAAATGCGGAGCAACCGACTGCCACGGACCTGATTATGCCGAAGAACCGGGTAAACTGTTCAGACAATCAAAGGGACACAGCGACCTTTATTGCAGTGCTTGTCATGGCTCACCCCACGCAATCCTGCCGTCCACAAACGACAGGGATAATGTGCAGAATATTGCTCTTCAGGGATATGAGGGTACTTTGCAGGAATGTACGGTTTGCCACGGAGTAGCACCAACCGGAGCCGGCCCTCACGGTATTTTGGCTACGGCAGTTAAGGAAATTCCTAACTCAGGCATTACTTCCGATGCTATTGAAAAGATTTATCCCAATCCAGCTTCCGGAAACCTGACAATTGCTTTTACCGTTAACGAAAGGTCTAAAGTTGATATTTCTCTTTATACCCTTGCCGGACAAAAGGTTGCAACCGCTTTGAATCATACTCTTTCGCAAGGTGAATATGAAGCGTCATTCAACGTTTCGGAACAGGAAGCCGGTGTTTATCTTATAGTACTTAACAACGGAAAATCTACCGATAATATGAGAGTGGTAATTACAAAATAATGTAATATCCGGTTTGTTAAAGTCTTGTAAGCCATTTGGCTAAAAAAACATCATAAACATAGTACTTAGCATCTTTTTTGTAGATCATCTTTTTCTCCAAAAGAGATTTTATACCTCGACGAACCGTGGATGTGGTGCTTAAGTTGTATTTTTTAATGAATTTGGAGGTTGTAACCTGACTTATTCCTTCTTCTTTTGCGAGGGCTATAAGTAAATCCCATTGTTGTTTTGTCAGTAAATCTCTATATTCGGAAAAATAAACTTCATTCTCGTTTAAGATATTAAAAAAGACCTCTTTAACAACTTTGTTGTCAATGTTTTTTTCCTCTGAACCGTATAACTTATTACATAAATACTGAACATAATAGGTGTGTCGTCGGGTCATTGTTAAAATGTTTTTTATCGCCTCATCCTCTATTGAAATAGCATTATTATTGAAGTTTGTTTTGATGAATTCCGAATACTCCGATGCAGGTATTTCTTCAAGGTGCATAAATTCGGTACTTTGATAAAAGGGTCGTTTTGCATCGGTGAACATACTTGTTAACAAATGCTTGTCGCTGCCTGAAAAAATAAAGTTGACATTTAATAATTTTTGAATATTCGTTCTAAGCAGTGCCTCCACATTTTTCTCGGGATAATCGGCAATTTGTTGAAACTCGTCAATTGCTATTACAACAGGTGTTTCCCGACTCCTTTGCTCGAGAAATCCGAATATCTCCTCTATTGTATTTACACCTGAGGCTTCGTTATTTATATTGAATGAAAAAACAGGGGCTCCCGTAAAGCTATCATAAGTTATTGTCGGCCTAATGCTGCTTATAAATGATTTTATCATTCTCTTTATTTTTTCGGGAAAAGATTCTTTTTCGGTAAGCAGACTTGTGCCGAATTTATTAATAAATCCCAATAGTGAAGATGTATGATATATGTCAAAATAGACTAAATCATAATCCTTTGTATTGTTCAGCTTATTAAAAACATGATGTATCAGACCTGTCTTCCCCATTTTCCGTATTGATGACAAGGTGAGATTTCGTTGGTTTTCTATCGCATTAATTATTCTTTTTGTCTCATCTTTCCTGTTGCAAAAATATTCAGGACCTGCATACTCTTTTAGTGTAAAAGGATTCATAGGACTTTTTTTTGCAAAGATATGAATTTTTTTATTTAAAACAAAATGTTTAAAACAAAATGTTTAAAACAAAATGTTTAAAATTGCAAAACACCTTTTTTACTGTAATCATTCAACAGGAGTGTAACCATAAGTCCGTAACTTTTAATACCCGCTTTTTGGTTGTTGGCTTTTAGATATTTGTCATAAACCTTGTCGGAATATTTTTCAAAAGGGTTCTTAAATTTTAACCAATATTTGCGGTTTTCGTCAAGGTCCGACTTAACGCCGGCAGATATTTTTTTACGTAGTTCGTCAAACGATACGGGATCGCTTTTTCTTAATGCGTTTAATGAATAGCGCATTGCCATAAGATAGCCCGAATATCTGAAAACGGGATTGTTGCTTCTCCGGCAGGCGGTAAAAGAAACATAATTGGCCTCATCTTCGGGTGCAATACCTGCCTGATGTGCCATTTCGTGACAAACGGTGGCAGGCAGAAGGAATAGGGGAGGATCGGAGTTTACGTTTGCCTCACCCGTAAACGGATTGTAAATGCCTGTAACTCCGAGATATGAAAATAAACCGGTAAATAAAATACTTTTTACGGACGGAAGTGCATAATAAAGATTCCTGTTTCCGATTTTCAAATCAATGTATGAGTTATATGCATCTGATATGATGTCGCTTTTTTTAATTTTTTGTAATTCTCCCGAATCCCCGATAGCTTTTCTGTTTTCGTTGGTTTCGGTTATCAGAATTTCACATAGACTTTTTAATTGTTCGGTTGAAAATTTCTTCCCCGCAACATTTACCAACGGTTCTCTGTGGTAATTAAAACCCCATAGGACCATAAACAGGAAGTATATAATTGAACCGGTTGCAATAAGAGTTGTCAACGAACCGGTTATAAATGAAAAGGCGGTTTGTTTTTTCTTTGATATTCGATAAATGCCTCCGAATAAATAATACGGAATGAAAAGTATTAAGAAATAAACCGCTATTTCGCCGAAGGAAAAGGGCAACCATTTTGTCACTGCCCGTAATAAAAACGATAAGAATCCGTAAAGCCCTTCGGAATACCAAACTTCAACAAAATGAGGGTAAGAATTGATAACGGAAAACAGTAACCATTGTACGGGTAAAAGAATAATCCACAGTGTTTTCCATGACCATACTATAAAAGGCTTTTTAATTGCTTTCATTTCACAAGTTTCACCGATATTATATTTATCTTCATATAAATTGAGATTTGTTGCTTTGCAAAGCTAATGCTTTTATGTGTTCCGAAAGCATGATATAATAATTCTTAACAGAGCCTGCACATAAAAAATTATCGAAATTTTGAAAAGTAGCAAAAAAATTGTATATTTGCCTGTCCGAAACAGAAATATGCACTTGCATTGCGAAGATGTATTTTATGAAATTTAAAAATCCGCTTGACGATATATGTAATTATTATAGATTTATAAACTCATTAAAATCATATCCTGTGAAAACAAAAACTTTACTTTCGATTTTGGCACTTGCAACAGTAATAAGTGCTTTTGCACAAAAACCCACAATGGAACTGACCTTTACGGCGGAAAACAGCGGACAATACGTCCCGATGGACAGCATTCTCATTGAAAACCTCACACAGGGCGGGGACACAACGCTTTATCCACCCGACACAACACTTTCGTTGGAATATAACGTGGGTATCAATGAAACTGACTTATCAAAAAACACATTTTCCGTTTCACAAAATTACCCCAATCCGTTTAATGAAAAAACCACGGTTAATTTGGTTTTGCCGGGGAAAGATAATATTAAAATCACCTGCCGGAATATGCTTGGCATCGAGCTGGCACATTATGAAAAGGTTTTGAACCGGGGCAACCATTCCTTTATTTTTTATTGCGGTGCCGGAAGCCAATACCTGCTTACCGTAACAGGAAAACAAACAAGCAAAACCGTTAAAATGCTGAATTCAGGCAGTAATATAGCCAAAAGTGGAAAATGCAAAATAGTTTATAACGGGAATGTAACCGGTTTTAAATCCAGCGAAGCCCTGAACGGTTTTGTGTTTAACCTTGGCGATGAATTGAAATATACTGCTTATACCGATGTGGAAGAAACAGAAAAAATTGATTCTCCCACTGGCAGCCAAACTTACACATTTCAATTTGACGGATGGGATCCCTGTCCTGGAATGTCCATTATTACCGACATTGATGGCAATACCTACAATACGGTTCAAATAGGCAACCAGTGCTGGATGAAGGAAAACCCGAAAACCACAACCTACCGAAACGGCACAGCAATACCTAATATAACGGATGCTAATGCTTGGGAAAGTCTTACAACCGGAGCCTATGTATGGTATGGTAATGGTATTAGCTGGAAAGGCCCGTATGGTGCTTTGTACAACTGGTATGCAGCGGTTGATGCCAACGGTCTTTGCCCAACGGAATGGCACGTACCGACAGATGATGAATGGACAGCATTGACCGATTTCATTGGCGGAACAGGCTCGCCCCACAGCAACGAGCTAAAATCGTGTAGGCAGGTCAATTCGCCTTTGGGTGGAGGTTGCAATACAACGGAACATCCAAGATGGAATAACCCGCAAAATGGAGTTTTCGGTACTGACGATTATGGATTTTCAGGTCTTCCGGGCGGCTACCGTAACTTCAGTGGCTATTTCGACAGCGTTGGCTACTCCGGTGGCTGGTGGTCTTCTACGGAGTCCTCATCAGCCAGTGCCGGCCGCTTCCTGAGTTACAACGACGGCTACGTGTTCGTGAACTACTACAGTAAGCAGGATGGTTTTAGCGTCCGTTGTCTCAGGGATTAGGACGCTTTGACAATTTGTCTATTTGACTATTTTTTTATTGCCCCGTAAGGGGTCGAATTTTTGCGAAAGGTGAGCGCAGAATCAAACTTGTTTGAATTCTGCCGAGCCAAACAAAAATCACTGAAAGTAAATTTTTCTTGTATGGGATTACATTATGATTTCCCTGATAAACAAAGGCTAACCAAACAAAGTAGACAAAGGTTTATGAAAAAGTTCGGTAAATACGATAAAATGTTAAAAAACGGTTTATGGTCACAAGAGGAATATGCCGGGCATATTATTCCGCTTATTGCTTTCACAAACCATGCAAACACAAAACAATTAAGGATGAAACATATTGAAAAAACGGAAACCGCCAATAGGCCACACTCCCGTCATTGCGAGGGATTTAGAGGGGGCAATGGGCGCAGGCATCCCGTGGCAATATGTTTGATATGAAAAGGCGGCCAAAATTGCCAACCGTCAGACTGCGCAACAACCTAAAATTTCATCAGAGATAATTATCGGCTTGTAAAATCTAAAAAATATTGAATCCGAAATTTGTTGTACATTTGGGACTCTTAAACACCTGGATATGAATATACCGAAAGAAAACAGGTTTGCGAAAAGCAAACTTGATTTCTTTCGAGTCCCATCTTAGACGTGGATGCTCGACAAAGTCGGCGTATTAACTGGTTCTAAGCAGCTTTGCGTTGCAAACCTGATAAGATCCAGTATAACAGGAAGGAATTTGCAAATTTTAGTGGGGTTATTGCGTGAACTCCCGTTACCTGCAAGGCAAAACGCAGTCCAAACAAAATCGAAATTAATTGAAGAAATGGTTGCGTTGTCCCAATTTTTATGTATTTTTGGGACAAATTAATAAGAAATGACTGTTTCAAGTAAAATAGAGAATATAATTATTAAATCGAAAAAGGGGAAACTCTTATTTGTTTCTGATTTTTCTCAATATGGTAATTATGATACAGTTAGGAAAGCACTTCAACGATTAACAGATAAAGGAATAATTTTAAGAATTTCAAAGGGAATTTATTATTATCCGAAAACAGATGAACTTCTTGGCATTTTATATCCAACAGCAGCAGAAATTGGAAAAGCAATCGCAAAACGAGATAAAGCAAGAATAATTCCGACAGGAGCATATGCTCAACATTTACTTGGATTATCTACACAAATTCCAATAAATATTGTTTACCTGACTGATGGCTCAGCACGAAAAGTAAAAATAGGCAATCAAACAATTATTTTCAAAAAAACAAGTCCGAAAAATTTGAGTTTTAAAAGTAAATTAAGCAGTTTAATAATCCAAGCCTTAAAATCTAAAAAAGAAAATAACATTACCCAAATTGAAAAACTAAGGTTGACTGAAATTATTAGGCAATCAAATGAAAAGGAAAAAATAAAAAAGGACATTCAAAATGCACCCGTTTGGATACAAAAAATCGTATTAGAAATTTTATCAGCTATTAAAGATGAATTGGCTTAATTTACCGAAAAATAAACAGCAAGAATTGTTTAAACAATTAAGTGTTAAAACAGGCATTCAACCGCAAGCTATTGAGAAGGATGCTTGGGTAACACTTGTATTGAGAGTTATATTCAGCTCTCAAATTTCTGAATATTTGGTATTTAAAGGCGGAACATCATTAAGTAAAGCATATAAATTAATACAAAGATTTTCGGAAGATATTGACCTTGCCATAAGTAGAGAATATCTTGGTTTTCAAGGAGAACTAACGAAAGGACAAATTCGTAAACTTCGCAGAAAATCGCACGATTTTGTATCAAATGAAATGCTCAATACATTAATCAATGAATTTAAAAAGCAAGATATTGACAGGCAATTATTTAATGTTGAAGTTAAGAACACTAAGATTTCAGACCAAGACCCTGAAACTATTGAAATAATTTACCAGTCCGTTTTTGAAGAATTACCGTATATAGAGCAAAAAGTATTAGTAGAAATTGGATCACGTTCATTATTAGAACCATCTGAGAACAAGGAAATAAAATCGATTATTGATGAGAATTATGCAAGTGCCCAATTTTCGGAAATAGCCTTTACAGTAAAGACAATTCGACCGGAAAAGACTTTTTTGGAAAAATTAATTTTATTGCACGAAGAATTTTCAAAACCGATTGAAAAAATTCGTTATCACAGAATGTCTAGACATTTATATGACATTGGAGAAATCATTACAACTGACTTTGGCGTCAA
>Ga0256841_1000324_pt1 | contig 51093 bp, 41 predicted proteins | sample 356308metaG_FD_185971 | JGI IMG/M metagenome (GOLD analysis project Ga0256841, IMG submission 185971) | Hydrothermal vent microbial communities from Mid Atlantic Ridge, Atlantic Ocean - 356-308 | ecosystem: Environmental > Aquatic > Marine > Hydrothermal vents | place: Atlantic Ocean: Mid...
CGCTTCCATCGGCCAGCTCTCCCCTTTAAGCTCAACACACTCCCCCTCAATCAAGACCAGACGTCCACCACCCTCGCGTTGACTCAGGGACAGAAGCGCTTCGTCGATCATCTTCCGGTCGGAGACCAGCAAGGCCTGAACGCAGGGACCCAGGGCAGCTTCCAAGGCTGCCCCCACCTTGAGAGGGCAACGAATAAACTCCACCAACCTCCCCACAAGCCCATCTCCGCGTTCCATCAGCTCCTGGGCTGCTTCATCGAAGCCTGCATGGGAGTTTTCAAAATCCTGCAAGAGCCTCAGTTCGGATTCACAACGCGTCCCCGCCTCCGAAAGCTCCCTCAGTTCCTTCCCCAGACCCTCTCGATCCAGGGTCAGCCGATCCACTTCTGCATCGTGCTCACGAAGCGCCTTTTGGACCCGTTCCAAGCGCTGCCCGAGATCAACCTGAACCTTGGCCTCATCGCGCTCTTCAGACCCGCGCTCCGCCAAGAAAGCCTCCGCTTCCGCAAGCTCAGCAACCAAGCGTTGCCGTTTGCCAAGAAGAGAACCCAAACGCAATTCCTCGTCTCGGATCTGGTTTTGTGCGCGGGTCCTTTCTTGCATTAAGCTGAAATGCCTTTGGCGCGCAAGGTCCAATTCCTTTTGGAGGGCTCGGTAGGCCCGTTGGTCCTCTCGCGCCGCTTCCTTTCCGCCCTGCAGCTCCCGCTTGAGCTCTTCCAAGACTTGTTCCATGCCTTGGAGCTTGGAGTTCAGTTCAGCCTCCTCCGCCTCGAGGTTCTCCAGCTCGGCACGACTGCTGCCCCCCTCCTCATCTGCCTGAACCAAGGCCAACTTGACTTCTTGGCTCCTTTGTTCTGCATTCTGGATGGCTTCGCGCCGGCTCCGCTCTTCGGCGAGCAACTCAGTCGAAAGAGTCTGCAAGTCTTGAACGAGGGCACGCAAGGAACGCAGACTCTCCTCTCCGCCAAGGACCTCGTCCCTGGCCTGGTCCCGTCTATTGCGCGAAGCCTCGAAACGGGCCTCGACCTCCGCCAAGTTTTCGCGAAGGATCGCCAACTCCTTCCTGAGTTTTCCCACAGAATGGCAGGCTAAAGCGACGCGAATCGTTCGAAGACGCTCGGCCACCTCCTTCCAATTCCGGGCTTTAGTGGCTTGGATTTTGAGGGAACGCACCCGACGGGCCTTTTCTTCGCGCAGGTCCTTGACGCGGGCCAAGTTTTGTTCCACCCGGTCCAAGCGCCTGATGGCCTCCTTGCGACGGAGCTTGTAGCGGCTGATACCGGCCGCTTCATCAAAGATCCGCCTCCGTTCCTCGGGATTCGCGGACAGGACCGCGTCGATCCTCCCCTGTTCCATGACCGCATAAGCACCAACCCCCAACCCGGTATCCATCAAAGCTTCACGAAGATCCTTGAGGCGACAAACCTGGCCATTGAGGAGATATTCACTCTCTCCCGAACGGAAGAGCCTCCGTCCCAAACGAATCTCAGGAGCTTCAAACTCATTTAGGTCCAGTCGGGAGATGCTTTGCTTCTCTTCTTCACCCTCTTCGCGAATACCTGGTTCGGTTTGCTGCATCCTTTGCGCGGAACATTCCTCGGGAGACCGTTCGAGGAGAAGGTGCACCTCAGCACAACCTGAAGCCTGACGCCCCTCCGCCCCCGAGAAAACAACATCCAACATGTCCTTTCCACGCATGCTCGTTGGGCGCTGACTGCCCAACACCCACTTTACAGCATCGACGACGTTGGACTTGCCGCAGCCGTTCGGACCGATAATCCCCGTCAGCCCAAAATCAAAGTCAAAATCGGTTTTGTCGGCAAAGGACTTGAAGCCCTTCAAGGTCAGTTGTTTCAGTCGCATCTATGGGTTCCCCGAACGGAGTTCCGGAGAGCGGGACAATACCGGTAGAACAAGATCAATGATCCTCCCGATGATCCATCCTCTTCTCCAGCATCGGCCGCAGCTCTTCCAAAAACTGGGTCACATCCTTGAACTCGCGGTAGACGGAAGCAAAACGAACATATGCTACTTGGTCCAGGTCTTGGAGAATGTGCATCACAAGTTCGCCGATCGATTGGGTTGGGACCTCCCGATCGAAGTTGTCATGACATTCTCTCTCAACACGATCCACCATCGCCTCGCACTGTTCTTTGGAGACCGGGCGTTTTTCGCAGGCCTTGAAGATCCCTGAAAGGATCTTCTCTCGAGAAAACGGGACGCGGGTCCCATCCTTCTTCACGACACGGAGCGGAGTCTGCTCAACCTTTTCGTAGGTCGTAAAGCGCCTCCCACAAGCCTGACATTGGCGACGACGTCGAATCGTAAAGCCGTCCGCAGAGGAACGAGAATCTACAACTCGATCATTATCAGCCTTACAGAAGGGGCAACGCATGTTGGAGAAACCGCCTCAGTCGAAGCTTCAAAAAAGGCTCCAGTCCCACCGGCCTTGGAACTGCCAAAGCCGGAATCAAAACAGTCGAAGCGGCAACTGACCGAAACCCTCCCAGGTCTCCACCGCAATCAATCGAAAGAGTGTAACCCCTTGGCAAAAGAAAGGAAAGAGACCATGCCCCAGGCATTTGGAATCAGGGAGCCTCCAAACTACTTTCCCAAACAGAAGGAAGAAAAGATGCGGTCCAACAATTCTTCCGGAATCTTGGAACTTGCTTCGGGTTTCAAGCAGGTGATGGCCTCCTGCACTTCGGAAGCCACCATCTCTGTGGGCAAACCGCTCATGGCCAACTCAAGGGCAAGATCCAAGGCCTTTCCCGCAGCAACGAGCCGCCCCCCCAGAAGCGCACTCCACTCTTCCTCAAAGGCTCCTGAACGCCCCACCCTTGCGAGACGCTCCTCCAGTGCGCGGAGACCTCGCCCCTCCCGCACCGAGACCTCAAGTCTCTCCACGTAGGAAGGGCCTTGAGGGGGAGGAAGGTCAGAAAGACAACCTAGGTGGGGATCCTCGTCCCGCAAATCCGCCTTGCTCACGACCCAGCAAAGAGCTGTCCCCAAAGCAGCAGGTGGAGGAATGCATCGCTCCACCGAACTCACCCAAATCCAGGCATCCGAGGCGCGAAACTCCCGCTCCAGGATCCGCCCCTCCTGCTCCAAGCCCGTCTTTTCGTTCTCCTTCGGTACCCGTCCCGGACTATCCCCCAAGCGAAAATGCCCACCCCCACAGAGGATCCAACGGACATCTCTAGTGGTTCCCTCAAAGTCCGCAACCAATCCAGGGGGCATCGCAGCCGAGGAATCTGCAAGGGCATTACAAAGACTGGTCTTGCCCGCATTCGGAGGCCCCAACACGAGAATCGATGGCAAGGAGAAGCGCTCCTCCAACAACCTTCGCCCCGGCTCAATCCCGCGTAAACGCTCGCGTTCGGCCTGGAGCAGGGGAATCCATTCATCCCGGGACACCCCTCCCGTTTCCCCTTCTTCAAAGTCCATCCCCGCTTCCAAGAGCCCAAGCAAGTCCAACAGGCCCTCCCGAAGCCGCATCGTGGAGGCCCCCGCCCCTTCACGAAGGGCTGCCCCCGCAAGCGCCATCTCACTCTGATCTCGCGCCCGAATCAAAGCCATGATGGCCTCGGCCTGGGCGAGATCGAGTTTTCCGTTGGTAAAGGCCCGCCGGGAAAACTCCCCCGGCCAGGCAGCCCGCAGACCCTCCCGGACCAAGGACTCCCCCAGCAAGCTCATGAGGCTGGGTGAGGAGAGGGTATGAAGCTCGATGACATCCTCGCCGGTGAAGGAAGCAGGTCCAGGAAAACAGAGTAAGGTTGCCGGAAGCACGGGTCCCCCAGCTCCGCGGCTGAGTTTAAGGCGCGTTTCCACCACCCTCCGCTCACGGGGGAGCTGCCCGCCTACGAGCTGGGAGATCACCTCAAAGGCCTGCGGCCCTGAGATCCGCACGACCCCACGCTCCCCTAAGCCTGGAGGGCTGGAAAGGGCGAAAATGCTATCAAAGGGGCTGTCCAGGGAAGCTAGAGACATATTTCCCAAATTCCTGGGAGATCCGGGGAGGGTAGAAGACCCTACTTTGCCACGGGTTTCCAGGAATTCCGGCGCAAAACTCGGGGGGATTCTTCCAATGGGGAAGCAGACGGAGAGCCCGACTCAGGAACCGCCAAACTCGCTTCAAATGTGCCAAAGCGGAAGCGATAGCTCCCCCCCGCAGGCAGGCCGGGAACATCGATGCGACCATCCGGACCCGGGATCGCCACAGTCCGGGTTCCCGCAAAAGGCCCCTCCAGAACCTCGACCTCCACAAAGGGAGGACTCGCTTCGGGGGAACTCAGCTTAGGAAGCTCTCCCCCAAGGTGTTCCATCGCTTGCAGCTCCAGAAGCATGTGCCTGGTTTCACCTGGCTTCAACAACAACTCCGCCGTGGCAGCACCCTCCTCCGGATGCACAACCAAGAGGTGCAGCAAAGAACCTGCAGGCAGGTTCCGGACCTTCAGAAGACCCAGCAGATCACTGACCCCCAGGAGAGCCAGACCGCCCCGCTCGGAAAGAAGATAGACGCGGGCAGAGGGCACCACCCTGGCCCCGCCACCAGCGTTGAGACTCAACTGCAAGTCCCCCAGGAGTTTCCCCCTGGAGTCGCCCCTTTGCTCCTTCCAAGCGCCATCCCCGACGGAGACATTTTTCAAAGAAAAAGGACGCCATTGGGCAAGAGGGCCGACCAGGCGGAGCCCCATTCGGTCAAGCTCGGATTTAAAATCTACGCCCAGAGACCCATCCAGAGCAATGCGTCCGAAGGAAAGACGGGCCACCAGGAGATCCCCTGTTTTGGGAAGATCGAAACTCCTGTAATGCCCCTGGTCCAGGACTTGGAATTCCAAATCTCGCCGCGCATCCACAAAGCCCAAGGTGGCAAAGCCACCATCGGCCGTTTCTCCAAAGGACACGGGAAGGCCATCCCCTTTCCGCCGCAGAACAAAACGACGCCCGGAAATCCCTTCACCCCGGACATCCAAGACCTGCACCTGAAGCCGATCCGGCGCTTCAGCAATCACTCGTGCCCCTTGGCCGTCCCGCACAATCCGGCCTTCCTGCACACGGGATCCTACTGAATCCTGCATCCACCAGCGAAGCTTCTCGGGAGCTGGGAGAGCAACCTTGATCTCCACGCGACCGCCAACAACACGAAGCTCCCGCCTCCGAACCAACAGGCTATCTGCTGGCCCCTGGGGACGCTCCTCAACCTGGATCCGCCTCTGCCCGGGAGCTTCCAAAAACACAGAAAGCAACTTGGGAGAACGGACCACCCATTCCCGGCCTTCCCTCCCCTTACGGAGAAGAGAAGCGCGATCCAAATAGCCCACAAAGAGAGGGGAATCCTTGGGTTCCACCACCAGCAAAAGCCTCTGGTCCTCCCGAGGGAGAGGCAGGCCCACAAGCTTTGCCCGTCCCGTGGGGCCCGTCGTCATGAAGCGCTTCCCAAGAGGGACCAAACGTTTCAGCAATGGCTCCCACTGGTAAAGCCGGAGCCCAGCCCCCACTAAAGGAAGCCCGTCTGCATCAAGGATCCGCGCATCGAGACTTCGAATCGGGGGGAGGGTCACAGTAAGTTCCACCCGGGAACCCGGACGGAGAGGAGGAAGCTCAAAGCGAAGGACGGTCTGCGTCCCGTCGACCACCACCGAGAGATAAGCCCCCAGGACCACATCTTCGACCCGAGGCATAAACCCGAACATTCCTGATGAATTCGAGCGTCCCTCCAATACCTGCTGAGGCAAAACCAAGCGTATGGCCCTTCCGGCAATGGGATTTCCCGACGATCCTTGCAAACGGCCTCGAATCTCTGAGCTGCGCCCCTTTTCTACGGGCAAAGAAGATGCATTCCTGAGAGGATCCGCACTTCTGGAAAGAATGTCCGCTACCCCAGCCCCATGCGAAATCCGCAGAGGTTCGAAGGGCCGCATCATGGCCCGGTCCCCAGGAAGGAGCTTGCGCTGCGGGCTCCCTGAAAGATCCACTAGAAAGGCTTCGCCTTCTTCCAGATCCACCTGGATCTTGGCACTTCCCTCCGGGAGGCCGGCCGCAAGGGCCCAGGAATCTTGGGAGACATGGATCTCAGCTGTTCCCTGCTTGAGAAGGAGTCCGCCCCCTCCGGGAAAGCCGAGGAAAAAACCGGGTGCGCCGCCATCCCTACCCGAATCCGAGCGGGAAATCCGCAGCCTCCCTCTCCGAAGATGGGACCGCGAGGCCCCTTCGAAGGCCAAGCGACTCCCCGCATCCGCGACGAGTTTCCAGCGAGGAATCAGGATCCCCCCCTGCGCAGCGCGAGCCGAAATAGTGGCCTCACCATGAAGAACAAGGACCTCCTTTCCGATGGGGATCGGATTCCCCGGTTGTAACTCCGTTCCTTTCACAGGAGCGACGCCCTCGGCGCTTTGGCCGGGGGTTTGCCTCCCCCCAACTTGGGTATCGACCCCCGAAGAGCTGCCTTTTTTTCCGGGATGCCCCTTGCTGAGAAGACCCCGAGCAGGATCCTCAAGATGCTTTGTTTCGGGAAGCCCGACATCCAGATTCCCCTCCAGCCCCACATGAAGAGAGGGAGCATCCATCAGAAGAGCTCTGCCATCCAATGCCTCAACCCGAAAGAGAGAAGCCATGCCTCTTTCTTCCGGCTGGAAATTCAATCCGAATCCGCCGCGAAAGAGAAGGACTCCCAAGACCACCAGGAGACTTGCCGCCAACAGCATCCCCACGCGGATCAGAGGCAAACGGTTCCGCTTGGGGAGCAGCCCATGCTCCACTCCTCCCTCTGTTTCAGCGATTTCTTCTTGGATACGACCCATCACGGAGGCCGTAAAACTCTCGGAGGGGACTTCGACCAAGTCCCAGGACTCTGCAGAAGCGTCATTGAGCCGCTCCACCAGGTTCCGGCTGAAATCTGCAGAAGGTTCCATGGGAACCAAGGCTTTTCTAAGGCGAAGCTCGACATACTCCAGCTCGCTCAGGTGGCGACTGCAATCCCGGCAATCCAGCAAGTGGGCATCGACTCTCTCCCTTACAATTTCGGGCAAAGTCGCATCCAAATATTCGCCCAGGCAATCCCGGGTTGTCCGGCAATCCATACCCCGGCTCATGCCTCCCTCCTTCGGCAAAGCCTCGAATGAAGGATGGAGCGTCCCCGACTCAGCCTTACTTTGAGGCTTGTCAGGGAGATGTCGAGGGTCTCGGCAATCTCACGGTTCTTCATTCCGTGTAAGTACTTAAGCACGAGAGGAAGACGATTTTCTTCGCTCAGACTTTCGAGAACCTGGTGAACCTCTTCGGCCTCAAGCTCGGAAGGATCCAAGACTCCCTTACTATCCCCCCCAAAATGGTCTGCTTCTCGGGCCAGAAAATCGCTGGAGGGGTATTCGCGCATGGACTTGCGCTTACGGAGGGCGTCTCGACTTGTATTGGTGGCGATTTTCAGAATCCAGGGGCCAAAACGTCGGTCCGTATCGAAGAGATGCCGAGCACGATATGCCTTCAAAAAGGTCTCCTGGCTGGCTTCCTCGGCATCCTCTCGATTGCGAAGCATTTGAAAACAGAGACTGAAAACAGGAACTTTGAAGCGCTCAACTAAGACCTCAAAGGCGGAAAGAGCCCCCTCCACAGCCAACTTCATCAGCTCCTCATCCGAACGGTGCATTCGGTTTTGAAGGGTCCGACTCGAAAAAGAATCCTGTCTCTTGAGCTTCTTTTGCGGCTCCCTATTGGGATTGGGGTCTTCGGATGGCTTCAAGGGGAGGTCTCGTAGAGAAGAGTTAAGAAAAAGAAGGGGAATAAAAGGGCGCTGAACCCTGATCACAAAACAGATCCCACCATGGTAACCCACAGGATTCCTGACCTCACAAAAAACCCGGCCATCCTTCAGGGGCCACCCCTCCGGTTTCACCGGAATCGGAAGAGATAGAGGCACTACGTCCCCTCCGCTCCAAAGGGTCAGAAATTCTCGGTTTTCTCCCCTCCATTTGCCCCCTTTTCGGCAAGGGAACTTTTCCCTAACATTTAAGCGTCCGCTCTAAAGCGCCGATGCCAGGGGACCGACCCGCCGGGAATCGATGGACCCTCTCAGTCCTGGAAGCACGAACACCGGCGGGTCCCTTCCCCCGACAAAGAGGACCGACATGGCAAAGGCAGGAACAAGACAAGCAGTATTCTTTGAACTCCACGGAGTCCTTTTAAGACCCTGGACCGACCGCGAGGATTATGCCAATCCAAGGCTGATGGACGGGGCTCTCGATGCTCTTCAGCGCCTCGACCCCGAACAGATGGATTTTTTTATCGCCTCCAACCAATGCGAAATCGCCATGGGAACCCTGCGGGAGCGGGATTTCCGCAAGATGCAGGACAACCTTCTCGCAATCTTCAGTGAGCACCGCATCCCCATCCGCAAGATCTACACATGTCTCTACCACCCGAAGGGGAAGGGGAAGTGGAAAAAAGAATCCGTTTTTCGCAAACCCAACATCGGGATGTTCAAAATGGCCGAACACGAGTTCGACCTGAACCTTCGCCGTTCCTGGGTTATCTGCGAATCCACCTCCGACATCTTGGCGGGAAGCCGTGCTGGCCTGGGGACCATCCTGGTTCGTACCGGAAAGGCAGGAAAGGACAAAGCCTACGACGTGAACCCTCATTTCATCGTGGATGATGTCTATGCTGCCACCGATCACATCGCCCAGTACGAAGCCTCCATGCTTCATTAACCGGTTTATGGGAGCTAGGTTTTCCTTCTCGGTTTTTTCCCTAAAAGGAACAGAGGAAGGAGAAGGCAGCCAATGGCGAAGCCTCCCACGTGAGCCCAATAGGCAACCCCGTGGACCTCAAGAAAACCGAGAAGGCCTTGGACCGGGGGGAGCTGAAAGGCAAACCAGGAAAGCAGGAGGAGCCAAGCCGGCAGCTCGATAAACGTGATGAAAAAGAAAACGGGGACGAGCATGAGGACGTGGGCCTTGGGGAAAAGGAGAAGATAGGCTCCGAGGACACCCGCAATCGCCCCACTGGCTCCTACAACGGGGATTTCGCTGCTGGCTTCAAAGGCAAGATGGAACCCGGCGGCGGCCAGACCGCAGAGTAGGTAAAAAAAGAAAAACCGAATACGGCCAAGGCGCAGCTCCACGTTGTCACCGTACACCCAGAGGAAGAGCATATTGCCCAATAGATGCATGGGGCCGGCGTGGAGGAACATGGAGCCCACAAGGGGGCGAAGGGATTCATCCCAGAGGGAAAGGAATCCCCCATGGCTATGCAAGCCATGAAAAAAACGAACGGGGATCAAGCCATAGTGGAGAAAAAACCGGCGGCGGAGCTCCTCGTCCATTTCAAAGGTCCACAAATAGACCAAAACATTGGTGAGAATCAGAAGAGGAACGAAGACAGGGATCCCGGGCCTGGGAGCGTCATCACGAATGGGGATCACGGGAGTTTCGAGCGCTCGGTCTCTTGCTTCGTATCCTGGCCAACAATCTCGGGAGGTTCCTCCGCCGGAGCCAGATCAATGGCAGTGAATTCCGTGCCATCGAAAGAGAGGAGCTTGCCTTCCCCCTCCTCCTTGGTCTCAATATGGACAGGACGCCCCCAAAGTTTTTGGAGGTTAACCAAGGTCTCCCGCGCCATCTGAAACTGCAAATCCACTCCATTCCAATCGTGGTAGAGATAAAGTTCTCCGCGGTTTCTGAAGTTGGCATCCACCACCGAAATCCTCGGTTGCCCAAAATTGGTCAAGGACCAGAGAAGTTGCTCCTTTACCTTGCGGTAGTCGCGGTCCACGATCTCGTATTGTCTCGTCTGCTGGTTAAATCCATAGACGAATAGCTTTTGGTCCTCGGCGAACTCAGCCCCAAGATATTCGTCAATGAAAGTGACGTCATTGTAGACCTTGCGCACCTGGAAGATCTTTTCTTTTCCGAGCCCCAAGTTTTTGTCATATCGGCGACGCTCTTCCCCACTCTCGATCCGCTGGAATTCGAGACCGAACTTCCCTCGATTCCAACGGTCTTCGATATCCCTGAACAACTCGACTCCGATTTTGTAGGGGTTGATCTGCCCCGGACTCGTGGCCAAGGTCCCGGAGTGGTGGTCGCAATAATCGATGACCTCGGCCGGCTCCACAAGGTCCTTGCACATCATGGTGGAATGCCAATAGACCGCCCATCCTTCATTCATGATTTTGGTCATGGCCTGGGGGGCAAAGTAATAGGCCTCTTCTCGGAGCATCGCCAAAACATCCTGTTGCCAGCGCTCGAGAGGAGCATTGTGCAGAAGGAAGAGCAAAACATCCTTCGCAGGTTCACTGGGGAATCGCTGCTTTTTGGCCAGCTCTTCTCTTCGCTGTTTCGCTTCCTCGGCCAAAACCTCGGGGGGGTTGATGTAGCGATCCATATAGCCCTTGGCTTTGAGACGAGGAGGCTCGAGAGTTTCCTCCATCTTGGCTTGGGGTTCGGGCCTTTGGATGTAGGGACTGTGGATATCAATGAGGTTGTCGAGCGAAAGAACGCAGTCAATAAAGTCTTCGACAACGTCTACCCCGAACTGGTCCATGTAGCGCCGGACCCGGGCCCCATGGTTCGCCATAGCATCCATCATTTTTCGGTTGGTGTGAGCAAACCAGGCGTTGTTCTTGAAGAAGTCGCAATGCCCATAGACATGGGCCATGACCAGCTTTTGATCCGTCATGCTGTTGGATCGCATGAGGTAGGCGTAGCAAGGATCATTGTTGATCACCAACTCATAAATTTTGGACAGGCCGTAGGTGTAGCTCTTTTGGAGTTGCTCAAATTCCATCCCGAAGCGCCAGTGAGGATAGCGCTTGGGGAAGCCTCCATAGGCCGCAACCATGTTGAGTTCATCCCAGTCCACCAACTCGAAGATCGTCTCGTAAAAATCGAGGCCGTAACTTGCGGCAAGGTCGCGGATTTCTTCGGCGTAACGAGCCAGCTCCGGAGTCAGGTTTCCCATTCTTACAGCCCCTTCCCCAGGAATTCTTTGATCGAGGGAAGGATCCCGTCCCGATCCAAAATATCCGAGGTCACAATACGCTCGTCATTGGGAAAGGCCTGGTCCAAGTCTTTTTTGAACTGTCCCGAACCATAAGCACTCTTCACCTGTCCATAGCAAAACTGGTTGCAGCCGGGGAGGATGGCGTTTTTCAGAAGATCGATACAGTATTCGGTGTCCCGAGAGGACCAGTTATCGCCGTCTGAAAAATGGAAAGGATAGACATTCCATTCGAGGGGATTGTACTTGTCACGCATGAGTCGAAGACAAAGCTCGAAAGCGCTTGAAATCTTCGTTCCTCCCGACTCCCGAAGATGGAAGAAGGTGTGCTGATCCACCAGGTGAGCCACAGCATCGTGGACAATGTATTGCACTTCGATGTTTTTGTACTGGGAACGCAGCCAAGTATCGATCCAGAAGGCTTCGATCCGCACCATCTCCTTCTGTTCCCTTCCCATGGATCCGGAGACGTCCATCATGTAGAGGATGACGGCATTCGCCTGAGGGATCATCTCCTCCTTGCGACTCTTGTAGCGTTGATCCTCCCGCACAGGGATGATCACAGGGTTCTCTGGGTCATAGAGACCCGCTGCAATCTGGCGCTTGAGTGCCTGCTTGTAGGTCCGTCGAAAATGCCGAAGGCTCTGCGGACCGATGCTGCGAATCCCCTTCCAACTCCCCCCCATGGAGGTGATGTTCTTCTTGCCCTTGGGTTCGATCCGAGGAAGCTCCAACTCCTCACCAAGGATGGTCGCCAACTCCTCGAGGGAAACATCGACTTCGATCACATGTTGTCCCTCGTCCTCGCCGGCCTGCCCTTGGCCTTCTCCCTCGCCATCTACCGGTTTACCCGGTTCACCTTCACCTTGCCCCACTCCCCCCTTGGGGTTTTTGCCGAAGCGAAACTTGGGAAGCTGGATCTGTGGTATCGGGATGGAAACATACTTGTCCCCCTGCTTCCCGATCATTTCGCCGGAACTCACATATTTTTTGAGGTCCTGCTTGATCCGCCCGCGAACAATCTCGCGGAAGCGGCTGTGATCCGAATCAATCCTTCGACCCATCTCTCTCCCCGGCCCCTACCTCAGGCCCCTTGGCTCTTGATATCTCCGCGGGCAAAGATGCTCGCGACGTAGTTAAGGACATCGGTGGCGGAAATCTCGTCATAACCAAAATCCCGAATCAAACGAGATTTGACCACTTCGATTTTCTCCTGCGTATCCTTGTCCACCACCGTCGAGACCAGGGAAGTCAACTTGATGCTGTCCTTCTGGTCTTCGAACAGTTTGAGCTCGAGGGCCTTGTGCAAGCGCTCGTTCATGCGGTAATCAAAGGTCTTACCCTCGATCGCGAGGGCTCCGATATAATTCATGATCTCCCGGCGAAAATCATCTTTGCGACTTTCGGGGATGTTGATCTTTTCTTCGATCGAACGCATCAAGCGTTCATCGGGCTCTTCGTCCTGCCCGGTATAGGGGTTACGCACCTTTTCCTTTTGCGTATAAGCCTTGACATTGTCGATGTAGTTTCCGCAAAGCCTTGAGATCGCTTCTTCGTCGGCGGCGATGGCTCGTTGCACCTCGTTTTTGACGATGTCCTCGTATTCTTCCCGGACCATGGCAAGGAGATCCTTGTAGCGTTTCCTATCTTCCTCCCGGGAAATCAATGAATGGTGGGACAGACCCGCTTCCAACTCATTCATCACCATGAAGGGGTTGATACAAGGCTGCTCCCCAACAAGGGAGTTACTGATCTTGTCCTGTATATAACGAGGGGAGATTCCCTCCATGCCCTCACGCTTGGACTCTTCGCGGATTTCACGGATGTTGTCGCGGGTAAAGCCAGGAAGGGTCTTACCATTGTAGAGCTTGAGCTTCTGGACCAGGGAGAGGTTGGCCTTCTTGGGATCTTCGAGGCGGGTGAGCACTGCCCACATGGCGGCCATCTCGATGGTATGCGGGGCAATATGTTTTCCTGGGACTCGCTTCTTGTTGAAATCCTTCTCGTAGATCTTGATTTCGTCACTGAGTTTCAGGTTGTAGGGGATGTCGATCTTGATCGTTCGATCCCGGAAGGCTTCCATCAACTCGTTGCTCTGTAGCTTGCGATATTCCGGCTCATTCGTATGGCCGATGATGACCTCGTCAATGTCTGTTTGGGCAAACTTCTTGGGTTTGATCTTATGCTCCTGGCTTGCCGAGAGCAGATCATAAAGAAAGGCCACATCCAGCTTGAGGACCTCGATAAACTCGATGATCCCTCGGTTGGCTACGCAGAACTCTCCATCGAAGTTAAAGGCCCGAGGATCACTATCGGTCCCGAACTCAGCGATCTTCCTGTAATTGAGATCCCCCGTAAGCTCGGTGGAGTCCTGGTTCTTTTCGTCCTTGGGTTGGAAGGTGCCGATGCCGATGCGATCCTTCTCGGAAATCAGGAGGCGGCGCACCCTGACATGCTCCATGACCTTCTCCCAGTCACCGCGATACTTGTGCATCAATTCCTTGTACCAGTAGCGCGAGATCGGTGAGAGGTCAAAGTCCAACTTGAGCTGGTAGGAAGCGCGAAGCTTATCGTTTAATCGGTCCAGGAGGGACTCACGAGCTTCGGGAGGGACAAGCAACAGTGGCTCCTCGTTCATCATCGAACTTTGGACCTTGTCATCGATGATCCAATCAAAGGTATAGAGGGCCCCCTCGGGTTTCGCGCTGTACTCTTCGAGTCCTTTCTTCAGAAGACGAACAATGGTCGACTTGGAAGACCCGACGGGACCATGCAACATCAGGATGCGACGCTCCGGACCAAAATGGTGGGCAGCAGCCTTGATAACGTTCATAAACTTTTCGATCGGTTTATCCAAGCCAAAGAGTCCATCGCGGCCTTCCTCAATCGGATCGTCGAAGAAATTATAGTGAATGGTTTTCTCTCTGCGCTCCTCGCTCTCGGTGACCCCATAGGAGAGGACCATGTCATAGACGCGCTGATACGAAGTGCGACAGATCAAGGGGTTTTCTTCAAGGAGTGCAAGGTAGTCCTTGAAGCCTCCTTCCCAATGCTCATCTTCATATTTAGCTGTGTCCAGGGTCTTCCGGACCAAATCCATCAATTTGAGCTGCTCTTCCATCGCTTCTATCCCTCCGCCTTGCCAGCGATCGATCCTCGGAAGCCATCATAAAGGGCTCTCATCGGGCTCCGAGAAAACTGTTGGAATTATCGACCATATCGGATTCACCCCTTGAACGGGAACCCCCCTTGGCAGGTGAACCTTTGCCAAGGTAGACTTGCGCCTGTTCCTGGGATCCGAGTCATGATTCATCTTGCCTAAGAGTTCATAGGAGGAATTTGGCTAAGGGTTTCAAAAAGCCCCCAAGTTTCCAGGGTTTCATCTCCCTCGCAGAGCTCTTTGGTGTAAAACCATCTCCCCAATGAAAAAACGTACGCATTCATCCCTTTCCCTCAGTCTTCCCCTCTTAATCTCTATGTTCCTTGTCTCGGCTTGCTCAACTTCGGCTCCGGTAGAAAAGAGTCCTATCTCCGGAAAAGCTGCCTTGGCCCATGTGAAAAAGATGGTCTCCTTTGGACCTCATCCGGCAGGAAGCGCGGCCCTCCTCAAGGTCCGTGATTATATCCGGGGAGAACTCCATAAGATGGGCCTCAAGCCCAGCCTCGATAGCTTTCGATCCGAAAAGGCCAAGGGGATTCAGTTTCACAACATCGTCTGCAAGATTCCCGGCACGAAAAAAAACGAAAAACGGATTCTGCTTTTGGCGAGCCACTACGACTCTAAAAAAACCACTGGGCATCCCCTACCGGAACAAAACTTTCGCTTCGTTGGCGCAAATGATGGGGGCTCAAGCTCGGGTTTATTGTTGGAAGTCGCCCGCTACCTCAAAAAGCATCCCCTCCCGATCGAAGTCCGCTGCCTTTGGTTTGATGGTGAAGAAAGCATCCCCTTCGACTGGGGAGAAGGGGAGCTGGCGATGTTCGGCTCCAAGCATTACGTCAAGAAGTTGCGCGCGGAGTTTCCCAAGGAAAAGGACTTGGTCGAATTTGTTCCGGTCTTCATCCTGCTGGACATGGTCGGTGCAAAGGATCTCTCGATCAGCATGGACAGCAATTCGGATGCGGATTTGATCCGAATCGTTGCAAAGACAGCTCAAAGGCTGGGCTATTCCAAGTTTTTCTTCCACGAAAGAACCCAGGTCACTGATGACCACATTCCCTTTCAAAACTATGGGATCGCGGTTCTCGACCTCATCCAATTTGGGGGAGAACGCAATGGGACACCCACTTGGTGGCATACCGAAGGGGACGACCTAACCATCCTTTCGGCGAAGAGCCTCGAGATTGTGGGACATACCCTGGTCCGTTCCCTCCCCGATGTCGTGAAAAGGTTTTACAAGTAACAGGAATGGGCATGGGAACCCCGGGGATGGAAGAGAGGACAGGCCGTATCTCCCCAGCGCCCCTCGGCATGGCGCTCATCATCGGAATGGGGCTTCCGTCTGCGCCCCTGTACGCCCAGGGATCCCCCCTCAAAGTCGCAAAAGAATGGTGGAGAGCCTGGTCCAAAGGCAAGGTCGATCTCCAAGCTCCCCTTCCCACAAAGAATCCCCGCTTTTTAAACCCCCGCTCCCAAAAGATCCGGGAGACGGTAAAGGCACGGGGACGTTTTTTTTATTGGTCCGCCGAGACGGAACTCTCCTTTGTGATCTCCGGCCTAGCAGCCCAAACCGGGACAGAAGCCCGGAGCTGGCTCTTTCGCTTTGCCCTGGCCCATGTGGGACCCAAGCTTGCAAATGAATGGAAGGCCCCAGCCTCGACAAAGCGCCAGCCTTGGCTCGTCCGCGCCCTCGCCATTCGCGCGCTCGCCCGCTCCGCCGACCCAGGTATCCAAGAAGAAGCTCTTGCCCTGCTCGAGGGAACTGCCCCCAAGGGAAGCAAGGCGGTCCCCCCTCTTCTCGCGCAGCAAGTGGGGGCCAGCATCCTTGCCCAACGAGAAGCATCCGTTCCACTTCCCAAGATCCAAAGCCTCCTGGACGCCCCCGAAGCCCTTGCCCGGGCAGCGGGCCTCCTTCTCTGTGCGAATCTCGGCATGGTTTCCACCCTGAACCTTGTTCCCAAACTCCTGCAAAAGGAAAAGGATCCCCGTATTCGCATCCGTGCTTGGCACAGCCTCAGTAGCATCCTCTCGGGAGACCCTTCGAACCTCGGCGATAGGGGCCCCCTGCGGACCAAGGCTCTCGCCCTCCTGCGGCGCAGCTTGCTTTCCCACAAAACCCCCCTTGGGGAACGCCTCGCAATCTGCCGCTGCCTCTTTTCGGCTCAACCAAAAGAAGTCAAAGCCTGGATCCCCGCCCTCAAGGCCCTCCGAGAGGACAGCCGCTCTCCCCGTCTGCGCTGGTGGCTGGACGGCATCTGCGAGGAGCTTGCACCCAGAAAGAAACGCCGCCGCAGAAAGCGGGACCGCTCAAGACCCGAATACCCTACGGACCTTCCCCAGCTCTTCGGCCGCCCGGCTCTTGGCAATCGGATCCTCATCCTCCTCGATAGTTCCGAGGCCCTAAACGGCCCCTGGTATCCCTTGGACCGAAGCGGCAAATCGACCCGCCCCATGGGCGTCCCAAAGAAAACTCTTGGTCAAGCTGTGACCCAAGAAATCCTCCGCTTTGTCGCCAGCTTGGGACCCCAACAAAAATTCCGGCTCATCTGCTACGGCAAAAAGACCAAAGTCTTCCCAAAGAAGGGCTTTGTACACCACGGACCTACCCAACAAAAAAAGCTCGCAGGCTTCCTGCAATCCCTCCGAGGCAAGGGAAAGGCCAACCATGGCAAGGCCCTCCTCCAAGGCGTTCTCGGACTCAGGAACGGTGCGCCCCTCCCCCTCCCTTCCCTTTCCCCCCCAAAAAGCCCCGACTGCGTTCTTTGGCTCCCCTGCTCCGCGCCCATGGCCGGCAAAATCCGGAGCATGACCGCCATCTCAGCCCTTGCCATCCCCGCCCTGCGTGAAGGCTCGGTCCCTATTCATATCGCCTATCTCGCCGACCGCCGCCCCCTGATCCGTAAAACTCCCTTTTACCAGCTCACGATCGCCGCCGGCATCAGCCGCGCATTCCGCAAAATCGCCGAAGAATCCCTTGGCACCTACGCCATGTTTCTCCACCCTAATCACAGATGAGCAACTGGTCCTCCCTCCGCCTCCCCGATGGATCCACTCTCCCCTTCCGCCTCGAAGGAAAGGGGACAGCCATTGTTTTGATTCCCGGGCTCGGCAATAGCTCCCGGCTTTTCGGCACCCTGCCCAGGACTTTGGCCCGGATGGGTTACGAGGCCTGCGTCTTTGATCCTCCAGGCCTTGGGAGGGCAGGGCCAGCCAAGTCCCCCTGGACCTTCGAGGGAGGAGTCCAACAACTCGTCCTCCTTTTGGAACACCTCGGCTGGAAACGCTGCCAACTCCTCGGCACTTCCATGGGAGGCAAGCTGGCCCTGGCTTTCTGCGCAGGCCTTGGAAACCCCCATGAGATTCAAATCGAAAAGGCCTGGCTCTTCGGAACCTCCGTCCTCAAGACTCCTCGCGCCCGGGCCGTCTATGATTTCTTCGACCTCGTCTTCCGGAATTTTCACGGCCCCGATCTGGGCAAGGCCCTTCGCCCCTTCCTCTTCGGCGCCACTTTCCAAAAGGCCCGCCCCGCACTCGTTTCCGATCTCACCCGCAACTTCACCCCCTCCGAAGAAGAACGGCGCACCACCCTCGCCCAGATCAAGGCCATCCAAGAAACCAACTTAGAACCCCTCCTCCCCCGGATTGAAACCCCCGTCGACCTCCACGCCGGCCTCGAGGACAGCCTCGTCAACCCCGCCGACATCGAAGCCTGCGCCCAACTCCTCCCCAAGGGCCAGTACATCCCCGTCCCCGGAGCCGGCCATAGCATGCTCCTGGAAAACCCTAAGGGAACCCTCCAGCGCTTGTAGAACAATCCTTTTCGGGCAAATTGACATGCACAGGCGGGTTTTCATGACTCCCAACCTATGGGTACAGGCCGAAACCGACGAGAAAGAACATTTCGAACTCTCTATGCCCCACCATCATCCTCGGGGCTTTCTCCAAACCCAAAAAAGGATTCTCATGAGATAAAGCAAAAGCCTCTCCTCATCCCCTCATTGCGGAAATGAAAAGAGCCTCCACTCCAAAGGAAGGGAGGCCCCATCAAACCTTTAGGACTCGATCTACTTGTAGGTGAACTCCGTCACCAGGGCCACGCCGTAATCAACAAAACCCGAGCGGTATCTTGCCGCGTTACTTTCTGCGTAGGTAAAGAAGGCATCTAAAGGAGGAGTAGAACCAATGGACTTCCCTAGACGAAAAGCAACTCCATTCGAGAAGCTGAGGGGGAAGCTCGGGTTCACCCGCTTATCCAAGGAGATCCATTGGCTATAGAGCTTGACTCCCGCCAAACTCGTGTCCGCTGGGAGTTTGGTGACAATCGCGGCCCCACCGTTTGTGTTGGTCTTGACCGGAATCAAGATTTCTTCACTAGCGTAGATGCTGCAGCCCCTCAACCCAACAAAAGACATATCCAGGGGAAGAGGAACACCATTCCATGTGGTCTTGCTCACCCCAAAAGTCCCGATCACCAAAGATCCGGGAACGCCACCGAAGAGTCGCAACTCAAGAGGAGCATTGCTTCCAGGGTTGGAGCTGATCCCGAAGGCGCGGTTTTTGTTTTTTGGACAGGAGGTTCCATAGGCAGTTGCAGTTCCTACATCCACTTGGGATCGCACAGCGTCCACCAAGTAAGTCGAGGTCCGATTCCGGGTCTCGTAGGCGAAGTGATCGATCGCAAGATAACCCCCAGTGAGGAGGAAGGGGAAGGGAACATCCAGAGGAAAGCGGATATTAAAAGGAGGGAGACTAAAACCGACGGGACCCAATTTGGGAAAATTCACCGTCTTTGCATTGAACACCGTCGTCAGGGTATTGAAGGACCCAGTTCCGGGGCGCAGGTAAACCTCCCTGGGGTTCCGAGTGGAGGGAAAGTAGTTCCCCATGCGAATCGTCCAGGTGGGAGAAGACCGACGGGTAAAGGTCGAACGAGTAAAAGCCCTCCCATCCCGACGGTAGGCAAGGCCTGTAATGGTTTTCCGGAAGGGGATTTTATTGCGAAGAAGGTTGATCCCGAAATACTGCGTCAGGCGAACCCGATCATAGGCAAAAGGGCGGAACTCAGCTGAGTTTCCCTCGGTGTTCTGATAACCCGAAGGAATCACAACTTTGCTTTGCCCCTTGACCCCTCCGGAAACAAAGGCAAGGAACCCCAGGGAGGCCAAGGCAATGGTTTGGAAGGTTTGCATATCAAAGATCCTCAAGGGAAGGGGGAAAATGAAGAAGTCAAAGAAGAAGGCTCACTGTGAAGGCTCACTGTGAAGCCTCATGGTGAAGCCTCATGGTGAAGCCTCATTGTGAAGAATGTCTTTGTAAAGAATGTCCTTGTAAAGAATGATTGTGCGGAATCACCCTGGCCCGACCAAGAAAGCCGGCAAGAACCCCTGGGGTCCACACATCTATAGACGAACCATAACGAAACCCAGTTGGGTCTCAGCTCACCAATGGTAAAGAGGAGGAAATAGCCCTCGATCTCCTACACGATACCATCTTAACCGCAAATTGGCTCCTCAACGTATCGTCCTTGTACCACTTTCTCCTGTCGGGCCCAAGCCTCAGGCGAAGATGCCTGGTGCGATTTGTCCGAACTAGGGGAAACAAACAGGCTTAGTGCTTCACGAGGGTCTTGTTCACTCCATTCAGAGCTGCAATACGATATCCCTCGGCAAAGGTGGGATAATTGAAGATGCTGTCGATGAAATAGTCGATCCGAGCCCTGAAATGCATGGCCACTTGGGCGATATGGATCAGCTCGGCGGCCGCTGTTCCCATGATATGGACCCCCAAAACTTCCCTGGTCTCTCGATGAAAAAGGATTTTGATGAGCCCCTTGGTGTCCCCCGCGATGCTCCCACGGGCAATCTCGTAGTAATAGGCCCTTCCCACCTCATAATTGGACCCCTTGTCTATGAGTTGGTCTTCGGTAGCCCCAATCCACGAGATCTCAGGAATGGTATAGACCCCAAAGGGAAAGAATTCGGGAAACTGGTGGGTCCGCTCCGCAAAGGCATTGCGGGCAGCGAGCCGCCCCTGCTCCATGGAAGTCGCCGCAAGAGCAGGAGCACCGATGACATCCCCCACAGCGAAGATATTCGGCCAGGCCGTTTGGAAGAGCGGATTCACTGGAAGATGCCCCCTCCCGGTCAGGTCCAGCCCGATATTGTCTAGACCGAGGGTCTCCACGTTGGCCACCCGCCCCAATGCGAAAAACAGAGTTTCGGCCTCAAAAGTTTTTCCATCCTTGGTCGTTACAACCGCCTGGCCATCCTCCGATTTACGAATCTGATCGATCGTAAGCCCCCCCTGAAAATCCACCCCCATCTCGGCGGAATATTTGGAGAACATCTCCCCGATTTCCGAATCCAGGAGGCGGAGCGGCCGCTCGGTTCGATCGATCAATGTGACCTTCGTCCCCAGGGCCGCCATCATGGTCGCGTACTCGCTGCCGATGATGCCCGATCCCAAGACAAGCATGGACTCGGGGATCCGATCCAACTTGAGCAAACGGTTTGAATCCAAGATGCAGTCATCATCGAAGGGGACCTCCCCCGGATTCCGAGGACGAGAGCCTGTTGCAATGATGATCCGCTGAGCCTCTACCCAATAATTGCCCTTACCGTCCTCATCCATAACCTCGAGGACATTCACGGTCCGAAAAGAAGCCCTGCCTTGGACCACTCGGATTTCATTGTTGGCAAACTGCTCACGTATTAACTCCCCCTGTTGCCTCAGGACCTTGTCTAAGCGGAAGAGGAGGTCATGGATGGAGACCTTCCCTCGTTCCCGCTCCTTCTGAACCCCGTAAAAGGAGCGCTCCCGGAAACCAGTCAAATCCAAAATGGCCTCGCGCAGAGTTTTGGAGGGAATGGTGCCATAGTTGAGACAGGCTCCCCCAAGCCTGTCCTCCTTTTCGATGACCAAAACACTCTTTCCGAGCTTCGCCGCCTGGATGGCCGCTTTTTGGCCGGCAGGGCCGGCCCCGATCACTGCGAGGTCCACTTTGATGTCTTCCATCCTAAGAAAATCGAAATTTCTCGGTCATGGGCTGAATCCGAAGCGCATCCCCCCCACAATGCCTCCATGACAAGGACCTTCCTCATCGACGGAACCGCTCTCGCTTATCGCGCCCACTTCGCTTTTACCGGAAGAGGCGGCGGACTCACAACCTCTACAGGGCACCCGACCTCGGCAACTTTCGGGTTCATCATGACCATGCGTGCCCTCTTCGAGCGCGAAAAACCTCAGAAGGTTGCCGTAGCCTTCGATGGTCCGAGGGAAGCTCTGCAACGGACCAAGATCTACCCCGAATACAAGGCCACCCGCGACAAGGCCCCAGAGGAGTTGGTCATGCAGTTCGAAGACATGCGCGAAGTCGTCCACGCTTGGGGCCTTCCCATCCTTGAGTTACCCGGCCAAGAAGCGGATGACGTGATCGGCACCCTCGCCATCCAATGCCGGGACCTCGGGGAGGAAGTCTTTCTCGTAACTGGGGACAAGGACTTCATGCAGCTTATCGATGACAGCAGGATTCGCCTCTACGACCTGATGTCCAAAGGAAGCAAAGAACCCAAAATCCTCGGTCCCGAGGACGTGGAAAAAAAATTCGGTGTCCAACCTCGGCAGATGATCGACCTCCTCGCCCTCATGGGGGATAGCAGCGATAACGTCCCCGGTGTCCCCGGAGTCGGCCCCAAAACCGCAGCACGGCTCCTGCAACAATTCGGGACCATGGAAAACCTTTATGAACACCTGGATGAAATCCAAAAACCCAAGCTTCGGACATCCCTCGAAGAAAATCGAGACAAGGCCTTCCTCTCCAAACACTTGGTCACCATCCGAACAGACCTCGAATTACCCATCCGTCCGGAAACCGTAGGGCCGCCCCACCCAGACACCGCAGCACTTCTCAAGCTGTACCGAAGGCTCGAGTTTCGTGCCCTGGCCGACGAACTCCTCAAGGCCCAACAAGAAAAGGACCAGCGCAAGGATCGGGACTACCAGGTCACGCAGAGCCTCGAAGAGGTCCAAACCCTTAGCACCAAACTCCGGGAAGCGGGGAGCTTTGCCTTCGATACCGAGACAACCTCACTCGACCAAGGGGAATTGGAGGTCGTCGGGATGTCCTTTTCCTTTCAAGAAAACCAAGGTTTTTACGTGCCCCTCATTGCCCCCGACCTCCCCGAGGGCCACAACAAAGAACAATGGCTCCAGGCCCTTCAACCCCTGCTCGAAGACCCGAAGCTCGGAAAGATCGGCCAAAACCTCAAATATGACATTGAGGCCATGCAAAGTCTTAAGGTCCAGGTTCGGGGTCTTATCTTCGACACCATGCTCGCGAGCTACTGCGTCGCACCCGGGATCCGTCGCCATAACCTCGATGAACTTTCCCTGCGCTATTTCAACTACCGCAAGATTCCCACCAAGGAGTTGATTGGAACCGGAAAGAACAAACTCACCATGGACCAGATCTCCCAGGTGATCGTCGGGGAGTACGCCTGTGAAGATGCGGATTTTACCTTTCGCCTGAAAAAACCTTTGGAGGAAGAAATCGAAGAATTCGATGTCAAGGGGGTCTTTTATGACATCGAAATCCCCTTGGTAAATGTCCTCGTGGACATGGAGACTCGCGGAATCAAGGTAGACCGAGAAACCCTGGACCGACTCTCCCAAGAAATGGAAAAGCGGATCGACGAACTCACAACCCAGATCTATGACCTGGCCGGGGAAGAGTTCAACATCCAAAGCCCCGCACAACTCGGAAAGATTCTTTTCGAGAAACTCCAGGTCCAGCACGAGTTAGGGCTCAAGAAATTGAGCAAGACCAAGACCGGGCAATACCGTACCGACGCCGCAGTTCTGGAATCCCTGGGAGGGCACCCCATCGGCGCCCTCCTCCTCGAATATCGTAAGCTCACCAAACTCAAGGGCACCTATGTGGACGCCCTGCCCAAATTGATCCGACCGGAAACTGGACGTATCCACACTTCCTTTAACCAAGCCGTCGCCGCAACAGGCAGGCTCTCTTCGGACAACCCCAACCTCCAAAACATCCCCATCCGCACCGAAGAAGGCCGTAAGATTCGCGGAGCCTTTGTTGCAGGTTTTCCGGACTGGGTTCTCATCTCCTCCGACTATTCCCAGATCGAACTCCGCATCCTCGCCCACCTCTCTCGGGACGAAAACCTTATCCAAGGATTTAGGAAGGGAGAAGACATCCACCGAAGAACTGCCGCTCTCATTTTCGATGTCATGCCTGAGCTGGTCACAAGCGACATGCGTTCTCATGCCAAGGTCATCAATTACGGACTGGTCTATGGTATGGGTGCCAAGCGCCTCGCAGGGGAAACAGGAATGAGTGTCGCCGAGGCCAAGAAATTCATCGCCGCCTATTTCAGCAAAATGCCCAGAGTGAAGGAGTGGCTCGACACAACCTTGGAGCACGCCCGAGAGGACGGGGAGGTGCGAACTCTTTTCGGTCGGCGTCGGCCGATTCCGGAGATCAATTCCCAAGTTCCCCGCCTGCGTGTCGCGGCAGAAAATGTCGCCGTGAACAGCCCCATCCAAGGCAGTGCCGCAGACATCATCAAGATCGCAATGATCCGTCTCCACAAAGCCCTGCGCGAAGAGGGGCTGCAAGGCCGCCAACTCCTCCAGGTCCACGATGAACTCGTTCTTGAGTGTCCCAAAGCCGAGCTGGAGAAGACCATCCAGCTCGTCCGAAGCTGTATGGAAGGAGCCGCCGAGCTTGAGGTCCCTCTGACCGTAGACATCGGCAGCGGTTGGTCTTGGCTCGAAGCGCACTCCTAGCCTGGGTATAACCACAGAACATGCTCCCCTTCTTCGTCTCCATCCTCAGCTTCGTCGCCTACTTGCTCCTGCTGCAACAGCATCCCTACGGGGACGGAATCCTCTACTTGGAGTTTGCCCGAAAGGGTGTCCTTGCAGGCTCCCACCTGCTCTACATGCCAGGTTTGGTCGGTTTTACCAGGTTCTTCGAAGGAGGAGGGCTCGGTGATCGACAGCTCGCCTTCATCTACAGCGCTTTGATGGCGGCCTTGGGCAACGGATTCTTGTTTGCAACTCTCCGTCGTTACTGCCGGAGGATTCGGCCGGCACTCGTCAGCCTGGTCCTCGTGGCTTTCGCCCCTAGTACCTTATTCTTCGCCACCACCGTCGAAGTCCACGGGCAACACTACGGCCTCGTCTGCGCCGCCCTTTATTTTTTCTGCCGGCTCATTGATCGAGAATCTCCAAGGCCCTGGGCCTATGGACTCGCAGGAGCCATCGTTCTCCTGGCCCCCCTCTCCCACGAGACTGGATGGATCCTTCTTGCTTTTTTTCTGCCCATGGCCGTCACGCGCTTTGGGAGAGAGAGTCTTCTGCAGGACATCCCGGCCAAGCTCCCCCGCGCCCTGGCCTTCCTCCTTGCCCCAGCCCTGCTCTGGTTTTTCAACCAGGCCTTGCGCACTTGGCTCTTTGTTGATGTCTTCCAAGTTCCCGGAGCGCCCACCGGAAACCCATCCTCGATGGAGCTCTACAACAAGGTCCTCCATCCGGCCAACACACCCGAGGGTTGGCTGCCCTTTCTTTGGAAAGGATTCTTCAGGCCTGCCTGGGCGGTCTGGCTCAGCTTGGGGATCTCGCTTCCTCTCTTGGCCAAACAATCCTTTGTCCGTTTTTTTTCCGTCGGGGCGGCCTTCCTCGCCTACCTGGTTCTTCTCACCCTCTATGGGTATCCCGAGAAAGGCGCCTACTTCCTGGGCTTCCTCCCCCTTGCGGCTCTTTCCCTCAGCATGGTTCTACCGAAGTTCCAGGGTCTGCTCTCCCTTTTCACCTTCTTGGCCGCCATTTCTGCTGTAGACGCCATCAGCTTCACCCTGCGCTATCCCCACGAAAACTCCTACCCCCTTTGGACTTGGGCCAGAGACATCGAAGGCATCCGGACCAAAGAGTTGGAGGGAAAGAAGCCAACAGTCTTGGCAAAGGGGATGTTCGAAGCAGCGACTCTCAGGTACGACTATGGCATCCCCGCCGAACCAGCCGGGGACACTCTGAGGAACCTTGCAAGGAGCCTGCTTAGCTTTGAGCCCGAGGAACAGAAGTCCAAAAAGGTCCTGATCGGGGCCCAGATTCTCCTCCACCTTCGTCAACTTCAAAGGAAGGGGCCTATCCTCCTGAGCGAAGACTTTGCTCAAGCTTTACAAACCCACTTTCCCAACACCTGGGCCAAACTCCAGGCATCCAAGGGGCTGCACATGATCCGGGGTGGAAACCTAAAGGTCTATGTGATCCTTTAGAAAACTCCCGAGTACCTCGCTCGATGGAGTATCATCTCTCCATGGGCAAGAAACCCAAGAAACAGAAAAAAACCTCCCAAGGCACAGGACTCAGCAGCTTCAAAGATCTTCTTAAAGCCCAGGGCGGAGAGATTTCGGAAGAGCCGGAAAGTCAAGACCGGGGCTGGACCATCCAAACGGCCGATGGAATGACCATTGGTGACCTGGAAGAAGGGGGTTCGGAGACTGTAGGCGAACGCATTGCGCGACGCCCCAGGGCCTATGGGGCGATGAACACCGGTCCCAAGGTCTATCGAGAAGAAGACTCCGAGGAGATGCGCATCCTCCAATCGTTTCGGGTACGCACGGTGTTTCCCGAAGACGTGCTTGCAGAGGTGGAAGGCCTCCCCGAGGATCCAAGTCCCAAGGACTTCGAAGGACGCGTGGACCTTCGGGGGGAACTCATCTTCACAATTGATGGAGAAGATGCCAAAGATTATGACGACGCCATTGGCATCAAACGCCTCCCGAATGGAAACCTTGAACTGGGGGTCCATATCGCCGACGTGGGCCACTATGTCCGCCCCGGGACGGCTCTGGACGCCGAAGCGCTCGCCCGGGCCACAAGCGTTTACCTCCCCGACCAAGTGGTCCCCATGCTGCCCGAGAAGATCAGCAACCACCTCTGCTCCCTCGTTCCCCATCGCGACCGCCTTGCCTATTCCGTCATCATGGAGTTCGACTCCAGCGGGAAGAGGGTCGCCTCCAAAGTCCACAAAAGCGTTCTCCGAAGCGTCCACCGAAATACCTACCGCGTCGTTCAGGACCTTTTGGACGGCGTAAAAAATGAAGAAACCGAAGAGATCGCCTTTCTACACGATTCCCTCCGCCTCTTCCGCGAGTGGACAATCCAGCAACAAAAAATCCGAGATGCAAAAGGCTCTTTCAGGATGCAATCCCGTGAGCGCAAGTTTCTTTTCGATGAAGAACATGAGGTCAAGCAGATTGTCGATGCTCCTCGTTATTTCTCCCAGACCTTGATCGAAGAGACGGCCTTGGCGGCAAACCAGGCCGTCGGGGATCTCTTCCGGGCCAAGGGCCTCCCCACAATCTACAGGGTCCACCCTCGCAAGGACCCCGAGGAGATCGAGGCCATCGCCAAGATGCTCGCCGAGTTCGGGATCAGAGTCCCCAACAAGGACCGCCTCTCCGGCCGGGACGTCGGCGGCCTAATCCGCATCGCCCGCAACCGCCCCAACGCGGACGCCTTGATCCAGCGGATCATGGGACTCGTCGAACGAGCGACCTACGCCGTCAAGGACCACATCGACACCGCTAAACACTGGGGCCTTGCCCGAGAGGCATATCTCCACTTCACCTCGCCGATTCGCCGCTACCCCGATCTCTTCGTCCATCGCTGGCTCCACGCCATCGAATCCAGGGGAGCCGAGGCCGAAGAGGAACTGAAAACCACTGAGTTCCTCGAGGACATGAACGAGATGGCCCAACACGCCTCTCTTCAGGCCAATATCGCAGAGATGGCCGAAAAGGCCATGGGCGACCTCAAGGTCTGTCAATACATGTCCCCCCATGTGGGCAAATGTTTTGAGGCCAAGATCCGTCGCGTTTCGCGTTATGGTCTCGATATTTTCTTGAAGGAATTCAACGTGAGTGGCTTCCTTCCCGCCCGGGCGATCGGTGAGAGACCGGAACTCAAAGGTCCCACCCTACAGCTGCGAGCAGGGCGAAAGCTTTTCTCCTTCACAGAGGGTTATTCCATCCGAGTGAAGATCCAAGGCGTCGACTTCTTGAGGTTGCAAGTCCTGTTTGAACTCCCTTAACCCGAAAAAAGACCTCGGCGCTGCAGGAAGCAAGAAGGGAGCTGGACCTTTGGGGGAAAGTTTTACTTCTCCTCATTCGGCTCCTTGCCCCAGATTCGGATTTCGGGGCTCAGGAGGATGCCAAATTCTTTTTCGACTGCTTCTTGGACGCGCCCCATGAGTTCAAGAACCTGGGTTGAGGTCCCTTCGCCAAGATTCACAAAGTAGTTCGCGTGTTTCTCAGAAACCTTGATATTCCCTTCGCGGGCGCCCTTCATTCCGCTGGCTTCGACGAGACGACCTGCCGCATCGCCTTCGGGGTTTTTGAAGATGCAACCGAGACTCGGCTCAGTCACAGGTTGGCTTCGGTTTCGATACAACAGATATTCTTTGATGCGCTCCTGGATCAAGAGGCGGTTGGAAGGCTTCAGCTCGAAAGTTGCTGTGGTGATCAGGACATTTCCGAGATTACTGTCCCGGTAGCCGGGATTGAGGTCGGCTCTCTCCAACTCACGGATTTCACCGCTTTCCTCGGCAACTCGGACAGAAACCAAGTGATCAAAAGTCTCCCCTTCCTTGGTTCCCGCGTTCATACGGACGGCCCCCCCCACCTGTGCCGGGATCCCGATCAAGGATTCCAATCCCTCAAGTCCCAAGTCCTTGGCCTTGCGAATCAGAGAAGGGAGGGTCGTCCCCGCCGAAGCCACAAGGCGATTGCCGTCGCGCACGACACGGTTCCACTGGGGAATGGTAAAAACAAAAGCGTCCACCCCTTCATCCGGGATCAACACATTGCTTCCTCCCCCAAGGAAGTGGTAGGGAAGACCCCGCTCCGCACAGACCCGTAAAAATAGAGCAGCATCCTCTTCGGCCCAGGGTTCGACCAAAACCGCAGCCCGCCCCCCTACCCCCAGGCGCGACTTAGAGCTGAGATCCACTCCCTCGCGGAGGACGCCCTTAAATCCTTCGAACCAACTCTTTGACCAATCCATCAAGTTCTCCCGCCCCTAAGATCAGAGGAATCGCATTGTCCTTTTCCAAATGGGGAAGAAGCCTATCGGCTAAATCCAGAGGGCTCCCCCCATATTCGGCTTTTCCGCCCGCTTCTCGTACGGCCTCGGCCAAACTCCGGCCGTCCACCCCATGATCCAAGTTAGGATCCTCCCGGGCCGGATAGATCTCTGCAATCACGCTGAGATCCGCCAAGGAAAGGGCTTTTGCAAATTCATCCAACAAATGCCTGGTCCGAGAATACTGGTGTGCTTGAAATCCAACGATGAGCTTTCGACCGGGGAAGGTCCGCCGGGCGGTCCGCAATACCGCTAAAATCTCGGCTGGATGGTGGGCGTAATCGTCCACAAGCTGCCCACCCTGTGGCCCTGTGTGAATCTGAAAACGCCGATCAACCCCCGCGAAGCTGGAAAGCCCCAGGGCAGCCTTCTCGGGATCTGCACCCGCCGCCATGGCAAGACCAAGAGCAAAAAGGGCATTCAACACCTGGAAATAACCCGGGAGCTGAAGCTGTACCCTCGGGTATTTCTCGTTATGGTGCATGGGAGTAAAGGAGTAACAGCCCATTTCCTCCTCCACTTGGACCGCCCGAAGATCAGCAAAGAGACCTGAGCCGACCCGAAAGATCTCAACCCCACTGGGGATCCCGCTCAGGACCCGGGAAGAAAGATCATCATGCACAAAAAGCCGCCCTCCTGGGGGAAGACTCTGGGCATAACCTGCAAACGCGATCTCCAAATCCCGACGCTCGGGATAGCAATCAAAATGGTCAGGATCCAGGTTGAGGATCGCAGCGTGAGTCGGCTTCAAAGCGTGAAAGGATCGGTTGAACTCACAGGCTTCCACCACAAAGAGGTCGCTGCTTCCCGCCCTTCCGTTGCCCCCGAAACCGGGCACCTGCCCACCGATCAAGTACGAGGGATCCAAGCCGGCCGCCCGCAAGGCCGAAACGCAAAGGGCGGTGGTCGAAGTCTTCCCATGAGTGCCCGCAACAGCAAGAGTCCGCAAGCCCTCCGAGAGCTTGCCCACAGCCTCTGCATAGAGGTAACAAGGAAGTCCTCTTTGTTTGGCTTTTTGAATTTCGGGGTTGTTGTCCGGGATGGCGGCGGACCGAATCACCCATCCATCTTCAAAGTTGAGGCTCTTTTCGCTGTGCCCGAGAAAAACTTGGATCCCCAGCCCCCGCAGATCCTCGAGACAATCCGAATCCACATGATCGGATCCTGTCACATGTACTCCCATGCCGCACAAGAACCTGGCAAGGCCGGACATACCTGAACCACCAATACCGATCAGGTGGGCAAACTGGAAGGGGACTTTGCTTTCATTCATGCTTGAAACACCTTTCCTTCTTTGCCTCCAGACTCCAGCCTGCTCCGCCCTGCCTGCCCAGCGAGAAGCTCCAACTCACGAAGAACCTTCTCCGTTCCGTCCCGTGGCAAAAGCTCTTTTGCCCGAGCGCCCATTTTCTCACGCTTCGAAGCATCCCCGAGGAGTCCCTCAAGGCCATCTAAACCTTTCCCCAGAACCAGGTCACTCTGAGTAAGGTGCAAAGCAGCACCCTGATCCGCCAGGAACGCAACGTTCTTGCACTGGTGCCGGTCGGGGTGCCAGGGAATCGGCACGGCCACGATCGCGGTTCCCAGAGCCGCTGCTTCGCAAAGAGTCGTCCCACCCCCCCGCAAAATACAGAGATCGGCACGTCGAAGGAGACTGGGCACATCCTCCCGAAACGGAAAAACATGGACTTTCAACTTGGTCTCCTGGTAGGCATCAAAGCATGCCTTCTCCTTGCCTGGCCCCGCGACATGAATGATGTGCAGCCGCTCTTTGAGCTTTGGAGGCAGACGACGCAGCAAGGCGGGCAAAGTCAGATTGAGGACTTCGGCTCCCTGGCTTCCTCCCAGAACCAGGAGGACCAGTTCCTCGTCCGGGATCCCAAGATCGGGAATCTCCCCATCGTGCTTGAGGCGCAGAATGCGTCTGCGAAGGGGAAGCCCCGTCCAACGGAGAGAAGGCAAGGAAGGATGCCCTTCGAGAGGAAAGGCATGACAGATCCGTTCGGCCTTCCGGCAGAACCTCCGATTGGCTCTTCCCATCACTCGGTTCTGTTCAAGGAGCAAAACCGGCACTCCCAAGGTCTTGGCGGCTTCCAGGACAGGGTAGGAAGTCCTCCCTCCTAAACCCACAACAACATCCGCCCCAAAGCGACGGAGAATGTTCATGGCCTCACGCTTCTTCTGTGACAGCTTCCACATGAACACGAGGTTGGAGGAACTAACCGGCAAGGCCTGGGAACGTCCCTGCAAGAAAGGTTTCAAAAAGGGCTGCTCAATCGCCCGATCCCCGTGAATGAGGAAGACTGCATCCCCCCGCTCAAGCAAGGCTTCTGCCAAGGCCAAACCGGGAACAAGGTGCCCCCCAGATCCTCCCCCCGCGAAAAGGATCCGGAGCCGCGTCATTTGCTTGCCCGGGCTGATGTTCCGATCAACGACCGTGGGAGGGCCGGGACTTTGATGATTCGACCTACCTTGAGGATGGCTTGGACCTTCATGTGATTGGCCTTGGCCAAGAAACGCAAAACCTTGGGTCCTTGACGGCCATAGCTGCGTTGGGCAATCCGGGCAAGACTGTCTCCCCGGCGCACCCTCCAGGATTTGCTTGGAAAAGGCTTCCGCTTGACCCTGGCTTTGGCCTTGGCTCTGGACGGGACAACCTTGGTCCCTTTGGGAGGTGACGGATCCTGTTTTCTCGCTTTACCGATCTTGACGGGAGAGGGAGTGATGGGCCTGAGATTGTTCCACTCACTCCCTTTTTCCAACGAAGGACTTGGCACGATGCCCGCCTTCGCACTCTTGTCACGATTGCGGGCCGCAGCAGCAACATCATCCTCGCCGAAGATTCCGACGATCAGGATCAAACCGCAGAGCACAAACAGCGCGCCCAGCCCAAAGCGTTCAATAAAACTCATGGCCCAACCCTCCCTAGGTAAGCCGCCCAACCTGGATCAATCCAAGGCCCTGCCCTCTTCCGGAGTCGCGATGCGAGCAAGAAGCCCCACCGTCGCGAGTGCGAAAACAAGTCCGGTTCCACCTGAACTGATGAAAGGCAGATCAATGCCCTTCTCGGGGATTGTATAGGTGACACCGAGCATGTTGAAGCATGCCTGTCCAACGATTTGCACAACAAGTCCCAAAGCCACCAGCGAAGCCCAGGGATCCCGCTTGCGGCGGGCGATCTGGATGCCCGCGTAGAGGAAAAGCGTAAAGAGTCCGACGACCAATAAACTGCCCAGAACTCCGAATTCATTGCCCAAAACCGCCAAAACAAAATCGTTTCGACCCTCGGGGATGAAAAACTTGGACCACGATTCTCCGATCCCGGTCCCTGCCAGCCCCCCTTCGGAAAAGGCCGAGAGGCCCCGACTCATCTGGTACCCAGGGGTCGCACTGAAAAAATCCGCCAGCCTGGCCTGGGTATGATGGAACCCCAAGGTCAACAACAAAAAGACCCCCAACCCCAGCATGCTCAGGAGAATCAGGATGGCCCGCAGGCTCAAGCCAGCAGCAACCAGCATGACACCTCCCACCACAAAGATGAAAAAGGCGTTGCCGATGTCGGGCTGCATAATCAGAACCAAAGAAGCCAATCCAAGGAAGCCAACAGACTGCAGGATTTCGGAGAAACCCTTCTCAATACCGCGCCCAAAGGCCACCAACAAGGAAGCAAAGGAAAGAACCAGAGCGGGTTTCAGGATCTCCACCGGCTGGAAAGTAATCCCTCCCACGGGAATCCAGCGGGCTGCTCCCTTGCCGCTCCAACCGAAAAACTTGGGGAGAATGCAGAGAACGATGGCCAGTCCCAAGACATAGGGGGCTCCCTTTTTGATCCAATCAAGAGGGATCAGTTGCATGGTGAAAAAAAGCCCTAACCCGAGAAACATGGGGAGAGCCCGCCTCGAGAGGACCGGAAGAAGGGGACCCTTAGCCAAGGCCGCATCAAGACCCCAGCCGACCACAAGGCCCATTCCGAGAAGTACCAAAACCACAAAAAGCAAGACCTCCCTCCATAGGTTAAGGCGGATCCTTGTCCCTGGTCTGGCATAGAGAGATTGATTCATCGCACTTTGAAAAGAAGAAGACTGAAGGCTGCAAGAAGAGCGGAGACAATCCAAAATCGAGCAACGATCTTGGTCTCAGGAATGCCCATCTTTTCGAAATGGTGATGGATGGGGGTGCAAAGAAAGACTCTTTTTCCGTGGAGTTTAAAAAAACTCACCTGGATCATCACGGAGAGGACTTCGGCCACGAAAACTCCTCCTGCAATCAAGAGGGATAGCTCCATGCGACTTGCGATGGCGGAAAAGCCGAGAAGGCTTCCGATGGAAAGGCTGCCAACATCCCCCATGAAGATTTGGGCGGGAGCAGCATTGAACCAAAGAAAGCCAAGAGATCCTCCAAGCAGGGCACCGAGCTGCACCGAGATCTCCTTGCATTCAGGGACATGGAGAACATAAAGATACGAGGCAATCTTGAGATCCCCGACAATATAGGTGGCCCCAAGGAGGGCGAAGGCCGTGCAAAACACGCAACCAATCGCGAGTCCATCCAAGCCGTCGGCAAGATTGACCCCATTGGCGGTTCCCGCCAAGGCTAAGAAAAGAAAGATAATAAATCCTGCGCCTCCGAGAAAGGTGAGGGGAAGGATGGCATCCGTCGGGTTTTTGTTTTTTAAGAAAGGAAGAACCAAGGACTGAAGGTAGGAGAGATTGCCCGACCACAGCCCCTGCTGGAGCCAGAGGCCGAGAAGGGTCGCGCAGACTCCTGTTAAAAGCAGCTTGGCTTTAAGGGAAAGCCCATGCTTCGTAGGGTGAAAAAGCTTTTGATGGTCATCGAAGTACCCAATGGCCATAAAAACCAGAAAAACGACGATCCCGGTCCAGGCGAGGGCACTGTCCAAGCGACACCAGAGAAGGATGGAAATCAGGAGGGAAGCTCCCAGGAAAAGGCCCCCCATGGTAGGCGTCCCTTCTTTTTTCTGATCGACGATTGCTCTTCGAGCTTCTCCCATTTTGGAAAAGTCCTCGCCGATGCTGCGTTTTTTTTGCCAAGCGATGAAGCGTTTCCCAAGGAACAAGCAAAGAATAAAAGCTGTCGCAAAGGCCGCCCCGATCCTGAAGCTGGGATACATCCCCAAGAGGGGAAACCCAAAACTTTCGTTCAGATAGCGGAAGAGAGCGTAGAGCATGCAGTCTTGGTTTCTTGTTTAGAGAGAGAAAGGAACAGTTTATTGTCAGGAGTTGGTGGGGAAAAATCCTCGTTTATGGATCCTTGGACTTTGGAGGAAGGAGCTGGTCCACCACACGATCCAGTTCCATCATCCGGGAGCCTTTGAAGAGGACGAGGTCGCCCTCACCGATGTGTTCACGAAGAGCTTCGACGAGGAGCTCCGACCTGAGAAAGGCCTGGGCCATCCCCGGACGGGCAGCTTCTTCGGAAAAAGTTTCGGCACTGGCTGCTGCAAGCGGTCCCAGGCTAAGGAGCAGATCCACACGGCCTCGCAACTGGCGTCCCAACTCCTGGTGAAGAGAGAGGGAGTTCTCCCCCAATTCTCCCATGTCCCCGAGGACCAGGAGCTTCCTTCGGGCCCCGCTCCAAGAGTCGAGGACCGAGAGAGCTGCCATCAGGGACTCGGGGTTCGCATTGTAGCTGTCGTCAATGAAGGTCGCCCCTCTCTGGCCGGCCTTGACCTCAAGCCGCCTCGGGCTGGGGCGGATCGTATGGGCTTCGGCACAAAGTTCCTTGGGATCTTCACCCAGAGCCGCAGCAAGAGTGAGTGCAGCAAGAACATTGCGCACATTGTGGAGTCCGAAGAGTTGTAAGTGGACGGAGGCCTTCCCTTCATGACCGGGTCTTTGGTCCAACAGTTCGAAATGAACCCCATCGGGCCGCGGCCTGAGCGAAGCAACCTGCAAATCGGCCTGGTGCGTAACACCGTAGCTGAGGATGGACCGCCCACAGGACCGCTCGACCAGCCGGCCAAAAAAGGGATCGTCAGCATTCAGGACAAGAAGGCCATCCTTCGGAACACTCAAGATGAGGTCGGCCTTCTCTTGGAAGACGCCTTCCAGATTTCCGAAGCCTTCGAGGTGGCCTCGCCCGATCATGCTGATGAGGCCAATGTCGGGCTTGCAGACCTCCGCCAATTCCTTGAGCTCACCGGGATGATTGGTGCCCAGCTCGCAGAGGAGGACTTCACAACGCTCATCCGCTCGAAAAATCGTCATGGGAAGACCGAAGCGATTGTTGTAGGAGTGCTCTGCAGCGACCAATAGGTGATGCGGCTGGAGGAGATGTTTTGCAAAGTCCTTGATGGAGGTCTTTCCGCAAGTTCCCGTAATCCCAATCACTTTGCAGGCAGGAAGAGCACGTCGGTATGCCTCAGAGAGCCTCAGAAATGCCTCAGCACTGTCCTCACACTGCACAACAAAGCAGTCCTCGGGAAAACCCTCATCGGGAATCTTGGACACGAGGAGCCCCGCCGCTCCCGCACGGCGCGCAGCCTCGAGGAAACGATGCCCATCCGTCTTGGGGCCTTGATAGGCAACGAAGAGTTCTCCGGGATTCAGAGTCCGACTGTCGATCGACACTCCTCGGACCAACCCCGCGCCTCTAAGGACCCGACCACCGGTGATTTCCGCAACATCCTCCGGACTCCAATGGACCACAGCCCAGTGCTCTCCGGCCTTTTGTTCGATGGCCTGCGGCCCTTCAGGCCCCCCTAGTTTCGTCGCAGCCATGCTCTCACCTCTTCGCGATCATCAAAAGGAACCGTTTCCTTGCCGATGACTTGCCCTCGTTCATGCCCCTTACCTGCAATCAACACCGCATCCCCTTCTTGTGCCTGGTCCAGCACATGCCGGATGGCCTCCCCCCGATCCGGGCAGAGCTCAACCAGGAGACCCTCACGCTGCTCGACCCCTTCTAAAATCATCTGGATGATGCTTTCTGGGCTCTCGGTTCGGGGATTGTCATTGGTCACTACGATATGATCCGCGTTTTGGGCGGCAATCTTTCCCATGATTTTGCGCTTGAGGCGGTCGCGATCCCCTCCGCAGCCGAAGACTAAGCGCAATTTTTTAGGGCCGAGCGCCCGGACAGCTTGGCAGGCCTTTTCCAAAGCGTCGGGAGTATGAGCGTAGTCCACAAAGATGGGAAAGGGCCTTCCCTCGCCCGCCATCTCTTCGAGACGACCGGCAACCGGAATCGCCTGACCGAGGCGATCGACGGCAAAGAGCAGAGGGACTTTGAAGGCCATCGCAGCGGCAAGGGCAGCCATGGCATTACGAGCGTTGTGAACGCCAATCAAACCCAATTCGAGGTCAGCCATTCCCTCGCGGGCGTGGATGCGCAGGCTTGTGCCACGGGGCCCTTGATGGAGGATCTCCCCCTGCAAATGGCATTCGGCGGGGTTCTTAGGCTTGTCAAGAGCCCAAGTAATGAGGCGAATGCCAGGAGGAACTTGAGATCGCATGACCGCCGCTTCAGGATCATCGGCGGGAAGGACCGCGACCCCTCCCCTTTCAAGCAAACCGAAAAGCCGAGACTTGGCGCGGGCATAGGCTTCCATGCTCCCATGATAATCAAGGTGATCTTGACTGAGACTGGTGAAGACGGCTGCCTGGAAACGCACATCCTGAACCCGGCCCTGGTCCAAGGCATGACTGCTAACTTCGAGGACCGCGCTGCCGCAATGATTGCTCAGCATCTCCCTTAAGAGCCGATGGATTTCGAGCGCCCCCGGCGTTGTGTTGGAAAGGGACACCCTTATTTCTTGGTCCTTTTGGTCTCTTCCCAGCCGCCCCCCAAGGGTTCCGAGAATGCCCACCGGACCATGGGTGTCCTGCAAACAAGCCGCAAGGAGGTGGGCAACGGTGGTTTTTCCATTGGTCCCCGTAATCCCAGCAACGGGGAGGACGCGGGAAGGCTGCCCATAGAAGATCGAGGCGACCCGGGAGAGAGCAGCCCGCACATCATCGACCACGAGAAGGGGTACCGGAACGGGGAGGGGGCGACAGGCCACGACCGCCACGGCTCCTCGGCCCACAGCCTCTGAGGCAAAAGCCGCCCCATCTTGCTCGACACCCGGAATCGCAAAAAAGACCGAGCCTGGGCGGGCTTTCCGGCTGTCCTGACAGAGGTCCTTGATAGTCACGGCAGCGAGGCTGGGTGGAGTGAGGTGCTGCGGCTTGGAAGAATCGGTAGGGGCAGCTCCACGAAACCTAAGAAGCTCCGCCCTCGGTAGTGCCCGAGCCAGGTCTCCAAGATCGACCATGCGATCCAATTCCCTCTCCATCCCTTTGGGATCAAAAACCAAGCCGCCCCCCTTGACATTGGGAGCCGGCGCCCGGGAACGCCCCGGACGAACCGCCCAGCCCACCAGTCTATCGAAGCCGAACATCAAGCCCATCCTCCTCTCCTTTTCCTTGTGGGAATTCCTCAGCTCCTCCTTCTTGTTCCAAAGCGGCCAGAAGCAGATCTCGAACGGGGGGAGCCGCATATTTTCCCCCATAAAATTTGTAGGCCGGTTTTTTTTGCATCAGGGCAAAGGCGAAGAATCGCGGAGAAACTCCCGGCGCGAAACCTGCAAAACTCGCAGTGTAAGACCGCTCTCCCCCCGTCCTCCGAAAGGATGTCCCTGTTTTCCCGCCAATGACCCCGGTAACCCCTGGGCCCGCGATAGATCGCCCGGTGCCTCCGGGACCAACGACCCGAAGTAGGGTGTCCCGTATCCACCGGCTGACCTCGGGGCGGAAGACCTGCTTACCGGGGCCGGCCAGAGGAAGGTCAATCCGATCCCCTGAAACATCCTCCAAGCTGCTCACCAAACGGAAACGAAACTCTTTCCCGGTCAGGACCGTGCAGAAGGCCTCTCCGAAGGTCAGCGGATAGATCAGATATTGATAGCCCATGCTCAGGGAGGGACCCGTAAAACGGTGATAAGGCGAAGGCTCCCGGAACTGCGCTTTATCGGGGAGACTTCCCCGAATCGGGCTGGGCATGCCAAATCTATCCTTTCGCATATTGACCGGAAGGCCCAGGCTTGGGACCCGGTCCAGGCCAAACAGGGTCAGCAGCTCTCGATGGAAGGGCACCCCTCCCCGCATCCCAATACGAACGGCGCCGATGTTACTCGATTGGACCAAGACTTCGCCGAGAGGAACTCTCCCGACCAGGTGGTCGTCAATGATGCTGCGCACCGGGCCATGCCCCCTGAGGGAGCGGATGCGAAAAATCTTTGAGGAGGGGTCGCCATCCCCATGACAAGGGATCAACTCTCCAGGATGGACGAGACCTCGCTCAAGAGCGAGGGCAATCACCAAGGGCTTGATGCAAGATCCCGGTTCAAAGCGTGCATAATGCGTAAAAGGATAATAGCGGTCTTTGGGCGTTCGGTGCTCGGCGTCGTAGCTCGGGTCGGCGGCCAAGCTCAACAGGTCTCCGGTCCTAAGATCCACAAGAAAAATAAGCCCCCAATCAGCCTCTGCCTTTTTCACTGCCTGATGGATGGCACGATATGCAGCTTCCTGGAGGCCCGAATCCAAGGTCGTCCGAATCCCCGCAGTCCTGGTCTCGACAGGGAGCGACAATGGTGACTCGCCTTGAACATAGCTCAGGCCACCCGGACCATGCCGAAGAGCTTCGCTTCTTTCTCCTAAATGCTGCAAGATCCGCTGGGCTTCCAGACCGGTGGCCACCGCCTTCCCATTCTTCAGTGTTCCAAGAAACCCAACGACGTGTGCCGCCGCTCGCCCAAGAGGATAAGAACGATCCCAACGCTCACGAAAACGAAAGCGGAAGCGGCCCTTTCCAAAGCGTTTTTTCCCCAAAGCCATGAGGTTCTCAATCGCCTCTTTCGACTGAAGCCCCTTGGCTAAAACCCGGGTCCAGACAAATCGGGGACCTTTCCTTTTCCCGCGAGCCCGGCGATCCACCCGTCCTGTCCGAGGCACTCGGAAGAGTCCCCGTACCCGCCGAACCTCCCTCCGGTTGCAAGGGTGGTCCAAGCTCAATCCATAGAGAACCGCGTCCGCCAAAGCCTTTGGGAAATCCTGATCGGCAAAACAATCCAATTCGATGTCATAGGAAAGAGTCGAGAGGGCTAGAGGCTGACCATTGCGATCCAAAATGCTCCCCCGCGGCCCCCTCAAGACCCTTGTCTGAAACCCCTGTGCCCTTGCCTCAACCAGACTGCCGCCTGCAAAATGCACCCAAATCACTCGAACAGCCGTCAGCAAGAGGACAGCCATCGCCAGCCCTTGGATCAGGAGAAGCCGCGACGGATTTGGGGAAGCGTAGGTTTTCAAGTTTCTAAAACGCGAGAGAGAAAAAAACCGAGGGGCCCTCCACCCAGCCGGTGAAAGAGGGACACCCTTCCAAAAAACAAGTTAATCGCGCCGATCCCCGAAGGTCTCGAGGAGCCGACGTTCGAGCGTCTCCCTCCGAGATTCCCGGAGGAGTTCTCGGAGGAAGCCATCCCGCTCCGCCTGGAGGCGGAGTGCTGCCCGGTAGACCCGAGCCGCTTCCGCACGCAACCGCATTGATTGCACGCGAAAATGAACGACCAGGAGGCACACCCCGAGGCAGAGCAGAAAGGCACAAACGGCTCCTCCCCACCTCATTGGATGTCCTCCTGAGCGGCCATCCCTGGATCGGAAGCCATTCCCTCCTGGACAGCCACCCGGAGCTTGGCGCTCCGGGAGCGTGGATTCGCAGCTTTCTCCACCTCGTCAGCCATCAGGGGCTTTCGATGGAGCGGGGACATGCGATCCCGAAAAAAATTCTTCACGATGCGATCTTCGAGACTGTGGAAGGAGATCACCGCGAGGCGCCCGCCGGGGCGGAGCACTTCCCGGGCTTTCTCCAATCCTTCTTGCAGAGCTTCGAGTTCACGATTGACTGCGATGCGAAGCGCTTGAAACACACGCGTCGCCGGGTGGATGCGATGACGCCCCCCGCTCCCTGGAACAACACGGGAGACAAAGGCCGCGAATGCCGTGGTCGTGCGCGGGAGACCGCCCTGCCTCCGCGCACGAACGACTTCGCCAGCAATCCTTCGGGCATGCCGCTCTTCTCCATATTCACGGAAAATGCGAACCAGCTCTTGCTCGGAGGACCGAGAGAGCAGGTCGTATGCATTCGTTCGTATACTTGGATCCATGCGCATGTCGAGAGGGCCGTCGAGACGAAAAGACAAACCCCGTTCCGCTCTGTCGAGCTGAAGGGAGCTGACACCAAGATCCATCAGAATCCGATCACAGCCATCCAGACCAAGACCATGGAGGATGGAGTCGAGGTGCCGATACGAAGACTCGAAGAGCTCTATCCGGGGAGGGAGACCCGCCAAGCGACGCCGCGCGTGGGGAAGAATCTGGGGATCCACATCAAGTCCGATGAGGACACCCTTTTCTCCAAGCCGGCTGGCAATCCCCTCAGAATGCCCTCCAGCACCCACGGTCGCGTCCATGACGACCATGCCCTCCCGAAGGTCAAGACCTTCGAGCACCTGTTGCAAAAGAACCGGTTGATGCGGCCACTCCCCAGCGGAAGAAGCCATAAAGTCACAAGGAAACCTCGAGCAAAAGGCTCAAGGCCCCAAAACCACAAGAACAAGACAAAAGAAGGCTGTCCCCTGATAAAAGGGAGAAGCGCAGGGGGGTTGCCCCCCCTTGCGCTTTGGGTCGGCAGATGAGGTTCCGGTCTCTCATCCCCGATCTCCCAGGAGGACTTGTTCCAAATCGTATTTCCAACCCAGATCAGACCGACCCAGGCACAGGTCTCCATTCCCGGATTCAAATCTCTCAAAAGACTTCGGGTCCCAGAGCTCGATCCGTTGAAAGGTGCCAATGATCAGGACTTGATTCGTGATGCCCGCTAACGCCCGAAGGTCTGTGGGAATCTGGATCCGCCCTTGGCCATCGGGACTTTCCGGGTAGGTCAGCATAGAAAACTTCCTTTGAAGCTGGCGCAGGCTCCGGTTTCCGAAATCTTGCATGCGGAGCCGCTTTTGCATTCTTCGGTATTCGGGGGCGTCCAGGAGCCAGAGGCATGGATCCACTGCGGGGGAAATCCACAAGTTGGGAGAGTTCTCGTCTCCCCTCCCCTTCCCGCGAATCGTTCCACTGAGTCCATCCAGCATCCTCCGTGGAAGGAAGAACCTCCCATTTTTATCCACCTTTCCGAGCTGGCCACCAGATAGCTCCACTTAGCAAATTTTCCCATTTTTCGGCAAAAATGCCCGAACAAGGCCTCCAGAACCCTCCATTTGGCTCCAGATTTCACCATTTGCCTGACTTTTTGCTCCATCTCGCACAAGAATACCATCGGCAGAATGGGGGGCAAGAAATATTACTTTTCTCTTGAAAACTGAGCCCCTGCTTTCATCTAGTGGGAATCAAAGGACTTAGCTTGCTCAAAGAATTCCCGAGCCGCAGATTTCCCGACTCTCTCAAAGTCCTGAGGACGAAGGCCCCCTGGCTTAGGAAGAAAAGCCCCTCCCCTTTTCCTCAGGGAAGCGGATTCTTATCCACAGGTTTTCCACAGGCTGCCATGCGGAAAAGAAAAGAGTTAACATCCTTTTTTAAATGGGGTTACACAGTCTTCCCTATCTTGGGCCAGGAAGTTTTCACCTGAGGAAAAGATGAGAAGCTTCCCTTAAAGCTCTCAGAAAAATGGCTCCCCGGACCTTCTAAGCTCGCAAGAAAAGCTGCAATCCAAGGCTCAGGGTTTTCCCTCCCAATCTCCCCAAGGGGGCCAGGAGGCGGGTTCCCAGGACCAGCACATCCCAGCGACACCCAGGAAGTTCTTTTGCGGCGAAGCGGAGCTTCTCTAGGGCTTCCCTTCTTCGGCCTTGCAGAAGGTCTTGGTAGGCATCGAAGAGAAGGTTATTCCGGACGGCGGCTGGCTTTTCGGGGAGGCTTTCTCCCAAACCCAGCAAAGTGGCTTGCTCCCTCACCTTGTTCAGCAGGGCAAGCTCTTCGCGGTACCTTTCAAAATCCGAGATGGCCTCCCGGGTCGCCTGCTCTTCATGGCGCCGGTATGAAAGAAGGATCTCGGGCACGGCCTTGATCCGCCCCCCTCCCAGCAAGACCCGGAAGGAATATTCCCAATCAGGCACAAAATGATAACGAGCATCAAAGCTCCCCCATCGTCGGAATGCTTCCGTGCGGAAAACAATCGAAGGGCAGGTGATCCAATTCCCGGAGAAGAGAAACGCCAGGGCTGCCGTACCCTCGTCTTCTTCCTCCCGGAAAAACACAGCCTTCCTCCGGTCGATCAAAGAGTGGAGAGGGCGCCCCTCGGCATCAACGCTTTGGGCTTGGCAGTGTGCAAAGCAGGCTTCAGGAGAAGCCCGAAGCGCCTCCACCATGCGCCGCCCAAAAGAGGGTCGGTAGAGATCGTCCTGGTGCGCCAAACAAAAAAACTCGGTATCCACCAGGGCAGCACAACGATTCCAATTCTCCGGAATGCCGAGGGTGCCTTCATGGCGAAAAACTTGGATGCGCTCTCCTCCGATTTCCTTTGCGATCTGGACAGATCCATCTGTCGAAGCATCGTCCACGAGCAAAATCTTGGGCAAAGGCCCCTCCTGCTCCAAGAGGGAACGAAGAAGAGCTGGCAAATACTTTGCCCCATTCCGACAGGGAATGGCAAAACTCAAGCTCGATGAGGGCTCCATTCAAAAAGCCTAACTCCCAAGAAAGGAAACCCTGCGGACTTTTTCTGCCTTCAGCAAAGACCTTGGATCGAACTTTTGCCCGGAGAAAGCCCAGTCCCTTGCATTTCATTTGAAGGGCGAAAGAACAATTTCTCGATTCTGAAACCCCATCTTGGACGAGGGAATCTCTTTGTTTGTGCCCCCAAACAGGGAAACCCAGGGGAACTCGCGGGAGCCCGCCCATTCTTCCATAAGTATCCAAGGAACCGAAAAACCCCCATCTGAGCCAAGCCAGATCACTCCGAGGGGTAGAGCATGGAAAGGAACGCTCCAAGAAAGGAGAGCATCTCCCCACACAAGGGATGCGTTCCGCCGAAAGAAAAGAAAAGTGTTTTCTGAAGGTCCCACGCCTTCGGCTTTGCCCTGGGACATGGGATGTGCTTCCATAGACCCATGTCCCCTTCCCGCTCCAAATTGCTCTTCGGCCTCTTCGCAGGGCAGATTCTCTTTGGCTTAAGCCGCTTGCCCCATGCGGTTTTATGGAAGAGATGGCATCGAATTGAGCAAATGCGAGCAAAAGGTCCTTTGGAGTTCCACCTAGGTTTTGTGGATCTCGATACACGGGAGGCGATCCGCCGCCTGCGGGAGGAGACTGCGAAGAATTCTGTGATTCTCTTCCATGGCTCCTGGCGAGGTCCCATCGAGTTCGCTGCCCCCCTGCTCTATCCCAGGGTGCTCCTCTCCGCCCATCGACTTCCTGACCTCAGGCTCCGGACCTTCATGGGGAGGCCGGTGGGGCGCTTGGATTTCGGAGGAAAAAAAGAAGTGGTCCTTCTTGAGTCCACCGAAAAAAAGTTGCGCCTCCTTCCCGAGCGGAGAGGGAAATAACTTGGCTGAGGGCAGCTTGGGATTCCATTCGGTGAACCCCGGATTTGCCTGGGGAAGGGCCGCCATTCTCGGCTTGGCCCTCTTCGCAGCTGGCGCACAAGTCATTCTGCTGGCAGGGCTTCCGCTGCCTTTCTGGCTGCCCTTGCTCCTAGGAATGGGTGTCCCCCTTGGATGGAGGGGGCGCGTGAGGGAGGGGGGGGCAGCTCCGCCCCTTTTGGCAAAGATGGCTGTCCTGCTTGTGGGGATAGTGCTTGCTTTGATGGTCTGGGGCGCGGTGGCCACGCTGTCCCGCGAATGGGATGGCTTTGTTTCCTGGGAGGCCCGGGCGCGTTTTTTTGGGCCGGGGGCAAAGCTGTCGGACCCTTGGTTGGGCAACTCCTTTGTCTTTGCCCACAGTCGCAGCTACCCCATTCTCCAGCCCCTTCTCGGAGGTTTTTTTGATGCCGCTCTCGGACCTCGCTGGGGACGCATCCTACTCCCCTTGGAGTTCCTCATCCTTCTCCGCCTCCTCTTCGAAGCCCTTGCCGATGGGACCCGACAGAAGACCCTCGCCTGGATCGGCACTCTGTCCCTCGCCCTTCTTCCCGGTTTTCTCTCCCCCGGAGGCGGTTCGGTAGACTCGGGCTACGCCGAGCTTCTCCTCGCGCTCTGCCTCCTTGCAGCAGCCTCCGCCCTTGCTCGAAGAGACATCCAACTCCTCATTGCATCCACCTTTCTCCTCCCCCAGGCCAAACCCGAAGGCCTCCCCTACCTCTTTCTCCTCCTTGCAATCCTGGCCTTCCTCCCCCCAAGGGCCCGCCCCTCCCTCCTCCTCCCCGCCTGCCTCGGCGCCGCCGCCAGCCTCCTCCTCTGGCTCCCCCTCAAAGCCCGCCTCACCCAAAGCGGGACACCCTTTCTTGCCTCCGCCGCCCTCGGCCTTGTCCTGCCTATGTCCTTCTGGGGACTTGGCTTAGGCATCCAAGCGATGCGAGCCCGCCTCGGCTCCCAAACCCGTCCTTGGGTCATCCTGCTCGGCCTACTCGGCCTCTCCCTCGGACTCTTCCTTTTGGGGAAATCCACCCTCGCCTCCCCCCAGCAAGGGGTTCTCACCGCCTACTTGCGGACACTCATGGACCATGGCGGCAGGCTGCGTGAGGCCCCAAGCATCCTCGGACATTGGATCCTCGGCCTCTTCCAAATCCGAAAAATCGGAATCCTCCCTCTGGCCTTCATCCTGGTTCTGCTCAGCCCCGGGCTCCGGAAACAGGTTCCCCTACCCCTGCTCTGCTTTGGAGCGCTGGGCCTCCTCGCCACCCTCCTGGCCTTCTTCGCCTCCCCCATGGTGGACCTTGCTGCGCACATGCATTCCAGCCTGGGACGCCTCCTCCTCCAATGGACGGGTGTCCTCAGCTTGATCGCCCTTTGGTCCCTGCGCAAGGCCCCTTGGCTCAGCTCGTCCCCAGGATCTCCCCAAGCTGGTCGCGCAGAAGCTCCAGAGCCTTCTCATCCAGATCCGGAACGGCAAGACGAAGAATCTTCTTCCCCTCCTCGTCCCTCGGATCTTTGAAGCAGAGATCCCCCCTGGCCCCGTCGAAACGCCGCACAGGTTTCAACAACTTTTTGCGCTGCAGCATCAGGGCAATGACATAACGCAGTCCCGCAATCTCTTCTCGATCATCCTCAAGCAAGCGAAAAAAGAGCCCTTTCATTGCCTCCAAATCGACCAGTTGCTTATTTTTGTCTCCCTTTTTTCGATGGGCGTGCCAGTAGATCGGAGGAGGGAAGTCCGGCAACTCTCGGAGCGTCAAGGGCCAGCAGTCCGCACAGATGTCATGGCGTAAAAACACTGGAACTTCGCCCCCCATCTCCCAATCAAGATAGGAGAAGAAGGTCCCCCCATGCGGAAACCCCGTCTTGCAGCGCTGGCAGCGCCCATCCATGCCAGCAATCTTCCAGCCCTTTGCCTTTGTGACCTCTCCGCCTTTCTTCTCGCTTCGCTTCTTGGTGTTTCCAGCTTCCTTCTTGGCCTTGTCCCCGCTCACTTCCCTCTCCCTTGCAACCATTGTTTCCAAGCGTCCACCTTGGCTCCAAAATGCTGTCCCGTCAATTTCGAAAGCGCAGAGGCCGCCGCTTCGACCATCAGTTCATTTTTCTCCTGAAGACCCCGTTCCAAGACCCGAAGAATCGCAGGCTCCGCCCCCTTGACCCCCAAAAGCGCCAAGGCTTCCACAGCCTTCCGCTGCACGAAAGGATCAGGATCCTTCTCCATTATCCTCAGGAGCCGAGATCCCCCGCCGCGAAAGCCGCCCTTCTTCCACTGCTTTGCGAGAGGAACGAGAGCGGCCCCCCGCAACTCCCAATGAGGCGAGCGAAGGGCCTTTTCTAAAATCTCCAACGCCCTTGGGTCAGGAGGGACATCCCCCAAAAGATGCAGGACCTCCCTTTTGGAAATCGAAGGTCCCTCGGAAAACTCTCTTCGAATCTCCCTGTAAAAAACCGATTCCGGGAAGGCTTCCAGGAGCAGCCGCCCCACCAGTCGGTTAGGTCCCTTGGTATCCCGCAGCAGATACACACAGATGGAGTGAGCCCCCGTCGCGCCCAAAGAAACCAGCGCATTGCGGGCACGGGCGAAGAGGCTCCGTTCCAAACGACCTCGGAATTTTCCCTCGTGGATTAAAGCTTCCGGAAAAAACCCGCGCCCCAGCAACACATCATGTCCCAATACCGCGTGCGTAATGAAGGCCTTGGCCAGCCAGGGGCCAGCCTCAGGATCCGCCTGGAGGAGCTTGGCTTTGAGGGCAAGAAACTGCGGATCCTCCTTTAAAAACGCCTGCTCCACCTCGACCAAGCCCTTCTGTGTTTCTTTGGAAAGATTTCGCTTCTCCAGAACCGGCCGAGCCACCCGCTTGGGAAGCCCTGCCCCTGTGGAAGCACAGGATGCCCCCAGCAAAACACAGCTTGCTCCCAGCAAATCAACGAGTCTCAAAAAGATTTTCGGGTGTCGGATCGATTTCATGGGAAACCATGTTGGCACAGGGGAGGCCTTCGGGCAAAAGAAGGAGGATGGAAATCGTCTTCGTAAACAATCGGAAAGGCCGTAAAGCCTTTGTGGACCTCCCTCGCAGCCTCATGGGGAACATGCCGGCTTTTATCCCGCCCCTGACTGCGGGCCTCATCCATAGGATCGATCCAGGCCGCAATCCCTTCTTCAAACACGCCCAAACCGGCTTTTGGTTGGCCATGGAAGGCAAGGAACCCATCGGCCGAATCTCCGCGACCCGCGACGAACTCTCTCTCGAATACCACGAAGACGGCGTCGGCTTCTTCGGGCATCCCCTTGCCCGGGATGAAGAAACCATGCACGCCCTCTTCGCCGTTGCCGAACAATTCCTCCAAAAGAAGGGACTCCAAAAGATGCGCGGCCCCATCGAACTCTCCACCAACTATACCTGCGGGCTCCAGGTCTCGACCTTTGACCTCCCCCCCATGTTGGAAATGAACCAGAATCCCCCCGGCATGGATCGCTGGCATCTCTCCTATGGCATGAAAGCAGTCAAGGACCTCCTCGCCTTTCGTATCAAAGAAGAAGAATTGGACCTGAAACGCCTCCAGCGCGTGAGAGCCATCAGCGAGCGGAGATCCAAAGTTCAGATCCGCCCCATCGATCTGCGGCATTTCCAAAGAGAGATCGAACTGCTCCACAAAGTTTATGTCCAAGCATGGGAAAAGAATTTCGGCTTTTCCCCCATGAGCAAGGAGGAGTTCGAAGCAACGGCCAAGGATTTTAAGACCATCCTCGATCCCCGGCTCTGCTTGGTTGCCGAACAGGAGGGGAAGGCCGTCGGCTTTCTCCTCGCCCTCCCCGACGTCAACCAGGGGCTCCGTGCTTGCAATGGCCGGCTCTTTCCCTTAGGGCTTTTTCGCCTCCTTTGGGCCATGCGCAAAGTCAAGAGCCTCCGAGTCTTGACCCTGGGGGTCATCCCCCAATTGCGGGGGAAGGGCCTCGACGCTCGGCTCATCCTGGAGCTGATCGAGCGGGGCCTCAAGGTTGGCTACAATGAAGCCGAACTCTCCTGGGTTCTCGAAGACAACCTCCCCATGGTCAAACCGATCCTCGATCTGGGTGGGCACGAAGCACAGCGCTACCGTCTCTTCGAAAAAGCCCTGACCTGAGCACCCTGCCTGGCCGAAAAAGAGCCATGGTCTCTTTTCACATCCGCCCCTCCTGGTTTCTCCCCGAAAGCGCCGCAACTCCCGAAAACCAATACGCCTCCCGCCGCAAGTTTTTAAGGGACCTGGGCCTGGGCGCTCTCGGCCTGGGAACCGCAAGCCTCCTCCCCTCCTGCAGCGATCCCGAATGGGAACACTTCGGGAACAAAGGAGGCACCCTCTTCCCCCCCGATCGCCCCGGCTTCCCCGCTCCTCGAAACCAGCGTTTTGATGGAAGCAGCCTACAAACCACCCCTGCAAGCATCGCCACCACCCACAACAACTTCTATGAGTTCTCCACCGACCAAAGCCGTGTCCACAAACTAACGGGACTTTTTGAAATCGATCCCTGGACGGTCGAGATCAGCGGACTGGTCAACAAACCCGGCCATTACTCCATCCAGGATTTGGAAACCCTGGTTCCCCTCGAGGAGCGTGTCTATCGCTTTCGCTGCGTCGAGGCCTGGTCCATGGTTCTCCCCTGGACAGGAATTCCCCTAGGCAAGCTCTGTGAACAATTAGAAGTCCAACCTGCGGCCCGCTATCTCCGCCTCACTTCCTTCCACAAACCGGACCAGGCCCCCGGCTTCAAAAAAATGTCCTATTACCCCTGGCCCTATTACGAATCTCTGCGCCTCGATGAAGCCATGAATGAACTCAGCCTCCTCGCCACCGGGATCTATGGGCACCCCCTTCCCAAGCAAAACGGCGCCCCCATCCGCCTCGTCGTCCCCTGGAAGTACGGCCTGAAAAACATCAAAAGCATCGTCCGGATCGAGTTTCGAAAAACCCGTTCCGGCACTTTTTGGAATGCCCTCCAACCTCAGGAATTCTCTTGGCTCTCCAATGTGGATCCGAGAATCCCACACCCTCGTTGGAGTCAGGCCACCGAAAAGCGCATCGACACCGGAGAAAAGCAAAAAACCCTCCTTTACAACGGCTATGGGGAATCTGTGCAAAGGCTCTATCGCCCCAAGTAGGTTCATTTAGTTCATTTAAAAGTTTGAGAGGGTGACACTCTAAGAAGAAACCATGCGTAGAGAGAGACCCCTATAAGCCCCGCAAGCACAAGCAAATGGTTTTTCAGTTGCACCTGAAGGCTTCCAAAACAACCGCAGGAAGACAGATCGATTCCTCCTAGGAGAAGCACAAGGAAACCGAGCAAGAGGAACAGCGAAAAAAGAAACGAGCTAAAAAAAAGGACGGGGCTTTTGAGCCACACAAAGCAAAAGCCGAAACACAATTCCACCGAACCGATCCATGCAAGAAGCCAAAAGGGCAAGAGAGAGTTGGAGAGCCCTTGGATCATTCCAGCAATCTTGAGGCCGGCCAAAAGGAGATAGAGCAGGCCCAGAGTCCAACGGGCACTCTGGATACCAAGTTCACGGGTCCGCGCATTCATTTGAAGCACTCGACCTCACGGATTTCACTGGCTTTTAAATGAATATTGGAAACCTTGTCTTCTATATATTTCCCATTTCCCAGGTGCTTTTTCAGCTTGAAATCAAAATCCCCCTCCCAAAGACAAGGCAGATAAAAGGGAGGACCCTCGATATACAAAGAACGCTTTATCCTTCGATTCCGATCCAATAAATCAACAGTTAAAATGCCGGGGGGTAGATGGTTCGGCTTCAAAAGAAGAGCCGCACTGCGACGAAGATCCCAATGGAGCTTGACGGGATCTGGCCCAACCCTTAGCTCTTTTCCTTCCACTGGAAGGAGGCCCCACCCTGTGGGAAAAGTCATGCTTACATGATACCGCCCATAGGGGACCTGAAGAATCGTTGGTGGCCCCCAAAGGTTAAAAAGTGGACAGTTCGCATGGTAGGAACCCGTCCGACAAACAAGATGGAGCTTCCCAAACGTATGAAAAAGTTGCCTTGTTTCAACGTTCACCGACCTGGGATCCAAGCTGCCCTCGTACACAAGAATCAACTGCCCAAAACCCTGAGTCTCCATCGAGACATGGACCTCCTGCTCAGGAATGATCCGCTTTAAGGGGAGCAGATGTATGGAAAACCTCTTTACCTTGTAACCAGTCACCCTGTATGTGGTCTCAAGCGAAACTTCCTTCAACTGATCACTTTTTAAAGCAAGGAAGTAACAAGCTTTTCTCCAGTCAACGCCACGGTCAAAGGACAAGAACTTTCTAGGAATTGAGAGACCAGAAAAGGGCATGATAAAAGAAAACATGTCCGGTTCTTTTGGTGTGTATCCTATAAGAGAAGCCATTCTGCTTCCTGCTCCCACCGGTTCACTATCGAGATTGAAATCGATTCCTTCGGGGGGGGTTCTATGGTTATTGAGGTAGGCCTTAACAATTCTTCCATAAAGTTTCCAGAAAACCAATTGGGCCGAGGAACCGCTTCGTACTTCGGGAAGCGAATCCTCAAGGGAAACCCATCCTTTCCCCCCTCCAACAAGAGTGTAGCTGTCTTTGGGATCAAGACCTGTCAGGACAAAAAAACCGTTTTTGTTGCTGATGGCCTGAGGAATCATGGATCTCAAGCGACTCATAGGAATCGGGTGATCCCAAAAGAAATAATCGCCAAAAATCTGCCATTTAGGGAAGCCTTTTGGGAGGGCGTAGATTCGCATTCCTTCGAGCGGGACCCCAAGGGGAGATTGGACCCTCCCTGTGATCTTCCCTTCTTGCGCCAAATAGAAAATGTATTCCTTCTCTTTGTTTTGGATGGATCGGCTGCCCAGTCCAAAGCCTTTGGCTTTTACCAGAAAAATGAGAGGGGATCCCCGACTCTCAAAGGAGAGCAAGACCTTCCCCTCTGCATTCGTCACCCCTTGGGCTTCGATTCTTCCCGCCGAAAGCAGGTTGACCTGGGCCCCCGAAATTGGGCGCTTGAGTGTTGAAAAAACCTGGATGGAATACTTCTTTGCCTTGACCTTCTTCCCTTTTTTTACAGGTCCCTTAGTGGGAAGGGGCTTTCGTGCAACCCTGGTTGCAGGATTCCCAGATGCGGAAGACAGGGAGACGCCTTGGATCGGCGCCCCTGAGTCCTCAGAAATAGGAGCAATCTCAGAATCCTTCCGCTGTTGATGTCCATGAAACAAGAAAAGGAGCACAAACGTCAAGAGAAAGGAGGTACCTAAAAAAATCAGGATGGATTTGTGAATCTGCTTCATGGCACAGTCCCTTTTTTACAGAAAAGCCTCCGCAAACCTTGCCTCCTTAAGGGAAGAACATCCATTCGAAAAGGCTCTCATGGAATATCAAAATCTATTTTAATGTGCAGTCAGTTTTACTGTTCTCACTGCGATAGATTCCATCCACTTTGCAAGGGATGCTCCCTTTTGTTGCTTCCCACAAAAAGGGGTTCATCTCTTGAGCAGAAACGCAAAAAAGCATGCTGATGGGTGGACTCTTTTCTGGATCCAGGAAAATCAATTCATTGGGGCATCTGGGGGGGGACCGCCGGAAGGCAAACAGGTTGATGATCCCTTAACTGGCAAATGCGACCATCTGAATAGGCACAACCCTCCGCTTTGGTGCAAATCCCCTTGACCTCAAGGACGAACTCACCCCCTTTCTTCCTGGCAATCAGGTGGCAGCAGACCGGTTCCTGGGTGTGGTGTGTCCCGCTTTGACATGAGCAATAATAATAGGGAAGTTCCTTACCATGTTTTTGTACAAGGCGGTTTTTACATTGGTAACCGACATCGGTGCATCCTCCCCCACAGATCAAGGGGTGCCTCGGATTTCCGGACAATCCAATTCCCACACAACTTGCCTTTTTGACAATAGGGCTTGGCGTCATCGAAAAAAGGGGAAGAAAAGCAAGAAGGGGTAAACACAGAAAGGAAAGGTCGAGCCCTTTCATAAACCAGGATTTCTTCATTGTTTTCTCCTTAAAAAGGAATGATTTTTCCAAACTCATCCCCCTCCACTAATAGAGGGGGGGGGGGGAAGAAATTCGGAAAAAAAGCCTGAAAAAAGATCCCTTTTTTCAGGCTCTCCGTTCAAATCCGAAAAGATCGGAATAAGGAAATCTTTTGGGAGGTTTTGCTGGTTCCCTCAAAA
>Ga0256841_1000325_pt1 | contig 51063 bp, 29 predicted proteins | sample 356308metaG_FD_185971 | JGI IMG/M metagenome (GOLD analysis project Ga0256841, IMG submission 185971) | Hydrothermal vent microbial communities from Mid Atlantic Ridge, Atlantic Ocean - 356-308 | ecosystem: Environmental > Aquatic > Marine > Hydrothermal vents | place: Atlantic Ocean: Mid...
TTTAAAGCTTTGGCCTCCACCCGTCCTCCGTAAATTTCCACATATAGCCACTTATTAACCCGTCTTAAAGCAATATCCTCTTTTTTAAAAGGTACTTCGGTGAAGATATGGATGAGAGTGCCGTTCTGTTTTTCAGTGATGGCGATTTGAGAAATGTTGATATTTTTTCTACCGCTCTTAAAAAGACCTTTGCTGGCATTAAATTCCAGGCGCAAATTGGTGTGATTCGTCAGCAGCTCCGCTAAATCCTGGGCATTGACCCATAATTCTCCGTTCTGCCACAACGGAGGATAAAATACTTGCCAGGGCTGATCGTTGATTAAAACAAAGGTGTTTCGGGCTGTGAATTTTAATTTGGTACTGCCTACACTAATGACGGTCTTTCGCTTCTCCTGGTTGGTAAAAATCCCCAGGTTCATGTTTTGACTAAAATCCACCAACGAAAGATAATACTGGCCCCATTTTTTCATCACGGGCAGAGTAATCTGTCGGCCACCAGCTTGTAAAGTTATACTTCCGGCCGGATATGGGTCGGCTCCGAACAAGGTCGGGGGGAAGAGAGTTAAGCCGGGTAGAAAGGCTAATAATTTTTGTACAAATATACGGCGATGCATGTGCGTTGCGAACCTGAATCTTAATTATTTTAGTAGGTAAGTTACTTAATTCGCCCTTCCATATCAACCGAAGTCCTTTTGTAGCGGAGAATAAGTTTTTTGTGATTCTATCTTTAATTTAACGCAGTATACGGATGAGACTACGCGTCACGGCATCCGGAGTGCAGTTGTCCGTGTGGAGTGGAAAAGTCACTCTCAAAAAATTGACGTTCGAACAACATGAAACATATTCTTTGCCGAATATCGGATACACCTTTCCCGATTCCAGGTTTGCCCCGTTACCCTATCAAAATTTCAATCTTGCCGGTAATAGGTGTCCATAAAACATTACTTCCGATCCTTATGATTTTTGATATTAGAAGTATTTCAGCATTTGTGCTCTTTGAATAATAAACACCTTAAGCACCTTAGTTACCTTACTCCCGTCAGAGAGCGTCATCTCAATATGCGCAAAATAGATTCCGCTCGCTACTGGCAATCCTCTTTCATTCTTCAGATCCCAATTATAAAACTGCGTATCATCGTCTTTTACCAGCTTACGTACCTGGTCTCCCGCAAGAGTGAAAAGACGAATGGTAGCTTTTTTAGGCAGATGAAAGAAACGTATAAATTTAGTAAACCGGTTCGGTTCCTGATTGTTCCATGCGTAGTATGGGTTTGGATATACAGTTACCTTTTCTACCGCTTCACGCTCCAGGGCTATACCCGATTCAACTGCAGGAGCTTTGAATGAGAATACATCAGCATCCGTATTTACATTCGAGGCAAATATCATCAAGGTGAACTCACCTTCCAAATAAGGATGTGTACCGCGAGGTGCCGGTGCAATGCTGTATAAAACAGGCCAGCCGCCAAACATGGCAGAAGCTAACAAACCTCCCGGAAGATACTCTGTATAAGTCGTATCATAATCATCATTTAATACATAAAAATATTCATATCCACCGTCATCCGCGAAGGTAGAATCAACCGGATTCCAACCCATATCCCAAATCGCGTCTTGCGAAGGATCGCCATGAGATTCGATCATGGCTAATTTTAACCTTCTGGGTGGATCACTCTCTACATCAAAAGCGGCCATCGGCAAATAGGCCAAATACGTATGCCAATCCCCCCAACCATCTATAGCCACCCCCATTGACCAGCGATCGGGATTTTCCGCTTTACTCAAGGCCATGATATCTTCGATCGTAGTATCGGCCGGTCCTGCAGCACTTAATCCTGCGAAGTATAGATCCACATCCATGTAATCTGTCGGATTGGTGAGGGATGTACCTAAATGGTCAGAGCCGTTACCCAAGCCGCCGAACAAACCGATCCATCCCCTGTCACGACCACTTATCCAACGCGGATCAGTGAAATCCCAGCCTTTTAAATAGGTTCTCGATAAAGGCGTATCTTTTCCATAGGCTTCCCCATAACGATTTGGATTTATGCCGACCGGAGGCCCATACACCCTAATTTGCAAACCGTCGGCGAGAGGTGCATCCGAAGCTTTGGTGTCAGGTGCCAATTGAACCTGTTTACTTAAAACCGTTTTTTCTGCATCTTTATCTACCAAATCCCAGAAGATTTGGCCATACGTCGCAGAATTTGTATCCGAATCCGCTTCGAAAACCACTTCATATTCATGACCGGTTGTTGTAGCCGGATTAATAACTGTAATCTTAACCGTTCCATCGGAATTCCCGGAAGTATGTGCCACCGGCAGAGATTGACCGGGATCACCGGTAAATTTAATACCCGGTTTGGGCGGCTGAGTGAAAACGGGGATAGCCGTTAAGGGTGATTCAAAAGTTTTATGGGTTGTTAATTGCGGACTTGGATTATAATTATAGGCCGTTACTGCAAAATAATAGGTGTTTCCCGGATATAACGGTTTGCCCGTGAGGTAATCCTTATCAACAATAAAATATCTCTGAACACCTGAATCCTTACCAAACTGGACAGGAATCAGTACTTTTTGCCCATATGCTTCGACATAAGTCATCTCTTTGATATTTTTTACACCATCCACTAAATCATAGGTGGCGATCAATCTGGCATCCGCTTTACCGGAAATAGCCGAAGGTAACTGATATACATTATAGCCTTCGAAAGTATAACCGGTTGTATAACTATCTTTATAAATCGTATTTTCGGTTCTGCTCACATAAAACGGATCAGAGCCCCAATTAAGCACTATTTTCATTTCCATAGGTGTTATTTTTAGTCGGGGAGCCGGTGGTTCCTTAGCTTTGGAAATCAAAGCAAACAATCGGTCATAAACATACTGAACAACAACATCGTTCTTTTTCAAATCGACTACCGACTTGGTACGGCTGCTTCCCAAACCACCGACGACGGCCACAACTACTTCCTGTGTATCACCCGGCATCATGGTAAAGGGGCCGGAATTTAAGCTCATGCGTCGATCTCCAGGAGCAAGATTATAGGGAATACCATCGATATCGCCTTGCCCCGTATCCGGGTCCCCATTCAGAGGAAATTTGGTCGCAGGACCGCCTTCATACGAGTTGATACGATGGGTAAAAGGGATTGGATTGTTCACGTCGTTGGTAGGAATATATCCACGCAGCAAATTGTACCATTCCAAGGTTCCGTCATACCTCCCTAATTCAGGGTCATCCCACTCCCCCCCTTTAGAGAAATATCCGAATGAAGTCATGGGCAGATTTTTATACCCCGGGCGACGTTTTAAATTAAAAATAGCCGTATCGGCCGGATTGCCCGTATATACCATAGGCCCTTGTAAAATATCATAACCTATAGCCGGAGGCGCCAAATTGAAGGGTTCAAAACTGGCATCGCTTTTGCCTCCATTATAAGCAAAACCCATGCTCAGAACCGAGTCACAACCGACTAAGTCGTCAGAAGAGGTACCAATATCCGGGTCAGACCACTGGGCTACGTACATATCATCCAACTCTTTTCCGGAGATGTTGATTAGCTTATATTTTTTGAAAAGAATCTGTCCCAAACGGGTGGTGGGTTGATTATAGCCCCAAGCAGTTACCTGAAGCTCTATCCCAATCGGATCCGAACCGTATAAATCCTGAGTACGGCTGGGATCGGTATCATTAACTTTAAACCAAACTACCTGGTCGGCGTTGGCTATACCGGGTTCATCCACACCCTTTGTATAGATGCCGTCTCCATCCGTATCGATCCAGGGAGCACCCTCGTCTACCGGCCAATCCTCGGCGTCTTGTTTATACTGTTCGATGATTTCATCAATTTCAGCGTCGGTTACGGCGTCTTCTTTTTTAGTAAAAAATTCGGCTGCATCCTGACGTACCTGATCCCGGGTCAACGTCTTCCAATCGCTGCGATAGCGATAGATACGATCCAACAGAGCCTGGGTGCCGGTACGATACGTCTGTCCGCCAACCCGAATCTGACCGTCAATTTTACAACCCCAGACAAAACCGTCTTCGTAGATTACATTCGAAGTTCCCCGGGGATAAATGCCGCCGGGGTTGCCATTCGGACCGATACCGGAAATACCGTCTTTATACATCCAATACGACCAATTATTAATATTGAAAAGCGTGGAGGACGGGTCTAATACAGCGCCTTTAGAGAAAATTTTGTGTGAAGCTTTTTCGGGTCCTCTTCCAAAAGAAAAAGAGCTAAGAAGAAGCAGAATCACCACCGAAAGCACCGGGTTCCATAAATTCGTTTTCCCGGGCATTTTTCACCTCCTAACCTTTTTACCTCTACAAACGTTTCTTGACAGGTCCGACCAAAACGCCGGATTCTATCTGTCCAAACGCAAGATAAAAACCAAAAACCGACCCTTCCGGTACCACCGGTCTCTTTTTTGTACACCTCGTTTTTATCTTTCTTTTTCAGAATGTTAGCAGTTGACGGAAAGTGCTTTACAGGCCCGGTCTAAAATCCAGATTGAGAATCACCGGCTATGCTTGAAGAGCTCCATGCTCTGCCGGCAATGAAAATGGCACAGGATAGATCTTTTGTAAACAACAGAATACAGGGCCTTATAGCAGACAATATAGAGTATCCGTTTGTTATTGTCCCGATTGTACGATTATGATACCCTACTTCCCGACCGGTAAACTGTAGAATCGCTTCCCATCTATAAAACTATCCGCAATATCTTATCTTACATTTTAACAAAATTCAACCGGATCGAATGCGTATGATACCTGTCATCATCGTCGGCCGGAAAAGTAATCCCTATCGCCGGACATTATTCGGTTCTGAGCAGAGTTGAGAGGAAAAAGATTAAGCTGAACGAAGAAACAAACAGTTTTGCAAAAAATTGCCGACGATGCATTAACTTCATGAATCTAATTTGTTTCTTCCGACTTTTTAAGTTACTCAAAATGATCTTTTCTGTCAATTTATGTATCGCTGGAAATCATTTTCACCAAAGAAGCTTTTCGGGAGCGGCATATGCATCCGTTCGTATTCTCTGGCGCATTGCAAAGCAGATATTTGAATAAATCCTTGCATCATGTTTATATAAATTGTTTAATTAGGTTACGAACTCTGAGGATTAAGACCAGGAAGGAAAACGTATGAGTATTCTTGAAATTCAAAATGTGTCCAAATCTTTCGGCCGATTTAAAGCCGTCGATAAAGTGAGTTTCACCGTTCAGGCGGGACAAATTCACGGCCTGCTCGGTCCAAACGGCGCCGGAAAAACAACAACTATTCGCATGATCATGAATATTATTCTGCCGGATGAGGGCCACATCCGTCTTTTCGGACAGGCCATGAATGAAGAACTTAAAACAAAAATCGGTTATCTTCCCGAAGAGCGCGGTATCTATCCCAAGATGAGAGTGCGGGAATTACTTGTTTTTCTTGGGGAACTGCACGGTATATCCCGCTCTCTTGCCCGTCTAAAATCTCAGCAATGGTTGCAAAAGTTGGAAATCGGTCACACAGAAAATAAGAAGGTCGAAGAATTATCCAAGGGCATGCAACAGAAGCTGCAATTCATCGGCACCATTTTGCATGATCCCGAGCTGCTTATCCTGGATGAACCGTTTTCCGGATTGGACCCGGTCAATGTAAATCTGCTCAAAGATATCATGCTGGATTTTAAAGCACAGGGTAAGGCCATCGTTTTCTCCACCCACATGATGGACGCCGCCGAACGGTTGTGTGACGAAATCGTTATGATCGACCACGGTAAGAAGGTCTTGGATGGTTCCCTGTCCGCCATTAAAAATCAATATGGTAAAGATGCTATTCACATTGAGTACAAGGGTGACGGAAACTATCTAAAAAAAGCGGATATAATCCATAAACTTGATGATTACGGGAATTATGCCGAGCTCGAATTAAAAGAGGGCGTATCTTTGAATGCTTTCTTTTCTGATGCGATAAAACATCTCGAGGTTATTAAAATTGATACCCGCAAATCCAGCCTGAATGAGATTTTCATCTCTCTTGCCGGGGAAGGAGAAGACCATGAATAAGATATGGATTATTCTAAAGCGCGAATACAGGGAATCGGTTTTTAAAAAAAGTTTTATTATCATCACCCTTCTGACTCCCTTGATCATGATCGGATTGAGTGTCTTGCCGACCTTGTTGATGTTCCTGAGCAGCGAAAAAACGGAACGTATTGACGTGATCGATCAAAGTCACTCGGTTTATAATGAGCTTACCGTAAACCTTAAAGATACGCTTAAAAATAAAAAACCAAAATTCATTTTTAAACAGGTATTCGTCGGTAACAAACCTTTTGATCGGCTCTTATCGCAGGAACAGGCTCTCATAGAGAATGAACAGATTGACGGTTTGTTGTTTATTCCTTCCACCGTGGAAGATAGCGGAAAAGTGGAGTACTACTCGAAAAATGTGGCCGATCTATCTCTGAATCATGAGCTAAGGAATGCTATTCGCAAGATCGTAATGAATCACCGTATTGTGAAATCCGGTCTGGACCCGAGGATGGTACAAAAGTTGATCAGGCCGGTCGAGATGAAAACCGTTAAGATCGTGAAAGGCGGTCGGGCCGAAGAGCGGGGATTTATACAGGAGTATTTCAGCACTTTTATCTTTGTCATGATCCTCTATTTTACATTGATTATGTACGGGGCCAGTATTATGCGTAGTGTGGTTCAGGAGAAGACTTCCCGTGTCATCGAAGTCTTGTTATCGGGCAGTACTCCTTTCCAACTCATGACCGGTAAAATTATCGGTCAGGGACTGGTTGGGTTTACCCAATACCTTATTTGGGCGGTGTTCGGTATCGGACTAATCCTCTTCGGCAGCAGTTCCCTGCCCGGTGTCAGCCAATATCTTAATTTTTCCCCCATGACCTTTGTTTATTTCGTAATTTTTTTTATCCTCGGTTATTTTTTATTCTCAACCTTATATGCTGCCGTCGGTGCCGTCAGCAACAACGATCAGGAAGCCCAGCAAATGTCCATGCCTATTATCTTGCTTCTTATCGTACCGATTATATTTAACGGTTATATTGTGAAGAGTCCCGATAGCTCTTTATCCGTCTTTTTATCCATTTTCCCGACTTTCTCGCCGATTATCATGTTTGCCAGAATCAATTTATCGAATCCTCCTATCTGGCAAATTGTATCATCGATCCTGCTTCTGGTGTTGACTATTTTGTTTTCCATCTGGATAGTAGCCAGGATTTACAGAGTGGGTATTTTAATGTACGGCAAGCGGCCGACTCTGCCGGAGATCATGAAGTGGCTGAAGAATTAAAAATGATTACTAACCGGAATGTCACCTTGCATCTCTTCCGGCAATAAAAGGGGCGGGGGTGAAATCAAATAGATGCCAATTTCTCTATCTTTCTAATAAAAAAAGGGAACCGACATTCGCCAGTTCCCTTCTATACTAAACCCTACACCTTAAAATCCTATTTTCAGAGAAAACAGATTATTACCGTTAAAATACTTAGAATCACGGTAAGCATAATCAATTGTTAAATCGGCACCGCCAATATTATAATTGAAACCGGCTCCAATCGTAAAGTGATAGAGTTGATCTTCCGAAGCTAACCCATTACGTAATACATAACCAGCACGTAAGGCTAGCATATCTTTGAACATATACTCAGCACCAAACTTAAAAGCATCAGTACCAAAATTATTATTGGCAAAATTACCGCTAACTAATAGATTATTGGTTTCATCAATGGCGTATTTATAACCTAGCCCAAGCTCAAAAGAAGCAGGCAACTGATCAGATGAAGTCATCCGTTTATTGTAATTCGGAAAACTAGCGCCTGATTCAGTAGACTGGGTAATAAAGGCACTCCCGTTATACTGCATATTCGTACCAACATTCTTTATAACCATACCGAGAGATAACCCATTGATACCCGCCACACCATGATATTGAATTCCAGCATCCACGGCAAAGGCACTGGCCGTTGCCCGATCAATACTCTCATAGATCATTTTTCCATTAAAACCAACCTGAATTGCATTAGTTAGCATAATAGAATAAGCTAATCCGATCGTTGTAAATGTCGGGGAAAACGTTCTACCACTGGCACCATCCGGATCTTCGACTGTTGTTAAAGGAATATCACCAAAATCAAATGCTTTTATGGTGACACCCAAATTACCCAGGCTTCCCATATTAAAACCAAGGCCAAGGTAATTAACATGAACATCATCAAAAATATTCATCGAAGAAAACACACCGGCTGCGTTACCTTTCATTGATGACAAACCTGCCGGATTCCAGAAGATACCGTCAACTCCGCTTACTTCGGCGATATTAGCACCGCCCATCGCCAGATAACGCGCCCCTACAGGAACAAGCACCTGTACACCGGCCGCCGTACCGGTACGCGCAACGTCACCGGCATAACTAGGCGTCAAACCAACAAATAGTATGAACGCCAATAGTGCGGTAATCATGCTTATTTTGTTTCTTTTCATTATATACTCCCTTAAAAATCAAACCTTTATTATTATTCAAATAAACTATTAATAGTATTTCAGCATTTGTGCTCTTTGAATAATAAACACCTTAAGCACCTTAGTTACCTTACTCCCGTCAGAGAGCGTCATCTCAATATGCGCAAAATAGATTCCGCTCGCTACCGGCAATCCTCTTTCATTCTTCAGATCCCAGTTATAAAACTGAGTATCATCATTCTTTACCAGCTTACGTACCTGGTCTCCCGCAAGAGTGAAAAGACGAATGGTAGCTTTTTTAGGTAGATGATAAAAGGTTATAAATTTATCAAACCTATTCACACTTCTGGGGTTATTGGCATAGTATGGATTGGGATAAACCGTAACTTTTTCAACTGCGGCCTTTTCCTGGGCAACACTATACGTTTGGCCAAGTCCTTGTGTGGAAAAAGTAAATTCATCCGACCCAAGAATGATGGGGTTAGCATATTTCACATAGACCGAATCCCCTTTCTTCATTGGTGCCGTCCACCATACCAGATTCCAGGTTAAAGAATCTAAACTGGCTGAACTCGGAGCAGTTTCCTTATATGGCGTTAATAGAAAATACGTGTACATTCTATCATTCGGATTGAATGCATAAAATGGTTTGGAACTAGACGGATCCTGCATACGGTCATAGATTAAAAAATTACACTGATAACCATCTTCCGCATCCCAGACTTCGAAAGGAACACGAACCATGAAAGGATCACTAGAACCGGGGTTAGGATTAAAGGGGTTATCCTTAAGATCATACTTACGCGCTCCAATTAGATATGCCATTGATCCACCGCTCACAACGCTGACAAGCGTATCTCCGCCAGTTGTAACCGTTGTATCATAGTCACCTGTCCAGCGCAATACATAGTCCTTAATCAGCATATTAAGGTCCGTTGTACCTTGGCCATAAGTATCAATTGCCCGGGCAGTGGCGCCCCAGCCATAAATACCATAGCTACCGACACCTTCACCGGCACCGGCAAAATCACTGATATCCTCACCATTCCATTTAACAGAACTAAAATCCGTCGGAGCTTCGTAACTTCCACCAACAATTACCTGCATTCCGTCAACAACCGGCGCATCATTGGTCACATCATTATATAATTTATCCTGACCTTCCAGAACAACCTTATTGGCCGTGATGTCCTTCAAACCCCACATATCCACGGTCTTGAAAGAATATCCGATCTCAGGAATGGTAATAGTACCGGTAGCGTCTACTATATTCCCGTCATAACCGTCATCATAAACCGTAAATCCAGCGGTTAAAGGCGGAGTAAACATATCGACATTAATGGTCATATATACCGTTCCTTCGATAGCACCAAACGTAGAACGAGCCGAGTCTCCCCATGTAATCGAATTATCGGTTGGGTCGTAGGTACCTTCCGTATTTACTACGTTCTGGCCTTGACCCGTACCATAATCTCCATAGGCACCGGTAACAGGCTTCCAGCTATTGACCTTAATTCCTGAAGGCAAGGTTATTTTAAGACCATCAACCCAATCGCCGCCAGGAGCAACCAGATTTAAGGTAAATATCAAATCAACCGTGCCCACATTGGTAGAAGTAACAGCAGCACCCGTTATGGTAGAAGGAGATACATCGGCTATCTTGGCCATCTTGCCCACAGGAACTACCGAATCCGGTGAGGCCGTGCGTTTCCACTTGCCATCCAAATCCAGATAGAAGAACCACGGCTCAAAATAAACGCTGTAATCATCTCCGGTTATCTGAGCCGGATCTACAACCTTAACATTCACACTGGCCTGTTCAGCACTACCCTTACTATGCGTTACATTCGTCAGATCTTCACCTGGAGTAGAACCTTCACTATAACCGGGCAGAGCGGCCTGGGTGGTAACAGGAATAATCTGTATCGAAGATTCCAGACTTTTTACTACCGTAGCGGTCGGATTGTAATTATAGGCCGTTACAGCAAAAAAGTAGGTGTTACCCGGGTGAAGGGGCTCATCCTTAATATAATCTTTATCTACAATAAAATATCTTTTAACCCCTGTATCATTCCCAAATCTTATAGGAACATTAACACCTTGTCCATACTGAGGCAGAAATCTTGTTTCGATAATCTTTTTAACATTATCTACTTTATCAAAAGTAGCCACACGAACCGCATCAGACAATCCCGATTTGGCCGAAGGTAACTGATACACATTATACCCTTCAAAGCTGTAATCTGCTAAAACCGGATTTTCCGTATTGATAACGGCATCGTTATCGAAGCTCCAATTGATAGCAATTTTATCTTCCAAGGGTGTAATTTTTACCTTAGGTGGTGACGGTGGTTTCGGAACCTGAGTAAATAGTGTATTATAGAGCATTTGTGCAATTTCATCATTTACTTTAAGAGCAAATACGGATTGCGTTCTGGAGCCTACACCTAATTTACCGCTTTCTCCACCGATAATAGCAACAACCACTTCCTGTGTATCACCCGGCATCATAGTAAAGGGGCCGGTACTCAGAGACATACGACGATCAGCAGGAGCAAAGTTTTTGAGTCCGGGATTACCGTCAATATCACCAATACCCGTTACAGGATCGCCGTCCAGAGGGAACTTGGTCGGTTCGCCGGTGGCACGATGCGTAAACGGTGTGGGATTGTCCACATCGTTTGTAGTAATATATCCACGTAGTAAATTGTACCATTCCAAAGTACCGTCATAACTCTTTAATGTCGGGTCTTCCCACTCAGGATTACCGGCCGAGAAATAACCAAAAGAGGTCATGGGCATGTTTACTTTACCCGGACCTACTTTTTTCAGATTAAATACAGCATAATCTTCGGCATCATCAATGCCATTCTGGTTAATATCTTCACCTTTGACACCATCCACAATGGGGCCCTGGAAAAAGTCATAGCCAATGGCCGAAGGAGCCAACCCCAGTTCAGCAAAGTTGTCATCCGTAGGAGTACCATTATAGGCAAAACCGATTCCTAATTCAGGATCGCAACCGACAACGTCATCCGTGGAATTACCCACATCCGGGTCGCACCATTGAGCTACATACATATCATCCAACTTTTTCCCGGAAATATTGATCAAACGATATTTCTTAAATATAATTTGTCCCAATTGAGAACTGGTCTGATTGTAACCCCAGGCCGTAACCTGCAATTCCAGACCAATCGGATCCGATCCGTAAAGAGCAACAGTTCTGGCCGAATCCTGATCATCGACTCGCAAATAGATAATCTGATCGGCATTGGCAATGCCCGGGTAGTCACCTCCGGCAGTTAATTTCCCGTTTTCATCATATTCCGCGGCGATTGGATAACCCTGATCATCCAAAACCGGATTATACTCCCCGTTACCATCAACATCATAATAAGGAGCGCCCTGATCTACAGGCCATTCTTTCCAATCTTTGGCATATTGTGCAGCCAACTGCTCCATCTGATCCGCTGTTACGCTGGCATTGGGAACACGAAAAAATTCCGATGCATCCTGACGAAGAGGAGAAGGATCATCTAACAATTTCTTCCAGTCACTACGGATCCTGTAAATACGATCCAAAAGAGGCTCCGTCCCGATGGAATAAGTCTGACCACCAACTTGAATCTTCCCATCGACTTTACAGCCCCAGACAAAACCGTCTTCAAATATAACGCCTGCCGTACCACGTGGGTAAATACCACCGGCGTTATTGTCAGGATCTAAACCGGATTCTCCATCATAATACATCCAATACGACCAATTATTAATATTGGAAAGAGTACGAATAGGATCAAGATCCTGCGCTGTCTTGTAAATGGGATTTTGTCCCGTACCCTCCGGCCCTCTGGCGAAGACGTTGGATACTAACAGGAGCATAAATCCCACTACTATCAATGATAGCATAAATTTTACTTTTCGCTTCATTTGTTACCTCTCATCTTTAAATTCCTTATTCATATGGAAAATCTGTTTAGTAACTAAGTCTGATTCCAAAGAAAATCATCCGCGGTGTTCCATATAATTCCCGACCTAACTGGCTGCGGTAAGCGCCACCATCAACAAGGTTGATAGCTTTATACATATCCACATAAGTCTGGCCGAGACGCTGTACGGTTGCACCGGAAACAGACGGATCAGACAAGAAACCATCATCTTCAGCACTGCCGGTTTTTTGGAAAACATTAATTACATTTTTGGTATTTAACAGATTGTTCACACGTACATATACCGTGGCGTTAAGGTTATTGTAAACGTTAAAAGATTTATCCAAACGCAGATCAAGCAAATAAGTCCAAGGCGTTACGGAACGATTCAGTGGTTCCAGGGCCACGCGGGAACGGGTATCAAACATATAATCCACACCGGCCGTGTAAGGATTTGTCTGACCTCCCGGAGGTGCATACACAAACGTATAAGGATGACCACTGGAAAAGGTGAATAATAAATTCGCACCAAAATTTTCGAATACAGGTCCGCCATCACCTTTGTTAAACCGGTAATCCAGATTGATAGAACCGCGATGGGTTTGCGAATAATCCAGGGGCGAAACAACAATCGGTTTTACCGTATTGTTATAAACCGCGCCATGGTAAGAAGTATTACTGGAAGCGGTGCCCTCTGCATCGGTCAGGGTATAATTCACCTGGGCCTGCAAGCGATGACTTCTACGTAACGTCAGTTTAAATTCAAGGCCTTTGGTAGTAGCAAAATCGCCATTCACAAAACGTTCATAAGACTGAACTTCAGCGCCAGGAAGAACTTTTTCCAGATCCACCTGGATCTGACCCTGGACATTACGATAAAATCCCGTTATATCAATTGCGGCAAAATCGGATAACTGACGGCGCAGTCCGATTTCGTAATTTGTTGTACGTATAGGATCCAGGCCAAAACCAATCGGATTAATATAGTAAAACCCACTCTCTGCAATTTGCCGCGATAAACGGTTCGCTCCAAAATAGATTTGATTTAACTGCGGCATCTGAACAAATTTACCATATTGTAGATAAAAAACAGTTTTTTCACTAACCGGGAAGGAAAAGCCTAATCGCGGACTAATCTGCATGAAAGGATCTTTTTTCTTCCAGTCACTTTTATAGATCAAACCACTGTTAGGATCTACATGAGGATCTTTTGGATTTTTTAAAGTATTATCATCACTATCAAAATAATCAAAACGCAAACCTGCATTAACAATTAAATCTTTATATTCGATTTTATCCTGTACATAAAAAGCACCAAAAAGTGGATTTTTGGGCCCATCTACATAGGTTCCGTTGGGATAATTCTTGTCGCTGTTAATTTCATTGCCATAGGCATCAAAACCATACGTATCAACGCCACCCAATTTAATCCACGTCTTTACAGGTACATTTTTTATACTACCGTATGTATCAGATGATCCATAGGTACCGGGAGCGGCAGTTAAATACATAACACTTGGATCAATATCAAAGTAACGTACCGTATAAGCTCGCGCTTCAGCGCCGACTTTTATTTCGTGATAACGACCCAACTGACTGGTAAGCTTAAAAGCGCCGGAATAGTAATTTTGTTGTAAATTACGATAAAAATATGATGGATTCCCGTTACGTGTAAAAGGGATACCTGCAAAAAGATAATTAAATTTCGGTTTCCAGGCATCGCGATAAGTCACGCCATGAGCCGCAACTTTTGTACTGTCGAACCAGGAGTGCCAGTCATTGCCGAAATAACTATCACCTCGCTCCAAATGATAACCAAAAGCACCTAAAGTAACATCGTAGTAAGTAGTCGGTGAAAGAACATGGGTCAGTTTAGCACTTAATAGGTATGTATTCAGATCATCATAAATTTGACGATTATTAAGCACATGCAGCCAAGGTGCGCCATCAAGATAGGTTCTTCTCGTGTTAAAAGTACCACCAATTCGCAGACGGATCGGATTAAAATTAAACAACAAGGTTCCATTCAGCGCATACCGGTTGCTTTTATTGTGTGGCGTAAATCCATCCGGATATTTGAGATTAACCGTGTCATGAACTGCATTGGCTGGATTCTGATCCACCATATTATCAAATTCCCAACCTTTACTGAAACGAACCTGATCATCACCCTGGTAATTGTTCTCAGCTGCCAGGAAGAATCGAACCTTTTTGGTTAATATAGGGCCGCTTAGAGTCACGGCACCAATATGATGCTGATACGAATATGTGCCTAAAAATTTTTCACCCTCACTGGCGAACTTGTCTGTCTGAACATCTACTGAAAAATGGTAATCCGGTGTACCGGTTTTAAGCTCTGCCCGGATAATGCCGGAATTGGCGCCACCAAATTCGGCCGTATAACCACCGGTCAAAACCTGAATTTCTTCCACGGCATCCTGGATAACATAAATAGCATTGGTATTATTTAACGGATTTGATGTAGACGCCCCGTCAAGATAATAACCCACTTCTTCCTGACGACCGCCACGAATATGGACCTGGCCATCCTGCACGACCACACTGGGCTGTAAGGCTAAAATATTATTCAGGCCTCTAACAGGAATTGCCTCAAGCTGTTTAGAAGTGACCAGAGAATAACTTTGGGTCACATTCTTTTCTACCAGAGGACGCTTGGCCACAACTACAACCGCCTGACCCAATTCGAGGGTAGTCGGTTCCAGCTCAAAATTTTTGTCGGTAGTAATACCGGCGGAAACACGAACACCTTCCACAACTACCTTTTTATATCCTACATAGCTGGCTTCAATATTATATACACCAACAGGAACATTTAAGATAACATAGTAACCGTCAACATCGGTAGTTGCGCCTAGGTAGGTATTCTGGAGAACAACATTCACGCCAGGCAAAGGTTCGCCTGTCTTCTTGTCTTTAACTACACCGGTAATTTTACCCGAAGACTGAGCAAAAAGGAAAATCGGCATAGATAAGGCAAATAATATTATAAGTATTTTTTTGAACATCCCTTAACCTCCACTAATTAAGACAATTCAACAGAAAAAAACGGACAATTAAGATAAATAGATTTTCCATTATGTCATATGCCACCTCCTGTTTTATATTACCTTACATTAAATGTGAGCCTCATCACATAGCAAAATATAGAATAAATTGCGTTTATTGTCAAGGATACGCACCATTAAGTGATTAAATTTTTTCAGGTTAGCAATTTGTACTAAACGTTCTCTGTCCATGGTAACGTGTTTTAGTTAGGTCGAATATTCCGTTATTTAGCCTTTTAAGACTAATAACAGGTTGAAATATCGGATAAATATTTGTTTTATGCAAGCCTTAATGTGATAAAAATTAAAAAAATAGCCTATTTCTTAGTAAGAAACAGGCTATTTAAGTCTTTCAAAAAAACAAAAGGGTCTATTGCAGGACAATCATCTTCTTTTTCAGAACTATTTGCCGACGGCCGCCCATAGAGACCGTATATCGATAAATATAAATTCCGCTGCCTATTCTATGGCCATACTCGTTTCTACCATTCCATTTAAGCGCATAGCTTCCCGGAGAACGGGTGCCATGAACCAGCGTCCGAACCCTTTGTCCTAATACATTATAAATGGTAATATCCACATCTGCTGCCCGCAATACATCATAGCGTATCGTGGTCATAGCCGGATTCTGCGACGATGCTGCACGCAAACCAAAGGGATTCGGATAATTTTGGTACAGAACAAACTTTGTGGGCGGAACACTTTCCCTGGTAAGGGCACTTGCCGATGGGTCAAAGTAATAGTAAGCGGTACGGGCATTGTTAGCTTGATAAGTAGGCCAGCCCTTCAGTTCCGTACCTTTGTCAGTCTGAAGATCAATGATATTCAAACTGTTCTCATCACCGACAATTACTTCGAAATCGCCGTCATTATCCAGGTCGGCAATGCAGGCCGAACCCTGCTGCTTATCCGTATAAAAAGCAGGAAAGGGCGAGAGCTGACTTCCATCGGGTTGAAAGGCATATATTTTGCCGTCATCCGAACTGCAAACCAGCTCCAGGTGTTGGTCGTTGTTCAAATCGGCAAATACAGGGGACATATCGACTACTGCATTCATAGTAATAGGAAATGGGGCCAGGGTATCCCCGGCAAAGTTAATCACATACAATTTATTATCCGTACCCGTACTGAAAGCGATATCCAGGGTTCCGTCTCCATTAAAATCACTCAGGGCAGGAGTTGATTTAACGCTATTATCCAGAGTTTTCAGTACGCTGATTTGCCCGCTGGCATCAATTTTTTGTACCTTTTTATCGGTGGTAGTGACAATAATATAACGGTCTCCCTTCAAATCGGCGATCAACGGCGTTGTATTGACCCTGGAACTGAGGGTAATGGGGAACCCGCTTATTTCCGTACCGTCTGTTTTCATCACATGCAATTCTTTGTTTAACAGGCCGAAGACCATTTCCGGTATGCCGTCGCCGGTATAATCTCCCAGAGCGACTCCCTGATCAATTTGCGAACCCACATTGAGAGGAAAGCCGGATAGTTCCGTTCCATCAATATTCATCACATGTAAATTACGGGACATGGTACCGAAGACCATTTCCAATTCCGGATCGCTATCCATATTGGCCACAGCGATATTACCCCGTACCTGCTCATCCGGATTTACATTCAGCAAAATGGAACCATCTCCTTTTATAATTTTAAGAATTCCATCCGCCCGGTCCGCCACAACAATTTCATTTCGGCCGTCATTATCCATATCCGCCACAGCCGCACCCATAGTTGTACTGCCCTCCAGATAGACCGGGAATCCACTCAGCAAATGACCCGTGGCATCATAGGCATACAGGCTGTCGTTATCTCCAACTCCAATAACTTCCAAATTATCATCACCGGTAATATTGGCAGCCGTCATGAATTGACCGAAACCGGTTGGATTTACGGGAAAACCCTGCTGGTTTAAAGTCGCCTGGACATAAATCGTTTCCGAATCCGAATAAGGATGATCGGCACCGGGATTGGCATTCTTGGTCACCACCAGAGGCAGGGTATCCAATGAGGCATCGCTAGTAAAACCGAATATCAGGTCCCCGTCGGCCGTGGTTACGGAATCCCCGGCAGCAATAGTACCCAGACTGGCCGAATTATCCGTGAAAGTCAGATAGGGGGAAGTCGATGAAAGGGTTATGGTCGTATTATCCGCATCGAGATAGAGAGGATCATTCTTAATATTCATAACCAAATTGGCATTCTCGCCGGGACTGATCTGGCCGTCTCCATTTCCTCCGCTTTCCGAATATGCACTGCTGGTTATATATAAATAAGGGAAAGCATTGCGGGCAATAGCATTGTATACATTAACCCGACCAGAACCCAACTGTCCCGAATAAGACGGATTCAGATCATCGATCGGATCGGCGTTGTTCAGCAACTGATCCCAGTACCACTGTCTGCTTTGCCCCGGAAACCAGGCTTTAAGCAAGGCAAAAGAACCGGTGACCACCGGTGTGGCCATGGAGGTCCCCATCCAGGCCGCGTATCCTCCGGCATTCCAGTGAATCGTACTTAAAATAGCGGTTGAGGAAACGCTTCCCTCGCCTCCGGGAGCACTGATATCCACTACCGATCCCCAGTTGGAATACCAGGCTTTATGATCGGTTTTTTCCGTAGCAGCCACGCAGATACATTTTTCATAATCGCTGGGATATTGAGGATTATCATCATTATCCTGTTCATCATTTCCGGCAGCCCCCACCACAATAGCATTATAAGGAGGCGATGACACTTCGTCTAAAATATTTTTTTCATACGTAAACAAATAACCGCCGCCCCAGGAGCAATTAATAAATTTCGCACCTAATTTAGCCACATACAAGATGCCGTCATAGCCGGAGTAAATACCGGGTTGAGCTTCGGTTGAATCGGCATCTTTCGAATTTTTCGTGGCAATCACTTTACTGCGAAAGGATATTCCGCTTACCCCTGTGGAATTATCGGTAACAGCAGCAGCAATCCCCGTGGTATGCGTACCGTGACTAAGCGCATCGTCCACTCCGGAACTGGGCGGACGGATATCGTTATCGCTATCACCGAAATCCCAGCCGTAGAAATCATCCACATATCCGTTTCCGTCATCATCAATATTATTTCGTTCCGAGTCATCGACTATTCCGTTGCCGTTCAAGTCTTCGCCGGGATTCAGATAAAGCACGCCCTGTAAATCGGGATGTTCCGTATCCACACCGGTATCCACCACACCGATCAGCACATTCGGGTCCCCGGGCGTATCCGTACCCCACAGCCCCCAGGCGTAATCGGCCATGATCGTCTTCATAAACCATTGTTCGCCGTAACGGGTGTCATCCGGAGTATACGCATCGTTCTGAGGCTGCTCTAAAATGTGATTCCTACTCTCCAGATCTGCGGAAATGATCTCGCCGACAGATGTAAAATCCCGGATCATATCCTCTAACCGGTTGCGATCCTTTTGACCGTTAAAGCGGGCCCTATAGACTTTGCTTAGATTAACATCGCCCACCACATCCGTATTGTCTGCCGAACGTAACCAGCGTTTCAGATCGATAATCTTATATTTTTGAAGCAATTGATTAAGGGCCGGCAGGTCCGTAACCGGCTGACCCTGCTCATAACGAATTTGCAAATAGGGGTGATCTTTTTGCAAACAGAACAAAATTCTGTCCTGAAAATATCCGTTACCGGCCAACAGAGTACTCGCAAAGAGCCCTGCTATTAAAGCCAGAATAAAACGTGTCCTCATAATACCTTCCTCCAATTTAAGTATCTAATGGATTACCATCATTTTTTGGGTTTGGACTAAACCACCTGCCGTTAATTTTAAAAAATAGATACCCGAAGCCAGATCGGTGCCGTCAAGTAAGAAACGGTGCACTCCGGCACTCTGGTTACCATGCACCAAGGTTCTAATTCTTTGCCCTAAAATATTATAAACAGATAACCGAACACGGCACTGCCCTTTCAGGTTATAACGAATCCGTGTATATGTCTGATTCCCCAGAGCATTTCCGAAAGGATTGGGTTGATTTTGAAAAAGTTGAAAACTTGTACGAACAGCCCTGAAATCGTCAACAATAGCAGTGGCACTACGATCGTTAAGTTCAGCAGTGCGCTGGTTATTGCCTAGAAAGGTCATCCAACTCCCCCCGAAAGCAGACCTGTTTTTCCAGTCGAAAACGAAAAGACCGGAATGACCGCCGGTTATGATCTCCGCATCTCCATCCCCATCCACATCCATCAGAGTTGGTGCGGCGTTCAGATCCCCCTGGATTCTGGCTGGAAAATTAGGTAGCCTTTTACCTTCGGGACTTATCACATACAGGTAGCCCTGATCCGTGCCCGCTATTATATCAAAGACTCCCTTCCCTTCAAGGGCCCCAAAAACCGGTGAGGATACAATTTCTCCCTTTGTTTTTATAGGAAAACCGGCATGATCCTTCAATGTCAAATCACAAACGTGGAGGTATCCGCCAGCCGTTGCAAAGACAACCTCCGGTGACCCGTCTTCATTCAGATCCTGTACGGCAAGGGGGCTACTGAATTTATCCGAAAAAGAGTGTTGCCGTAAAATATTCCCTTCGTGATCCAGCAACAACAGATCTCCTTTTACGGTTCCGGCCAGAACATAGTACCCTTTTTTCGAAGGGAGCAGTACGGGAGTTACCGCCAGGCGTTGCTGAATATCAACCGGCCATCCCGGCTGTTCCCGACCGGAAGTATCAAAGACATGGATTCGTCCGTCGAAAGTGCCGAAGATCAATTCCCGACCGCCATCAGATAAAGAGGCAAGAGCCACTCCTCTGTCGATAAACGTTCCCATATCTACAGGAAAACCACTCAATTCACTTCCGTCAGAATGGAGGATATGCAGATATCCTTTCATAGTACCGAAGACTACTTCCTCAAATCCATCACCATCCAAATCAGCCACTGAAAGATTGCCGTAGATTGCTTCCCGAACATCCAGGCGCAGTAAGGTATGGCCTCTAAAATCTATAATTTTCAATATACCGGCCCGGTTGGCAATAGCAATCCGTTTTTGTTGATTTTCCTCATAGATAGCCGGAGGCATAGTGGTATACCCTTCCAGATCGACCGGAAAGCCGTCTAACATTCGCCCTTTCTGATCGAGGGCATACAGATAATGATCTTGTCCTATGGCCAGAATCACATTTAAAGAGTCGCGTATCTTGCAAACAGTCAAAGGCCGGGCAATGACAATGGACAGGGGAAAACCCACCTGATTTAAGGTAATCGGAATCGAGAATGAAAAACTTTCCCGATATGGGTGATCGGAATCTTCATTTGCCGAGTATTCGACCCGGAAATGAAGGGATTGAAAGAGCGCGTTAGGCGAAACTTGCAGTAGCAAATCGTTCCCCCCGGAATCGATTGAATCGCCGGGCAATATGGTACCGAGTATGATTGTAGAATCAATAAAACTAAGGGATGAATCGGAAGAGGTCAGGGTTAGCTGCACCGAATGGGCCGACTGCCATCCGGCGCTGTTTAGGGACGCAATATGCACATAGACCTGTTCACCCGGATTGATTTGTTCGTCGCCGTCATCATCCAAAATTTGAAACGACACCTGCCTCGGGGAAAGTTTCGGGAAAATAGTTTTGGCAATCGGCGTATACACATTCACCCGGCCGCTACCTAACAGACCCCCATACCCAGGATTCTCAGCGGAAATATCATCGGCGGATTGCAGCAACAGATCGACCCGTTCAGAAGGATTGTACTGAGGGAACCAGGAGGTTAACAAGGCAAACGACCCGGCCACAACCGGGCTGGCCATGGAAGTTCCCTGCCATGAAGCGTATTTTCCGGCATTCCAATGAATCGTGCTGTAAATCGATGTGCCCGGTGCGCTGATATCGATTATCCGGCCATAGTTTGAAAAGGATGCCTTCTGATCGGAAGCATTTAAAGCCGCTACTGCAATTGTACTGGAAAAATCGCTGGGATAAAAATGGTGCTGATCATTGTTCGAGTTATCATTTCCGGCCGCACAAACAACGATAGACCCATATTTATCGTGAATCATTTGCAGCAGACTATCTGCATATGAGCTGTAATAATCCGATCCCCAGGAGCAGTTAATGACTTTGGCCCCCATTTTGGCACAATAGAGTACCCCGTCGTAAGCATCCCATAAATAACCGTCGGATACATCGTTATCCCGGCTTTGCTTGGTAGCAATTATCCTGCTGCCCCTGGCAATACCACTAATACCCAGATTGTTATTGAATACGGCCGCCATAATACCGGCTACGTGGGTGCCATGGCTTAAAATCTGATAGGAACCGGCAGAGGGCGGCCTGATATCATTATCCCCTGATGAAGATGCATCGGCTCCGGCGAAATCCCAGCCGCGAATATCATCCACAAAACCATTTCCGTCATCATCCAGACCATTAAAATCGGCTGCTGTTACCTGTCCGTCATGATCGATATCTTCGCCGGGATTAATATAGAGAGCGGGCTGAATATCAGGATGCAAATAGTCGATTCCGGTATCGACCACGCCGACTAAAACGGTGGAATCCGTTGGCAGACCGGAAGGCCACAAAGGCCAGGCATAGTCGGCCATGATACGCTTGAGATACCATTGTCTGTCGAAGTAAGGATCATCAGGAAGAAAAGGTTGAATGGGCATGGTTATTTTGATAAGGGGCTCACGGATCGCGGAACGGATCGCTTCCTGAGATAAAAATTCCCCGGCAACTTGCCGCAATTTTCGGGAGCTAAATTTCCACTTGAAAACTACACGTATTATTCGGTTAAAATGTAGATTGCCGTAGACATCCGATTCATCGGCAGATTTCAGCCAGGGTTCAAGACGCAAGACAGGGTATTTTTGCAGAAAACCGTATAAGGGATTCGCTCGATCCAACATCCGCCCATTTTTTATATTCGGAAGGACATATCCTTCTTTTACCCGAAAAAGCAGACGATCGGTATGGAAGCCTTCCCCGAAAAGCAGACCGACTAACAGCAATACCACCGGCCAGGAATACAAAAATTTAGATCGACTCAACATTAAATTCAGACTTTTAAATGATCATGATTTTAACGTAAAAAAATCATTTTACGTCTTTGAACGGATTCATGCCCATTGCCGAGAAGCCCTTTTACCCGAATCTGGTAAATATAAACGCCGCTGGCTAAACCCTCGGCACGGAAGGGTACCCGGTAATGGCCCTTCTCCTGCTTGCCGTCTACCAGTATCTTCACTTTCTGGCCGAGAATATTATATATCGTCAATCTTACCCGACTAAGAGCCGGCAAACGGTAGCCTATGGTTGTGCTTAAAGTATTTTGACCTTTGGCTGCCGAACCGAACGGATTCGGATAATTCTGATCCAGTTGAAAGGTAGAAACAATGGGATTAGGGCGAGGAGAAGAAATCTTCGAGATGGCCCCGGCATAAGACCCTGTCCGCAAATTGCTGCCCATGAATGTTCGCCAGGGGAGTAAAGAAGCTGAAGTATCCGGCAGATCAAAAGCATACAAATCATTATTTGTACCGATAAGCAGCTCCAGATCACCATCGTGGTCCAGATCGTACAGTGCAGGTGAGGCACTGAAGGGCTGATTATAAACGGCCGGAAAGTGCGCATAATTTGAACCGTCTGCTTCCAGTATATATAATTTCCCGCTATTTGTACCAACCATAATTTCCGGTTGCCCGTCATTATTTAAATCCGCAAAGACCGGAGGAATTTTGGCATAGCCGTCCATGAAAACCGGAAAACCGGCCAGAGATTGTCCACTGACCGGGTTCACTCCATGCAAAGCACCGTCATCGGTGGTTAAAAAGATTTCCGGTTGCCCGTCTCCGGTTACATCGCATAAGGCCAGAGCGGATTGGACCTTGCCGTTAAAAGGATATTTCCAGGAAATCGTTGTATCCGGATTAACGAGCAACAATTCATTATGGGTTGTAGCCACATAGATGTGGCCGCTAAAGATCACTGGCGGAACGGCTAATTTCCCATCCAGCTTAAGAGGAAAATCATTGATCGTATCGCCGGCAGCATCTATTACCTGCAACAATCCGTCGAAAGTACCGAAAATCATTTCCGGACGTCCGTCCCCATCCATATCCGCTAAGGCAATACCTTTATCGATCATATTAGAAACCGTTTTCGGAAAGCCCGGTAATTCCGTGCTGTCCGACTTAATCACATGCAGGGTGCGTCGCATGGTGCCGATAACCATCTCCAATTGGGGATCATCGTCCAGATTGGACACGGCCACTCCCCCCTGCACCGCTTCATTGAGATCGATCCGTTTTTTCAGCACACCCCGGCCGCTGTAAATAAAAATCTGTCCGCTGCGATTGACCACGACAATCTCATTTTGACCGTCACCGTCCACATCGGCAATAACCGGCGCAGCAGTGGTGGTTCCGATATCTTTGGGAAACCCTTCCACAAGCTGACCATTCGCCCGAAACACACTGAGCTGATCGGTATGGGTAATCGCTGCGATCAGAGGTTGCCCGTTAAACCGCCCTATCCCGATGGCAGAACTCACGGAAACCTGATCAACCGGAAAACCCGTTTGATTCAATGTCGCCGAAACTGAAATCGACTCTATGGAATGGTAGGGATACCCTGCCGTATCATCGGCAAAAATATGAACTTGCAGGTCAAAGGAACCGTAAGGAGCATTACTGAGAACACGAAATTGCAGAGGATGGCCGCTATTGCTTGTACTTTGGCCATTGTTTAACGGGCCGGGATCGGCCAGAGAATCGATTATTTCGATAAAAGGAGAAGAAGATCTTAAAATCAAATGAAGCGCTGTTGCATCCTGCCACCCGGAACTATTTTCGAGATTCACAACAAGACCGACGCTTTCTCCGGGATTAATTTGTCCGTCTTCATTGGCATCGTCAATGGTAAACGTCTTATTCGTTATGGTTATATCGGGTGCGATCTGTTTGGCAATGGCCTTATAGATATTTACCCGTCCGGCACCCAATTTTCCTGCATAGGAAGGATTCAGATCATCGATATTATCGGCTGACTGGCGCATGGTTTGCAGCAACCAGTTCCGGTCTTTTTGCGGAAACCAGGCGCGTAACAAAGCAAAAGCACCCGTTGCTACCGGAGTGGCCATAGAGGTTCCCTGCCAGGATGCATAAGAGCCGGCATTGGCATGAATCGTACTATAAATGGCATTGGTATAGTTACCGCCCTCTCCACCCGGAGCGCTGAAATCGATCACATTACCCCAGTTGGAATAATAGGCCCGCCGGTCGGCATTATTCAGAGCGGCAATAGCCGTAGCATTCGCAAAATCACTGGGATACTGGTGGTTGCTGTCGTTATCATGATTATCATTCCCGGCCGCGCAAAGAACGATCGCTCCGTAATTATTAACCACATTATCGATAACAATCTTGCCGTAAAAATCATACCCCCCGCCCCAGGAACAATTGATGATCTTCGCCCCCATTTTAGCACAGTATAGAATTCCGGAATAGCCCTTCACAATGCCCGGTTCCTTTTGATCGGTATCCCTGGCCTGCTTGGTGGCAATAATCTTGCTTCGAAACGATATCCCGGCAATCCCGATTTGATTATCGGTCACAGCGGCAATAATGCCCGAAACATGCGTACCATGGCTTAATTCTTTAGTGGAACCCACGTTTGGCGGCCGTACATCATTGTCTTCATCCGCAAAATCCCAACCTGTAAAATCATCATTGAAGCCGTTCTCATCATCATCATCTTTCAGATCGTTGTTATAACCGGGGTCTCCCGGTTGTCTGCCCTGAGAATCTTCGTCGATTTTGCCGTCACCGTCATCATCCACACCGGCGATTCCCGGTTTCCCGTCACCGTTGGCGTCCCCCGGCCTTTCTTTGGGATTCACGTAAAGCATTCCCGCCAGATCCGGATGGAGATAATCCACCCCTGTATCGACCACGCCAACCAGTACGGTGGAATCACCGGGAATGGCATCCCCCCACAAAGCCCAGGCCTTATCCGCACCGATCTTTTTTATATACCACTGTTTGAAAAAGTCCGGATCATTGGGCTCATAGGGAGTAATTCCTCCTCTGAGATGATTGATGGTCTGCAAAGCGGCAGAATGGATTTGCGGCAAATCCCGGAATTGGCGGATAATCTTTTTAATCCGTTCCAGCTCCTGCCGATTCGCAAATTTTGCTTCATAGATTTTGGACAGATCCACACCGTCAACGACATCACGTGCATCGGCGGCAGATAACCATTTCCGAATAGAAATAATGCCGTTCCGTTCTATAAGACGATCGATGGCTTCGATACCGGTAGAAAGTTTCGACCCGATATGGACCACAGACAGGAGTGGTTGATCTTTATTTAAACAAAATAAAAAACCATTTTGTTGATATTCTTTGCTTTGAGCAAAGACCAGACTAAATGATACCGCTACAAAAAGAAAAATCCTTTTCACAAAAACTCCGGGATAAAAATTAACTAAAATTCAAACACCGTAATGAATCAATCAATCAAAAAAGAAATATGGAAACACACGCTCCGTAAGAAGGCAGACCGGTTGTTCGTTAGGATGTTCAACCATTAAAAACGGTTCAGGGAGCCCGGCTCCCCGAACCTGGTATTCTCTATTTCCTATTTAATAAACAGCATCCGGTTGGTAAGAGTAATTCCCTTACTTTTTAGCTGGTATAGATATATACCGGAACTGACCGTTTTCCCCGAACTATTTTTACCCAACCATCGGGCATAATGTGTACCCGGTACGGCCTTACCGTCAAACAATGTAGCGACTTTTTGTCCCAAAATATTATAGACCGTTATTGTCATATGCTGACCTGCGGCTCTCACGGGCACGTTAAAAGGAATCATTGTTTGCGGATTAAAGGGATTGGGATAGTTATTCCCCAAACCGAAACGATCGGCAATAAACGAACGGTGTTCTTTAATCCCCACCGCCGTTTTAACCTGAGAGGTGTCTAACAAAACATGAACCATGGCATCGAGATCCGTAACGTTCACCAGACCGGACGATTCCTCTACATAGGTATTCCCGTCAATCGGCTCGGATGTATCTGCGCCCAGTTTATAACCGGATCCATACCGTTTAACGCTGATATAGAAACTTTTCATGGACGAATCAATGGTCATCTTCTTCTCAAATATCATACGGTTAAACCCGGGTTTTACATCCGCTTTTTGCAACGTTTTAAATGTAAAAAGGCTGTCCGGGGCTCCGCTGGTATCGTTTGTGGTCCAGACTTTGATCTGGATAGGAGCAATTCTTGTAACTCCGGTGGAATCCAGGAAGAAATTAACCCCTTCCAGATTTACAGGATAATATTTGGGAGTAAATTTTACATAGATAAGTTTATTCGTGGGTGCCACAATCGTCGTATCGGGAGTGGAGTCATCATAGCCGAACTCCACAACCGTAGGAGGATAAATTTCGGCCCCTGCTACCAGGATATATCCCTCATCATTTCTGGGAAAATCGGATGTCCCTTCATATTTAATTCCCGCCTTAAGCGTATAGTCATATTCCTGAAAAGGTACAACCGCCGTGTCGGTAAAAACACTGTCCATAACTTCCCCCATCAAATGGATATAAGCATCCCCGGGGGTCGTACGCCAAACCTGATAGGTCTTTCCTTCCTCAAAATCCCAGCTCACGTGGATCGTTGTATCTTCCGGAACCGGAACAGCTTTAATTCCCGTGGGTGCCGGGATCGTCACAATCGGACTGTAGATGACAAAATCATCCACCAGCAAGCCGTAACCGATGGGCTGATCGTCGTCCGAATGGAAACGAATGCGGATATATACATCCTGCCCGGCGAAACGTGAAAGATCAAAAGGCGACATATTTTCCGGATAACCGTAAAATGTGGAAACATTAATCCAACGATCAAAGCCCTCGGGATAAACATAATACCCACCATCATCCGAGATGCTAACGGGTTCCCATTCCGTACTATCTATGGGACGCGCCTCCACGTAAAAGAAATCTCTCGAATTTAAATCTTCATCCGGATCGGCAAAAAAGGGTAAATGATCAAAATCGAGGTAAATGGGAGTTGTATCCGGTAAAGCGATCGGTCCGGTACCGTACGCATCTTCCATCCAGGGATTGTAGGTCGCGGTAGAATCGAATACGTCTCCGCCGTTTTGCAGAACAGCGGCATGGGTGCCCGAAGGGGTAAATTCCGATGCATAGACCGGCAAAGGATTCTCGATCGTAGCGACATGCCACAGGTCTCCGCCGAGCGGAGGGATATACACATTATCCTTACCCGTCATCCCGTCTTTTTGCCCGTCATTAAAAAAATAGAGCGAATCGTCCGAAGCCACGGTGATGCTATCGACTTCCCAACCGAACATATCCGGGCCTCCATCGGCCGTGGAATAAGCCATATCCGAAGCAAAGGCAAAACGGATCATAAACGGCTGCAAAGGTTCTACATAGTCTTTCAGGCTGATGCTCTCTTTCCGCCATTCCAACTGATCGCCGCCCCAACCGGGTATACCGACGCCTTCGAACATACCTTGAGTCGGCTCCCCGAAAGCCCAGTCGCTGGAAATATTATAGGTGTCAAATTCCAATACATGCCAGGTCAGGCCGCTATCCGTACTCACCCGGACATTAATGGCATCCCATCCATCGTAAGGTGCCGGTGCTCCTGCCGGATTCTCCACACTGAAGCGGTGATAGAAAGAAAAAGTCAGGTTGGTATCTGTCGTATCGGAAACCAGAATGGGGGGCGTATCCAGTACCTGATACCAGTGATTGTCGTAGCCTCCGTTGGTCCCGAGGCTGGTATCGGCCATACGCCAGGAAGAATCTCCTAGCGCTTCCCATGTATCCAGTAGCCAGTGACTCGGACCGCGTTGCGGACGGGGATCGGTTAAATCGTCACTGGTCCAGCGATGCCATTCACTGCCCGGTTCAAAATCTTCCATGAATAGAAGACCACCCGGAAATCCATTCGAAGGTTTTTTGAGAGTATGAGGCAATCTCGTATTCTTAAAGACCGATATCTTTGTCTGTGGTGTTTGGGGTAGGATCGGATAGGCCTGGTTCTGTATACGTTCAGCTGCAGAAAGCAGGCTCACCAGGCTCATAATCGTTAAAAACAGTAAAAATTTACGCATTCAAATTCCTCCTTAAAACGTTTGTTTTACATACCTTTTAATGATTCAACTTAAAATAAAAAGTCAAAGCCATAATTATGAACATATCCCAGCAAACCGTAGTCGTTAAAGGCATAATTCATCCTGGCATGAATGCCCAGTTTACTGAAATTTAAACCTATTCCCGCCGTAAACCTGGCTTCATCATAATTGTCTTTATAACCGACGCGAAAGGCGACAAATTGATTCCATTCGTATTCCAACCCCATATTATAACGCAGGTAGTGATCCGTCGGGTCATTCGCTTCCAAAGCAACGGTCAGCCGGTTTGTATCATCGTGAAGGATTTCGGAATTCTTACCAAGCACATCGAGAGCGATTCCCATACGGAAAACCAATGGAATCGGCCACTCTTCGGTTTTAAGACGGGCCCCCGCCTGATAGGAGGTTGAAGTGGAGCTGTTGGTATAATCCATATCCAGTTCCGGACCGTCCAATTTCATTTTTCCGCCGAAATTCGTTAGGGCCATACCCAACTTTATTCCGTAGATACCCGTATCAAACTGGGAGCCCACATCAAAGGCAATAGTAGATGCTTTTTCCAGAGAAAGTCTTTCCGTTATATATTTGACGGTTACGCCCAGATCAAAACGGGTGGTCAGGCTTCTGGAAAGGCTAATTCCGATGGAGGAAGAAGCCGCGTCGAAAGTTTGTCCCGTACCTTCCGGTTCATCAATCGTGGTCATTTCCATACTCCCCGAATTGAGATAGAGGACGGAAAGGCCAACCGTATTATCCGCATCAATGGGAATGGTAATCCCTAAAAAATTATAAGTAATACCCGCGAACAACTGGGTTCTGGCCACCCCTAAGGAAGGACGGCCGATCTTCTGAATACCCGCGGGATTCCAATACATAGCGGAAACGTCGGAAGCCAGAGCCGCATAGGCATCTCCGAGTGCCGTGCCCCTGGCTCCCGCGCCCAGTTTTAAAAACTGGCCCATCGAGGTAGCCACCTTGGATAGTTCCGTTTGAGCCAGGAGAGGCAGCGTGAATATGAGTATCCATCCTATGATATTTTTTAACTTCATTGAATCACTCCTAAACTTTCAAATCACTTAATCACCACAAATTTACCGGTGTATTTTTGGCCGTTGTCCGCTTTTACCACATACACATAGAGTCCGGGGGCCGCTTCCTGTCGGTTGACGGTCAGCAAATCCCAATCTTCACTGCCATCGAAAGGACTATCATGATGAAGGGTAATCACTTTTTCACCGGATACCGTAAAAATATAGATATCACATTTATTCGGTAAATTGGTAAACTGCAGTTTGCGAACAAAATAGTCATTCTCCCAGGCGGCATGCACGATATAAGGGTTCGGGACCACTTTAACCTTTTTTATTGAGTTTTTAGATACCTTTTTAACCCGGAATACTTCTTTTGTGTTGACCAGAAAGCCGTCACCGCGTTCAAAAGGTTTGCGTACCGGCATCATCAGTGTATCGCCCGCAGCCCAGTCCCGATCGGCCGAAATCAAATTTCCGTCAGCATCATAGGTATTGGGCAAAACCCAATCCAGAGTAAACAACAGAGAGAGTCTGTATTGGTCATTGTCCGGAGCTTCCGGCAGATGATTTTCATACACATAAAATTTAGTTCCTGGTTTGAATTCCGTGGCAGCGTAACCCACCAAACGTCCCTTGCGGTGCGTGACCGTATTCCAGACCTGAAAAGGTACCATGAAGCGGGATTGATTGCCGTTATTGGTAATATAAACGCTGTCGGCATTCTCCCCGGTAAAAAGCAACATATAATCCGATCTGGTCGGCGGGGAATTTAGAGAAGCGGTGGACAATTTATAGGTACACCGGGAATTAGGAGTCCAGTAAGCGTCTTCCTTCATTAAAATAATATCGGTACTCATCTGGATTCCCCAGCGCAAACCGTCGAAAATCGGAGGGGCTTCCGGCTGTTCCAGATCTTTGGACCATTCCTTACTGTTGGTAACCAGTGTATCGCCCTTATCTTGATCATAAATCGTATAGCGTTGCGAACCCGGAATTATTTTGGTATCGGCCGGCGGATCGTAATAGTCACAATCGAAGGTAATCTCATAAACGTCACCGGTCACTGCCTTAGGATCAATCACTTCAACCGTAAAAATACCGTTGCCTATCGTTCCTTCCTTTTTCACCACCTGCAAATCCGCCATTTCGGCATTACTGGCCGGACGGTGGGGAATTACTTTTACAATATGGGGTAAATTGGTACTATTCGCCAGAAAGTTTTCCAGCGAAGGGACTGTAAAGGTCAGCGATTTATGAGCCCCGGAACTATCCGGGTCAAGGATCGCATCATTGGGGATAAATCCACGGTCGTATGCGCAAACCGCATAAATATACTCCCGCCCGTTTTCAACATTTGTATCCTCGAATTTATATTTTAATCCCGTATCATCACCGAGATAGCGGTGAGGAGCCACGCGGTCGTAGCCGACGATTCCGTCCTTTTTATCAAATTGGGCAATCGGTTCCCAATAGGTGGTATTGGTTTCTCCGTCATAAATTTTTGTACCCCAGGTGAGCCCGTTATCGGAGCTCCTATAAATTCTGTATCCTTCAAAATCTTTAATACCGGTAATGATATCCTTATCCTGGACGGAGAGGGCATCCCAATAAAGGGTTATTTTCCGATCGTCTTCTTTCGCAATTACGTGAGGTGCTCTGGGCGGTCTGGTGCCCTGATAGTTATTGTCGTACATGATCTGAGCGATACGGGCATTGGCGATCAGGTCGTCTTCATTTTCGCCCATCAGTATACAAAAAGAGAAAGGTACCGAATCACCGCTGGCAATATTGAAAGGGCCGGAACCCATAATGAACACACAATCCAGTCCGTCCGGATAATCATAAATCAGTCCTTCGACCGAATCAAAACGCGGATTGAGCTTTCCGTAACCGACCTCACTCCGATACGGATGAAAATAGTGCAATGAATCATAGGGAGAAAGATTACTCGTATCTCCGGCAATTATTTTGTATTGAATTTCTTCCTTATTGGGAGCGACCGGGGTTTGACCGTCCCCTGACCAGGGTCCCTGGTTGGGGCTTTCATCCCGGGCCCCGGGACGGAAGTACCAGTCAAACCAATGCCAGCTGGTCAGCCCTAATTTATCTCCCTGATGTACATCAATCACTCCGTCCGCATCCAGATCGATGTCTTCCGCGGCAGTCGGCGTGTCCAATAATTTCACGGCGGAATAGGCCAGGTTTTTATCTCCCACATAGGGATTAGAATGGTCGCCATCCAGATCGTAAATGTAGCCGAAATCCCAATCCGTATTATAAGACATCATATCGTCATCATTCGTCCGGCCGGCATAACTTCCATTGGCCAGACGATTATAGGCATCCACATCAAAATAGAACCCGGCAAACACATTCTCATAATCATACTGAGATTCATTGATCAGGGTCATTTTAAAAAAGATGATGTCTTCGGAGATACTGGCCCCGTAAGAATAACCCGACACTTTGGCTTTGATACCCGTAGGATATCCCTGATTGGGGTCTACATCCCGGGTGGCCAACCGATCGTCGAATTCAAAATAAATATCCTGATCGGATACAAAAACGCCGGGTAGTTCCTTTTTTCCTGAAGAATCAGCAGGATCCAGCGCCCAGGGCCCGGGCCAGGTTCGCTGCTCATCCGTCCCGGGCCAGGTTTCCGGAATGTCACTGGTGGCAATGAGGGGATATTGATCCTCTTCATTGGTATATAGGCCTAATTTACCGTAATACTCGCCGGCAGTGGCCAAAGGGTTATGCAAGCGGATGCGGGCGTCTTCCACGGCCTCCCAGTCCGTACGATTCAGATTGGGAGTACGATCAAACCATGATTCCGATACCGTGGCTCCCCAATAGGTCGTATCCGTGCCCATGGTTTCGAAATCCTGATTTTTTATATTATAATGTTTCTTTTGACCAACTGCCCAGGGGTAGGGATTTCCATTGGCATCCTTACCCGGCACACCCAGTACGAGCGATAAATTCGAAATATACTGAAAGTCGCCCCATAATCCCTGAGGAGAGGCCGTACCGGAAAAGATTCCGTAATTTTCTACGGCTATTTTCAGTTTTCCTTTATCTAAATAGGCTCTGGCCCGGTTAAGTAACGGATCGGTAATGGCCGTCTTTCTCAAAGCCTGATTTTTTTTCACCGGCTCCATGGCAAGAACCAGCATCCCACTCAGGAATATGAATAAAATCGTTTTTTTGATCATGTAAAACACCTTACTTACTATTCATCTCTTTAACTTTTATTAAGAAACTAAAAATTGATCTCCAGTGAAAAATCAACCTGCCGGCGGCGACCGTAATAATAGGGCCGGTCGAAGTAGGTTTTAGAAAGAATACCTTTTTTGATCAGTTCGTTTAAGCGCGTCCCCGGGTCATCCGCTTTTCCGGTTTCCGGATAGATATCAAGAGCGTTTTTCCAGTCAAATAAATTCTGAACCATTACTCCGAATATGAGTCGGGCTCCCATTACTTTTACAGATTTTTGATATCTGAAATTGGCCGTAATATTCCAGGGACCCCGCTCGGAATTCGTTTCACCGGGCACATTCCCGATGATCGGCGTATAGGGGAATCCGCTCATAGCGAGGAACATTAAATCGAAACGTGAATTTTCCAGGGGATGAATCGTAGAAAATTGCAGACCGGCTCCCGGACCAAAGCGATAGGAATATGAAGCGCTGATGTCATGAGTCCGGTCATAAGACATGAGCAGCTCCCGCTTGGGCATGGTACGCGGTGTATCGGTTTCCCGGTAACCTTCCCAGGGATCACGCCGGTTGGCGGTAGCTCTGGAGTTGGTATACTGGATGATCAGTGACGAAATCCGGCCCTGGTAACGTAAAACCAGGTCCACTCCCCGGGCGGTTGCATAATCGGTATTTAAGAATATGGTGTAAGAGTACGGAAACTGAGGAACCCTTTCCGTAGAAGTCAACTCCGAATATTCCTTAGACCAACCGATGATCTGAGCAATTACATGTTCGCTCAAGCCCACATTTAAACCGAATTCATAGGCGGTCATCCGTTCCATACTTAAACCGGAATTCCCAACCAGAGGAGAATAGGTTTTAATATCTTTGGTAGGATTCATATATTTATTGCGGTAGGTCGGCGTCTGGGTAAAACGTCCGTAACCGAAAGTAAAGGTTGCATTATCGGTAATAATCTGGGAAAAACCGATACGCGGGCTCCAGGAATACTCCCATTTACTATTAACCAGTTTGCGTTCCGCCTCTGTTGCCCAGGGATCATTCCAGTACTGGGCATGAGCATTTAGCATATCGAGACGCATACCGAGATGAATGGTCATATAATCGTATTCGATCAAATCCTGGACATAAAAAGCCATCTCTTCCGGATGCCGTTTATATTTCTCCACATAGGGGTTCTGGAGCCAGGGTAGCTGAATTTCATTAATCATAATTGTGTGTCGTCTGTAAGAGGCTCCGGCTTTCACTTCATGATGTTTGGTTACCTGGGATAAAAAACTTAACAATCCTTCATACGTATCCGAATAACTGTGATGATAGTACCGGTCATTACCTTTTACATAGTACTCATACCAGAAAGGGTTATGTTCATAGTCATCATCATATCCCGGCTCTTTATACTCATTCGGAGAGAGATATCTGCCATTGACCGAACCGTTATCCGTTACACCGATAAACATCTTCTGATAAAAGCGAGACATCTTTAACGTATAAAAACTCTTCTTTGACAATTGGTGATTGAAGATCAAGGCCTGACGGTCGGAAGTCTGTGTATCGATATTGCGACCGGCTTCATAATACTGATACCAGAGATTGGCACCGTTCGCCGTACGAAAAGTGGTTTTTAAATTCCAGTTGGAAAACGAAGCCTTCATGGCATTGTTGATATGCCAGGTCAGTTTTCCATACAAATCCCAGGTATAGCGGAAGCCCATCTGGTGCCAATCAGGGATCGTATCCAGTTTATTGTAATGGGCATTATGGGGATCATCGGGATGGGCGCTGTCATAAAGGGAATCGTCGAATTGGTAAACCCGGTAGGCCGAACCGAGGCGATGACCGGTAACAATAAACCTTAGTTTGCTGTTTGTAAAGGGTACGGGACCGCCGAATCCTCCTGAGATTTCACGATAATCTCTTAAGAAATCCTGCCTCTGCGGCGACAGATCGATTCTGGCTCCGGGATTGACCGTCTCACTGAACAGGGCCGGTAAATTAGAAGGATTAGAAGAAGCCAGCTTGATCTGTCCGCTTAAGTGATCGGGACCGTCCTTGGTGATGATATTAATCATACTGGACATGGCACCGCCGTATTCGGCATCGAACACACCGGTTTTGATATCCACCTGTTCCACGGCGAAATCATTCAATTCCGTCCAGGAATATTTTGAGCCGTAAAAAGGATTGACGATATACATACCGTCGATGGTATAACCGATTTCCCCGGAACGGCCGCCGCGTACATGGATCTCTTCTATACCGCGATCCTCGAATCCGGCAATACCCTGCAAACTGCTTTCGATCTGTATGACACCGGCCTGGGCGGCAACCATTTGGGAAAAATCCTGAACCGGCATGGCGCGCAGGTCTTCGGCCTGAATAGTAATTTTCTTAGTGGTTTCATCTTTTTGGACTTTAAATCCATGGGCAACTACTTCGATGGTTTCACCCTGCTCGATGGCTTCCCTTAATTGAAAATTAATTTTCGTCGTCTGATCCAGGATAACTTGTACGCCTTTTTTGCGAACGGTTTCATAACCGATATAGTTAGCCTCTATCGTATAGGTACCCACCGGAATATTAATGATAAAAAAGTCGCCGTCCGCATCTGTGGAAGCTCCTAAATTGGTACCGACGACGATTACATTGGCTCCGGCCAGGGGCTCGCGTGTTTTGGCATCCAGCACCCTGCCGGCCAGTTTACCCGTAGTACCGGCCCTCAGGCTAACCGTTAAGAAGAAAAATATGAGAATGATATAACTAATCCGTTTCATAAGCCACCATATAATATCGTTTTTACAAATAAATAAGAAATGGCAGGTGTCGGAACCTACCATTTCGTTTTGAATTAGTATTTCGTCATTTGACAGGGGTACGGATTATTTCAACAAAGCCATTTTCTTTACATCGGTTTTATGACCGATCTGCAGGCGGTAAAAATAAATTCCTGCCGCAACCCGACTACCGTCGAAATCCACCTGGTAGATCATACCTTTATTCACCTGTCCGTTGAATAGTTCGGAAATCTTTTGTCCCCGTACATTATAAACCGTAAGGGTAGCCCGACCCGATTTCCAGGGAGTAAATTCGATTTTGGTACCGGGATTGAACGGATTGGGATAATTCTGACGTAAACCGAATGTTTTGGCTACCTTCGGTTCGGTGCTTATGGCCGCCGGCGGATTGAAGTTGGAAGCTTCTCCGACCCAGACCGTCTGAGATAATTCGATATAAGCATCTTTTGCCGGATCGCCGTTGGCCGTATCGGCCAGACAATATGCCACCCAAATTCTTCCATAATCACCGCGAGTATCCTGATTGGCCGAATGCAGGGACAGGTTCAATTCATATTCATCCAGATGAGGAGAATCCGTGATATTGATCGGATCGGACCAGTTGGCACCGCCGTCTATGGAGTGGGCGGCATACACATCGGTCTTAAAAGTCGCATCGGAACCATAGGTTTCGGGATCGCTGTAGCGGTTAAATTGACTCACCTCCACCTGGTTGTGACGGCGATCCAGCCAGGAAGCATAGAGATGATTCTGTTCGTCCATACTCAGCTTGGGCTCGGTATCGAAAAAGTATTGCGACATGCCGGAGATCTGATCGTCGCCGACAAAAACACCGTTATTATAAGCGATACGGGCTGCCTCCCAGGACTGTCCATCTAACTTCCGGGCTATAAAAATACCGCTGTAATCCGGATAGGGATACCAACCGTTGTCCGTAGGTTCACCCCACATGGAATTAAAGATAACATAGATGGTGTTCTGGTTATCCACGATTACATCCATGTCGAAATTGGTTCCCATAAAGGTCGGGCCGTCGTAAGGGGTACAAATGGTATCATTTCCTACGATCTGGCAATCAAAAATAATGGAATCCGAAGCATGGTGATAGAGCGGGAATCCCAGGTCTCCGAAACTAACCGTATCCCAGTCCGACCAGGTATGTCCGAAATCGCTGGTTGTGGAATAGGTGATTTTGGTTTCATTATAGTAATACCCGGAATCCGGATTATGCCAGCCCAAATGGCCTGGACCGGCGATTACGCCGAATCCACTGCTATTCATGGCCACCCCGCAACGAGGCAAAGAGACCTCGGCTGTGTCAATCCGTACCGGGTCCGTAGCAGGCGTGTCATCCCAACCGTAGACCCAACCGTCAGCAGCATAATCATCTACCGATTTTGCATTAAGAATATATTTCTCCATCTGGACACCATAAGCCGTAGCTTCTGCATCGGAATACCAGGTATCGTAGACTCCCACATAATGATAAATATCATTGGCATCCTTAACAATGGAAACCGGTCCGTCCCAGAGCCGGTTTTCCTGGGTCATAAGCGGATGGCTGGAGATGGTGGGATTCAGCCAGCCGTCGTCCATTAAATAGTCCGGTGTGGTCCAACTGTTGCCATTGGAACCATAAGTTCCATAAGAGCAGATCGTATAGGGATGGGATGTATTAACGCCATTTGACATTTGTTCCATAAACTGATTAAAAGAGGGAAAGGGACGGTCCAAAGCTACCATGCAGGGATAACGTCCGCCGACACCACCTATACCATCATTTAACTGGTCGCTTGTGGTAAGCGCTCCGGAAGCCAAACCGGCGGAAACATCGACTTCAGTTTCATAAATCTGGCTGGCATCCGCACCGCGGTAGGACAGGGCGATAAAATCAATATTACTTCCCGTATCTGCATCCGGACCCACATAGCGGTCGATTTCGCGCTGCATGGGGTTCAGCCAACCATACCCGTTGCCCGAAGTAGCCACCTGGCGCAGAGTTCCTGCTGCCGTTTTCATCAACCGGTTGGCTGTGCTCCGACCGGTAGTTGCCGCATTACCCGAAGCATAAGGAAAAAGCGGCTCCACGGGCTGGACTCTTTGTGTCTTGACCTTGATCACTTTCTGAACATGCAATTTTTGCTTGTTTATCCGAATATCTTTGGCACCAGCCAGAGATGTAGCCGCAAAAATCGCCAATACGAACATAGTAAATAATCCTCTCATAACGCCTCCTTATAAATGTTTATTTAACGGATTCCTTTCATATATCAACCGGAATAATCCGGAATGCTATTCCCCTATTTGATTAAAATCATCTTACGCGTAAGATCCGATTTTCCGGCACTTAAACGATAAAAATAGACACCGCTGGATAATTCGCTTGCATCCAATGTCATCTTATATTTACCGGCTCCCTGTTTTTCATCAATGAGAGTGCGCACTTTTTGGCCCAGTACATTATAGACGACCAAACGCACCTTACCCGAAACAGGTAATTCGTAACTAATCGTTGTAGTCGGATTAAACGGATTGGGATAATTCTGCTCCAGGCGGTAGGTTTTAATAACCGGCCTGGATTTTGCGCCGATCGCCAATGCCCCGGAATCCGGATAATCCCAGGCCTGGCCGACCCAGATACGATTGGTCCGGTAGGTATAAGCATCCGGATCACCCTGTGAGACCGAAGTGCTCGGATCAATGGTACTATAGGCGAAGTAGACGGTCCCGTTATCTTTGCCATCGGCAACCATGGCCGCTTTTAGCTCATATTCATCCACGCTTTGGGTTTGGGTAACATTCATTTTCCAGGACCAGGTTTCCCCGCCGTCCAAAGAACGGGAGGTAAACACATCGGTCTTTAAACCGATCGTCTCATTGGGATCGTTGTAACGCAAATGTTCGGCCGGTTCAATATTCACATGGGGACGATCCAGCCAGGTGGCATACAAATAGCCGTACTGATCGAGCGACAGATCCACCTCCGAATTAAAAATAAAGTTATCTTCAACGGCATCGCTTAATGAATCTCCTTCGAAAAAACCGTTATTGATGGCCATATGTTTATCTTCGAAACTGGCTCCACCATCGTTACTGATGGCTACGTGAACCCCGCATTCATGATAGTCCCGGTAGTAGGTACTATCACTGGCCTGGGGGCCCCAGGTCAAATCATAACCCACATACACATCCTGGTCATCGGATACCAGCACATCGAGTCCATGATTATTGGGAATGGCCAGATATACATCTCCCTGATAAAGAGCCTGGGTGGTGTCGGAGGTGGGTATATAGATGGAATCACTATAGGTAACCGATTCCGGAACACCCAATTCAGCCCAGTCTATCTGGCGGGGTGTCGTCCAGGTTTTACCATAATCAGTGGTAGTCATAACCATAACCCGTAGTTCGTATAAATAAAATGTGTTGCCGGGATGCGGCCCCTCATGCCCTATTCCCACACATGCGCCGAATCCGCTGGAATTCATGGATACACTGGGGTAGAGAAAAAAATTCATGGTGTCTATGGTTGTAGGATCGGTATCGATCGTCCAGTCCGTTGTCGGATCATCCGATTCGGCATTCAGAATCACATATTCAGCAGGCTGAGATTCACCCTTAATCATCCAATTGCGGTATACCCCTACATAATGATATTTACCGTCACTACTCTTCACTATGGAAACAGGACCATTCCAGAGGCGGTTTTTCTCAAAATTCCAATGCTGGTATCCCTGATCCATCTGATAGGATCCGGTCCAGGCCCCGCCGTTATTGCCATAGGTTCCGTAATCCGTAATCAGGTAGGGGCTGGAAACGGCCGGACTGGTATCGGCATTGCCGCTGATATATTGATTAAAATGGATAAACGGTCTGTCCAGAGCGACGGCACCCGGATACCTGCCACCGATGGATTTATAAGGATCCGCCGGTGGGAAAGGACCTAGATCCTCATTCAAATTAACATGGCGGAAAAACGCCCCGTTACTTAAATCATTCGCAACGTCGATGGTAGTCGCCCCGATAATACCTGTTGCCGTATTGCTGACTATGTACTGGCGGTAGGCTAAAAGTAAAAAATCTACATCCGCGCCGAAAGCATCGGCTCCTTTATAATGACTGATGGAACGGATACTCGGGTTAAGCCAGCCAAAACCGTTACGGGAAGAATCGATCAGCGTAGTAAAGGAATGATCGGATGCCCTTTTGACCAATTGCAGAGTTTGTGAGGATCCGGTATTTAATTCGCTGTTGGCACTCCGATCCTGTACTCTCTGTCCGGGATCTTCATAAAAATTACGAACCTTTACTTTTGAAATTTTGCCCATAAAAGTACGATGGGGGTCGATCCTGTAAGGTTTGATTCCTCTGGCAAGGACCGAAGAGAATAAGATAGAAAAAACAAATAGCACCGTAATAATACGCACGTGTTTACCTCCTTTACATTTTATCCAACCTACTCATGAGTAAAGATAAACCGATAATCCATTCATGTTTCGATAATAATCTATCTGCTCGGAAGTTGAGGTCGCTGTTTTTCAGTATTGTATCGTCAGATTCGGAAATCCGCTCAAGAGACTGAAATCTGATTAAATATAATACAAATTATATTTAGTCACAAACAGATTTTTATATTCGAATCGGCTATTTCAGAATCGAGGGATAAACCATTCCGATTTTATTTAAATCTTCATCCGTCAAAAAATCAAATGCGATTCCGATATGGAAGATTTGATCGGCAATTTTCTTCTGGTTTTGGATCGTCCCGGTTGTACGGACAATCTCATCACCCATACCAATGGTAAGGATAATTTTCGCCCCGATTTCCATGGGCTGTTTACTTTCGATGGCAATTCCCGTTCGGCTGATATCAAGGGTTTTAACCATTCCTTCCTGGATAATTTTATCATCCTTGTCCAAAATTCGGAAGGCCAGCAAGTTCTCCGATTCCAGCCTGGGAGCCGCTCTTCCTTCAAAGTCCAATTTTGTCTCCTTCATGGTTTCTGATACTTTACATACAACCTTTCCTGCTGTCAAAGCTATAAAAAGAGCCTATCACCGATAATTTTTTATACTAATAACTCTTTATCCTGTTTGAATAAAGGGTGCGTCTGGATCGTTGTTCGCTTCTTCTCCTTCTTTTCCGAAGATATAATCCTTCAACTCCGACGGGATTATTTCCGGCGGCACCTTCAGTAACGGGAAATCAGCAAGAATAGTGCTGATTTTGGTTTCCGTATCCGCTTTACGATTGATATAAAAATAGTCCTGATCCTTGTATCGCACCAGGCCGCCCCGAAAATTGCCCCGATTATAGCGAACCTGAATCGACAATTTGTCCAATAAGTCGATCAATCCGCTTAGAATTTCTTCATGATCCATGAAAATGACTGTTTATAAGTACTGATACTTTTTTTTACGTTTTAAATTATCTACAATATCCTTAACATTCTGGGATTTACTTTTGTCGCAAATCAGAATGGCATCGTCTGTTTCCACAACCACCAGGTTATTGACACCCACCATGGCTACCAGTTTATCCTTAATGGAGATATAGTTATTTTCCGATTCCAGGATACAGTGATCATCGGCAAGAATAGCATTGCCATGCTCATCTTTTTCCGAGATATGGTAGGCCGCTTCCCAGGAGCCCACATCATTCCAGGCAAAATCGGCTTCCATAATGCATACATTTCCGGCCACTTCCATAATCGCATAATCGATCGATATGGATCGGAATTTTGAGTACACATCGGAAATAACCTCGTCCATAGAAGCCGTATCCACCGCATTCCGAATCTGTTCAAATCCATGGGAGAGTTCCGGTTCAAATTCGGCAAACTGATCCATAATCAGTTTGGTAGACCAGATAAACATACCGCTGTTCCATAAAAAATCACCGCTTTTCAAAAAACGTTTCGCCGTATCCGGATTGGGCTTTTCGGCAAATGTTTTTACCTTATAGATCGTTTTACCACGTTCACCGGATATCTTCGGACCGCGCTGAATATAGCCGTAACCCGTTTCCGGGTAAGTCGGTTTGATGCCAACCGTGATCAAACAGTTATGAATTTTGGCATAATCGGCTGCAATCTGTAAGGTACTGCGAAAATTTTCTTCATTCTGAATCAAATGATCGGCCGGTAATACAGCCATTACCTGATCCTGTGATTCACGTTTCTGAATAATGGCCCCGGCCAGACCAACGCAAGGCGCCGTATTACGGCCGAAGGGTTCACCTACAATGTTTTCCAAAGGAATCTCCGGCAGCTGTTCGGCAATGGCTTCTTTTAACTCCATATTGGTAATAATCAAAACTTTTTCCGGAGAAGTGAGCGGTTTAATACGATCATAAGTTTTTTGCAGCATAGAACGATCATCGAATAATCGTAGCATCTGTTTTGGATTCATGGTCCGGCTATGGGGCCAGAACCGGCTTCCCACACCGCCTGCCATTAAGACTATATACATATTTATCTACACCTTTCTATTTCACTACCGATTCGATGAACGGGATTGAACTATTGCAAAGATAAAGAATCATACAAAATAAAACATTCCAATTCTGCAATCCTGATCACAAATCAGAAATATTTTTATCTATTCCTACTAAAATCTTTCCGCTAAAAACTTTTCGTACGGCACCTGTCAAATAGATTTTATCACTTTCGCGGGTGATGGTCAATTCTCCGCCCCTTGCAGAAACCTCTATCTTCTCCGGTTGTTCGGCCCATTGTTTAGCCCAAATTAGAGCACTGGCCGTTATTCCCGTACCGCAGGAAAGCGTTTCCCGTTCCACTCCCCGTTCATAGGTTCGAATACGCAGCTTATCGTCCGACACAGGCTGGATAAAGTTTACGTTCGTTCCTTCAGGCTGAAAGCGCGGATGATACCGCAGGCGGCGGCCAATAGAAAACACATCCACATCATTCAAATTCTTTTTGACCTCTATCACCAGATGAGGAACACCGGTATTCAGAAAGCCGAGCACTTTCAGAGAAGAATTCAGCCCTAACTCCCCGGCCGGAATATTCCGGGGGTCACCGTGCATATGCAGTTGTACTTTGCCGATAGTATTCGATAGTAATTGTACTTCATGGGCTCCGTCATCGGCCCGAATGATAAACGGTGTTCCCAAAGGAAGCTTATTTTCATGTACTGCGAACAAGGTGGCCGCCCGCAAACCGTTGCCGCACATGGAACCCACGGAGCCGTCCCGGTTAAAATAACGCATGTAAAATCCATTTTCCACTTCTCTGAAATAGATAAACCCGTCGGCACCGATCCCGGTACGATCTTTACACCAGGAGCGGATTCGTTCCGCCCTTATATAATCTTCCGGCAGATGGGTTTCACTTACAATAATGAAATCATTACCGGTTGCTTCGATTTTCTGAAAGGGCAGCAAAAGACTCATAAGCTATCTTTCAATTGAGGAAAATAAAATTTCAAACCGCTCTTTTCCCAGCGCTTGCGGACCTTAATCGTATCCGCTGAGAACAAAAAAGGTTCCGAATAAACAAAAGGATGCAGCCCCCCCTTACTATATCGTTCATTTTTATCCAGGTCCAGATAAGCACTCAGTAGATATTCCCCTTCCGGCAGACAGGAAAAATAAAAGGCGGATGTACCGTTTAATATGAAACGATAGTTGTTTCGGCTGGATCGCAAGGAATGCAAAGTAAGAACCAGACGCTGATCCTTTTGCAGCGATGGTACGACGGTTCCGGATATTTCACCGAGCGTTCTGGCCGAAACGATGCTGAAATAGTGGCTGGCCAGGGAATCGGGCATGGCTGCCGACCACAGATCGGTAACTTCATTTAGCGGAATCGTCATTTCATACGAGGAATCCGGCGTAAAAATTTGATCCGGGACAAATCGAACCTGAAATAAGCTTTTCCACTGCCATCGCCCGGGCCAGAGTGTGCCATCTTTGCGTTGCAGAAGGAAAGCTTTCTGCAGACTTTTCCCGAACAGCGGATGATTCACTTCCAGATAAATAGAACGCCGCGGTGAAACATTACGGCTGCTATCTTTAGGAGTCCAGGCAAGAATTTTAAATCGACTGGTATCCCTTTTATTTACTCCTAAAAAATAATCCGTAATTACAGTATCCCTTACATTTCCACTGGAGTCCCGAATTCCGCTTAAGCGGAACCGATAAACCCGGCCGGAATCCAGCGGTTGTGTAAAAACATTGAGCACATTATGATCTTGACGATCGGCGGACTTACCGAGAATTATATGCGGCTGACCGGAAGCGCTATCGACTAAGGAGAAGTTTAAACTATCCGCAACCACCGCTTCACTGAAACGCAGGTCCAGCCATGTGTTGAGAAGAGGACGCAGACCGGTGAAACGGGGAGCTATCGAATCCAGACGCGTCATACGGAAATTTAAATTGTGAAAATGATTTGCCGTTCCCTTCAGCAAAACATCACGATAGGGGAATCCCACTTGCTCGTAAGCTTCGTCCAGAAGCAGATTATGATTCTGATCCCCAACCGCAAGAACCCTGAAAAGACCGTCCTTCAGATAATTTAATTCAAACGATCCGTCTTTCCCTGATTTGGAAACATAAAGCGGTTCTTCCTGCGCCGGATTAAAGCTTTTATTTTCACTGAGATCATAGGCGAAGATCGTAACAATCTGGTTACGTTTCAGATCATATACCTTGCCGGCAATGGAACCCTGATCGATCTGGTTTCCGGTAGAAAATGCAAACTGATAGCTCTGTTTCATAAAATTATTATGCAGATCGGCTGCTCCGGAAGCAATGGAAATCACATAGGTTTGATCGGTACGCAATGAATCATTCAGATATAGAAAGAGTTTATCCCATCCTTTCCACTCTACTTTATATGCAACCGGTGGAGAGATAAAAATATTATCGACCAGTGAGCTGCGTTTCATACGTTCCGAAAAACGGATGCGAATTTGACGTAGAGTGATCGGAATATGCAGAGAATCGGCCTGTGGAAAAACCGAGGAAACGGTAGGAGGGGTTCGATCGACCGGCCCGCCACCGGGAGCTTTTTGCATGGCACATTTAAGAATAAAAAAAGATAACAAAGATGGTAGAAACAATAAAGTGATTATTTTTTTCATAAACAAAGAATCTCCCGAACCGGAAATTCGAAAATTTTTTTATTCAACGCAATGAAATATAAAACGAACGCATTTAAATAAAAAAACCGCCGAAAGATAGCGGCGGTTTATAAATTCTAAACGCGTTCCTTGATACGGGCAGCTTTCCCGCGTAACTCTCTCAGATAATAGAGCTTGGCCCGCCGTACCTTTCCAAGTCGTTTTACTTCGATTTTGGCCAGGCGCGGTGAATGCAAAGGAAAAATACGTTCCACACCCACTCCGTTGGATATCTTGCGAACGGTGAAAGTCTCATTAATGGCGCCACCGCTTCGTTTAATACAAACACCCTGAAAAATCTGAATACGTTCCTTTTCACCTTCCACAACACGAACATGAACCGCAACCGTGTCACCGGGACGAAATTCAGGAATATCAGTTCGTAACTGATTAGCTGTCACTGCATGTAATACATCCATTTCGATCACTCACTGTTTTATTTTATGTTTCGTTATATTTTTTGAACAAATCCGGGCGTCGTTCCCGTGTTATTTTTATACGCTGCTGCTGTCGCCATTCCGCAATTTTTCTATGATTGCCGGAGATCAACACCTTAGGTACCCCTTTCCCCTCAAATTCTTCCGGCCGCGTATAATAAGGTGCGTCCAATAGATCATCTGCGAAAGAATCACTCCAGGCCGAATCGATATCTTTGATAACTCCGGGCAAAAGGCGAACCACCGCATCGGTAATTACCAGGGCGGCCACCTCGCCGGCGCTTAGAATATAATCGCCGATGGATATTTCTTCAACCTTATAAAATTCATGGACGCGCTCGTCCACACCCTTGTAATGGCCACAGATGAGAATCAAGTGATCCTGCAGGCTTAGCCTGGTAACCTCAGCTTGATCCAGGGTCCGGCCGCGGGGTGAAGTGAGCAGGATCCTTGCCTTTTCCTCCGGCATCTCACCGAAGATACGGCGCAGAGCACCGACAATCGGCTCCAGCTTCAAAACCATACCGGGACCACCGCCGTAAGGATAGTCATCAATCGTACGGTGCTTATCCTGCGTAAAATCACGCAGGTCATGCACATAAATATCCACCAATCCCTTTTGCCGACCCTGACGGATAATGCTTTGCTTCAGGGGTTCTTCGACCATGGCCGGGAAGCCGCTAATTATATCGATTCGCATATCAAAGATCTTTAATCCAACAGACCATCGATGACATGGATGGTCATTCGTTTTAATCGACGATCCACTTTAAGTACCACATCCTTAATTGCGGGTATCAACTGTTGTCGGCCATGCAAATTCTCTATTACATAGACATCATTACCGGCATAGCTTTCCACATTTACAATTTCACCCAAATCGTGGCCCGCTTCATCTACCACCCGCATTCCGATCAAATCATGGACATAAAACTCATCTTCCTCCAATTCGATCAGATCGTCTTTTGGAATATACAAATAAGAACCGCGTAATTTTTCTGCCTCTTCAAGAGAAGCAACCTCTTTGAAAATCAGATACACGGCATTCTTTTTAAAACTTACTTTGCTGACCGTAAGCGGATGCCAGCCCTTATTATTCTGAAAATAAACCGTATGCAAGGATTCAAAATGCGCGGGGAATGAAGTAATGATTTCAACCTTTACTTCCCCTTTTAGTCCCCTGGGCTTTAGAACCTTACCGACAGCATACATGCTCTATTCAAGAATTTCAAGCACAGCACGCTTACCTGCTTTCGCAGAAGCGGCTGCCAAAAGTGTGCGAATTGATTTCGCGGTCTGTCCGCGTTTTCCGATAACCTTTCCGAGATCGCCATCGCCGACACGCAATTCATAGACCGTAACCCGCTCTCCTTCCACTTCCTTAACCTCAACTTCATCCGGCTTGTCAACCAAATGCTTGGCGATAAATTCGACAAATTCCTTCATGTTCACGATACACCTCCGTTTAGTATGAACTCACTTGCACACTCATAGTGGAATCGGGTCTGACCCATTCCTACACCCTTACTCCCGGCTATCTTCTGCTTGCATCTCTTCCTGAGGTTGTTCCTCGGTCTCTTCTTTAGCAGCTTCAGCAGCTGGTTCTTCTTTGGCCGGTTCGGCTTCAACCTGTGATTTTTCTTCACCCGTTTCAGTTGCAGCAGGAGATTCTTCAACTACTTTCGTTTCCTCCTGGGCGGGTACAGCCGCTTCGGCTCTGGCTTTTTCTTCCTTTTCTTTTTTCTTCCTGGCCTGAGCTTCTGCCGCTTCCCGGCGTTTCGCCCGTTCCAGTTGCAGAACTTCCCATTTGGCAACTTCTTCAGCGATCCTGGTTTCGTCCGCTCCCTGACGCATTAAATCCCATTTCAACCATACTCCTTTACGGCTTAAAATGCTACGCACCGTTCGGGTGGGCTGAGCACCGTTTTTAAGCCAGTATAGAATCCGGTCTTCCTGTAAATCCACTGTATCCGGATTGGTAAGGGGATTATATGTTCCTATCGCTTCGATAAAACGACCGTCACGGGGAGCCCGGCTGTCTGCTGCCACAATCCGATAATAAGGGCGTTTCTTTCTGCCCATTCTGCGCAATCTCAACTTAACCAACTCTGAACCTCCATAAAATTTTAACGATTTCAGGCCAATCCGAAAGGCATTCCCATACCTTTAAACGATTTACCCTTCATTTGTTTCATCATTTTTCGCATTTGCTGGAATTGATTCATCAACTGATTGACATCCTGAACGCGGGTACCGCTTCCGCTGGCAATGCGCTTGCGTCGGCTGCCGTTCAATATTTTCGGATTATGTCGCTCTTCGGTGGTCATTGAATTGATGATGGCTTCCACCCGAATAAGCTGACCGTCATCTACAGTAACCCCTTTTAACTGGCGACTCACACCGGGAATCATTTTCAGCAACGATTCCAAAGAACCCATTTTTTTAATCTGCTGCAACTGATCGCGGAAATCTTCCAAATCGAATTCCGCTTTGCGCAGCTTCTGTTCTAATTTTTTAGCCTTTTCTTCATCGATGGTGGCCTGAGCTTTTTCCACCAGAGTAACCACATCACCCATACCAAGGATACGGGAAGCCATACGATCGGGATAGAACTGTTCCACCTCATCCAGTTTTTCACCGATACCCATGAACTTGATGGGTTTACCGGTTACGGCCCGGATCGAGAGAGCCGCCCCACCCCGCGCATCACCATCCATCTTGGTGAGCACAACGCCGTCGAAATTTAAACGTTGGACAAACTCTTTGGCCGTATTGACCGCATCCTGTCCGGTCATACCGTCGGCTACAAACAGAATTTCATGGGGACGTATCCGGTTCTTAATTTTCACCAGTTCGTCCATCATGGCCTGATCGATATGCAAACGACCGGCTGTATCTAAGATAATCGTATCACAGAATTGCTGTCGGGCTACGCTGACGGCGTTAAATGCAATCTTCACAGGATCGGACAGACCTTCATCATAGACCGGAATATTCAGACTACGGCCCAGGACTTTTAACTGCTCAATAGCCGCCGGGCGATAGACATCTGCGGCAACCAACATCGGCTTTTGGCCGCGCTTCCTTAAAAAATTAGCCAACTTGGCGGCAAAGGTCGTCTTGCCGGAACCCTGTAAACCGGCCAGCATAACGATGGTGGGCGGAATGCCCGCCGTACGAATCTGCATGGCCGAACTGCCCAAAAGACGAACCAATTCGTCATGGACAATCTTAACCACCATTTGGCCCGGTGTTACACTTTGCAATACCTCCTGACCGAGCGCTTTTTCCTGAACCGTGGCCACAAAATCTTTCACCACTGTATAATTCACATCCGCTTCTAACAGGGCGCGACGAATTTCACGCATGGAATCCTCGATGTTTTTCTCACTGAGTTTTCCATAGCCGCGCAGCTTCCGAAATGTGGATTCCAGGCGTTGGGTCAGATCTTCCAGCATAACTTTTTACAATTCCGTCTCATTTTTATTATGACCGATAAATGTAAGGAATTCTTTACCGCTTATCAAGTCCTGCTATTTTTTTTTGAAAGAGCTCTACGAAGCTGCCGTCTGTGTGATGAAGGTGAGGGAAGGTTCGTAAACGATTTCCTGAAACATTGAAGGCAGCCTTCTGTTGAATAGGTACGGCTTCAACCTTCTCACCAAACCGGCGGCGGAAATTTTCGGTTACATTTTCATTTTCCAGATAGTCCATGGTACAGGTGCTGTAAGCCAAAAACCCCTTCTCTTTCAACAAGCGAAACGCCTGAGTTAAAAGGTCCTGCTGAAGCTTACTGAATTCCACCAGCTGGGCCAGATCCCGGCGCCACTTGATATCCGGATGTTTGCGAATGGTTCCCAACCCCGAACAGGGTGCATCGAGTAAGATTTTATCGAATACCTTTTCCCTGAAGGGTAAATAACGGGCATCGGCACAAACGAAAGCAGCCTTTTGCAGCTTCAAACGCCGAACATTTTGCTTAACCTTTTGTAAACGCCTGAGATCAATATCCAAAGCGATACTCAGAGCAGACTTGCCCTGTTCCAGAATCTGAGTAAACTTTCCACCCGGCGCAGCACAGACATCCAGTACCAGGTCTTCCTTACCGACAGACAAAATATCGACCGGTATATGGGCACTTTCGTCCTGCACCAGACAATACCCTTTTTCGAACAAACCGGCCCGGCGAATGGCCTGGATATCGTTAACGGTAACCACATCCTCAAAATAGGGAGAGGGCCGGAAGGAAATGTTGTTTTCCTCTAATAATTCTTTAAATCGTTTCCCATTGATCCTGGAACGGATGATTCGAAGATCAAACAAAGGCGGCTCATTCAAACTCCGGCATAGGGCTTCGGTTGACTCTACTCCCCAGAATTTTACCCAGCGCTTCACCAACCATAGCGGGAAAGAATAGCTGATGCTGATCCTTTCTTCATCATTCTTTATTAAATCCTGCGGCTGCAAGGCCTCTTTGCTGCGCAAAAACTGGCGTAAAATACCGTTAACCAAAGGCTGCGCTCTGCCACCGACCAGCCGTTTGGAAAGTTCCCCGTATTCAAAGAGAGTGGCCCGGGGCGGAATACCCGGCATGAAGATGAGCTCATACAAAGCCAGCCGCAGAATGATTTTGGTCTTGACGAGCAGCTTCTTAAAGCGACCTTTGTATAAACGGGCCATGATCCAGTCCAGATAAAGCAGATGACGAATCGGCCCGGAACTGAGGTTGCGTAGCAATCTGCGATCCTGTTCGGATAGATCAGCCTTGCGCCAGACCTCTTCCAGGAGGTCATCAAGCCGGGGCCTGGTTTGCTCAAATTGAAGTAATATTGCGAAGGCCAGAGCCCGGGCAGACGAAGTACGGTTTACTCGACTTTTATTCAATCAGAATCCTGCTTTCAATTTTTCTTTAATAAAGCGTCCATATAGGAAGCAATCCCCTGTAATTGCAATGAACGCCCATTGAGACGACGCGTTGATTTTAAGGAAACGTCCATCGGCCGGGGATAACCGGTTATATCTTTTATGGAAATCGGTTCCAGCAATTGTTCATTTATTCCGGTTTTACGGCAGATGAGCCGACCCAGGCTCAATCGATCCATCCGCTGATTGCCGCTCAGATGAAAGATGCCTGTGGCAGAACTCAGAGCGATTTGCCAGATACGACGGCTGAGAGCAAATACAGCCGTGGGGGTACGTATTTCATCCGAAAACAGCGGTATGCTCCGGCCGTTTTTCAATCGTTCCAATATCCAATCCAAAAAATTTCGGCTTAGCCCCAACCCCCGGCCGAGAGAAAGCGCGATACGTGCGATGACATAATCCCGCAGTTCCGCCTGTACGGCCTGCTCGCCATGCCATTTACTTTGTCCGTATACATTGATCGGGCGGGGCGTATCTTTTTCAGAATAGGGAGCCCGATCCCCGGCAAAGACAATGTCCGTAGAAAGGTAGATCATCCGGCAATTGTGTGCCGCGCACCATCGGGCCAATTCGGCTGTGGCCAGAGCATTTACCCGCTCGGCCGTCTGGGCATCGGCCTGACAGGCTCCTAATCCGGCCATGGCCGCGGCATGGATTACCACATCAAAATGCTGATATTTTAGCTGAGCAGCAACATGCTCGGCTAAGTCCAGAGAAATTAAGGGAATGGTTTCATAGAAAGGAGAAGAAATCCACCGCTCCGCATTGCGGATGGCACCCACAATTTGTACCCCCGCAGGCTTTTCACGTAATACATACTGACCAATGAAACCGCTGACACCGGTAATAAGAATACGTTTCGTC
>Ga0256841_1000326_pt1 | contig 51060 bp, 29 predicted proteins | sample 356308metaG_FD_185971 | JGI IMG/M metagenome (GOLD analysis project Ga0256841, IMG submission 185971) | Hydrothermal vent microbial communities from Mid Atlantic Ridge, Atlantic Ocean - 356-308 | ecosystem: Environmental > Aquatic > Marine > Hydrothermal vents | place: Atlantic Ocean: Mid...
TGCCGGTGTTCCGGATAAGTTCGACCTGGGTTACACGGGCATGCAACACAATTTCGATCCGACTTCAGCCTGGAAAACCGACGATATTCCCGGGCACGGTGCAAGCTATGCCGATTATGAAAGTAAAATTATTGCAGGCAATACATTCGATTTTCCTTATGTACACGGCAATGCCATTAAGTCAGCCGGATATTCGTTCGTATCTTGTAGTGATGAATCGATTGAAAATTCGATAGTAGATCTAAATAATTACAGAGCAGTAGATTTTATTTTCGGTGAAGAAAAAGAGACACATTGGCAAAAGCCGTATGCCGATTCACTTTGGGGTACGAGGTTTAAAGTTTTCCCCAAAAAACTTCAACAAAAAATATCAGCTTATTTATCAACAGGTGGGAACGCATTTTTCTCCGGGTCATATTTGGGCAGTGATATTTTCTTAAACGCAAATGCCGATTCGAACGATGCCCGCTTTGCTACGGAAATTTTGCATTACAAACTCGATTCGGATCACGCCGTTAGACGTGGCAACGTATTCGTTAACGATTCAACAATTTTACCGGCAAAATTCACTTTACAATTTAATACAAATTTAAATGATACGCTTTATGCAGTTGAAGCCCCCGACGCTCTCGGTACAGCGAATGGCAGTAAAACTTTCCTCCGTTATGAGGAAAACCGTTACAGTGCCGGAGTTTTCTACAATGGTAACTATAAAGTTGTAATAACGGGATTCCCTTTTGAAACAATAAAATCGGAAGACGCACGAAATAAATTTATGAAAGCAATTTTGAAATTTTTTAACTGAACGGATACCCGGATGAAAATGTTAAAAATCGGTCTTAGTTTACTTTTGCTTGGCAGAATTTTATTTGCGCAAACCTCTTTTCAAATTCAACGTGCTATAGAAAACTATAAAGAGACAAAACTACTCCGGTCGGCACAATGGTCTGTTTACGCACGCTATCTCGATTCCGGGGAAGAAATAGTTAATTACAACTCGCGCATTAGCCTGGCACCTGCATCAAATTTAAAACTATTCACAACGGCTGCCGCTTTGGATTACTTGGGTGAAGATTTCCGGTTCAAAACCAAATTATTTTATGACGGGAAAATTGACAAATATGGGACTTTACACGGAAATATTTATTTAGTTGGAGGAGGCGACCCTACTCTGGGTTCCAATCTTGTAAAGTCATCACTTTCATTTGATTCGTTAATGAATTACTTTATTTCTAAAATTAAAAGTTTCAATATTCTTAAAATAAATGGTAATATATATGCAGATGACTTTATGTTTGACGGCCAATTGATTCCGGATGAATGGAATTGGATTGATTTGGGTAATTACTATGCCGCTCCCCTTTCTGCACTTACAATACACGATAATTTATACTATTTATATTTCAAGCCCGGGGAAAAGACCGGCGATGCTGCCGAAGTATTGAGAACGGAACCTGCAGTTCCAAACTTAAAATTTATCAATTTTATGAAAACCGGACCTTTGGGCTCCGGTGACAACGGTTATATCTATAATGCTCCTTGGCGTTACGAAGCAGTTTTGAGGGGAACAATCCCCCTTGGTAAACCTGAATTTTCAATTAAGGGTTCTTTGCCCGATCCTCCTCTGTTTGCAGTGCAATATCTTAAAGCTAAATTGGAAAATAACGGTGTTGAAGTAAACGGAATGGCTAAAAAGCTTACCTCACCAACTGACTACAAACAGAAAAATTTATTGCTTACTTTATCTTCCCCGCCGTTAAAAGATATTGTTTTTATTATTAATAAAAGAAGTAACAATTTATACACGGAACTTCTGCTAAAAATGATTTCTTATAAAATTCACGGTACCGGAAATACACTTGACGGAACAAAATTGATAAAAGAATTTTTGGCAAGAAATAATATCGATACAAGCGGATTGCTTTTATACGACGGTTCAGGACTTTCGCGGGAAAACGCAATAACAACAAAAGCAATGGTTGAGTTATTGACACATCTTCCGCAAAAAGAATATTTCAATTCTTTTTACAAATCATTGGCAATTATGGGTAATTCGAACGACATCGGTTATTTCAAGAATGTTGGGAAAGGGACAGTGCTGGAAAATAACGTGAGAATCAAATCCGGAGTGATTGAAGGCGTGAGAGCATACTCCGGCTACTTGAAAAATAAAAGCGGAAAGACAATCGTTTTTTCGATGATTGCAAACAATTTCGACGGCAGCGGTTCGGATGTAACTGCAATTCACCGTAAAATATTATTGATGCTTGCTAATTTAAAATAATAAATTGAATTTATTAAAACCTAAACGTCAACTTACACTATTACAAACCTCATCGATTATTATTGGACAAGTAATCGGTTCGGGAATATTTATCAACATTCCTATTGTTGCGGCAATTTCAGGCAATATTTGGATAGCGGTAATTATTTGGTTTTTAGGCGGATTACTTTGGCTACCGCAAATTTTTATTTTGGCTGAAATGGGAAGTGCCTATCCCGATCAAGGCGGACCGTACCAATTTATTAATAAAGCCGGTTCACCGTTTTTGGCTTTCTTGTACACTTGGACGGCTTTTCTCACGAGCGACACACCCACTTTATCCATAATCGGGTTGCTGGCGGCCGATGCACTAAGTTATTTTTTCCCGGGGCTCGGATTTGATTTATACGCTAAAATTTTTGCTGCATCTTTAATTTTATTATTTACAATTATTCAAATTAGAAGTGTAAAACTGGGTGGCAACGTTCAAGTTGTATTAACAATTGCAAAATTGATGCCGTTATTTGCTGTTGTCATCATTGGCTTGTTTTTTATATTGAACGGAAGTTCCCAACATTTAAGTTTTGCCGGAAGCAAACCGTTTACTTTGCACTTATTAACAGCCGGAATTGCCGCTACAGTTTGGGCGTATGCGGGTTTTTTAAACATTCTGTACACTTCGGGTGAAATTTTAAATCCCCAAAAGGTTTTGCCGAAGTCGCTCATCGGTTCCGTTTTGTTCGTCATGTTGGCGTATATATTAATTAATATCGGAACTGCCGCCATAGTCCCTTTTAACGATTTGATTTCTGTTGAAGAAGGGAAATTCGTCAATCCGTTCTCTTATATAGATTCAACCGGTTGGGCTGCAGGCGGAATTTTTGCAATAGCTGTTTTTATTTCAATGCTCGGAGTTTTAAATTCATCCATAATTACGCAACCCAGATTGGAATATGCAATGTCGCGTGACGGTTTGTTTTTCAAATTATTCGGTCATTTACATAAAAAACATTTAACACCTGATTATTCAATAATAATTCAATCCATTGCGGCAATTCTTCTCCTAGCCGGCAACCTTGGAGATTTGTTAGGATATTTCACGCTTTCTTATGTTTTACAAAATGCACTTGTTTACGGTTCAATATTCAATTTGAGGAAAAGAACCGACTATAATCCCTCATTCAAATCACCTTTTTGGTATATCATGGCTGTGCTATCGATTGTTATTCAATTATATTTGGCTTACGGAGCTTTCCTGGCTTATCCTTTGGGCGGCTTGATTGCATGTTTGGCATTAATTCTTACGGGTCTGCCGTTATATCTCTATTTTATGGAAAGGAGAAAAGCGGGACACGTTTTTTAACGCATCCCGCAACACTCAGCTTTTATCATACTGTTCCCGTGTTAGTAATTCTATTGTTTTCAGTCCTTGTTTCTGCAGCAACCGGTTAATTTCCGGAAGTTTTTTTTCAATTAACTTGTCAGTTTCCTTTGAAATCCGCTTAAATTCTTTTTCCAATAATTCGAGTCTTTCAATTTGTGATTTCGTAGGTCTTCCCAAATAGTTGATAATTCCGGAATAAACATCGGCAACCTTCTCCGCCAACCTAATTTGTCCGGAAATTATATACGGACTTGTAGAGACCAAAGTTTTATGAATTTTTTCCAACTCTCCCATAAATTCACCGGAGTTTTCATTACTAAGAACTTTAATATTTTTAATTTTTCTTAAAAGATTTATGATTTGCTTATCTTTAAATGAAATGTCTTCAAGGAGAACGTAAGCTTTGTTCAAAATTTTATATTGTAATTCCATATCAGCGATCGAATGCCTTTCCGTTTTGGGATATTTGATTTCAACGGGGGCGGAATATTCGTTTTTACCTTCGATAATTTTCACGGTGTACTTACCCGGAGGAAACGTTGGACCGAAAGCGGTTCTGAATGCCAAATTCGGTGATGATGCTTTTACTTTAGGTGGTTTCTTCCGGACGTACCACGAAACACGGTTTATTCCTTTTCTTTTTCCAGCCGGAAGAGTTTTTATCAATTTTCCTCTTTCGTTATAAATTTCAATTCTCATATCACCGAAGATATGCCTTTTTTTCATATAATAGTTTATCGTTACCGCAGCACTTGGGTTGGAACCGAAAAATTCCTGGTCACCTGAAATTCCATAAGAAAATTTCGGATTTGAAATATAATAAGGCTTAACCGGAAAAATGTGTACTTTGGAATTCAATACTTTTTCATTTAATAACCGCAAAGGAGAAATATCGTCGATGATTAATACTCCCCTGCCGTGTGTACCCAGAACCAAATCCGATGTTTGTGGTTGTAACACCATTTCATAAATGGCAACTTTGGGAACTTTATTTTTGAATCTTACCCATTGTTCGCCACCGTCAATCGATATGTAAAGCCCGAACTCCGTTCCCAGAAACAATAATTCCGGATTAACACTGTCTTCCAAAATTGTTCTTGCGTACCCTTCAATATTTTCCGAAGCAAGAGACTTCCAAGTTTTTCCCAAATCGGTTGTTTTATAAACATAAACAGATTTGTCACCATTCCGGTGTCCGTCGAAAACAACATAAGCGGTTTCCCTTTTGAAATTACCTGCTGCAACTTTTGCGCACCAAGTATTTGCCGGTAATCCCGGAATATTTTTTATGACATTATTCCATGTTTTGCCACCGTCTACAGTAATTTGGAGGTTACCGTCATCCGTCCCAACCCAAATAACGTTTTTGTCTTTGGGCGATTCACTGATTGTATAAATCGTACAATGGTTTTCCGCGGTCGAATTATCTATTGTTAACCCGCCGGATTCTTCTTGTTTTTGCTTTTCCGGATCATTCGTTGTCAAGTCGGGTGAAATTTTCTCCCACGAATCACCACGGTTATCAGTTCTGTATAAGAATTGTGCTCCAATGTACAAAACACCTTCTTGTGTGGGTGAAAAGTAAACCGGTGTATCCCAATTGAATCTAAGTTTCACATCCGGATCGTCCGAAAAAGGTTTTATTTCTTTTATCTCGCGAGTGTCTTTGTAGAACCGCATTAATTGACCGCCTTGATACAACCAGTACAAAATATTTTTATCAGCCGGATCGGGCAAAACGGTAAACCCGTCTCCATATCCTACGTTTTCCCAATCGCAATTTGTAATGCCGTTTATACCCTGAGATTTGCCAATCCACGAACCGTTATCTTGCAAACCGCCGTAAACATTGTACGGCTCTTCATTATCTACACTGATATGATAGAATTGAGCAACAGGTAAATTTTGTGCATGTTGCCATGTGCTTCCTTGATCGTGCGAAATATAAAAACCGCCGTCCGTTCCGATATATAAGTGCCGGTTGTTATTGGGATTGACCCAAACGGCATGAATATCGCTGTGCACCCTTCCCCCTTCAACAAAAGGTGATGTGTATGAATAACCTCCGTCATCACTAACGTATAAAGTAAAGCCCGGCTTATAAAATCTGTTTGTATCAAGCGGATCGGGAACAATTGCCGAAAAGTAAAAGGGCCGTTCGCCCACTATTCCCGATGCAGAACGCTTTTCCCAAGTACGCCCTTTATCAAGCGAGCGGTACAGGGCAGATTCTTTTGCTTCGATTAAAGCATAAACTATATTAGTATTAACCGGTGAAATTGCAACTGCTATTCTGCCGAGCTCCCCTTGCGGCAAGCCGCCGGTTATTTTTTCCCAAGTTTCTCCACCGTCGGTCGATTTATACAATCCGCTACCCGGACCTCCGGAGCGAAAAGTATATGGTTTACGCCTGAAATCCCACATACCGGCAAAAAGAATATTGGGATTTGACGGGTCGATTGCCAAATCGGAACAACCGGTGTTCTCATCAACAAAAAGCACTTTTTTCCATGTCCTGCCGCCGTCCGAAGTCTTGAAAACTCCGCGTTCGGAATTGGATTTCCAAATATTTCCAAGTGCGGCAACAAAAACTTCGTTACTGTTGTCAGGATTAATAACAATATCCGCAATATTATCGGTGCCTTTCAACCCCATAAAACTCCAGTCTTCTCCGCCATTGGTAGTTTTGAAAACACCTTTTCCCACACTTACACTGTTGCGCGTCCAGGCTTCACCGGTGCCAACCCAAACCGTATCGTTATGTTTCTGATCAATTGCTATTGCACCTATGGATTGCACATGTTCATCAAAAACCGGTTTGAAGGTTGTACCCCCGTTTTTTGTTTTCCAAACTCCGCCGCCTGCAGAACCAACATAAACCAGCAGCGGATTGTTGTGTGAAGCATCTATTGCGGAAATTCTGCCGCTCATAACAGCCGGGCCGATTTCCCTTGCTTTCAGCTCACCGAAAAACGACGGTTTAAGTTTTTTCTTTTGATTCCGGGATTGCACTGTACCGAAAATCAGAAGTAAAACAAACGGCACTAATAATATTTTTTTCATTTTATTTAACCTTTTACTTTTTATCTTTTTCCGGTTTTTGTTCCGGCATTACGAATATTGAATCGGGTAAGTCCACGTTATAATCGATTGAATCTATAACTATATGGCTAACGGTGTTTCCTTTCAACTTCGTTTCGATATCGAACGGATCCACAATTCCGTCAACCGACTTGTAATTACTTAAATAAGTTTCAAATTCTTGTTCCACACCGCGCACCTTGGTTTTGAATTTTGTTTTCAGAATAACATAATTTTCCGCATCCATATAAACTTTAATGTCATCACCGTTGGGGCGGATTAATTGGATAACATAAACATCCGCATCGTCCATTGTTTCTTTTCCCAGAAGATTTACTTTATATCCTTTTTCTTTATAATTATGAAATAATCCGCCGAAATCCGCTTGTATTTTCATTTTCTCGTTTTGTTCTTCCGTCATCGGTTCGGGTTTGTTGGAACCGGCAAACGGATTAATAGTCCATCCATTTTTGCCGTCGAACGCTTGCACTATTTCCATCCCCTGAAAAACGGCAACGGATTTGAACTTCATCGGTTTTTTATGATATGATGTATAAGGTATTTCCATTTGTCCGCGAATTACCTTTCCTTTGGCAACAAATTGTCCTTTTTCCAGTAGTTTCTTTTGTCCAATCGCTTCAAAATGCTTTTGCAAAATTTCATCCACCGATTGCGCAAACATTTGTGCCGAAAAAAACACTAAAAGGATTGCAATAAATTTTACTGTTTTCATTTTTACCTCTTGATTTATTGATGTTGTTATTTTGACGATTAATTTCTAAAAAAGTTTAATAAACTCAACCGGGAGCTTCCCTCAGCAATTTAATGGGTGAACACCATAAATTGTTTTTTATTTTTCGAATACAATTTTTCCACCGGTGACGGTCATTAATACTTCTACATTTGATATTTTATCTTTCTTAATTTGAAAGATATTTTCCGAAAGCACTACAAAATCGGCAAGTTTACCCTCTTCAATACTTCCGAGATTTTTTTCTTGAAAAGCTGCATAAGCGGCATCGAGAGTGTAGGCTTTAACCGTTTCCTCTACAGTTAATTTTTCACCGGGAATTAATCCTGTGGATTTTTGATTTTCAGCCGTATGTCTTGTTACCGCAGCATAAATCCCTTTGAGAGGATTTAAAGTAACTACGGGCCAATCGCTTCCGAAACATAATTTGATATTATTATTCAAAAATTTCTTGAACGCATAAGCATTTTCCATACGTTCCGGACCGATTTTTTCAATCATCCAATCGCCGTCAACAAACAAATGGTACGGTTGTGCCGAAACTACAATTCCAAGTTTTTTCATTCTTTCGAAATCCCTATCCGTCATGTGTTGTGCATGTTCAATTCTGAATCTCCGGTCCCAAATAGGATTTGATTCACTAATTCTTTCCGCAATATCGATAACTTCCGAAATTGCACGGTCGCCTATTGCATGAATTGACAATTGTAGTTTATTTCTGTCACTCTCTTTAATCATTTTCTCCAATTCTCCGGATTGGAGGATTTCCATCGGCAAGCCGGAATTTTGGGGATCATCGGAGTAAGGCTCGAAAAAATAAGCCGTTGAAGAACCAAGCGCTCCATCTGCAAAAGCTTTGAGTGAGCCTATTTTCAATTTATCACTTCCGAAATTATATTGCACACCGGAATCGATAAGGGATTTATATTTTTGAATTGGCAAACGGGTATAAACTCTTGATGTCAGCCGGTTTTCTTTTTCGGCTTTTTGTAATACGGGAAAGTGTTTTTCATAGGTTATATCATGAATCGAAGTTAATCCGAATTTAGCCGCTTCCCCCATTGCGTAATCGACAGCTTTATCGTAATGTGAAGCATCCGGTTCTGGAATAACTTTTTGAACCAGTTCCATCGCTTTATCTTTCAAAATTCCCGTCGGTTCACCGGTTTTCTTGTCCCTTTCAATAACACCGCCGTTAGGATCGGGAGTGTTTTTGGTAATTCCCGCTAACTTCAAAGCAAGCGAATTAGCCAAAGCCATGTGATAATCCATGCGCATAACAAAAACCGGAGTGGCAGCGGAGAAATCATCGATCCATTCTTTCCGCGGTAAAGTTTTCTCACGCCAATTTTGGTGATTCCAATTTCCTCCGGTTATCCACCCGCTTTTATTCTTCTGAATATATCCGGAGAGAATATTTATAAATTCGGCTTTAGATTTCGCAGGCGACAAATCCACGCTCATCAAATAGAACCCGCCGAGAATAATGTGTGCGTGCGAATCGATAAAGCCCGGCAAAACCAAATTACCTTGCAAATCAACGATTTCCGTAAACCCGTTCGTATATTTTCTTACTTCTTCCGTTGTGCCTGCAAATACAATTTCATTTCCGGAAACCAAAATTGCCTCCGCCCAAGGTTGGTGCGGATTTAACGTGTAAATTTTCCCATTTAAAAAAGCTTTAGTGAATAATTTCATTTCCTGTAAATCGATTGAATTTATTATATTCAATATACGAATAACTTTTTAAGGCTCAATGAATAAATTTTACGGTTATAAATATTCTTGGTTTGTCTCCGCATTCCTTATTTTTACGTTAAATACAACTGCCCAGCAATTCAGAATTGCACGACCCGTACCGGATTCAATTGAAATTTACGGAGGTTATCTTTACGGTGAACCGAGATTTTGGGACAATCAGAATGCACACCGGGGAATAGACATGTGGGTTACTTACGATACGGTTTATGCGGTAACCGATGCCGAAGTTTATTTCGTCGGATATAATCCAAACGATACAACGGGCGGATATGAGCCCGGTGGAGCGGGTAATTACATTTTTCTGAAAAGCGAATGGAACGGCAAAGATGTTTACTTTTTGTATTTCCATTTGAAAAAACCTTTAGTAACCACGGGCGATTCCGTTTACACAAAACAACCTGTTGCCATTTCGGGAAGCACCGGAAATTCAACGGGTCCGCATCTACATTTCGAAATCAGAATGAATAATCCGTCTTATGCGGGTCAGCGCACAAGAAGGAATCCCGAATTGTGGTTCGGAATGAAGGGAACAGGTGCAATTTACGGACATATTCCCGGTGCACAAAACAATACAAGGGTTGATATTTCACCTGACCCCAAACCCAGACCACCTTACACTACATTCGGTTATGCTCTTACCTACGGTTTCTACGATCCCACAATTGGGAAAGACGATATTTATCAAGAAAATTATGCCATCGGAGATGTTAAACCGGGCACATATACTATCACGGCATTAAACGGAAATTATACAAGAACCGTTACCGTAAATGCAGGCGAAGTGGTAAATGCCGATCAGCCGAGCGGAATTACAGCAAGCGAAGAAATAAAGGATAATTTCAAATTATACCAAAATTATCCCAATCCGTTTGGAAGAAGTAAACCGCTCGATAATTCCACTACGGTCATTAAGTATTCTATACCAAACACAGGTAAGAATGAAATGCGTTTTAGCAACGTAACAATAAAAATATATGATGTTTTGGGTCGCGAAATAACAACGCTGGTAAAAAAACATCTTGCACCTGGGAATTATTCCGTACGGTTTAATGCAGATAATATTAAAAGCGGTATTTATTTTTACGTAATGCGCGCCGGCAACTTTACCGAAACGAAAAAAATGATAATAATAAATTGATTTCAAATTATGAAATATTTAATAATAATACTTTTAACTGCAATGTCAACATTAGCCCAAAACAAACTCAAACCACCGGAAGAGCTTATAAAAAAGGGTGAGTTCACAAAAGCGAAAATGGTGATTGATTCATTAATTAATTCGGGTGGATTATCCGCGACTGAAAAATTAAACCTTCTTTTTGAAAAAGAGAGAATGGAAAGAATTGAAAAAGATTTCCGCTTACCGGAAAAAAAATTATTGGAATACATACAGAAGTATATTCCTACTGCCGGTAAATCCGATTTATTGAAATGGGAAAAGGACGGCAGTCTTGAATATAAAATTATTGACGGGAAAAAATTTTATTTCAATCGTGCACATACCAATTTCTTCCTGCTGAACAAAACCGCAAAAGCAATCAAATCGAAAATTGAAAAAACAAAGAGGGATAAGTTCAGGGAATTTCTGAAAAAATATATCGCCCGAATCAAACAAGAAAAAAACAGCAACGGAAACAATTTACTTTCCCCGGTAACAATGGAACTAAATTACACACTCAGAGTAAACAACTCCGCAGTTCCAACTGGGGAAATTATAAGATGCTGGTTACCGTTTCCACGCGAAGGCAATTCACGTCAAACGGAAGTACAATTAATTTCGGTGGATCCGGACGAATATGTAATCGCTTCAAACAAGCATTTACAAAGAACCGTTTATGTAGAGAAAACATCTAACGATTCGGAAGCGGTTTTTAACATTAAATTTAAACTTAAATCTTTTGCACAAAAATTCGATATCGACCCGGTGGAAATAAAACCTTATGAAACCGGTACGGAATTTTATAAAAAATATACTTCGGAAAGAGAACCTCATATTGTTTTCACTAAAAAAATTAAGGAGCTTTCCCGCAAAATAGTGGGTGATGAAAAAAATCCTTATTTGATAGCAAAAAAAATTTTCACATGGATTTCTGAAAATATCCCTTGGGCTGGTGCGCGTGAATATTCAACAATACAAAACATCTCCGATTATTGTATTACCACCGGGCATGGCGATTGCGGAATTAAATCGATGTTATTTATAACTCTCTGCCGGTATAACGGTATTCCAGCCAAATGGCAAAGCGGTTGGATGCTGCACCCCGGTTTCGTAAACCTGCACGATTGGTCGGAAATATATTTCGAAGGTATCGGCTGGATTCCAGTTGACCAGTCGTACGGATTAATTGATTCCGATGACAATTTCGTTAAGTATTTTTACTTTGGTGGAATAGATGCATACCGTTTGATCGTTAATGATGATTTCTCTCAGCCTTTGTATCCGGCAAAAATCTTCCCGAGAAGTGAAACGGTTGACTTTCAACGCGGCGAAGTGGAATGGCGGGGAGGAAATCTTTACTTCGATGAATGGGATTACGACATGCAAGTAATTTACAAATAACAAGAGGGTTCTTTCGAACCCTCTTGTCCGTACTTTATTTCATCAACAACATTTTCTTGGTGATTCTAACTTTAGGCGTACTTAATTCATAAATGTACATTCCCGAACTCAAGTTGCCGGCATTGAAATTAACATTAAATTCACCGGCGTTCAAATTGTCATCCAGTAATATTGCAACTTCTTTACCCAAAATGTCGTAAACCTTTACGGTTACGTGAGTTGCTTCGGGGATACCGAACGAAATAACGGTCGACGGGTTAAACGGATTAGGATAGTTTTGTTTAAGTGTATATTCGGAGGGTATTTTGTTCCCCGTTTCAACAAATCCGGTACCCACCTTAACAAATTTTTCCATACGAGGTGTTCCGGTTGTAAAAGTTCCGGCATAAGCAATTTTACCATCCGGACTGAAATCGAGTCCGCGCGGATATTCCGTATCGTCATCAGCCGGAGTCCATTGGAAACTATCCACTAAAGTTTTAGTGGTGACATCAAATGCATACCAGGTAAGATGTGAATACGGACCGGAACCGCGTGCATCGTTCGATACCCAGAGCATGCTGTCTGCCGGATTCCATGCGGAAGATTCAATCGACATTCCGATTAAAGCTGAGTCGGTAATAGAAAATTCACTGAATACATTATCGCGAGTATAGATGTACATTTTTTGTGCCGTAAAAGGCATCCAATACAAAGTTTTACCATCTGCCGAAACTTCCAATGTTCTGCCTATTGCAGGTGGTCCAACGGTTGCATTACCCAAGAAATCCAAACTGGGACTAAGCATAACGATAGCGGTAGTTCCACCGCCTACAACGGGTCCTACGTAAATCACACCGCTGGCATCAACTGCGGGCGAAGTTGGGGAGGAACCGAGCTCATCATTAAAGTCGTGGCGTGCTATACCTTGACCGGTTTGATAATCGATTTTGAATATTTTGCTTGGACTGGATTGGACGTACAAAATATTTCCTTCGTTATCCACACCTAAGCCGCGGCAGTTACCGTTAAGTGTATCTACAACCAGACCACTGGAAGTAGAAACGGTTGTTATCGGCGAAAAATCGGCTTCGGTTCCATCCGGATTGAAAACCAAAATTCCCGAAGTTAAAATTGTATCGCCCGATGGAGCAGCCCATGGAACATCTTTGAAATAGCTAGCCACCCATACTTTACCGTCCGGGTCAACAGCAATACCGTGTGTTCCGCCGATATATGATGTATCGGGCCAAGGTCCTTGATTTTCCCACTGTGCCGAAACTATTCCGGCAGCGAAAATCATCACCAAAAAAATTGTAAAGAATTTTTGTATCATGGTACCTCCTGTTATTTAGTTGTGTATTTTAGGTAAAATGTTACTTTACAAGTAACATCTTTTTACTAATTCTTTTGCCGTTAACATTTAATACGTAAATATAAATTCCGCTCGGGAAACTGCTTCCGTCGAATTTTGCGGTATATTCACCAGGGGATTGTTCTCCATTCACCAGAACTTTTAGCTCTCTTCCCAATATATCATAAATTTTCAATTGAACAAAATTATTTTGGGGCTCAAAACTTTGTGGAGAAAGTCCTTTGTTTTTAACCTGTGATATTGTGACCGGAACCGTATATCTTATTGTGGTTACTGGTTGATATAAGTTTCCGGTTCTTCCGAAAGGATTCGGATAATTCTGATACAATACAATTGAGTTAGGCAATTTTTCTTCTTTAACTCCAACAACAGTCTCGGTTTGAAATTTAAATAATTCCGACCAACCGCTGAATCCGTATTTATTGATTGCACCCACTTGCCACGAATAGATTGTTTTGCTTTCCAAAGAATCAACAGTTAAAGTCGTATCGGAAATTAACGTATCCAAAATTATGTTCGATGGAACAATGGTAAGACCCTTCGACATTTGCAATCTGAATGATGTGGCGCTTTGCGGTTTGGACCAAACAAAAGTTGGAGTTACGGTAACATCCACAGTAAGATTTTGAGGTTCCAAGGGTTCCGGTTTTTCAGGGAAACCTGTTGTAAAACTGCGCACTTCAGAAAATCCGCTTGTTCCTGTTATATTTCCGGCGGCTACACGCCAAAAATACTTTGTTTGTCCTTCCATTCCCGATAGACTTAAAACCGTATCGGAAATCGAATCGAATTCAAAGTCCGTTGTTGCAAACATGGAATCACGCGAAATTTGTAAAATATTATAACTCGAATGAGCCGAATTGTTCCAAACAAATTTAATTGTATCGGGTTGATTTATGGCTCCGGCCAACGGTAAAATAGGTGTTGGTATTTCAGGCGATTGCAAATCCGCATAAACCACAGTACTGCCGGCGCTTTCGTTAAAATTTCTATCGAGCGCCGTAACAACAAAATAAAGTTTATTTAAGTTTAAATCATTTTGAGTAATTTCATAATAATTATTAGAAGTTACCGCAAGAAGGTTGACCGCATCGTTTAAATCTTCTTCGTGAACAGACGGGGAGTTAAAATGATAAATTGCATACATAAAAGCGGAATCACCGTCGCCGGCAATAGAAGGAACATCCCAAACCAAGCCGTCACCTCTTACTTTTTTCATATTGCCAAAGTGGAAATTTTCAACAACGTTCGGGGCAATAACATCTTTCCAATTCATTACAGGCGGAAGTGCTTTGAACCGGTAATAATTATCCGTAAGCGAATCTGTTACACCGTTCGGGTTTGCATAAAGATTTTGGGCTCTGAATAAAATATTACCGTAACAATTTCCGGTTGAACGGTTTAATCTTATTTGTCTGGGAATTTCGCCCGGAGACCAATCGCTTGCACGGTAAAGAGCCTGCCCGGAGTATAAATGCCGCCCGTTAGTTTGTGAAGCCCACCACGGCAACAATTTACCGTAATCCTGTCCTCCGCCGAATGGCCAATATAATTGTGGAGCAAGATAATCGATTATCTGTTCATTAAGCCAACTGACTGCATCGGCATAAATTGTGCTGTATGCATCCAATCCGCTTATTCCTTGGGGAACTCCGCTTTTCCAAATCCCAAACGGACTGATTCCGAATTTAATATGAGGTTTGACCGAATTAATTGAATCTTGTACCATTCGAATAAGTTCGTTTACATTATCCCTTCGCCAATCTTCAATGTTTGTAAATCCCCGCGGGTATTGGTTAAACGTAGCCTGGTCATCAGCATTTGTAATTTCATTAGGTGGATAAGGATAAAAATAATCGTCGAAGTGTACACCGTCGATATCGTATCTTCTGACAACATCCATAATTACACTTGTTACATATTCACGAACTTGCGGAAGTCCGGGATTCAAAATTTTTAAATCACCTTTGCGTATAATCCACTCGGGATGCAAAACACTTACATGATTGGCCGCTTGAATATAGCTTCCAACTTGCCTTACAGCTCTGTAGGGATTAAACCATGCGTGTAATTCCAATCCGCGTTTATGTGCTTCTTCCACTGCAAATTCGAGTGGATCATAAAACGGTTCGGGCGCACGTCCTTGTTTGCCTGTAAGCCAATACGACCATGGTTCAATATTCGATGCATACATTGCATCACATTCCGAACGAATTTGGAAAACAACCGCATTGATATTTGTCGCCGCAATTTTATCGAACAAATTACGGAGGGATTCTTTTTGTTCTTCGACGCTCAAATTATTCGAAGTGGGCCAATCCAGATTAACCACACTTGCCACCCAAACGCCACGGAATTCTCTTTTATTATTGTTTTGTGAATAACTAACGGATTGAATAATTAAAATAGATATTAAAAGTATTTTTAGGGATAAGGGATTAAGGTTGAAAAACATCTGATATTCTCTTTCATAAAAAAAAGAACAACCGGTTGTTCACCGGTTGTTCTTCGAATGACTTTTTATTTCATTAACATCATTTTCTTGGATGCTACGAAATTACCGCTTTTCAAAGTGTACATGTAAACGCCACTAGACAATTTGGATGCATCGAATGTAACTCTGTATGAGCCGGCTTGCTTTGTTTCATTTACAAGTGTGGCTACTTCCCTTCCCAACATATCGTAAATTTTCAATGTAACGTCACCTGCTTCCGGAATACTGAAATTAATTACCGTTGTTGGGTTAAAGGGGTTAGGATAGTTTTGGCTCAACTCATATTTTGTCGGAATACCTTCACCGGTTTCTTCGATACCGGTTCCAACTCTTTTCCACACACCGACGATATTATAATCGTAATCGGCCAAATACATGGTTTTGCCGTCGTTACTCCATGCAGCTCCACGTGGACTGTAAACGCCACCTGCCGAGGAATCGCCCAATGGAATACCAACACTATCAACTTGTTCTTGTGTGGTTACATCGAATACATACCACATACCGCCTTTAATACCTGACCAGTCGGGTCTTAAATCACCTGCCCAGAGATATCCGTCCGGACCCCAATCCAAGCAGCTCGACCATAATTTAACTTCGGGAACAATACTGTCGCCAACCGGATCGTAAACATTGTACCAGTTACCGAAAGTATCAACAGCAGTGAAAGGTACAATACCCGGAAGATCGCTGTGCCAATGTTCTATACCGAAACCGTTCCAAGTTGTACCTACATATAAATCTTTTCCGTCATCGGAGATTTCCATAGTTCTTGTAATATGGCCTAATGTATCAATAGCATTACCAATGTAATTGAAATCGTTATCCAAAATCATAACGGGTCTGGAACCACCCAACACATAACCGGCATAAATTTTACCGTCAACCGATTGCACGGCTTCGGTCATTGATGATACATCATCGGGGGTGTATTTGTTTAATCCCATTCCGGTTTGATAATCGATTCTGTAAACGGTGGAATATGAGGTGAACAGAATATTACCGTCATTATCCACGCTAATTCCTTTACCGCTACCGGTACCCGGAGTTACACCCAAAGTGTCCACCGTACCATCTGAAAATTCAATAAATCTGAGTGGTGAAAATGAAACATGTTCACCTGTTGCAGGATCCAAAATGTAAATAGGTCTTAAATTCAAAGTATCACCGTTTGGTGTAAAAAGTGTGTCTTGTGCCAAATCTCCGTGTAAAGCTATCCATACTTTACCGTCGGGGTCGACAGCCACACCGTGGACTCCCCAGCTATTGCTTTGGGGTAAATGCGCATCATATAATAAATGGTCGAATTGCCAATTTTGGGATTGGCCGAATGACAATGATGTCACTAACAATGAAGTGAAAAGAAAGAAAAAAAGTTTTTTCATAAAATTACTCCTTATAATTTGGTTAGTAAATATTTTTTGTTAATTGGTTTTTATTTTCTTCCGTAATATGGTGCTCCGTTTTTGAGCATATTCAGTTTAATCAATTTACGTTTTTCGGGATCTTCACTATTTTTTCTGTTAACATACATAAACTTACCATTTCCCCAAGTCATATAAAAGGAAACAGGTTCAATAACGCCGGGGTATAATCCCACAAAATTACCGGAGGGACTCAATACAACAATTGCTTCCGGAGCATCAGTCCCTATGTACATTGTACCGTCTTCGGCAAATGTTATTGAATTAATTGCATAACCTACAAAATTCGCGTCGAAATCGAAAACAACTTCGGGTGTGCCCAAGTCGCCGTCCGCCGAAGTAATTTCACTTCTCCAAATACCGGTTGTGGGTTGAGTTACATCCGTTCCTTCGTATGTTCCTGCGAAATAAACATAATTGTTGAACACACGTAAAGAAGTAATTGAGATATCGGGAAGATCCAAAACTTTCTTAACCGATTTATCGAGCTTCACGCGGTAAATTGCATTTCCGCCACCGCCGCAATAAATATTTTCATTTGCATCAAAATCCAAATCGAATGCAAAACCCGGAAGGATTGCGAAAACTTCATCATTTCCTCCACCGGCAGGAATTCTGAAAATACCTTGCAAAACGTTAAGATAGAATATATCGCCGTTCGGTCCTACTTTCATTCCCGATGCTTTATCCACTGTGAGCGTTGCATAATCGATTCTTTCACCGTCTTGAGTAACTTTTATTACTTTTTTACCTTTTAGCGCGACGTAAATATTTTCTTCCAGATCACAAGCAATTGCATATGCATCATCGAATTTTCCGAATTCGAAGAAATCTATTGCAGCTCTGTCCATTTTATACGGGTACCATTCCGCAAACAGTAGAGCTCCTTTGACGTTAATTTGAATTTTAACCGAATCACCCGGTACGTTTGGCGCTTTTACTGTAAGTAAAGAAGTTGTTGCCGATAGTACTTCAGCTCTAACTCCATTAAAAAACACTCTGTTTTCTTCAATTACCGGCGAGAAATTTTTCCCTGCTATTTGCAGAGTATCGATGCCCGCCAGCGCAGAATCCGGAATTACGGAAGTTATCACCGGGTCCGGTTTGTATTGTTCGTCCGGATTATAAATGCTATCGGGGTAATCGTTCGTACAGCTATTTAAAGAAAATGCAAGTAATAAGAATGTTACACTCAAAAAGAATCGAAAAATTCCTTGTATTTTCTTAGCATTTTTCGAAGCAAGTGATATTTGTAAATCTTTTTTCATTTTTTTTACCAAGATTTTTTATAAAATTTTTAACTCCATTAATATGCAAAGCCAATTGAGAAACGGTGAACATTGTTAAAAACGTCGAACGGTGTAAACGCATAATCGAATTGGAAACCGAATGTTCTTATACCGAAACCAACCGAATAACTATACAAATCCTGACCCGAAACGTAACCGCCTCTTATGGAAAACATATTCATAAAAATATACTCACCACCGATTGCAATATATTCGGGATGCGAGCGGGGATGTGCCGCATCAAGAGAAACCAAAAACGAGTGGTTTTCCTGCATTTCAGGGAAAAAGTCAATGAGATTAAAGGATATTCCAATTTTAAAAGTTAACGGTAATTGAAAACTTTCCTTTTCATATTTAAGTTCTTGAGCGAAATTTCTGACCGACATTCCGAAAACCAAGCTTTTAAAACCGGTCTTATACAAAGTACCGAAATCGAATGCCAAGACACCAAGTGCATAATCTTGTTCTTCCGTTCCGACGAGTTCATCGAAACCTTTATAAACCGGAATAATACTGGTACCCAGTTTTTGTTTTACATATTTAATTTGTCCACCTACTGAAAATTTATCGGACAGTTCTTTGGCATAACCCAAGCCTATTGCATAAGCAGTAGGTTTAGCCCACCCGGCACCAATATCCTTGTAACCTTTTTCACTGGCAGGATCGACTTGCGTCCAATAAAATTTCCCGTAATCGATAGAAAGGAAACTAAGTCCGAAAACGCCGTACTTACCTTCTTCGAAATTGAAAGAAAAACTTCCCGAGTAATATTTTATATCGGCAATCCAATTCATTTGGTTAAAAGCAATACCAAGGAACGAATTCATACGTGCCAAGCCAGCCGGATTATAAAACAAAGCTTCCGAATGTCCTTCGTAAGTAGTATAAGCTTCGCCTAAAGCGGTTGCCCGCGCGGAAGTTCCGACGCTTAAAAACTGAAATCCGGTTTGGGCTAGTTTTTCTTTTTCCCCTTTATCATTTTGTGGAAGTACAATCCCGTTAACAATAAAGAGGAAAATTAAAAGAGGCAGAATTTTAAATATTTTTTTATTCATTTTTATCCCCTGAAACGACATTCTCTCAAATTATCTAATTATTACAAATTTTCTTATGGCCTGTTTACCGTCCGGTGTAATGAAAACGGCAATATATATGCCGCTAACAACAACTTGGCGGTATTCCGTAATTGAATTCCACGCTTCGTCGCCACTACCGTCGGTATGTTCTATTGTTTTAATTAAATCACCCCTCTCGGTATAAATTTTAATTGTACATTCACCTGGAATATCCAAAAACATTATTCTATCTGGTGCACTGTAACCGAATTGTAATTCCCTTGATCTTATGTTGTAAGGGTTTGGTACTACCCTGATATCTTCCAAAGATTTTCCCGGTGGTCTTTTCAAGAAAGCGGGATCGTTCGTCATTGTATAAAATTTACTGCTTTCAAGAGGCACACCGGGGTGAATATCATTAGTACTTCCATCATCAAAACTTGTAATGTAATAGTAGTAATCAAAGCCACGTTGCAATGCTGTATCGTTATATGAATGAACCAAGTTCGGCAGAGTTGTTTCAAAGATCAATTCATAAGTAGTATCGGGAACATGAATAGCCCTGTAAATTCTGTAACCTTTAAAATTCGGCCACGATTCAGCATTGTCCGCCCAATTTAAGATTATTCTGTCACCACCCGAGATAACGCTGAATTCTTTCGGTGGTGGTGGAGGTGAAGGGACATTCAAACCGTTTTCATAAACTTGCTTTGCTCTTTCAAAAGTTTGGAACAATGAATCTTTTCCGGTAAAGACCCAAGCATCTTTGTATTCGTCTTTATCGTTTGTAGAAGAGCCGTCGGGCAAAACAAAAGGACCGGTTCCTTCGAGCCATTTTCCGCCGATTTCATAGCACAATTGTCTGTTCAAACCGGCAACGCCTTCGGCAATTACAATATGAATACTGTCGCCCGGCGCCAAAGTATAGGGTCCGAAACCTTGTCCTTGAGAAAATCCACCGGATGTATTTCCGTATTGATCGGCAAATCCGTTACCAACCAGTTGGGCATGAGATTGAGCAGGGCGTCCTGCGGTCATTGCTTCATATTCGGCAGCCATTTGGGCTTCGTTAAACGGGTCGTTGTTATAAGTAATTCCGTCGTCCGACCCAATGACCTTTGTGGTAAAGGGTTGTGCCGGATCGTCTTCGGGTTCAAATGCGCTTTTGTCGGCATGCAATGTAATGTTACCAACAAACTGGGCGGCACCAAGATGACCATCGGCAGGAATAACATTAGAACCTACATTCGGTCCGCCGATATTATCGTAGCCGGCTTTAGAGTGCAAGCCGAGCCAGGAGAATTCCACTCTGAAAGGTTCGCCTGTTGTAGGGTGTTCGTAAATTACATCGTTCATCGTACTGTGTCCCCAAGAAGTCGATTGGGGAAGCCAGTAATAACCGTAGGGACCGCCTTCCCTCGTGGGAGCGTATCTGTATTGAAAGAATATTACCAAACCTTCAAGTGTTTGTTGGTTTACGGTTCCGGCTTTATCGATGATGCCGGTATTCTTAAAAACATAATCGTAGATAAAATAGTTATCGTGGTTTTGCTGACTGAACCCGTAAATTTTCCTCGTCATAGTAACGCCGATTTGTGTATTTACCACATTATAAATCATCCGGTCGGATGGAATAGTTTCATCCACTTCATCCACAAAGTCCATAAAATCAAGCCTTCCGGCAGGCAGTCCGTCTACATAAACTCTAGGGTGGTCAAATTTTCCGATTAGTTTAAATTCAACGGGCATAAATTCCGTTTCTTCATCCAATACTCTTGGTCCAACGTGAACCACTTTGTAATTGAGGGTTTTATTTAATTTCGGATCGTTATAATTCGTAACGCCTATCCAGAGTGCTTTAGCTGCCTCGGTATCTTGGTATCTGTAGAGAGCAGGCCACCGGAGACCGTCTTGTTGATCGGAAACCAAATGTGTTCTTCCCACTTCAATTTCGCAACCTGCACTGGAATACCAACTGTGCAAAGAACCGACAGCTATCCATTTGGTGCTATCGGCAAAATAGTTACCCGCCGATAGTAATAAAAACATTAGGACTAATTTGACCGTTACGATTACTTTATTTCCCAAATGCTTCATAATTAAACCTTTTATTTGCCTTTTAAGTTTTTAATATTAAAATCTGTAATTTAAAGTGAAACCAATAAAAATATTTCTCGGATTTAAAAATGTAAAGAACGTTTGATTCGGCATATCGATATAAGCTTTATCTTCAAGTATTTTGTCAATTCTGTCTTGTGGTACTTTTTGCCATTCACCGTTCACAAATTGCAAATAACTTTTAGTGGTTGCTTCGTAATAGACCGCACGTGTACTGGGGGTGAAATCTGTTGGCAGTTCATCTACACTCTTGATCCATTCCATTGGTACGAATTCAACATCGTCTTCTCGATAATCCCCGGGTTGATCGTCGCCGGGAATAAACGGATAACCGAGTTTGCCGGCAACATCTTCGGGTAAATGCAACGATTTGAAATACGCTTCACGGTCATGTATATCTCTAAATGATATTCCCGAAAAATGTTTAAAGTTGAATAAATTGTTTACATCAATGAAAAATTTTAAGTCCAAATTTTTAACCACCGGAAATACTTTGGTTATTTTCAAATCTACGTTGTAATACGGTTTCCATTGAACATTGTATTCGATTCCAGGAAGGTTGTTCGGATTCCACGTAAACCATCTACCCGCTGTCCATCTTGAAATAAAATTAAAATGCCAATCGCCAAACACATTCATGCCACCCAATTTTGGTCCGAAATCCACAGGTGTGTGAATATCAATGTAAGATTTAATTCTCGGCTGGGGCCGGGGTTTTGTTTGCACCGGGTTTCTTCTCAAGTATTCCCTTTGTGCAGCGGGATCTTCATAATTCAACAAAGCACCAAAATATCCGGAGGAACCAACCCGGTATTCATAGTTAATATTACCAGTAATCCAATCACCGTACATTTTGGTTAGATCGACTTCAAAGCCGAAAATGTCTTCGTAACTGTTGTTGGTTAATTTTCTGTAATTAACTTTGCCGTCGAAACTGATATAACGGACATAAAGTTCTTGATCGGTAATGTCTTTGTAATAAGCAGCCAAGTGCAACAGGTAATCGTTGAAAAGCGCTTGGTCATATCCCAATTCATAAGAAACAGTTTTCGCTAATGGTAAAGTGGGATCACCGATTACTTCAAGTTTATTTTGTATATTTCTCTGCACCCGGTATAAGTTTTCGGATGTGGGTAATTGCCTGAAATGCCCGTAATTAAAATACAATTTGGAATTTTCCGTAATCGGGTGCGAGATTGCCAAGCGGGGACTCAGAGTAAAAATTCCTTTGGCTTTTTTGGTTTTGAATAACGGATCTTGTTCGTCTTTGAAACTTTGGGAGAAGAAATCTCTATTGAAAAAATCCACATCGTACCAATTTCCGTTAGGATCGCTGTATTCGGCTACAAGTCCAAGTTGTGAAATCCATCCTTCATATTCGATTTTGTCCTGGAAATAAGCGGATAAGCGGTAAGGTTGGCGAACGATTGTTGTCCAGGTATTTCCTTCAGGTAAAAAGAAATTCACCATCCCGAAGCCCATATTAAAATCATCATACACAAACTCGGCTCCGGTTTTAATTTGATTATGATTATCCACTTGACTTACAAAATCGAACTTGGCCGAATAGGAATTAATTCTGCTGTAATCGCGCGAAGTGCTTACGGCGCCGCCCATTCCCAAACTTCCGTCAATCGAAAAAACCGCTTCGGGTTCAAAACCTTCGGGAGCTTCATCAGCATAGTAATCATCGAATATTCTGTATTTCTTTGTCGTATCGCGCCTTTCGGGTGCAGCCGTAAAATATTTTGTGCCAACTTTTCTTAACTGGATTTCATAAAATGTTTTGGAACTTAAAACATGAGTGAATTTTGCAGAGATTGTGTGATTATATCTTGCGGTAGGAGCATAATAAATATTGGTATATAATCTCCACGGCACTGTAAAACTTGATGTATTAATTATGTTCGCTACATCCCAAACACTGGACATAATGCCCGTTCCCCCTGAACGGGAGCGGGTAGTACCGAATGTTTCCGAATAATAACCGATAATATTCAACTTCATTCCGGGTTTAAGGTCGGATGTTAATTTCAACATTACGCTCTGGTCGGTTATCGCATCGCGCGAAAGTTGCACAAGATACATATCCCTTTCCCTTTTGTAAGAAAGGTAAAATCTCAAATTTCCCAATTGTTTTGAAATAAACGGGACGGGTCCGCCGAATCCGGCATCAATATAATAATCGGGTTTTTTAATATCCCCTTGTTTTCTGTATTGCCATTTCCACAATCGCTGTGCCGCCTCGGGGGTAAGATCGTTAGTGGGGTCATTGTCTTGTAACAAACCTTCGGATAAAGCGTTCCAACCATTCCATTTCGGATACTGGCGCCGCATATACTCGTCCCATTTCCCGGTACCTTCCCACGCAACTTCCGGATCGAGATACGGTCTTAACCAATAAGAATTCGGGTCGTATGGCGAAATACCGAAATGCTTTTGTACCGGGGGTTTTATTTTAAAAGTAAAAGTACCGCTGTAATTATCAATTCCTCCTTCTTTTGTAACGACGTTAACAATACCCGAACGCACATTGCTATACTCTGCGTTGAAACCTCCGGATTGAACCGAGATGGCTTGAACGGCACTAAGCGGAATTCCGGAAATCGGTTTGTTGGTTCTTTCATCCCGCAAGGATATACCATCCACCATAAACAAAGTTTGATCCGCACCACCGCCACGAATCTCAAAATTATCTGTAATACCGGCTTGCAATCCTAATGTTTCGCCAACGCTGGTTACGGGCAACGATTGAATTTCATTTGCAGAAATATTTTTTTCACTTGCGGCAACGTCTTTTTGGACTACCGGTTTTTCTGCAACAACCACAACTTCTTCGCCCAATTTCAAGCTAGTTTCTTCCATCCGGAAATCGACACGGGTGGTTAAATCGATTTTAACACGGACATCTTTAACAATAACACTTTTGTATCCTATTGCAGAAGCTTTAATGGTGTAGGTTCCGGGCGGAACGTTAAGAATTGTATAGTATCCGTCCATATCGGAAGCCGCACCCAGATTTGTTCCCATAATAATTATGTTAACAAACGGTACGGGTTCACCGGTATTTGCATCTAATGTACGACCGGTTACTTTACCTGTTGTACCGGCAAAACTTTTGGAAACAAAAACCAAACTGCTTAGTAATAGAAGAAGTACCAGTCTCTTCATATTTATATTCTCCTAAAGTTAATCGCTTCGGGTTGGAACAGCTGAATGTGAATTTTGGTAAGTTGTAAACCATTCCTTAGTCTTAATTTTTGTAATAAGGAAAGATGATTTACCTTACAAATTAAGACTTCTCTTAGAAATAAGCAAGAAAGTATAATTATGTAAAAGTTTAAATTTGTTTTAATCATAGTGAAAATCTCAATGAAAATCTGTGTACGTTTTGGAAATATTTAAAAGGTGTATATGAATAATCAAGGGCAAATCCGAATTGCTTAACGCCAATTCCATATGTAAATTTTATATTATCGTCGTTGGTTAGGTATCCGCCTCTGATGAAGAGTGCATTAATAAATTTGTATTCGAAACCGAACTTCAATTGTTCCGGATGCGAGCGCGGATGAATTGCATCTACCGATAACCAAAATTCATGACCGTCAAGTCTTTCCGGCAGAAAATCCAATATATTCATCGATGCACCAATATTAAAAGTTAGAGGCAATTGAAAGTTTTCCCTCACATATCTCAATTCTTTTGAAAAATTTTGTACGGAAATTCCGAATGCAAGACTTTTATAACCGGTTTTGTATATTGTTCCGAAATCGAATGCAACGACTGACATATTACTAGAAACATCAATATTTTCACCGGTCGAATCCACTCTGGCTATCGTAAAAGAGCCCAAATTTTGATAGACAAATTTCACATTTCCACCCACCGAAAATTTATCCGTTAAAGCTTTTGAATAAGTTAGACCAAGAGCGAAGGCGTTCGGCGAAAAATCATTTGTTTCTAAAAAACCTTGTTCGTTATCGGCAATAATTGTTCCTTCGAATTTCCCGTAATCAACATATGTGAAACCAATGCCGAAAGTCCCGTACAAACCGTCGTAAGGATTATATGCAAAAGCAAAAGAGTTATATTTGATGTCGGCTATCCAAAGGTTATAGTTTGCTGAAAAATCGATTGTATTGGTCATATCGGAAAGTAATGCGGGGTTTGAGAAAACGGAATTGGCAAAATTATTAAGCGCAGTGGAGGCTCCCGCAAGCGCCGATGATCTGGCATCGGAGGCAACACTTAAAAACTGCATTCCCGATTGTGCAAGTTTATCTTGTGCATAATTTGAATTTAAAATTAAAAATGTTAAACTAACGATTAAAATTAGTAAACGTTGTTTCATAAAGTCACCTGATTACTGCAAATTTTTTGTAAATCGATTGACCTTCGGGAGTTTCGAATTGAACTATGTAAATTCCGCTTACAATTACTTGTCGTGAATCCGTAACCGAATTCCAAACTTCGTCACCGCTACCGTCATCATGAACAATAGTTTTAATCAAATCGCCCCTCTCGGTAAAAATACGGATGGTACATTCACCCGGAATGTTGTAAAACCTTATCTCATCTTCAACGGAGAAATGACTGCCTTTCGGCGAGCTTATATAGTAAGGATTCGGAACAATCCGGATATCCGACAATTTTTCGCCGGGAGGTCTTTGCAAAAATGCCGGTTCAGTCGTTCGCGTATAATACTTGCTGCTGTGCAAAGGTCCGTGCGGGTTGGCTTCCGTATTATTATTACTGCCGTCGTTAAACGCCACAATGTAGTAATAGTATGCAAATCCCCTAACGGGCGTGGTATCATCAAATTGATGAACAATTTCCGGATGATCCGTTCCCTTTCCGCACGCAAATATTTCGGTGTGTACCGTATCGCTTTTGTTTATTGCCCTGTAAATTCTGTAACCGCCGAAGTCGGGCTCCCCTTCGGAAGGACTGGGCGACCATCTTAAAGAAATTTTATTTCCCCCCGATTTAATTTCAAAAAGCGGTGGCGGTAAGGGCGGTTGGGGAATCATATAATGCATGTCATAATTTCTTTTTGCCCGGCTGAAAGTAAGCATTATGGAGTCTTTGCCGGTATCGAACCAAGCATCTTTGAAAATATCTTTATCATCCGTGGTTGTTCCGTCGGGTAATTCGAAAGGACCTTTGTCATCGGGATTATCGTAGGCTTTCTTCCAACGCGCACCAATTTGTTCACATAATGTTCTATTCAATCCGGCAACTCCTTCAACCTCAACAATGGTAACGCTTTCACCCGGCTGTAAATCGAATGGACCGTAATTAACCCAAAGATTTGTTCCACCTTGATCGTTATGCACCGTCCAAGGATCGGGATTGGTCTCATGGTATTTTTCGTAGAATCTTTCGTTTCCACCCAAACCTTTGTGCGGATTACCGCTTAACATCGAATAAATTTGAACCATTTGGGGCACAACATTCAATGAAATTGAAGTGTATCCGGGATAAGTATCTCCGGCATGCCAGCCAAGCGTAACCGGTTGTTCCGGATCGTCCGTAGAGTCCGTTGCGCTTTTATCAACATGTAAAATTGCAACGCCTGCATGATGCGGAGCGGTAAGCCGTCCGGTACCGAAAACATCGGGACCGCCAAGGTTATCCCACGAATTGCCGGAATATTGCCCCGCCCATTGAAATCCGCATCTTATCCAATCAACGATCGGATTATTCAAAGTGATCGGTTCGTTATAATGTTCGCTGTAGTTTTCCCCTCTTACCGTAACCCAGCTGTGTTTTCCCCAAACTTGTTGGGAGTGAATATATTGTGCACCTTCCCGGCAAACGCTGTATCGTGTGCCCCATCCGATTCTTAAACCTTTAACCGGTGCATGCAGTTCTATATCATCGTCGTAATCCGTATTCCCAGTGTTTGTAAAGGTAAACTCTTTTATGAAGTAATTGTCGTGATATTGTTGACTGAAAGCGTAAATTTTCCTGGTAACCGTAACACCCATTATGGTATTAACAACGTTGGTTATAATTCTATCGGGAATTTGAGCGGGATTGTAATCATCAATATCGCTCACATACGGAGCGCTTATGTTGTTTCCATCAACGATAACGGTAGGAATTTCGAATTTAGCTGTTTGTTTAAGTTCAACCGGAAAAATTGTTTCCCCGACAAAACCGGCTGAAAAATACAAAGCCATAACATCCCAAAAATTTCCCAACTCATCGGTAAAATCGTCCGAAGCAATCCAAAATCTTTTGATTACCGCATTATCTTGTTGAGTATATTCTGCCGGCCATCTCAATCCTTCGTAATATCTGTTATTCCACGCCCGTTCGGTACCGTAAGCCGAAAAATGACTTTGCAGTGAGCCAATGCGAACGTACCTTTTTTCGGTAGCCTCAACTTGGGCTTCAAGTCGTAAAACCATCGAAGGTGAGAAATACACCAGACCTAAAAACAAAATTTTGACAACCGTTTTACTTAGCAGGTGAATTTTCATAATTGTTTATTACCTTAAAAATTTAATTTTATACCAAAAATAACGTTTCTCGGGTTCAAAAAAGTAAACGCCTTGATGTTCGGATTATCGATGTATGCTTTGTTTTTGATTCTCTCATCGTTACGTGCGGCAATTGCAGGATCATTATCTGGATTTGGTTCCAGCGGTTCGTATTTTACACCGTCCGGTCTGTAATCGCCAATTTTATCATCACCTTTGTAAACCCCTTCCTTAAACGGCAATCGCAACGATTCCAAATAATTCTGCCAATCGAAATTGTCGGAAAATCCGGCAAAGCTCATATATTTGAAGTTGAATACATTAGTTATATCGACAAATAGTTCCAAATCCATAAAATCACTTAACCGGAATACTTTTGAAAGTTTCAAATCCACATTGTATCTATCCACCCATTGTATTTCCCGTTCTTCACCTTCTTTAACACGGTAACGGTAATAGCTGCCTGTTTTCCAGCTTGCAAGAATGTTCAAGTACCAATCATCAAGCAACCAATCGGGGTTGTTTCCGTTTGGGGGATGAATACTAACATTCAATCTTGCATATGGTCGAGGATGGGGGCGGGACTGGTACGGGTTGGTTTTCAAGTAATCCCGTTGTTCATTCGGATCTTCGTAAACTTGCAAAATTCCGAAATACCCCGATGTTCTAACATCGTAAGTGTAATTAATGAATCCGTTAATCCATTTTCCCCGCGTACGGTTCAAGGTAATTTCCACACCGCGAATATCTTCATAATTGTTGTTCGCAGCTTTTCTGTATTGAACGGAACCGTTTATATTTTGGTAATATATCCAACCGGGTTGTAAAGTAATATCTTTATAATATGCCGCTATTTTCAAGAGGAATTCGTTCATGACGTTGTGTTCGTAGCCCAATTCGTAAGCTACCGTTTTTTCCATTTCCATATTCGGATTTCCGATAAACGTCACCAATCCGTTCGATTCCCTTTGAATACGGAATCTGTATGACGAGGCGGGCTCTGACCTGAAATGACCGTAATTGAAATATAGTTTCGAATCTTTCGTTATAGGATGTGAAACTCCGAGCCTCGGGCTCAAATTCCATACCGGTTTGGATTTTTCGTACGGTACTTCTTCTTCAATGCGGCTGCCGTAACCGGCTTTGAAATATTTATCATATTGATCGAGCACATAGTTTTTTGTATTCGAGTTGGAATAATCCAACCTTAATCCGACATTGGCTATAAATCCCTCGAATTCGAGTTTATCTTGAATATAAGCACCAATTCTATACGGAAAAACACGGTAAACCAAACTTCTGCGCCAAGTGCTCATTGCAGGGTTGTCCGTAAACGAATTAATATCGAAATCGTTGTAAACAAAACTCAGACCTGTTTTAAATTGATTGGCCGGATTAAATTGGCTGGTAAAATCGAAATTGAAATTGAAGGTGGAGAGCACACTTTTATCCCTTCCCAAATTCATCCAACCGCCCATACTCATTCCGTCTATCGCATTTACGCCGTAGCCGTAATAGCCGAACGGAGCTTCATCCACAAAAATTCCCGGAACTGGTTCGTATATTTTAGCAAGGTTTCTGTCACGTATTTTGAAAGTATTGTATTTGCTTCGCTTATACTGGATTTTAGTGTCGTAATACGAACGGCTGTTGATAGCGTGCGTAAACTTAATACCGAAAGAACTTCTGTAAATATCGGAAGGACTATAATAGCCGGGCATGTAAAGAATTGATGCGCCGGTATTACTGTTTAGCAAATCAGCAATTTCGGCTTGGGAACGCAACACTCTGCCGGTTGGTGTGGTTGTCCACTGATAAGGCGAAACGGATTTTACTTCATTGTAAGAACCAATAAAATTTAATTTCATAGTCGGAGTAATATCGGACGAGAGTTTCAAAATTGTTTTATTTTCCGAATAGCTATCGCGTGAAAGTGGGAAAATGAACATATTCCTTTCATTAAAATGTGAAAAGAAAAATCTTAAATCGCCCAGATACTCGCTAATAAAAGGAACGGGCCCTCCAAATCCGACATCAATAAAATAATCCGGTTTTTCAATATTTCCGGTTCTTCTTCTCTGCCATTCGAACAATCTTTGTGCAGCTTCGGGAGTAAGGTCGTTATTGGGGTCATCGTCTTGTAAAGTTGCTTCGGAAATTGCATTCCATCCTTCGAAGTTTGGATATTGTTTTCTTGTGTATTCGTCCCAAGCACCGTTATCCGTTCCTGTCCAGCACACAGCAGGGTCCATATACGGTCTGTTAAAATAAGAATACGGATCGTAAATCGAGGGTCCGAAATTTTTAGGTGCCGGAGGTCTGTATCTTAATATCGCATTAAAGGTATAACGGTTTTTGCTTCCTTCTTTTGTAACCACATTTACGAGCCCCGAACGTACATCGCCGTATTCGGCATTGAATCCGCCTGTTTGTATTTTAATTTCTTTAATTGAACTCAAGCTTAAACTTGTACTTGGAAGGTTACCGCGTTCATCGTTAGTTGAAAGCCCGTCTACCATAAAAACGGTTTGATTGGCACTTCCCCCCCTTACAATAATTCCTTCGCTACCCAATTCAATTCCCGCCTGTAATGATAAAACTTGATCAACGGTTTGGATTGGGAGCTCTTCAATTTCATTGGATGTAAGGTTTACTTGGCTGTTCGAAATGTCTTTCACTACCACAGGTCTCGGTGCTTCAACAACAACGGTCTCGCTTTCTATTGAGGTTGGGGTAAGTTTAGCCTTAATAAAAGTGGTAAGATCGATTTTTACTTCCACTCCGGTTGCTTGCCATTCGGAATATCCGATATAGTTAACTTTTAAGGTATATGTACCGGGCGGAACATTAAGAATAACGAAATATCCGTTTGCGTCTGTTGCCGCTCCCATATTGGTACCGGCCAATATCACATTGGCACCAATTAAAGGCTCGTTTGTTGTTTTATCGTAAACGTAACCCGCTATTTTCCCGGTTGTACCGGCAAAACTTATTTGTGAGAACGATATGGTAACGAAAGCTAAAAGAAGTAAAAATTTTCTCATAGGCGGACTCCTGTAAAATTCAGGATCGTGCAAAACATTTTAAGAAGCGGATGAGGATTCAATTTTGTAATTCCAACAATATCTTTATGCAAACAAAACTAAAACATTTTCAAATAACACGCAATTAAAATTTCCTGTAAAATAAAACAAACGGGTATTTTTATTCAGAAAATAGCATAAATAAACGGCGCAAGTGCCGAACCTTGCGTAAGGATTATTAATCCGCCTAATAAAATAAGAAAAATCACTATCGGCAGAAGCCACCATTTCTTTCTTACTTTTAAAAATTCCCAAAGTTCTTTTATTATTGAAACTTTACTCATTTTAACCTTTAGAATTGTCTTTCGGTATCAATTTTTTTGTATTCTTTTTTTTCTCTGTAATTCCAGTAGGTTGCTTTGTTCTCTTTAAATTGTAAATCTAAAAAATCTTTTCCGGAAATTTTAGCGATAATTCCTACAGGTGTAAGCACAATATAAAACAAAACAGACAAAATTACCCGCGTCATAAAAAATCCCATCACAATTGCGAAGCTCATCCAAATGCGATGGATATAAAATAGGTATTTAGGAACAAATGCTCCGAGGATTACCAAAACCGCTCCAACCACCAGGAAATAAGGCGCCGGAGATTTATCAAAATAAAACAAAAGCAAACCTATTACGAAAAAAACACTCCCGACGGTTAAACCGAATTTTTTCAATTCACTTCGGGAACTGTTTATTGATTTAATTTCATTTTTGATCATCAGTCCAACTCAAATTTTTCTTGCCATTTGATTTTTTCATTGAATTCCGGTTGTTCTTTTTTATCGAGGATAAAATTCCCCATTATCAAATAATCCATTTCGGTACGCATAAAACATTTGTAGGCATCTTCGGGCGTACAAACAATCGGTTCGCCCCGTACATTAAATGATGTGTTAATTACTACCGGCATACCGTATTTTTCATAGAATAAACTTAAAAGTTTAAAATATTTAGTATTTGTTTCTTTATGCACGGTTTGAATCCTAGCTGAATAATCCACATGAGTTACGGCAGGTATTTCCGAGCGGACTACTTTTAATTTTTCCAAGCCGTGCAATTGATTCTCGTTTTCAACTACCTTCCTTTTTTGCCTCGCAACATTTGCAACCAACAACATATACGGACTCGGTCTATCCAATTCAAAATACTCCGAAACTTTATGATACAAAACCGAAGGTGCAAAGGGCCGAAAACTCTCGCGGTATTTTATTTTCAAATTCATTTTCCTTTGCATTTCCGGCGAACGGGCATCGCCCAAAATCGAACGGGAGCCGAGTGCACGCGGTCCGAATTCCATTCTACCTTGAAACCACCCGACCACGTTCTGTTCGTTAATTAAATCTGCCGCCGTTTCAACTACGTAATCTTCACTTCGTTTAATGAAAGGAATATTGTTGGTTTTCAAGTAGTCTTCAATTTCTTCATCGGAAAATCCGGGTCCCAAATAAGAACCTTGTTGTGTATCGCTTACTCCGTCGGCTGTTCTTTCATTATTTAAATATTGATGCCACACAAACAATGCGGCACCGAGCGCACCGCCGGCATCCCCGGCTGCAGGTTGTATCCAAATATCATCGAAAATATTTTCCCGCAGAATTTTTCCGTTGGCGACGCAATTGAGAGCCACACCGCCGGCAAGACAAAGATACTTTTCTCCCGTTTCCCGCTTAACATGCTTAGCCATACGCAGCATAATTTCTTCTGTTACTTCTTGTACCGACCGCGCCAAATCCATTTCCCTTTGTGTTAATTCGGTTTCCGGTTTCCGAGGTGGTCCTCCGAAAAGATTGTGAAACTTTTCATTTGTCATTGTCAAGCCGGCATTATAGTTAAAGTATTCCATATTCATTTTAAACGAGCCGTCTTCTTTCAAATCAACCAGTTCATCCAAAATAATATCAACATATTCAGGCTCGCCGTAAGGCGCCAAACCCATAACTTTGTATTCGCCGGAGTTTACCTTAAAGCCGGTGTAATATGTAAATGCGGAATAAAGAAGTCCAAGTGAATGCGGGTATCTGATATCCGCAATAATTTCGATGGAATTGTCTTTACCAATTCCGAAACTTGTTGTCGTCCACTCGCCTACCCCGTCCAAAGTTAAAATGGCGGCGCGCTGAAAAGGGGAAGGATAAAATGCAGATGCTGCATGCGATTGGTGATGTTCGGGAAATAAAACTTTACCTTGATATTCAAGTTCCTTACGGATTAATTCTTTCATCCATAATTTTTGCTTAATCCAGAGCGGCATTGATTTTATAAAAGATTTTATTCCGCGTGGTGCAAATGTTAGATAAGTTTCCAATAATCTTTCGAACTTGAGGAACGGTTTATCATAAAAAACAACGTAATCGATGTCTCCGGTTTTCAATTTGGAATTTTCAAGGCAAAATTTTATTGCATTTGCCGGGAAATTATAATCATGTTTTTTCCTTGTGAATCTTTCCTCCTGGGCAGCGGAAACAATTTTTCCATCTTGAACCAAGCAAGCGGCGCTATCGTGATAAAATGCCGATATACCCAATATATTCATTCTTTAAGTATCCGGTTATCGAATAAACCCAAAAATACAAAATTATTTTTTTCGTACAACCTAAATACCGGACACACATTTTTTTTATATTTGGTTTACTCAAACATTGGTGAAGGATGAAAAAATCAAAATACTTGTTTCTGCCTGCTTTATTAATCTCAATTTTGTTAAGTTACGCGGAATTAGTCCTCGCACAAAATTCGGTTACTCCCGCGTGGTCTAAAAATGCTATATGGTATCAGATTTTCCCTGAAAGATTTAATAACGGTGATAAATCCAACGACCCGAAACCGGACGACATGGAAGGCGCATGGCCATATTTCGTGCCGGAAAACTGGCGGAACCATCCGTGGACATCGGATTGGTACAAACTTCAACCGTGGGAAAAGGAAACCGGCAAAGACTTTTATTGGAATGCCGGACTTAGAAGATACGGCGGGGATTTGCAAGGTGTTCTCGATAAACTTGACTATTTGCAAAACTTGGGCATAACGGCAATATATTTCAATCCGCTGTTCGAATCACCGTCGCTCCATAAGTACGATGCTTCAATGTACAGGCACATAGATAACAATTTCGGACCCAATCCGGAAGATGATGAGGAAATTTGGGCAACAGAAAACCCGGCAGACCCGTCAACTTGGAAGTGGACAACAGCAGACAGTCTGTTTTTAAAATTAATTTCAGAACTCCACAAACGCGATATGAAAATAATAATCGACGGTGTCTTCAATCATGTTGGCAACACTTTCTGGGCATTTCAAGATGTTATTAAAAATCAAAACAATTCGAATTTTAAGAATTGGTTTTATATCAAATCTTTCGACGATCCGGCAACGGAAGAAAACGAATTCGATTACCGTGGCTGGTACGGTGTGAAAGATTTGCCTGAATTACGCGAAGACGGGAACGGTTTAATTGAGCCGGTACGAAATCATATATTTGCTATTGTTAAAAGATGGATGGATCCGGACGGTGACGGCGACCCTTCCGACGGAATCGACGGTTGGCGGTTGGACGTTGCCGATATGGTAAACCATAAATTCTGGAAAGATTTCAGAAAGCTCGTCAAGTCAATCAATCCCGAAGCATACCTTACCGGCGAAGTTTGGTGGAAAGATTGGGCAAACAACAAAATGTTCAATGCCAAAGCATGGTTGCAAGGCGATGAATTCGATGCAGTAATGAATTACAGATTCACCAGAGCAGTTAAGCGCTTTGTATCTGATAAAAAACTAAGAATAAATGCCGTTACTTTCAGAGATTCAATTTTGTCAATCGGAAAAGATTACCCACAAGAAAATTATTTTTCACTCATGAATCTTCTCGGAAGTCACGACACCGAAAGGTTAGCTTCGTTGATTGTCAATCCGGATAATTTATACGATCATTACGCGAATCCGCAGCAAAACCCGGATTTCGATGTGCGAAAACCAGATCAACAAGAGCGGTTGAAACAAGCTTTGATGGCAGGCTTACAAATGACATTGCCCGGTGCACCAATGATTTATTACGGAGATGAAGCCGGAATGTGGGGCGGAGACGACCCGGATGACCGTAAACCTATGGTTTGGCCGGAATTAAAATACGAAACAGAAAAATCCCATCCGTCAGGAAAACACAGAAAACCGGACCCTGTTTATTTCGATCTTTCGGTCTTCGAATGGTACAAAAAATTAATATCAATCAGAAAATCAAACAAAGCTCTATCAACCGGTTCTTTAAACTTTAATTATGTAGATGCTAAGCACAATATTCTGGGTTTCGAAAGAAAACTGAATCAAAATTACGTATTTGTGCTTTTGAACAACAGCGCTGCAACACAAACGGTTAATATTCCGGTGAGCAAGTTGAATGTTAAAGATTTATTAATCGATCAAATCAGCGGTTCGAAATTTTTCAGCAAGAACGATGAGTTCAAAATCATATTATTTCCATATCAAATTTTAATCTTAAAGTAAAATTATGGCTTTAACGAACAAACAAAAAAATTACATCCGGAAAAAGTATAAAAAACAAACTGCCAAAAGCATTGCAGATACTTTGAAAGTAAGCACCGGTGAAGTTGAAGAATTTATCAAATCGATTTCCGCAAGCAGACCCAAACCGTTTTTCTATTTAGTTCTTCTTCTGATTCCCGTTCTGTTCTTTGTTTTGCTTGAAACCGGCTTGAGAATTTCCGGCTATGGTACCGATACACGGATGTGGGTTGAATTGTCCAACGGAAAACTAGGACTTAACCCGGAAGTTGCACGCCGGTATTTTTACAATGTAAAAGAGGTCCCGCAATCGATTCAGGATGTTTTCGATGCAAAGAAAAAGCAGAACACTTTCAGGGTATTCGTTCTGGGAGGAAGCAGTGCTGCAGGTTATCCGTATATGCCGCTCGGCTCTTTTTCCCGTTACATCAGAAAAAGATTGGAACTGGTTTACCCGCAAAAAAACATTGAAGTTGTTAACGTTGCACTCACTGCTGTAAACAGTTATACAATTCTCGATTTTATTCCCGGAGTACTAGAACAAAAGCCGGATTTAATTCTGATTTATGCAGGACATAACGAATATTACGGCGCTCTGGGTGTCGGCTCGATGGAATCGCTCGGTACTTCTCGTATATTTGTCAATTTGTTATTAAAATTGAACAAATTCAAAACCGTACAACTTTTACGCGATATAATTCAAAAAAGCATCGGATTGCTTTCCGGTAATAAAAAAAACTCAACCGGAACGTTAATGGCACGAATGGCTCAAAAACAATCCATATTTCTGAATTCGGAAACTTACAAGCTTGGTCTCGAACAATTCCGCGACAATATGCATGACGTTCTGGAGATGATAAATGAAAAACATGTTCCGGTTATTATCTCAACGCTAACTTCAAACTTAAAAGATTTGTATCCGTTTATTTCAAAATCAAAAGACGGATTGCCGGCAGCGAACACTGTTTATAAAAAAGCGAAGTTAAAATATTCGGAAGAAAAATTTATTGCTGCGGATTCGCTTTTCCGCTATGCAAAGGATTTGGATTTATTACGGTTTCGCGCACCGGAAGAAATGAATAAGATTATCTACAAATTGGCAAGCGAGTTCCACATTCCCGTTGTAAACATCGATTCGGTTTTCGGTTCATACAGTCCAAACGGCATTGTAGGCAACAATTTAATGACCGACCATCTCCATCCAACGCTGCGCGGTTATCAACTGATGGGCAAAGCATTTTACGAAAGTATGGTTCATAATGTTTACGTTCCGAAAGAAAATCCGGAAATAAAATCGCTTGAAGCACAAGATAGTTTAACATTAAAAAATTTTGTTTTTTCCGAACTCGACTCCGTTATAGCCGATTACAAAATCAAACTGTTGAAAAACGATTGGCCGTTCATTTCTCCCGGAAATAAAAAACCGTTCGCTGCTATAATCAGACCTGAAAATTTCAGGGATTCGCTTGCAATGAAATTCATCTCAAAAGAAATAGATTGGCAAACCGCACAAATGCAAATGGCCGAATGGTATTTGAAAAATAAAAACTTCCCCAAGTTTCACAATCAAATGGTGGTTCTCACAACCCAGTTTCCTCACATGCTGGAAAGTTATAACAGAAAAGCAAACAATTTGCTTGCGAAAAAAAAATACAAAGAAGCTTTTGTTTATTTGACTTCCCGGTATATGATAAAACCCGATGCATTTTCGGCAAAGTGGATTGGAATAATAAACCTTTCGAAAAACAAAATTGCGGATGCCATTAAGTATTTGGAAGAGAGCTTGAAGTTCAATCCTTCCGATTCGCAAGTATTATACAACCTGGCAGGTGCATATTCACTTCAAAAAAATTACAGTAAGGCGCTGGAATTAATTAACAAATGCCTTGAAATAAATCCGGATCATAAAGAAGCGCAAAACTTGAAACGCCAACTTGAAGCCGCATTGGGAAAATAAAGTCCGTACAATAAAAAAGGGCTCTTGCGAGCCCTTTAATTTCCGCTGACTTTATCTTTGCATTAGCGCAAAAGAATCATTTTCTTCGTTGCAACAAAATCGCCGGCTTTAATTGTGTAGAAATAAACTCCACTGCTCAATGCATTTGCATTGAAAGTATATTGATAATTTCCGGCTTTCATTTTTCTGTTAACCAAAGTTGCAACTTCTTGTCCTATAACGTCGTATACTTTCAGACTTACAAAAGATTCTTTTGCAACCGTAAATCTGATTAAAGTTGACGGGTTAAACGGATTAGGATAATTTTGTTTCAATTCGAATTTCAATGGCACTCCGCCCAGGTCTTTTATGCCGGTAAAATCGCCGGCGGGTGCAGCTTCCCATTGATCCGATTTGTCTTCTTGTGCAGTCCAATGGTCTTGCGGAGCCGAATAAGGTTGAACGAATTTTCTATAACCTTCTTGCTCGATGTAACGGACACGGTAAGCAAAATCGCCAAATCCGGCCGGTTCGGCTATCCAACCGTTAGTAGGACTTGAATAAGCATAGCGGTACTCAACTCCGTTCCAAGAAGGACCGTTAATTACCAAAGTTCCGGTGTAAACCATATCGCCGTCGTCATCAGAGAGCGAAAGGACTCTCATTTCATCGTTATCGACCCAACCTTGCGAGAAAACGAACGACGGTTGTTCGAACACAACATAAACGGTGTCGTTGTTCGGATCGAATGGAAGAGGTTGAACATTAGGATCGGCAGCAGCCGTCATATCCACATTAAAAGTAAACTCAACGGATTTTCCTGCTTCAACCACAAAGTTCGGTAAAACGTCGTCGTAGTAAATCGGATCGAGATTTTGATCGCCACCTTCGAAATTGACGTCTCTATTACCGCCTCCTTGCGAGAACGGTCTTTCCCATCCGTCGGTCCACATTGTATTCGGATCTGCTTTCTTTACAAAGAATTTCCAGCTTTGTTCACTTCCCACCGGGGTTTGAACAAATGGAACGGTTAAGAACCACTCATCGGGATTGAGGAAGTTTTGTTGCATCAACGATTTATCGGGTTCGGAATCGCTCCAACCGTTAAATCCACCGCGTACTTGAAGAGAATCGGATGCATTGTCGTAAATTCCAACTTCACTCATAACGGACATATCGACCGTAAAGGTAATATTTCCGTCGGCAAGCTGCACATCGGGATCGATATCATCCCAGAAAGCGGAAAATTCTTGGGCTCCGTCCACAACCCAGTATGTTCTGTTCGGTATGGTTTCCCAAGTAACAGAACCGGAAGAACCGGAAACGAAAATAAACTTAAATTCGATTTTTTGTGCCGAATTGATATCGACCGTAACTGTGTAGGTCGAATCACCGTCGTCATCGGTCATGTTATCGGCAGCGGTCGACCATCCGTTGAAGGAGCCGGCAACCCTTACGGTATCTTGAGCAGGATCGAGATCCCCTTTGCGAATCGGAATTCGCATGTCAACATTGAACGTAACCGGAGCCGGGTCGCCCGAAGGCATTTCTTCGCCGTTAAAGAACACTACCGGCAAAGTTGTATCGGCAGAGCCGACAACCAAAGATTTGTTTGCTCCGTCTTCCCATGTACCGCCGTTTCCGCTATGGTAAAATTTGTACTCATAGCTTGTGTCTGCTGCAACCGAAATCACTGCAACGTAAACCGAATCACCGTCGTCGTCGGCCATTGCGGTTTCGCCCCAATCGTTAAAGCTGCCGCGAACGGAGACGCCGTCGGAAGCAGGATTAAACGCTCCTTTTGCCGCTTGAACGCGCATGTCCACTTGGAAAGTGACATTAACGTTCTGAGCATTAATCAAACTGAATGCTCCGAACAAAAGAAGTGCTAAAAATATTGAAGATTTTTTCATAAAGCACTCCTGTGATAGTTAGTGGATATTATGTTTGTATTTAATTAAATATATCAGAAAGTTAGCAATATTCCAAAACTATGATTATTATCTAAAAATTTGAACTTCTGATAAGCATAACCGACCCGCACACCGAATGAATCTTGTAATTTATAGTTTATACCGAATCCCAAGGTTAAACCTTCTTGACTATCAGCGAGAAATAAAGTTTTATATCCACCCCGCAATGAAATCAATTTATTAAACAAGTTTATCTCACCACCAACGTTCACCCATTGTTTGTTATCGTTCGGATAATTTGCGTCTATTGCCAGAAGAAAATTATTTCCGTCACTTATTTCAAACTCGCGTGAAAGACCGATTTGTAATTTTAACGGTAATTCGAATCTGTCCGTAGCCAAAAATGCATCGACCGTTTCATTATTGCCGGATGTTGTCGGGTCCTGGTCATACCGCACCAAAAGGTCATCGCCGCTAATTTGCATTTTAGTTCCGAAATTCGAAATTGAGCTGGCAAACTTAATTCCCCAAAACGGGGTTAAAAAAATCGTTCCGATATCGACGGCAAAACCGTCTGCGTACGAGTTAAAAATAGTTTCACGGATGTATTTGACGTTTGCACCGATTACAAATTTATCTGTAATGTGCCGTGCAAAAGAAATTCCGAAGGCATAACTTGATGCTGAAAAAGTGGTCCCGATTCCCTCGGGTTCAAGTTCTGTTGTAATTTCCATTTCACCGAAGTTCAGTGCACTGATGTTAAATCCTGCAGTGCCCAAATCACCCAAAGGAATTACGGCTCCGAAATAACTTAAATTGATATCTGCAAACAATTTTGTATAATTGAAAACCCCTTGATATTCGTTAATATCACCTAGGCCGGCCGGATTCCAATACATTGCAGTGGCATCGTTGCTTACCGCGCTGAATGCGCCTCCCATTGCATTGGCACGCGGTCCGATTCCGATGCTTAAAAATTTAGCTGCCGTTGTTCCGGTTTTACTTATACTTTGCGGAAATACGGTAAAGGTAAGAGCTAAAAATAAAACCGGTACCAAGAAAAAATTTTTAATTTTCAACACCTTATTCTCCTTGAATATATTTCAAGTTTTAAGTTTCTACTTTATTATTGCAAACTTGCCGATTTTCTGTCCGATTCCCGGCGCATCCACATGATAAATGTAAACACCGTACGATACACCGAGATTATCTTTCGTTAACAAGTCCCAGTATTCCGAACCGTCGTTATACGGCTCGTTATGTTCAATTGTTTTAACCAACTCCCCGTTCACTGTAAAAATCCTGATTGTACACTTTGCCGGTAAATGGGTAAAGTGGATTGAACGGGGACCTCTCCCGCTGTTAAACGGATTTTTAATTTCCCATCTTGCCGATGCAACATACGGGTTTGGCACAACTTTAATATTTTCAAGTTCAACTTTTGCTTTTTCCGGATTTATTTTCGCTTCGTGGGCAACAAAACGGAAAACATCGGAAGAAAGGAAAGGTTTTTTCAATCGTATCGTTGCAGTATCGCCGGCTGCGGGAAAACGCTTTCCACCTGTTGTATCTCCGTCAATATAAAACCACCATGTATAAACGAGTGAATCTTCACTATTAGGCTCGAGGAAAATAATTCTATCTCGCAACGCACCTTTGGCTGTAAGTTTTCCTTCGCCGCCGGTAAGATCGACTTCGGCAAATCCGAATTTAATGTAATCGCCTATGCTGTTGTTATACACTTTAAAGTTAACATCCTTTGCCGGGAAATCCACTCCGCCTATTGTAATTGGTGTCGATTGTCCGAATCCCACATCACCAAATTGAATTTCATAGTCGTTAGGTCTCTCTTCTCCTTTCAATCCGCCTGCAAAAACGAATTTTTCGAAAATGAATTTCTGTACGTCTTCATTATTCCAACCGGATTGTTCGGCATTTAATTGCACACGTTTCTCGTTAAAAAATTTAAGCTGAAAACCATCGATTACGGGTTGTTCGTCCGTTTCCGAAAAACGGGTGCTTTTATCTATAAGAACAACATTATCAGTTGAATCAATTAATGTGAAATTTTTTGTAGTTAAAGTATCGGATTCATTGCTGCGTTGCGCAAGTTTTAATGTATCTTCGAAGGTAATATAATAAACATGTCCGTCTTTAATCGAATTCATATCAATGATATCGTAATCGATTTTACCGGTTGTGGTTCCTTCAACAAGTTCTATTTTCCCCAGTGTGGGCGGAACGTATCCTGCAGCGGGCGCTTCGGGTGTAACGCGGGCAACGTTTTGACCTAAGCGTACACTTCCATCTGGTTGAAGGGAAATTCTGATCGGTGATTCGGAAGGTATGATATCACCTTCGGGATATCCGAAATCGTATGCCACAACCGCATAATAATAGGTAAAACCGTTTTTAACGGTGGTATCGACAAACGTATGCTTTATTCCGCTGTTGTTACCAAGGTAGTAATGCACGCCGTCAATTCCAACCGAATCGAAACCGGAATATTCGTCAACCAAATCGAATTGTGCTATTGCATTTTTGAAAATCGGATTTCCGAAACCGCTTGTTATATTTTCTATATCTTGAAATGCGGGATCTTGCGAGCGGTAAATTTTATATCCTTCAAAATCGTGCCCGTTGCCGCCGATTTTGTTTATGTAGGAATCGAACGAAGATTCGGCTACATCATCCCACGATAAAATCACTTTGTTATCGCCCGGTACAGCTGTAAGCGTTGGGGTTAACGGGGCATTGGCAAATTGATAATCGTTTTCGTAAGTTTCCCTGACTCTCACGGTTTTTCTGATAATTTCTTTCTTTCTTATTTCACCGTCCGGATCGTTGGCAGGACCGTTAGCCAGAACCACGGCAACGGAAAAGGGGTGAATTTCGCCGGGTCGCAAAGGGAAGTAGCTTGATGAAATAAACAAATCGTATTCACCTGCGGTAACAACTTGCGGATCGTAAAAATGCCCGGGTCGCATAAGCTTAAACCATAATTCCACATCAGTAATGGAATTAAAATTAATGGAACCGGCAGGTTCGTACTGGGCATTGGTAATACCTATTTGATCCGTTTCGGAAATGTCGGTAACATCCACATTCGGCTCGCCGGGCAATCCGAAAGGTGCACCGGTTGTGGGTCTTCCGTCGCCTTCTCCTTTGTCGCCCGTATCGGCTACTCCGTCCAGACCTACGTCATCGGTTAAGGGATTCCAGTCGCCATCGTCGTCTATTCCGTTGTCCCGTTCTTCGTCAATCATTTCATCAATTCTTTCATCGATGTTTTCATCAACGGCACCATTGCCGTCGTTATCAATTCCGTCGGCATATTTTTTACCCAAATCTTCAGCTTTCAAGTCGTATAGAATTACTCCCGTTCCGGGAACAACATAACGGAAGTAGGGTGCGTCGTTACTTGCCGCATCAATCATTTCTTGAGTTACCACGGGGCTTCCGGGCTCGCCGTCGTCGTCGTTATCGATTCCGTCGGCAAATTTATATCCCAAATCGTCTTGTTCCACCATTAAAAGATGGACTTTTCCGTTTTGTATTGAGTCGTTTTCAGGATTTCTGGGCCAGCGTTTCCATTGATCGTTCTGTGCAAGATCGATCATTGCCTGGGTAACGACGGGACTGTTATCTTCACCGTCACCGTTTTGGTCTATGCCATCGGCATAAGTAACACCCACTTGATTTTGAAAAGGAATGTGGGTTTCGTTTTCATCTATCAAACCGTTTCCGTTATCATCGATAAGGTTATCGGGATCTTCACCGACCAACAACTCGGGTGAAACTTTGGGACCGAACTCTTCGCCGTCACCGTCGTTATCAATTCTGTCACGGGAGTTGCCGGGAGTTTCAAGAAAAACTTGCCCCACAATACCGACCGGATCATTGCCGAAATCGGGTGCGCGGTTATCTCTATCGCGACTGAAACCGATATCTTGAAGCAGATCGAATTCGGAAATATCATCCTGGGAATCTCCGTTTCCGCCAACAAAATCGGCATGCCAAGCGGTAACCGCAACTTTCGGTATTTCACTTGTTCCATCGTTTTTAATTGTGTGAAGAACATAAATTGCATCTTGAACCAAAACTTGCGACCAAGCCAAAGCGCGCACATCGATGATTAATCCCAAACCGCCCCGGGTTAAATCTGTAGTATCGGGATAAAACAATCCCTGTTCGCTGTAGCGTGTGTATTTATCGTCGGACATACGGTAAAAAATTTCCTGGTCGGCTCTAAAATCGTTCTTTCCGCCCAAACCGTTCCAGCTTCCTTTCCAACCGGGATCAACTTCATCTTGAGTTTTATCAGGCCAAAAAGCCGGCCATGTTGTTTCATCCACACTTGTTGCGATTGAACGGACTGGTCTGTCATCGTTGTAATAACCCGGAACGGGTTCAAAATTCCAACTTGTACCTTCGGGGGAATTTCTGAACGTCGGTACATCAACAATTTTCAACGGGTTGCCGTCTTTATCAATAACTTCGCCACCTACAAAAATTGCAGTAAGCGCCAAATAAACTTTACCGGTGTTCTTAGGCCACTCGTACGGCGTTTGCACATTAATGGGAAACTGTCCGCCTGTACGACCCGTAAATCCGAAATTGTGTATTGTTGTGCGGACGCGATTGCCTTCCAATTGAGCTTTAGCACGTTTAGACGAATCGCCCCTTTCTTTTCCGGGTTTGTATTGACCGTAATTTTGTGAAAACATTATCAATAATGAAATCAAACTGACTACGGTTGTTTTTAATAATCTTACCATTATAATTTAATTCCTCCTCGTTCAAAATTTCAGAAGTTTACATCAAGCCCGATTTGCACCTGCCTCGGCGGAGCATAATGCCACGGGCGGGTTAAATATTCTTTAACCGTATTCGGTCTGTTCGGATCGGGTCCCACATTTTGAGCTTCCGTTGTAAAATCCGGTTTACCCGTATCGGTAAAAACGTTCACAACTGTTTTGTTATCAAGAAGATTAAACACCCGCAAGAATGCTGTGAATCTTATTTCGCTTATGTTAAAATCGTAGTTAAATTTCCAATCCAAATTAAATTGATTCGGCTTCCTAAACGTATTTTTAGTAAAGCCCGAAGTTATTCCCCTATCGGCTGTAAATTGTGTAACCGAAGGTGTATACGGAAGTCCCGTTCCATACCGGGCAATTAAACTGGTACCCCAATTGTTTCCGCCCACATAAAGAGAGGCGTTCAACAGATGCCGCTGGTCCCAATCCAACGGAATCAAGTAAAGCGTAGGCTCGTTGTTACCGAGTTGAGCAAAAAATTCTTCTTCCGGGGTGGAGTTGCTCCCTTCCGCAAATTGAAAAGTATAATTAAGGTCGAATGCCCAGTTGTTAGTAAACCGTTTGTTTAGATTAAGAGTAATTCCTTTAACATTTGCATAATCTTTATTGGTATATATCGAATATGCAACACCGTTCCTTGTTTCGATAAAAGGACCGGCGGTAACCCAATCTCTAATGTCACGGTAGAACATAGTAACATCAACAAGGAAATCATTGCCGAATTGCTGTCTTAATCCCAATTCATACATGACGGTTTTTTGCGGTTCGATATCGGGATTTCCAAACGGTCCGTAAGGTCCGCCTGTGGTAGGAACTTTGTACGTTCCTTTGTTAAACAAATATAAAAAAGGAGGTACTTGTAAAAAGTGTCCGTAAGAAAAATGAATAACTCCGCTTGCCGAAATCGGATAGGCAATACCGAACCTTGGACCCAACTGGAATTTAGGTTTCGCATTTTTGTAAAAATATTTTTCGCGTGCGGCAAGTGAAAGTGAATCCAGGCCGGGTCGCAAGGGTGCATAAATATTGGGGTCGGAAGGATCGGCCAAAATCTTTCCGCGCGAATTGAAATAATCGAACCTCAAACCGATATTTATGATTACATCTTCATATTCTATTTTATCTTGAATGTATGCTGAAGCTTCAACAGGCTCGTTTTCATATTTATCCCTGTTAAGCGAAGTAACATCCGGAATGGCGGGTTCGAAAGGTTCAACCGGAATACCGTTGATTTTCTTCGGTTCCAAATTGTAATCGTCAAATTTCAATTTATGGGTTTTGAACACACCGCCGAATTTGACAAGATGGTGTTCGCTTACCTGACTAGTATAATCGAATTTTGCCAACAAAGTTTGGGTACGCCTGAAAAACCGGTGGTTGTTTGTACCCTTGCTTAAAAACGCATAGCTTACAGTCCGCAATGAATCGGGGTGCAAGTATCTCGGATCGTGCGGATCGGGATAAAGGTACTCGTTAAATTCCCTGTTAAAGTATGATGCTTTTACAGTGTAAAAAGAATATTGTGAGTATGTGTGGGTAATTGTTAAAGTTGTTGTGTAACTTGTTGAGAATTTATTTACATCTCCATCGGGATTCAGTTTAAAAGCATGGTTGTAATCTTTAAATTTCGAATCGGAAAATAAACCTTCCAAGTTAATTTTTAAAGACTTAAAAGGATAAATGCTTAAATTAGCCAACCCGATAATCCTCCGGTCAAAATCCATTGGAACGAATTTCCCGTCACCCGGAGCTCCCGTTGGAGTGAATTTTCGAATTCCGTAGAGATAACCGTCGTTATAAACATAACGGGCATTCAAGAAGAAGTTGAATTTATTACCGGGTAAAACCGGACCGCTTAAACTTCCTTGAAAGTTATAATTTGCAAGTGGATTGATTTGGTCGACACCTGGAAAAATACCGGTATGATTGCTAACGTAATCGCTGGAATAAATTTTTACATTTCCGTGAAATTGGCTTCCCCCTTCCTTCGTAACGGTATTGATAATTCCGGACATAGCATCACCGTATTCGGCATTAAAAGTTCCGCTTATAACTTGCAATTCTTGCACGGCACTGTTATCTATTTCAATACCTCGGCTTTTATCGTATGAATCGGTGACGGAAATCCCGTTAACTTGATAGGCAATTTCGGAAGTTCTACCTCCGCGAATATGAAAATCGCCACCAGCACCACGCGTAACCCCGGCTTGCAATTGGATCAAGTCATCCAATTCGGTTACAGGCAAGTTTTCAATCTGTTCCGAAGAAACCGACGCTTGGCTCGACGTTATATCTTTTTGAAGTCCGCTTTGTTCAGCTTCCACCACCACTTCATTTAATTCAACGGCCGTTTCTTCAAGTTCTATATCAAGCTTTGTGGTCAAGTCAATTGATATTATAACATCCTTGATAATTTTGGTTTGATATCCTACGTATTGCACTTTAACGGTGTACCTTCCGGGCGGAATATTCAGAATGACATATTTACCTTCAATATCGGTTGCTCCCCCCAATGAAGTGCCGACAAGCGTTATGTTAACAAAAGGCAAACCTTCGCCTGTTTTTGCATCCGTAACTTTTCCCGCAAGCTTGCCGGTTGTGCCGGCTTTTAGAATTAAGAAAGGTAACATCGAAAAGATAATGAGCGGTAAAAATCTTTTCATTTATTTCTCCTGAAATTTTATATTATTTTTCGTCCGGTTAGAATAAAGCGAAGTTACAACTATATTGCCAAGTACCGGTTTGTTGATTTGAATGGAAATGTTTCCGGAAAGTTTTTTCAAATATTTTTCAAAGTATTCTTTGCGGTAAAAATATTTTGCCAATATTTCCACTTCTTCTCTTACTTTATTATATGAAATCGGTTTGCTCTCTTCCCTTTCAATTACTTTATAAAGACCCCAACCGTTTTTTAATTTTACCGGTCCAATAATCTCACGGGGATTAGAAGACCAAAAAGTATTTTTTAATTTACCAAATTTATCCAATTTCACAAAGCCAACTTTTCCATTTTGCTCAGCTGTTTTTTTATTTATAGAATACCGCGCGGCAATATTCCCGAAATCTTCACCGCCGAGTATTAATTTGTGTAAAGAATCCGCCAGCAAACTGTCGTTTACTACAATTTCTTGAATGTAAACTTTCCGGGAAGTTGAGAAAAAAGACAAATGTGATTGATAAAATTTGTAAAGAACGGAATCGGGCAAAGATATATTTTTTAATACTTCAATCTGTTTCAACTTCATAAATAAATTCATTTTCATTTTGTTGAATTTTTGATTAACAATATCAAGCGTATCGTAGCCCTTACGGTGTGCAATTTGCAATAATGTATCTTGAAGATAAATTCCTTTAATCACGGTTTTAAGCGATTTTAAATCTTTTATTTTTTCTAGATGGTAAACGGGAATTTCTTGCAAACGGGATTTTAAGGTACTGAACATAAATTTTTTGTTTCCGTAAGAAACACATAACAAGTTTTTATTTTTTTCGGAATTTGATTTTACAGAAAGCAAGGTATCTTTCAAAATCCCGCTCAGCATTTTTTTTAAGCATTTATCATTAAATTTAAATTTATCTAAGTTAATCAGACTTTCGATATATGCCCGCTCCGCCGGTCTTTTTTTATTGATGGCAACAGCTGCAATAATTTTCTTTTTTCTTGTTTGGTATTCATATTCGGTCAGCAAAGGGCGTTCAATTTTATCCTCCAATCTTATTATGCTATAACCGTTTTCAGTCTTTACCGGTTTTGAGATTTCACCGATTTGTAAATTAAATGCAGCGTTTTCAAATGCAGGATCCAAATCCCCCCAACTAAAATACCCCAAATATCCACCGTTATTTTTTAAAAGGGAATCGGTGAAAACCTCTTTTGCAAGGCTTTCAAAAGAAATTCCTTTTTGTAACAAATCGTAAAGCCGGCCGGCTTGTTCTTTCGTTTTAGCATAAAGATGACTAACTGCAATTTTTTGGTTCATTCTCCGGAAAGCTTGGCGGGCTTCCTTATCGCTTACTTGAATTTTGGCGTACACTTCCTTGTCTTTAAGATAAGAAAGAACAGCCTGTTTACGTAACCAGTTTATTTCTTTTTTATAAGCGTCACTCCGAAAAATTTCAGAATTATCAGCATAATGATAAGCCAAAATTTCATTAATCATATCTTGCAGAATCTTCATACGTACGTTGAACTTATCCGGCATTCCGGTTGCAAACAAATAATCTTCATATCTTTCTTTAAATTGATTTGCAAATATTCTGTATTTTCCCACTCGCGCAACAATTTTATTTTCCGGTTGTGTTTTACTTAAAATTGGAAGTATTAGAATTAATATTATTATTTTTTTTATCATATTGACATTCAATAAACAAATAATTTTTTGTAACTTGCGTAAATAAATTTCAAATCAATTTATCAAAAATACATTAGTTTCCGAAACTAAAAAACATTCCCGATGGATATTAAAAATAAAGCATTGGAAAAAATCAATCTTCTACATTCCACTTTGGAATCGGTTGGCAAATATAACCTTTCCGGAATAAGCGAAAAAAATTACAATTATGAATTTACCGTTTCGTCCTTATCGGGCAAAGATAAATTAAAAGTACTTGTCTATTTCGGTAAAAAAGGATTGCGCACGGTATTCCAAGGGAATAACACAACTCAACTTTACAAGGAAATTAATAGCTTGCTTACCGAAGAACCTTTTCTGGATTTTGCGGAGAATGAGTTAACCGAACCGGATGAATACATCGGCACAGACGAAACCGGTAAGGGCGATTTTTTCGGTCCTTTGGTGGTTGCTGCGGTTTATGTTAACAAAAACTCACAGAGCATTTTGAGGGAAATGGGTGTGCGCGATAGCAAGGCTTTATCCGACAGCCGGATTCTGCAACTTGCCGGGAAAATCAGAGACCATTTCCCCGATAATTTTGAAATTGTTTTCATTTCGCCGTTAAAATATAATGAGCTTTACGATAAATTCGGCAATCTTAATAAATTATTGAATTGGGCTCATTCAAAAGCAGTGGGAAATTTATTAAAAAGGAAAAGATGCAGTGTTATCATTACGGATAAATTCAGTAAATCCGCTCTTGATATCAGTAATTTAAGAAAAAACGCACACATAGAATTTCACACTATTCCCAAAGCGGAAAAATACACGGCTGTTGCTGCTGCTTCAATATTGGCGCGCGAACAGATGGTCGATTGGTTCAAAAAAATGGAAACGGATGGAATTGCCCTGCCCAAAGGTTCATCCAATAATATCGAAGGAAAAGCAAACGAAATAATTGCACGATACGGAAAGGAAAAGTTAAAAGAGGTTGCCAAATTACATTTTAAAACAACAAAAAAATTAAATGCTTAATTTTGTAATTTGATTACAGCAAAACGGAATTTTACCGATAATTTACTTATAAAACGGGGAAATTTATGAAAAACAAAAGAATAAAAAGAGTTGGAATTTTAACCGGTGGTGGAGATTGCCCTGGATTGAATGCGGTAATCCGCGGAGTTGCAAAACCCGCACATGATAACGGCTTGAGTGTTTTGGGCATTCAAGACGGTTTTGAGGGATTGGTAACCGGGAAAGCCATCGAGCTTTATAATAAAGACGTTTCGGGAATTTTGGCACAAGGCGGAAGTATTCTCGGGTCATCCAATAAAGGCGACCCGTTTCACTGGCCGGAAAAATTCGACGGTGAAATTAAAATTGTCGATCGCTCGGAGCAAGCTTTACGCAATTATGAAGCTTGGGATTTGGATGCATTGATTGCAATCGGTGGAGACGGAACGATGCACATTTCCAAAAAATTGAGCGATATGGGGATGAACATCGTCGGAGTTCCAAAAACCATTGACAACGATTTGGATGCAACAGATCAAACTTTCGGACACGATTCGGCAGTTTACGTTGTTACAATGGCACTCGACCGTTTACATACGACTGCATCAACTCATCACCGGGTAATGGTAATCGAAGTGATGGGAAGATACGCCGGTTGGATTGCCCTTCACGGCGGCTTAGCAGGTGGTGCAGATATTATTCTCATCCCTGAAATCCCATTCGATTGGGAAGTGGTTTATGATAAAGTAATTCAACGTCACATGCGTGGAAAACGTTTCAGTATTGTTTGTGTTGCCGAAGGCGCCCGCCCGATTGACGGCGAACTGGTTGTTAGAGCTAAGGATATTAAACGCACCGATCCGATACAGCTTGGCGGTGTTGCCGAAGTTGTTGCAGAAAATATTACACGGAACACGGATTTGGAAACAAGATATACAATCTTAGGTCATTTGCAACGTGGCGGTAGTCCAACACCATTCGACCGAATTTTATCGACGAAATTCGGCACGTACGCAATCAATCTTGCTATGAAGAAAAAATTCGGCAGAATGGTTGCTTTGAAGGGAAATGAAATCTCGAGTGTGAAAATTGAGGATGCTATTGCCAAACAGAAACTCGTCAAACCTACAGATCAAGCGGTTCAAGCCGCGGTAGCGGTTGGAGTAAGTTTCGGTACCGAAAAATTATGACAGACTCTTGATTTACAAGTAAAAAAATTTTATGTTTTGGTTCGTTCTTTTTCAAGTCTTGGGGTCGTAGTTCAGTTTGGTTAGAACGCCTGCCTGTCACGCAGGAGGTCGCGAGTTCGAGTCTCGTCGGCCCCGCAATTATGTTTTGAGGGAAACGCAGGAGGTCGTCCCGACTCTCAAATCTAAACTTTTTGTCCCTCGAGTCGGGAAGTCTCGCCGGTCCCCGCAATTAAATTTTAAGAAATC